>OCVV012871299.1_pt1 | contig 52100 bp, 39 predicted proteins | sample 1539721 | NCBI WGS metagenome assembly OCVV01 (sample SAMN02144230, study PRJEB22623) | gut metagenome | biome: sheep rumen | host: Ovis aries | place: New Zealand
GTCAAAGAGCGTGGGAGATTGTCATTTCGAGCAACGTCGAGAAATCTCCTTATTGGTACCCCGGGCGCCGGTCAGGGCGCCTGGGGTAAATATACATATTAGAAGGATGTTACGACGACAGGAGGGTTGGTTATCGATGAAGGGACAGCACCGCGACCGATTACGTAAGTCTCCATATTCGCATCTGTAACTACAGTACCACGACATTTAGTACCGGACATGACTTGACAACCAGTAAAGGTCCAATCTTTAGATCCGGATTCTGAAGATGCAAAAAGACCAGCAACCTGTGCTGCATTCCCGGAGCCGACGATATTGATTCCGGACTTGCCCACGTTGCAATTGGTCATTGTATTCATGTTTGTACCACCAGAACCGACAATACCTCCGGTGTAGCAGTTCGGGGAAGAGCCCGTAGACTGCACGCCGCCGGTATTTGTAAGGTTGGATACTGTAGCGATATTGATATAGCCTACAACGCCACCGACTGCACCGCTTTGGGAATTGTATCCACCGGCCTTCCTGTAATACACAATCTTTCCATGATTCTCGCAGCCGGAAGGATTCTGGTTAGCATAGCCGACGACACCACCAAGACGCGTCCAGCATTGGTTATACACAGTGATGGCTCCACGGTTGATGCAGTCGTTGAAGATCTTTCCCGTTCTGGCCGCATCGTTACCGGCTCCACTGGAAATACCTCCGACATAGGTAACAATAGACGCTGAACTGGTCGATTTCATATTCTCAGACTTTCCCCCGGCGTCCGGGCAGTCGATTGCACCGGTATTCTCACAACCAGTAATAGTCTGGGCACCGTTTGCCGTGAATCCGCCATGGACTCCACCGATATACGCAGCTTTGGATATGGTGATATTGCGGATGCCAATTTTGCCTGCGTTTTTGGTATAGTTGAAACTGGCAGCTGCTGTTTCTACACCAAGAACACCGCCTACATAAACATTGGTATATTCGCCATCTTCAACCCAAATTACTCCGCCGGAGAGGTTCTGCGCGTAATCCAGAGAAGTGGAAGCGTTGTTGGCCCAAGCGCATACTCCGCCCACGGCAGCCCTTGCCGAGGCTGAATGCTCGTAAACCTCGCCGTTGTTGTAATTATAATTGTCGGCGTCTCCTGAGATTGTATTGGCTCCGGAAGCGGATGCAATGAGGCCGGCGACACGTGCACCGGGAGCGGTGGCTTCTGTGTTGGAACCGATTCCGCTATTCTCTACATCACCCTCATTGTAGCAGGTCACATATACCGAATTGGCTGAAGACCAGCCGACAAGGCCTCCGACAGAGACATTGTAACCGTCCTTGGAATTACCCGAATTATTAACTGCGCCGCTATTGTAGCAGGATGTGATCGTCTTCCCACTGTTGAGACCGACAACACCGCCGATGTTCACATCCTCGTCAGACAAACCGCTGTTGGAGATTTTGCCCTCGTTGTGGGAGGAAGTCATAGCTGCGGAGTTGGTACCAGCAATACCACCGATGGAAATCCATCTGCCATTGCCGGAATTACCGCTGTTGCTCACATTGCCGGTATTGTCACAATCGGAAATCGCAGCATCGCTTTCGGATGTAATGCCACCGATGTAAAGGTATCCGTTGCAATTTGCAGTATTGCTTACATTACCAGTATTGTGACAATCACTGATAGCGGAACTACCGTTGTTATATCCGACTATGCCACCGACCTGGAGATAAGAATCCGCTCCGGTTACCGGGCAACCGTTGGTAACGGCACCGCTGTTGGTAGAAGCTGAAATGTTGGACTCTCCGCGTCCGACTATACCGCCAATAAAGAAGCTCTTTGCAGAGGTGGAGCCACTGGTGGCAACTACGTCACCAGCATTGTTGCCGGAGACCTCTGCCGAATTAAGACCAACTACTCCTCCAATATAAGACTTATCCTTGGAAGTGAGCCCGGAGACAGTAATATCACCGTCAGCAAGGTTATTGTTGCCACTCATTGCTCTGGTATTGTTACCAACGATACCACCAAGATAGAGACTGGTGCAGGTAAGGCTGGTAACGTTAATCTTTCCAGCATTTGTGGTATTGTCAAGAACGCAACGCAGACGACCGGTAATACCGCCCACATTCACGTACTTTTTGGACTGCGCCGTAGTATTGACGACAACTGTTCCGTAGTTCGTTGCAGGAGCAGAACTGAATTTACCGGAAACTGTGATATCTGCACTGTTGGGCGTATCACTAACCAAACCTCCGACATACGGATTCTGGGCATCGTTCTTGCCCGAGAACGTAACCGTACCGCCGTTACTGGAATTGATAATCGAACCTTCTGTACGTCCGGCAACGCCACCGAGATATGAGTAACCGTTAGAGCCGCCAATCTCCTGAGCCCAGGTAATATTGCCTGTATTGAGACAGTCGCTGATGCTTGCACTGGCTTTGGCCAGATTACCAATTATACCACCCGTACCATAGAAATCATTCGATGACGGGCTGAAAGATCCGCCTACATTGATGGTCATTGCATTGGTGCAGGAAGAAATGATAACACTCTCTGCATTGGTATATGCAACAATGCCTCCAATGTATAACGGACTCTCCGCATTGGTACCAGTGTACGTGAGTGTTCCGCCAGTAGTACTACAATTGGAAATAGAAGTAGTGACACGAGATACGATACCACCGATGAAAGTGGTGCCGGAACTTCCTTCCATTGAAGCGTTGATGGAACCGCTGTTGGTGAATTCCGTGATGGAAGCACCTTCGTTGCAACGCCCTGCGACACCGCCAACAAAAGTAGCATCTGGACCGGCAGCTGCTGCATTTACCGTACCCGCATTGGAGAGTCCTGAATAAGTGCCGGATTCACGGTTAATACGGCCAACTACACCGCCCTGGCAAAGGTAGGAAGTCACGGTGCAAGCTTCTGCGGTAACAGCGCCGTCGCTGGCATTGGTGCAGGATTCTATTGTACCCTTACCCATACCGAGGACACCGCCAAGTTGGAGTGAACCACCGGTGGATGCGGTTGAAGTGACCTTCACAAGGCCATGGTTGACGCAGCCGCTCATGGTTTCGGCCTTCTCTACCTGATAGCCGAGGAGACCGCCGATGTAGATATTTTCTGCAAACTGGGCGGCGCATATGACAGTACCGTTGTTTGTGCAGTTGGAGATGTCGCCCTGGTAGGAGATGCCTTCACCGCCCTTCTGGGTACGGCCCACAACGCCGCCGATGGAAGGCTGGTTGCCATTAGTTACGCCATTGTCAGCAAAAGTGACTGCAGCATTGTTGGTGCAACCGGTAATTGTTCCACCTCGGTTATTACCCACCAGACCGCCGAGCTGGCTGTTTCCGGCAAGGGCTGCGGAAGGAGTCCAGGTAATGGAACCCTGGGCGGTGCAGTTCTGCAGGCCGGGAAGGTCATCCACCTCGGAAGAAGGAATAATCTGTTTGGCGAAGATACCCCAGTTGAGGTCGTCGGAAGCAGTAACACTAATTGTTGAATTAAGCGTAAGGTTCTTTACAACGCCCTTGAGGTTGGCGAACATGGGCTTGGTAAGGCCGCTTAAGGTCTTGCCGTTGCCGTCGAACGTGCCCTTGTAGTCCTCGATGGATTCGAAGCTGCTTGCGATGGAGGAAAGGTCGATGGAAGCTGCAGACGGAGTAAGACGGGCATTGAGGGTCTTGTTGCCACCCGCGACTGCGGAAACGAACTCCTGGAAGGTTGTGGCATTCCATATCTGCTTGAGGTTGACTTCCGTTGACGGGACATACTTCACTGTGCTAAACTCGCGTACCTTTCCTGCCTCAATAGTCTTTTTGTCGACTTCGGTCATGACATACAAGGTCATGCGGCCAGATGAATTGTCCACAATTTCAAGGGTAATACCGCCTTCGTAAGTACCAGCAGGGACCGCAACGTAGAACACGAAGGGGGTGTCGCTGAGCTGGATGTGGCCACCGAAATTATAGTTGATGCTTCCGCCGGCGCTTGCAGGGTTAAGACTGCCGTCCAACAGGCCGTTTGAGCCGGCACCGATAGTGAAGTTGCCGGAAAGCGACTTGGTGCCGTCGGCGGCAGTAAGGGTGACGGAGTCAATCTTTTTATCACCGGTGAGGGAGAACTTCAAAAGAGAACCGAGGTGGGAGAAATTGACATTGTCTGCCCTTGCGGCAAGGGATGCGTACATGGGCATTGCTGCAGGATCGAAACCACCTTCGACGTAGGCCTGGTTTGCAGGGAAAGTTACCTGGTTGCCCTGGCCGGATACGCCGCCGTACAGGAAGTTGTAGGGTGCTGCAAGGTTGTTCACCTTGAATTTAGCGGTTGCAGTTGCATTGCCGCTTGCCGGTGTAAACTCGGTGGCTGCGGTGCCGTTGAGGGTAATGACATCACCGTCGCTCCAATAGACGGGATATGAAGATCCGTCCTTGGCGCCAAGCGTAGTCTTGGTCTCGGGGGACGCCGGAACGTTCAGCACGACGGTAATCTCGTCCTGGCCAAGCAAATCCTGGTCGGGTACGATGAACTCATCGGCGCCGGCGATTTCTTTTGCACAACCTGCTGCAAGTGCGGTCAGTGCTATAATTGCAAAATATGTGTAAATCTTTTTCATAAGGCCGTTCGATTAGTCGAGGGTGATTGTACAGACAACAGGAAGATGGTCGGAAGGAGTACAGGTAACGGAGGGTTCCTCATCATCACCATCCGGATCAAACTCGTAGGTGGTGCGGATGGTCTTGTAGGTAGTAGCCGTGCAAGCACCCTGAGTCATGATATGATCTATCCTGCGCTCGGGATGGTTCTTGCAGAACTGCAGAATAGAGTACAGGTAATTGAGACCGGTACCGGACTGCGTGCCTGAATATGTCTGGTAGAATGAGGCGAGGTTGCCTGCGGCATTCACTGTCTCATAGGAATCGCTCCAGTACTCTTTGAGCTTGTTATATCCTGCCTCGGCGGTGTTGCCGGGAGCTGCGTTCATATCGCCCACCAGAATCCTACGGTTAACGGCGGTCTTGCTGGCAGCGAAGGCATTGACGCCGCCTGCCATGTTGAGGTTGCTGGTACCGCTGCCGCCGTCCTGACCATAAGTAGGAAGTTGGGTTACGAAGAAGTAGAACTGCTTGCCGGAAACCTTATGGGTGAAGAGTCCCCAGACGACATATCTGTTGGGGTCGCCGGAATCGGAGTCGCTGCTTGTAGAATAAGAATTACTGTTTATCCTAAGCCATGCCCTGCCTGAGTCGTTCAGGGTAAGGATGGAGGACTTGTAGGCAAATCCGTTGCAGTAGTGGTAGTTTCCAGACTTAGAACCCGGGAAGTTGAGTTTCCAGGTGTATGCGGCGCCCTGTGCCGTGGCAAAATCCTGAAGGGAATAAGTCTGCCCGGAGGCATACATATCGTCTCCAATTTCCTGGAAACCAATAAGGTCTGCTGCGGTGTTGTAGATGGCCTGTCCAAGAGCAACATGCATTTCCGAGCAATCCTTGACGATGGCGTTCGCGGGACGGGCAATCTTGCCGTTGCTGTCTCCGGTAGTGGCTGCAGCGGGACGGTTGTCATCGTCCAGACGCATTACGTTGTATGTAGCTACAGTGATGGACGGAGGAGTTGCCGTGGGTTCGCCGCCATCCTCCGCCGTGAGTTCGCCAATAGAAAGGAGGTTCTCCGTGCGGCCTGCGGCGTAAGCCTTGCTATCAAACGCAACAATCTTGTTGCCCGCAAGGGTGTAACCTGTGCCCCAGAACTTCAGGCGCATGAAGGCACCGTCAGCCTGGTACACCAGGGCCTCGACCCCGGCTGAATAAGCCTGGGCAGGAAGGGCAATATAAAAGAAGGTATCCGTTCCGCTAAGGGTAACGTCGCAGTCGTAAGTGAGGCTGCCCGCGCTTCCGCCGGTGAATGCTCCGGTAAAGCCGTAGGCGTCTGTCGCAAGGGTGAAGTCACCGAAGAGTTTCTCGCCGCCAAGGCTGTTAAGGACTATCTTGTCCAGCGTGGCGCTGCCGTTAAGGGCAAAGCGGATGAAGCCGCAGAAATTGCTCAGATGCGCACTGTAAACTTCTCCGGACTGGACTGCGTTGCCGTAGGCGGCAGCCGCAGCGCCGTCAAAGCTGTCCGCCACATAGTTCTGCACAGCAGGAAGGCTTATGACATTCTCCGACGTAGTGCCGGGATAAAGCACCTTGTAAGGAGCGGTAAAGGTTCCGGACACGGTGAAATCCACAGCCTTCTTGCCATTGTCTCCGGGGGAAACAGCGGCTGAAAGAGTACCGTTCACGGAAACCTTGTCACCCTCATTCCAGAGAATGTCAAAGTTGCCGGCGCCGTCATCGGCACCGAGAGTGGTCTTGGTGTCCGCGTCCGCACCGGGAAGTGCGGCACTGAGCACAAAGACAGGTTCAGGATTAACCAGCGCTGGTTCCTGAGAGCATGACAACAGGAGAAGCCCAGCCATGGCGGAGATAACGCCCAAGTTAAAAATTCTCTTAATCATGGTTCTCTCCTCCCTTTTAATCTGAGTCGTCGTCAAATTCTCCCCTCTCCAACAAAAGCTTCTCTAAGGAAGTAAGGCAAAGAGTATACTCCATCTTTACCGGAGTAAGTTCTGCCACGGGTTTAACGTAATCCTTTTTCATAATTGGCTATTATATAGTTAATTAATTCAATTCAAGTATCTCGACAGTCATGTCCGAAATAATCATCATGTTGCTGTTGTCAGAGGCGGTTTCGGAGGTGGGGCCAAAGGCAATGCGGTCTCCGCTCACCACTCCGTCAAGGGTTACTTCGAACTTCTCCAGGGAGGTGATGCCGCCGTTGAAGGTGATGGTCTCAACGTTGGTCTTAAGGTCAACAGGATGCCCAGCTGACGCCTTGTTGGTCTGGTTATTGGAAGAAATCTCATAGAACGATGTTCCGTGCTGTACAGCAATTGCAGCCTTGCCTTCGGAGGACTTGCCGGCAGCGTGAACGGTAACTTTCAGCTTGGCCGTCATTCCGTCCGGAATACTGTTGAGCTGAGGGGTAAGGATATGTGTACCGTAGCTCTTTGTACTCAGGAAGAGGTATCCGGGGCCGATGTAGATACGGGCATACTGGCCCTGGGCCCACTTGGCAAGCCTGAATCCGGATTCCTTCTTGGCAACGGACTGCGCCGTGAGGCTTCTCTGGGCATACTGGCTTGTGGTGCCCACAAATACCTTGGCGTTACGGCTTGTGAAGCTCTCCTTGGTATCTGCATTGTATGCCACGCTGGAAGTGGCCACATCGTAACCGACGGCTTCCGTAATCTCATCCGCGCCCCAGCACATCTGGCCGAAGTCTTCCGCAAGAATGACGTCTCCGACGGCTGCAGGGGCTGACGATACCATGACTATGTTGAATTCGTCCGTAGTGGCAGGGATGAGCGGAGAATCGATACTATCGGCGTCATCTGTCTGGACTACCTTGAACCAGTACTCTGTTCCGGGGGTAAGTCCGGAGAAGACGAACCTTGGCTGTTTTCCCTTCCAGCAGCCGTCGTTGGCTGGAATGCTGAAGGTTGCCTCGAGGTCTGTGCATTCCTCGTCCTTATACAGATATATGGTATAAGGGGCGGCCACGTCCTGGTCCTCGGAGACGCCCTTTGTCCAGGTGAAGGTAAGGGTGGACGATGAAGACCCGGCGAACTGTGCATTGATGGCGTAAACCTTGTCTATCTTGAGCTGGGCTATTTCCGTCTTCTCCGCAGAGCCGGCGAGACTCATGCTTACCTTCGAGGAAACGCCTGTAGTACTTCCGGTAGAGACCGTATACTCCCCTGCCGCATCCTGGAGGGTGAAGGATGTGGTATTGCTGAGCTCAAGGGTAACTGCCGATGAAGGAACGGCTGCCTGGGCATTGGCATCCTGGTACAGAACGGCTACCGGATAGGTCTGGGAGGCCTGTACTATGACAGGGGTGCCGAAGGGCGTGTAAACTCCGCCTACGCTTATTCCCTTGAGGATGCTGCTGCGTACGGGAATCTTGCAGCCCTGGCCGTCTTCTGTAACAACCTTTATGAAAGACTGGGCGTCGTACAGATAACCGAAGGCCCCGCTTGCAACTGCACCCAGGGTGAGGACGCCGTCTGGCGTGATCGTTCCTGCGGCGGCATCTTCTATGCTCCAGGTATAGGTGTGTGCGGAATCGTCAGATGAAGTCGCGGAAAGGGCGATGCTCATGCCCGGATAGCCGTACACGGAATTGACGGAACGGCCATCGGCGTCCTTGACGGATACGCTGTATGTTATGGGCGGGGTAACGTTCACCATGCATGCGGCCTTCTTTGTGCCGTCGGCCGATGTGGCAACTACGTATGTGACACCCTGTGCCTTTCCTGTAATGGTTCCTGCATTCACGTCTGCATATTGAGGATCCAGGACGGTCCAGACAACACCCATATTAAGAGATTCGGGCACTACGGTCGCTGTAATGGTGACTGATTCTCCTACGAGGATATCCACCTTATCCTTACTCAGCACAACGCTCGTCACCTCTTTGCTTCCGTTATTGGAAATGTCCGTGCAAGCATAAAGTGCCGGAATCAGAAGAAATAATATTGAAATGAATCTTTTCATATCCTACTTGTTGTAGCGTACTGCAAAATAATCCATTGTATTGTAACCGCTGTCATTGGCGATTGTACTGGAGTCGTATGAATCTTCCGACTTTGCAGCCGCCTTGTTGTTTCGGGGCATTAGGCGGATACTTACTCTCTCATGGCCAAGAATCTCCACAGGGAGCGGGAAGTCATATACGCGGGTGCCAAGTGTCTGCCAGTCGTTCTGGGAGGCCCAGATGGCAACGTCCGGAACGGTAAACTCACCAATGTCTACCCATTGGGAATCCGCGGACGGCGAGCAGTCGTGAGTGGTGAGAGAGTACTGGGCTTTCCAGTAGCGCGGAGAACGGGCACTCTGTGAGTTGTCGTACATTGCAAACTGCATGGAAACCCTGTCAGAGGTGATTCCCTCCGTGCTGAATACAACCAGCCAGCAGTAGCCGCGGTCATTGGAGGAATCCCACCAGTACTTGTTGGACCAGCTTAAATTGAGGTTATCCTTGAACCAGCCCTTGCCGTCTGTATTCTGAGCGGACTCGGTGCCGGTAGTCACCCAGGGCTCGTAGATTCCGCCTTCGTCAAGCTCGATTCCGGCGCCTTCCGCATACTTGCCCTTTTTCTTGCTTCCGCATTCGCCGATGTAGAAATAAGATGGCGAGTAATTGCTCACCTTCCCGTAGGTATGGCACAGTTCACCGTTGCCCTTTGTGGCAAGGATAGCGTTGGGAAGGGTGGTTTTCTGATTCTCTCCGGGGAACTCCGCATAGCGGAACTCTGTAATAATACCGGAGAAACTGTCTTCAAAATTGGGCTTGAGATCTATTTCCTCACGAAGGAGGTGACGGAGCTGATAACGGCCTATGTTGCCGTCCTTCTCGAAGCTCTTGTAGCTCTCGTGGACCACAATTCCAGTGATGTCTCCGCTGCCGTAAGGAAGGGTTTCGCCGTTACGGCGGTAGGAGCAGGTCATGTTGGTGAACATGTACATGCTGCCGCCCTTTATGTCGCGTATCAGGATTGGGTATTTTGCCAGGCGGTTGTAGCCGCACAGGGAGGTGTAGCCCTCATTCACGGGAGTGAAGGGGCCCTTGCGCATGGCTATTTCACAGTTCTTTATCTTCACCAGGGTGTTGATGTCATCGTCTGTAAGCTCGGTTATGCTCTTTTCCTTCCAGGGCATTGTGAGGGTGCCGTCAGAGCTGGTAAGGATGTTCTTTGACATCACGCCCTCGATTGTGTACTGCACGGGTTCATCCGCCGACTTCTTTATGACAGCTCCGCCTATTCCGAGGAGAATGCGGCTGTAGCGGGTGAATTCGTTCTCTCCGGAATCCGTTGCGATGAGCCTGAAGCCGTATTTGCCGTCAAGGCTCTCGAGGTACGATGTGCGCTCAGTGAGGGTATAGTCTATGACGCCGGTACCCTGCTTGTAGTCGTCTACCAGGGCGTCACCGGCGTTACCGCCTTCCGTAGTGCTCACTATATAGCCTTCGATAAAGGCGTCTTCAGGGAGGGTATAGCCGCTCACGGTGGCAAAGCTTCTAAGCTGCTCCGCGGTGAATACAGAACCTATCTTGTTGTCCGAAGGAGCCTGGAATACAGTGATGCTTGCGGTTTGCGTAGCATTCCATCCATCGACGTAACTAAGGACTATGATAGCACGGCGCTTGTAGTTCTTGTCCGGGTTGTCCGTGGCCTTGAAGGAGAATGAACTGGTTGTGAGCTGGCAGTCCCGGATCCATTCCTCCTGCCCGCTGAAACGAACCTCGGTGTGGATTCTGCTCAAGGGAACGTTGATCTCCGCAGAAACGGTACTGATCCCGTCGCCTCCGTTGTAAACAAGCATGGAAGAGGATGCAATATAGAACTTCTCCTCAACGGCGCCTTTTTGGAAGACGGAAATGGTGTCTTTACGGGTTTCCGTGCTCAGGAGAATGTCTGCACGGCGCTTGAAACCGTCGTTGGACTTAACATGGACTGGCAGCTGGCCATCCTTTTCAAAAGTTGTGGCACGCAGCTCTATCCATGAATTGTTTTCAGGGTCAATCAGGGAAAACTCTCCCGGCTTGTTGGCCAGGAACTGGATATCAATGTCTCCGCCATCCTGTTCCACATAGAATTCGGCTTCCGGCAGGCCAAGCTCGTCCGGGGCAAAGACTCCGTAGTAGTTCTTCTCGCAGGAAGGAAGCAGCAGAATAACCAGGAATGCTGTTACGGAAAGAAAACTTGTCTGTTTCATACGCTATTTGGTCTGTTCTACCTTGATGGTATTGGAATAAACGGTATCTCCATCGGTGGAGTCGTAGGAGCCGGCATCCGTGTGGGATATCTTCAAGTTTGCCGTGCGGTCAGCACCGCTGGTGTTAGGAGCTATATCTATGGTTACCTTGTCTTTTTCCACGCTCTTGAGGGTAATCCACGGAGTTGAAGGCTCCTCGCCTTCAGGATAGGACAAAGTGAGGAACATGTCGTCCAAATCGTACACGAGGTTTGTGTTGAACGTAATGGTTTCAGTACTTCCGGCGGCAGAAACCTTGATGCCGTCAGAATCCAAATCCAGAACGCAGTCAGAATCATTAAAGCGCGGACTCTGGTACATATTCAGGGTCATGGTCTTATCTCCGGCTTTGAACACCAGTATCACGCGACGCGCGCGGCCATAGTTAATATCGAAATCAAACACCAGATAGCCGGACTTGTAACCGCCAAAACGGTCTATTGATGCCCAGGATACCTGACGGTCCATTTCCACTGTCCAGGACGTGTTGGAGAAAACCGCCACCTGTGTGGAGCCTCCGTCTTTGGAAAGGATGTTGTACTCTGAGAGCAGTCCCAGGGTCTGGTCATACTCCGCTTTCTGCTCCATGCAGGACAGGGCGGAAAAGAGTACCAATATATATAATGTAAACTTCTTCATATCCTAGTCTCCTGTAAGATTGTACTTTTCATACTCCGGATTGGAAAGTATGCGGCCCGAACGCTGACACTGGACATCCGGAATGGGATAGTATTCGTGGCAGGGACGGATGTTCTCCAGAGCCTTACTGTAAGTGTTGTAGGCAACAACCTGATCATACCAGATTCCCCATCGTACCAGATCATACTTGCGTCCAAACTCGCCAAACAGCTCGCGGGCGCGCTCGTCCCTGATAGTGCCGCGGAGCTTGACCGCGGTTTCAAAGGAATAATCTGAAATCTGGGCGCGTCTACGGACATAATTCAGATATTCAAGTGACTTGGCATAGTCACCTTTTTCGCACCAGGCTTCTGCAAGGAGAAGAACGGCGTCGGCATAGCGGAAAATCTTGTAGTTGTTACTGTCATAGTTTCTGTAAACTCCAAAGCACCAGAACTTCTGCCCCATCCATTGGCTTCCGCCACCGAAATTCACCCCGTTCCAGCCTCTGGAAATATTGATATCGCGGCGGATGTCGCCGGTGCCGGTGGGGGCAATCTCGTTTTTCATATGGGCTGTGGGCCTTAAGGGCGTATAGCATGTTGCATTTTCGCCGATCTCGGGGATAGTCACACCGTCGTAAATGGCTGTGCCTGCAGTCTTGGGGTAAGGGAGCACCAGGGACGAGATACTAAGGCCGGAATAGGTGATGTACTCTATGCCACCTTCCACATACTCGTGGTTCTCTTCAAAAATGGATTCCGGCGTGTTCTTGTTCCGGAAGCAAACATCCATGTAGGGATACTGGTCCAGATTTCCGTAAATTTCCTCCAGGTGCTCTCCTGCATAGATGACATTGTCCCAGTCTTTGTTCCAGGCGGCCATCTTGGCAATCATCATCCATCCCATAGCCGCGCCGCAGGTATTATATTCCTGATCACAAGTACGGATCTGTGGCAGCATGGGAACATAAAGCAGAAGCTCCTCTATAAGGGTTTTACGGGTTTCTACCGCACTCATGCGCCCCAGTTGGCCAATACGGAGCATGTCTTCATCGGTTTCAACATAGTCCTCGTAAAACGGGACGTCTCCGAAGAAACTGGTGAGCACATAGTAATAATAACTGAGCATGATGCGGGTCTCAACTTCATACGGCATCTTTTTACTGTCGGCCAGAGTGGAGCGCTCGATGCCGGCAATGGTGCTCAGGCAAAAACGTATACCGGTCCAACACCATCTCCACACCAGAGTGGCGGCACCCGGACTGGCCGGGTTAATGTCGAAGCGCGCGTCCTGCTGGGCCGACCCGTCTGTTGACGCCAGATCTGTGGCGCCTTCAACAGCGATAAAGTATTTAAGGTTGTGTATATAGTGCAGCGGATCATAGATGCCATTCACCGCAGCGCGAATCTGCGTCTCTGTATTAAAGAAATCGTACGGATTTACAATTGCCGAGGTGTCTTCCTTAAGGGAGCAAGAAGCCAGCGATAGCGCAAGTGCAAGTATCGAGATTATTCTGATATTTTTCATACGCGCATTAATATTTCATTTGAATAGAAATCACAAAACGGCGCGGCTTGGGATACCACGAATTGTCATACCCATTTGTGCCACCCGAGGAGACATCAGGGTCAAAACCATTATAATTAGTCCACTGATACAGGTTTTCACCGGACAGACTAACCTCCAGTTCGCGGGCAAAACGGCTCTTGAAATTGAACCTGTAACTGAGGCTCAAGGTTTTAAGACGAATGTACGAAGAGTCATGAATCAGGAACGAGCTGGGCAGGGCGCTGCTATCGAAGATACCTGCACGTGGAAGGTTGGAATCCGGATTTGCAATGGGGTGCCAGGCATTGACCATGTAGGCGTACTGGTTTGTCCTGCGTGAGCCAGCCATGTAGAATTCCGAGTAATTCAACACCTTTCCACCGAAAGAATAGGTGAAATACACTCCAAGAGAGAGCCGCTTGAAGCGGAATGAGTTCTGCAAACCTCCGAAGACGATGGGGTCGGGAGAACCAAGGTAAACAATGTCCCTGGAGTCGAGGGTGCCGTCGTGGTTCTGGTCTATATAGATAGGATAGCCCAGTTTGGTAGAGGCCTGGTCGTTGGCATAGGAATGGGTAATCTTATTACGGTCTATCTCCTCCTGGTTATGCCATACTCCGGCATACTGGAAGCCCCAGAAAGAATTAATAGGATAGCCTGTCCTGTAGCCAACAGTTGTGTAGGCGACCTGCGTAGGAGCCTGCCTGATGGAGACTTCCGACTCAGGGCCCAGGTCGTTCACTATGGAAGAGTTGTGCGAAACGGTGAACGAACTGGTCCAGGAAAAATTGCGCTTGATGATGTTACGTGTATTAAGTGTAAACTCTACACCCTGGCTGCTTGTGCTGCCCACATTTTCATATTTATCGTCATAACCGGTGTGCTGCGGGGTCTTAACAGTGAGCAGGAGGTCTGTGGTGAGCGACTTATATGCTTCCAGGGTAAAGCTGATCCTGTTGTTCAGAATTGCCATGTCCAGGGAAATATTACCGGCCGTAGTGGTTTCCCAGGTCAGGTTGGGGGATGCAATACGGGACTGCCAATATTGCTGGGAATAGTGTCCGCCAAAGGGATATCCGCCCGAACCGGATCCAAGTCTTGCCAGGGAACGGTATGCCTTGTTGACATCGTTTCCGCTCTGGCCCAGGCTTACCTTAAGGGATAAATCATCCAGCCATTCGGCTTTATCAAACCATGGTTCTTTGTATACGGACCACTTGAAGGCACCGGAAGGGAAAAAACCCCATTTGTGATTGGCGGCAAAATTGGAGGCACCGTCCACCCGGCCGGTAAGGGTAAGGTAATAACGACTCTTGTAATTGTAATTTATACGTGTAAAGAAAGCAACCTTATCCTTTATCTCAGACTCAGTACCGGCGCCGTAACTCTCCTTGTTGGTTACTGCAGCCATGTTGTTCCACTTAACGGCATCCACAATGTATCCGTCTCCACTAAGAGAGAATCTATGCGTCGTCTGGTGCTTGAAGGTTTGTCCCGCCGTTACATCTATATGATGGCGTCCAAACTCCTTGGAGTATTCCAGCGTCTGCTCATAATAGAGGCTTTGTTCACCATAATTCTCCCGGGAAGCTGAACCGCCCATAGCCTCGGTCCTGGAAGGGAGTGTGGACGGATAATACTGGTAACGCTGGCGGTCGAAGAAGTAATAACTGAATTTTGTCTTATACTTCAGAGGAGCGGAGATCCTTACCGATGCATTGACGGAAATATTGAGCATGCTTCGGTCCGTGTGATCCGTATTTTCGTTCAGGCGAACAACTGCGTTGGCTATATTTGTTGCCGAATTATCCAGCGGATTGTACGAATCATCCGGGGTGATGAGCGGGGAAAGATACTGCGCCGCATAGTAGATTCCTCCGCCGCCGATTTGCGTAAGGAAATTGTCCTGAAGGCGATACTGGTAACGGAGATATGCACCCAAGGTGAGCCAATTAAAGACTTTGTTGGAAACGTTAAGCGTACCGGTGAAGTTCTGTTTGCCGCTTTTCTTGATGATACCCTGTTCGTCGCTGTAGGCCAGAGAAGCATAAAATTTCTGCTTGCCGTTGAAACCGTTCATGGACAAGTTGTAATTCTGATACGGCGCCACACGGACCACATCCTGAATCCAGTTGGTTCCTTCACCATAGGTAAAAGGTGTTTTCACGGACAGACCGCTGAGCGGAGTGTTCATATTCATGGAAGAGGAAGTGCCGATGTGCTGGAAATACTCGTTTCGGTAAATGCCGTACTGCTCCGCATTCATCAGGTCCAGGTTATGGGGCAGGAAAGACACACCGCCGCTCCCGTTAAACGTGAGGGAGAAGTTCTGGGCCGAATCCGAGCTGTCAGAACTACCCTTTGTAGTGATGATAATGACGCCATTGGCGCCGCGGGCACCGTAAATAGCCGTAGCCGATGCATCCTTAAGCACTGAAATAGCTTCAATATCGGCCGGGTTGATGTCGTTCAGTGAAGAAACGGCATCCGTCACACCGTCAACCACGATGAGAGGGTCGTTTGAGGCGGCGGACAAAGAGCGGGAACCACGGATACGGATAACTGAATCGGAGCCGGGCTCACCGTCTGTACTGGTGATTTCCAGACCGGCCACACGCCCCTGCAAGGCCTGATCTATGGAGAGAACAGGTTCGTTTCTGATTTCACCCATCTTCACGTTGGTGACGGAACCGGTAAGGTCTGCCTTCTTGACGGCACCGTAGCCAATGGCAACGGCTTCCTCCAGAACGGATGAAGCATCAGGGAACATGACCACATTCACAGTCCTGGCTGCTTTTTGAGTCACATTGGCAAAGCCAAGGAAGTAAAACTCAAGGGTGTCATTTCTGTTGCAGCTGATAGTGTATTTACCGGACTGGTCCGTAGTTGCTGACGCCACCGTGCCGCCCTTTGCGTTTTTGGCAACGACAATTACACCGGCCATGGCTTCTCCGGAGTCGTCACGTACTTCACCCTTCACATTGATGTCCTGGGCAAACGCATTGGCTGCGGCCAGGATCAAAGCAATTATAACTAAAAACCTTTTCATCATATCCAATCCGCCTCCCCTGCGTCGTCAAAGTCTTCATCCTTAATCAGCAGGCCCATCTCTGCCTCAGTAACCTGGAAGGCGCCGAAATTGTCTATATGTACATAGACAAGGTCGTCGTTTGCCGTGCTGAAGGTAAACTGTGTCTTTTCGCTCAGACGCGTGCCGTTCCCGACAATGAGCAGATACCTCATATTGTCCTTGTCAGGACCAGTACCAAAAGGTACATTGATACGGTATGTAGTGAGCCCGGTATCGTAGAACTTGCCGCCAGAGACGGTAATGTCCAGAGTGATATTCTTGCTCAGGAATTCATTCGTCGTTTCTGCCCAGGCGTTGAATGAAATATAATCACAATAATCGGTATTCAGGACAGGATACTCTTCAGTTGTATAGCTCTGACGTCCCGTGATGGTAATCATACCGGAGGGCTCATCGGAAAAATCTTCATAAAACTGCCGGGAGTAACCCTGCTTTACCGGGAGGAATTTCCCCAAATACTCTTCCGGGCTGGAGAAACTAAGCCGTACGGACCTTCTGTCCAGCGAATAGAGCGGAAGGACAGATTCGGCATCGTATGTTACCACAATGTGCCCTGACTCAACCTCCTTGACAGACTTGATCTTGAACCAGTCTGTCCCGGCTTCACCCTGGTCCACAAAGTGCTTCCACTGCACCGGCACATTGGCCAAGACGTGGATCTTTCCATCCTGAACCCCTTCAAACGGGATCTGGATTGCGTCCACCGCTTTGTCCGGAGAGGTTTCGTACACTGTGATGTACTCGCTCCGGACCGGGCGCTGAGGACCGTCTTTCCTGCCACACGAGCAGACGGCGACGGCCAAAGCGGCAGATAAACCAAGAAAAAATGCTTTGTTCATATATCAGGTTATTTCATTTTTGACAGTTTGAAATCCGCTACGATGGGATAGTGGTCAGACGGGATGTAGAAACTGGTAGCTCCTGTAGGATCTTTAACCCGCCTTGTATAACTGTCCGGCTCTGCATACACATCCTCGCATGCCTTGAGCATTGGTTTGGATACATAAATATAGTCAATCCTCAGATCGCCACAGGACGGGAAGAAATCGTCAGGATAGCACTCTTTCACCAAATCATAGAAAGGGGAATGGAAAATCATATAGTCCTGCGCGGTAAAACCGGGAGAAGCATTATTCCATTTATATTTGCCGTTGTCCTTACGGCTATATGAGTTATAGTCCCCCGGCATAATCCACAACTCCTTATCAGGGTTCTTGCTCTTGCGCACAGTGCCGTCAAGGATACAGGTAAGTTCCCTCACGCGGTACTGTTCGCCTTCATATCGGTCTGCACTGGCCTGCCTCTGCTCCGGAGGTACGCCACGACCATATTTACCGTTCTTGAGATGCACGGTGACTATGTTCAGGGGCCTTTCCACGCCAGGAACTTTAATCTGGTACCAGCCGCTGTAGTTTACCACCACGGAGTCCGGTTGGCTGCCTTTTACAATGGCGACACTGTCAATGGGGTAACGAGAAGTTACAAGGCAGGGATAGTTGGTAAGGCCGTAAGGCGTCGAAGTGGAGGGACGCCGTGGATTCACCCTGACATACTCATGTCCCCAGCGGGCACAAAGCTCATCCCAGTGTTCCGGAAGGTAGCGATCCTCGTTGGGCATGTGTTCGTTTGTCCCGTCATAATAAATCTGAGCGCCCTCACAGAAAACGCAGATATCCGGGTCATAAGATTTTATCCAATCAACAAACTGGTTGTAGTGGTCCGGCTGGCCGGCCCACATGCCGTTCTGGATGTTCCAATAAAGTACCCTTAGAGTCTTCTTGCTGTTGTGCTGCGGCTTATCATGACCTGACGCTGGAGACGCGCCCTTCGTGGCGGCGCAACAAACAACAGGAACAGAAAATACAAGGGCTAAAACAAATTGTTTTAAAAGCTTAATCAAAAATCGCATAATTGGCTATCGTTTGAGACAAAACTATTAAAAAAAACCGGCGCTGAAAAGCACCGGAAAAAATCGGGAAATAAAGCAGTATTTCGGGAAAGCGTTATTCGCTGATAATCAATCTATTAAATATTTTTAATAATTTATTTTGGGAAAAGAAAAACATTTCCTTTTATGTCTAAAGTTCTGATATAACCTTCTCGAACTCCTCTTCGGTGACAGCAAGCCTGGACTTGAGACCGGACCTGTGGTTGTACACAGTCTTTACGGAGCACTGCAACATTTCAGCAATTCTTGTACTGTCTTCAATACCTAATTTAATGAGCGCAAGGATACGGAGTTCCGTGGATAGTATCTCCGTTTTCTTTGGAACAATGCGGGCTTCAGGCTTGAGACAGCCGTTAACGGTCTGCAGAAAATCCGGAAAAATATCGACAAAGGCCGTATCAAAGTTGTGGAACAGTTCTTTCCTCTCCACAGATGCAATGTCCCCAAGCGGGCTTGTGAGTTCCAGAGCCTGCTCTATCTGGCCTTTCTTGAGGCGGGTATGGACTCTCATGCGGAAAACGTCAAGGCGCTTGATGTATGAAGAATAAAGCTGGAAAACAACGCCTATATAGTTCTTGGTTATATTGTACGACTGCTCCAGGTTGTCTTTGAGCCTGGTAATCTTTATTCGCGACCTGTTTATGCTCACAAGTGCAAAAACAAGCGCAAACAGCAGAAGGGAGATCAGAACAAGAGTACTCTGAAGCTCACGGTTCCTCTTACGGATAAGCTGAGCGTTGCGGTCGTTGATTTTAATTGTCAGACCAGCCCCGTCTATAAGCCTCCTTCTTGACCCAAGCCTCTGAAGCGATGAGAAATAGTAATCGGATACCTTCTTGGCGGCATTGACTTCATTGATGCCAATAAGCAACGCTTCCACCCTCAGGAGTGACGCTATGTCCTGCTTGCTGTTCGACACCTCAATGATGGCGGACTCCAGAAGGTCGTCCACGGCCTCTCCCGTCAGGTTGCGCTCATAATAGTACGCTATCATAAAACGGTCATAGAGGCAGGTGGCATAAGCAGCGGAATTCCGGTCTTTGATAGAGGAGAGGCGGATATCGTTATACCGTCTTGCTTCAGCGAAATTCCCCAACCTGGCAGCTTTCCTTTCAATATTGTGAAGATACAGTATGCTCATGGTATCCGCAACGGACAGCAGAGAATCCCTGTAGACGTTATAACTCTCACGGTATTTCTTTTCAAAAGAGTCAGGCTCGTTGAAATCAGAGTACAGATTATGGTAGAGCACTGCCCAGGCATTATAGTAATCCGCAAGGAGCTTGCCGCTTACCGCCTTTCTGGGCACAGAAGAAATGATTTCGCGAGCCTCGGAATAGAACCCCGCCTCTTCCATCAGCATTGCCAGCATGATGTCGGCCCTCATTTTCAATGAGTCCAGACCGGCCTCTCCGGCAATACGCGAAGCCCTCTGCAAATATATCAAAGAGGAATCCACCACATAGTCGGAGTACTCTTTGGCTATATTGCAATTCAGAAGGACCCTATCCCTGTCTGTCTTTCCCGGCAGTCCGGCCTTCAAGGAATTTATTACCCTTTCTTTCCGGGCGGCGTACACATCTGTACTGTCCAGTTTGCTCAGTAGTTCCTTCACAAGCCCCCTGGTCCTGTCTGTATGCGGCATCTTGTATTCCCTGTGACCACAGGAAACAAGAAACGCGAGAAGAAGTATCAGATAGTGTATTCTCATTATCGTATAATGAAGCGTTCTGTACGGCGGCGGGAGTCGCCTGCATAGAAGTCAATATAGACCCTGGAGCCCTTGACAATGAGTTTGTAAGAGCCTACAGCATCGGACCACAGGTAGCGCTTTATGCCGGGACGATATTCGTCGAAGATGGGGGCGTAGTGAGGATAGCCGTCGGCCCCGGAATGCTTTACGGTGTAGTTTGCCAGGGAATCGGCCTCCCAGACGCTGCTCATGGTCATCTGGGTGATGCGGCCGCCGTCACCTTCCCAGTCAAGCAGTTCCGTATCATGCGTGTGGCCGCAAAGGACTATGGCATTGAGGGATGCCAGAAGAGCCCTCATCTCGCGGCGCTCCTGCGCACGGGAATCGTCCCGCTTGCCAAGGAAGAACCAGTGGTAGATGTCGGGGTCGTCAAACGGGAATACAGGGGTGTGGATGAGCACGAATACGTGCCTTGAACCGCGCGCCTCCTCCAGCAGGGACTTGATTCCTTCCAGATTGGTAGAAGCGTAATTGATGGCCACAAACGCGTCTGGGCCCTGACGGAAAAGGTAACTGGTGTGCGTTATCTTTTGGCCAAGTTCCTGTGACACACGGGGCATCATATATGCCTTGTATGCCCTTCTGCAGTGGGCATCGTCAACGCCTCTGCGGTCATGGTTGCCGTTGATTGAAACAAAAGGCAGACCGGGGGCTACACGCGCCTTGAGAAAGTTGACAGCATCGTCGAGGAAACGCACGTGGGTGGTGGAATCGGCCGTATCCCCCTGGATGAGGTCTCCAACCTGAAGCACATAGCGGGTGTCCTTGCCAACCAGGCCGGCCGCACGGTCCACAAGCCGCAGGCACCGGTCCGCCCACATTTCCCCGTTTCGGACAAATTCCTTGCGGTGAGCCGCCTCCCTGAAGGGTTTGGGATCACTGTAACCGGCATGATAGAACTCCGGATCTGCCGCATCGTAGTGCGTGTCTCCAAGGATAACAACGGAATACTTCTCCCGGCTGCTGCACCCGGAAAAAAGTAGTCCTGCAAGCAGTGACAAGAATAAAAGCCGTCTCATTCAAACTCAAATCTGGTGAATTCTAATTAGAAGTGCAACACACATTAAAAGTCAAAAATAAATTATTGTTTGCAATATTCCAAGCCCTATTACTACAATTATTACAATTTTCTTTTCCTTTTGAGAAAGATTTTGTAGATTTGCAGTGGCATTGCGAGATTAGCTCAGTTGGTAGAGCGTTGGCTTCCCAAGCCGAAGGTCGCGAGTTCGAGACTCGTATCTCGCTCCACTAAAACTATGGACAAGACTATTGCACTCAGCCCCAACAAAGTTGTGGCTTTTCTCGGCAAACGCCCCGAGACTTTCACCCGCGAAGACATCCTTCGCTTCATCGTAGAAAACGGCATCCGCATGGTGGACTTCATGTACCCCGCAGAAGACGGACGCATCAAAACCCTGAATTTTACGGTAAACAGCTTGGACTACATTGAAACCGTACTCACCGAAGGCGAGCGCGTAGACGGATCCAGCCTGTTCCCTTCATTCATAGAGGCCGGTAATTCCGACCTGTACGTCATCCCCCGTTACAGGACGGCATTCGTAGACCCCTTCCAGGAAGTTCCCACCCTCTGCCTGCTGTGCAGCTATTACGACAAGAGCGGTAACGCATTCGACTGCTCGCCCCACGCAACCCTCATGAGGGCCGAGGCCGCATTCGAAGCATCTACCGGCATGCAGTTCGAGGCCATGGGGGAACTGGAATACTATGTCATCCGCGACGAAGACCCCCTGTTCCCGGCAACCGACCAGAAAGGTTACCACGAATCGGAGCCTTTTGCAAAACTGAACGACTTCCGCCGCCAGTGCATGCTCTATGTAGCGGCAACCGGCGGACAGATAAAATACGGCCACAGCGAGGTCGGAAACTTCACCCTTGACGGAAAAATCTGGGAGCAGAACGAAATCGAGTTCCTCCCCTGCCCCGTAGAAACGGCCGCAGACCAGCTTGTACTGGCAAAATGGGTTATCCGCAACCTGGCATACAAGAACGGCATCGACGTGAGCTTCGCGCCCAAGATTACCACCGGAAAGGCAGGCAGCGGCATGCACATCCACATGCGCCTGATGAAGGACGGCAAGAACGCCACCCTTGGAAAGGATGGCAAACTCTCCGAGGAAGCCCTGCGCGCAATCGCCGGCCTCATGGAGATGGCTCCGTCCATCACTGCATTCGGCAACAAGAATCCTACTTCATACTTCCGCCTGGTTCCTCATCAGGAGGCTCCCACCAACGTATGCTGGGGAGACTGCAACCGCAGCGCCCTGGTGCGCGTTCCCCTGGGCTGGAGCGCCGGCGTAGACATGTGCGCCAAGACAAATCCTGCCGAACCTGCCTCCACGCGTGACACCACCGCAAAGCAGACCTTCGAGATGCGCTCACCGGACTGCTCTGCAGATACATACCAGCTCATGGCAGGCCTCTGCGTCGCATGCCGTATCGGCCTTGAAATGCCTAAGGAAAAGGCCCTCGAGATTGCCCGTGAGAAGTACGTGGACATGGACATCCACCGTGCCGAAAGCGCCGCAAAGCTCGCCACGCTCAAGCAGCTTCCCACCTGCTGCGCAGAATCTGCCGATGCCCTTGAGGAGGTCCGCAGCATATTCGAGGCCTACGACGTTTTCCGTCCCAAGATGATCGACGGGATCGTCCGCTCCCTCAGAAGTTTTGACGACGCCAACCTCCACGAGGCCGCCCGCAAGGACAAAGACCTCATGAAGAAGCTCGTAGACCGCTTCTATGACTGCTAATTATTATTACACAGATATGAAAAAAATATTTCACGCAGCGGCAATCGCAATCATGGCTGTAGCCGCATCATCCTGTCTGGGCGGCAAGTACATGGCAAATTACGCCCTGAACTTCGAGCCTCACGGCGTTGCCGACATCGAGCGCACCCGCCACAAGGCAGACTCCCTCATGCCCGGCAGTACCGCATGGTATGACAGCCTCAAGACTCTCGGAGTCCTGAAGGATACCTTCATGGTGGGCTACAACGGTGTCAAAATCCATTCCTGCTATGTTCCCGCCAAGGAGCCGGCAAAGGCTCAGGGAACTGCAGTAGTCGTTCACGGCTACGGAGACAACCATTACGTATTCCTCTATCTCGTGCGCATGTACAGGGACCGCATGAACTACAACGTGGTATTCCCCGACCTCCAGTATCACGGCTATTCAGACGGTGACCACTGCCAGATGGGCTGGTTCGACCGCTTCGACGTTGAGAAATGGGCCGAGATGGGCCACAACGTGTTCAAGAATGACTTCATGGTCCTCCACGGCGTATCCATGGGCGGTGCCACCGTCATGATGGCTTCCGGCGACGACCTTCCCCCCTACATCAGGGCCATCGTCGAGGACTGCGGCTATTCTTCTGTAGTTACCCAGTTCTACGGAAACCTCAAGGACACCTTCCCCTACATCCCGGGAGACATCCTTCAGAGCGCGAGCCTCGTTACCAAGCAGAAACACGGATGGTCCTTCTTCGAGGCCTCTTCCGTGAAGCAACTCAAGAAATCCACCGTTCCAATGCTCTTCATCCACGGAGATGCCGACGACTTCGTCCCCATCAAGCACTTCCGCAAGAACTATGCAGCAAAAAAGAAAGGATACAAGGAGTACTGGATTGCACCCGGTGCAGTACACGCCAACTCATACCAGAAGTATCCTCATCTCTATGAGGCACACGTGGCAACCTTCCTTGACAAGGTAAAGGCAGAAAACCTTTAGACGTGCCTTAGCTTCGCAAACTTCAGAAGCAAGAGTTTTTCCCCGAACTGATCAAAGCGGATTCTCGCCTTCAGTTCGGGGATTTTTCCTGTAATCTCCAGGACTTCCCCGGCGCCGAAACGGTTATGCTCTACCCTGTCCCCTACCTTGAATGAAGACATTGGATCAGGTACGAAGTTTTCGTCGATAACCGGCGGTCTGGATATCTCCGAGGCCGATTTCAGCGGTCTTGAAGCCGTGAATGAAGGCTTCGTTTCCGGCTTTGGCTGGGCAGGCCTGGGGGTGAAGGCGGGGCGCTGGCTGAAAGCAGGCTTCTGGACCGGACGCACATCGTCGAAATGCGATGAGAACGACGAGAAACTGCCGGCGGTGAGAGGAGCGTCAAGATACTGGGGAGCAATCTCCTTGAGGAAACGGGAAGGGGAATTGCTCTCGTGCTTGCCGTTTCTCATCCTGGTGGTTGCAAATGACAGTTCCACCGCCTTTTCGGCACGGGTAAGGGCAACGTAGAAAAGGCGCCTTTCCTCTTCCAAATCCTTGGGCGATGCCATCCAGCCTCCGGAGGGGAAAAGATTCTCCTCAAGGCCGGTGATATAGACATAAGGGAACTCAAGTCCCTTTGCGGAGTGCACTGTCATAAGGGCCACGCGGTTTGCCATCTCATCATCGGAAACGTCAACGTTGGAAAGGAGTGAAACGTTCTCAAGATAGGCTCCAAGGGTGATTTTGGGGAGGGCATCGGCAGGAACTTCCGATGCATCCTGAACCGCACCGTCCTCTATGAGAGTGTTCACGAAACTGCCCTGCTCCTCTTCCTTGTATGACGCTACGCTGTCCAGGAGTTCCTGTATGTTGGCAAAACGTGACTGCCCTTCAATTGAAGTATCCGACTTGTAGAAAAGGAAGAGGCCGGACTCGCGGGAGAGAGTCATTGCAACGTCCACGGCATCCCCGTCTTCCGCCCCTGCCGATGCAATCATGTCGCAGAAAGCCTTTATCTTGGCTGCTGCGGCCACCCTGAGGCCGAAGGTCTCAAGGTTCGGCAGATACGCCGCTTCAAAAATGGAAATGCCGTTTACGCGTGCCGCTTCTGCGAGGGCCGATACTGACGTGTCGCCTATTCCCCTTGCCGGCTTGTTTACAATGCGCCGGAAGGCTTCATCGTCCTTGTTGTTCACGGCAAGCTTGAAATATGCCATGAGGTCTTTCACTTCGGCCCTTTCGAAGAATGAATTGCCGGAGTAAATCATATAAGGGATATTCCTTCTTCTGAGCTGCTCTTCAAGCGCACGTGACTGGGCGTTTGTCCTGTATAGGATGGCAAAATCCTGATACTGAGCCTGGTCCTTACGCATTCTGGAAAGGATGGAAGATGCGACTTGCATTGCTTCCTCCTGTTCCGTATAGGAGCGCACAAGGTGCAGTTTTTCCCCGTTTTCGCCCATTGAAACGCAGTTCTTGGGTATACGTCCTTCATTGCGCGCAATGACGGTATTGGCCGCATTGACGATTGTCTGGGTAGAACGGTAGTTGCGTTCCAGACGGAAGACCTTGGCCTCCGGAAAATCGTGCGAGAAACTCAGTATATTCTGTATTTCAGCACCGCGGAAGCCGTAGATGGACTGGGAATCGTCACCTACCACGCAAAGGTTGTGATGCCCCGCAGCAAGGCTCTGAAGTATCTTGTACTGAGCCATGTTGGTGTCCTGATACTCGTCTACCAGAATATGCTCGAAACGGGAAGAAATGGATGCTGCCGCTTCCGGATTTCCTCTCAGAAGGATATATGTATAGAGAAGAATATCGTCAAAGTCCATCACACCGCTTTTGCGGCAGGCTTTGCAATATTCTGAATATATCCTGTATATCTCCGGTTTCTTGTGAAGGGTGTCATTTTCCTTCAAGCCGCCCTCTCCCGCCGCATAGGGCTTGGGCGTAATAAGGGCATTCTTCGCCCAGGAAATACGTGAAAGGACTTCCCTGGGCTTGTAGATCTTGTCATCCAGGCCAAGCTGCTTGATTACATTCTTTATCGCTCCCTGAGAATCCTGCGTATCGTAGATGGTAAACTCGTGAGGGAAGCCGAGCCAGTCGGCCCATTCCCTGAGGAAGCGGATAAAGATGGAGTGGAAGGTGCCCATCCAGATGCCACGGGCTTTCCTTGCGCCTATCATGAGCGCAATCCTGTCCTTCATCTCCCCTGCCGCCTTCTTGGTGAAGGTGAGGGCGAGGATCCTCTCCGGAGGAACCCCGTTCTCAATAAGGTATGCTATCCTGGATGTGAGAACCCTGGTCTTGCCGCTGCCGGCTCCGGCTACTATAAGCATCGGCCCGTTAAGGCATTGCACAGCCTTCAGCTGCTCCGGGTTCAAATCTCTCAAAATCTCGCTCATGGCCCTTCTATTTTAGACTGCGAAGATAAGAAAAAAATCCGCTCGGCGAGCGGATTTTCTATAATGTATGAAAGATTTTTTAGAACTGATAGTTAATGCCGATACCAATCCAGAGACCTGCGTCCATGCCCTCGGTGAAGCACTTTGCAAAGTCGGCGGAGACGATGAAGTTCTGGTTCATGGCAATCTTGAGGCCTGCACCGCCGCTGTACACAAGGGCATTGACCTTGGTAGGATCGTAGATGGCGGTTGTATCACCGGTAAGAGCGTTGAATGCGGGATCGTAAACCTTTCCGTCAGGAGCGGCTATCTTTGCAAGAGCATCGGCCTTGTAGGGCTTGGTGATGATGCCTGCATCGAAGAACGGGTTCACCGCAATATAGAAATACTGGTTGAGAAGGTCAAATTTCACGAGCTTTACGCGGAGTTCGGCATTTACCCATGCCATGCCTTCGGCAAGGATTCTGTTCTCGCGCAGACCACGGATGGTGTTGCTGGAGCCGAAGCCTTCGGAAATCATGTTGCGCTGGACAAGCAGAGGGTTGTTCTGGATCATGTAGAACGGAGTTTCACCGGCGATCGTCTGCTGCCATGCAAGACGGTATGCGAATACGGGACGTCCTGCAGGGATGATGTCCAGAGGGATGGAGATGTACTGACGGAAATATGCACAAGCCTTGAGGTATGCGTTGTTGAGAACGTTTCCGTTGAGGTATGCCTCAGCCCAGATACCCTTGTTGGGAGCGGCTTCCATGTCGCGGGTGTCGTAGACGAGACCTGCATTGAGCTCAAGTGCGGTACCGCCGTCCTTCTCTGCATCCGTGATGACGTTGTTGTTTACCAGGAACCTGTACAGGGTGGAATTGGTGTTGTAGAAACGGGTTTCGTCATCCACCTTCACGCCGTTGTCCTTCATGTCCCCGAGTTTCCAGTTCCAGAAGTTGACACCGGCTGCCCAGTTGAGGTTATCGGTGATTCTGCCCTGGAAATTGGCGAGGATACGGAGCATGTTGCGGCTCATGCCGTAGTAATTCACATTTGTAAGCTGGGCAGGGTTCAAAGCCGATTCGGGAATGGTCACCTCCCTGTTGCCCCATACATCGTAATTCTGCGCTGCTGCAGCACCGTTGAAGCCCCACAGACTGTAAAGAGGGTCTGTCATGTAGGTAACTGATGCGTTGACGCGCATGTTGGGAATCAGATACTTGGAGTCGTACGCAAGGTAAAGGCGCATACGGTGGCTGTGAGTGAAATAGGAACCTTCCCAGCTGATTTTGTGAAGCGGATCAGGGTAGGTTTTGCCGTCACCGTAATAATAAATGTCTCCGAAAGCGCCGGCCTGGAAACCATTGTCAACAGAATAGGTTGCTGTGGGAAGAACGCCAAAACTCCAGCCGGTCTTCATCTCTTTTTCTTCCTGGGCCGAAAGGCTCAGACCCATTGCCATGACGGCAATTGCAGATAATAACAGTTTTTTCATATTAGTTTTAGTAAGTATTCAAAATGGAATGCAAATCTACGAAAAAATTCGTAACTTCGCGACGTTTTTTAGAATAACTAACAAACCTATACTATAATGTCTGACAATCTCGATCTTAAAAAGGGCCTGAACATCCCCATTGAGGGTGCTCCTGCCCGCGAGGTCGTGGCAACCGTAGTACCGGACACCGTAGCAATCAAGCCTACAGACTTCAAGGGCTTTGTTCCAAGGCTTCTTGTCAAGGAAGGCGATGCAGTCCTGGCCGGTTCTCCCGTCATGGCCGACAAACAACGTCCCGGGATTCTGCTTACTTCCCCCGTCAGCGGCACTGTACAGCAGGTTCTGAGAGGTGAAAAGAGAAAGCTTCTGGCAGTAGTGGTAAAGGCCTCCGACAAGCAGGAGTACGTAAACTTTGGCGCAAAGGCCCCTCAATCGGCCGATGAGACCAAGGACCTCCTCCTCAAGTCCGGCCTCTGGGGTGCCGTCATTGAACGCCCTTACGGCGTCATGGCCAGCCTCGAAACCGCTCCCAAGGCAATCTTCATCTCATCTTTCTCCACCGCTCCCCTCGCCGCAGACACGGACTTCACCCTTGCCGATTCCCTTCAGGACATCCAGGCAGGCGTCAACGCCCTTGCCAAAATCGCACCCGTACACATGAGCGTGCGCAAAGACGTGTACTCCAGCACAATCTTCCATAAGGTAGAAAATGTAGTGGAGCATGTTGTAAGCGGTCCCCACCCGGCCGGCAACGTTGGAATCCAGATAAGCCACATCAGCCCCATCATGAAAGGCGAAACCGTCTGGACCATCTCTCCCGTGCTCCTGGCCGCTTTCGGCAAGCTTATCAACACCGGAAAGCTTGACCTTACCCGCAAGGTGGCCATTACCGGTCCCGCTGCTCAGAAGCCCGCTTACATCACCGCCCTTCCCGGAACACCCGTCAAGGATCTCGTTAAGGTCCAGGGAGATGTCCGCATCATCGGCGGAGACGTCCTCACCGGCGAAAACCTCGGCCAGGAAGGCTTCCTCGGCTTCTTCGAAGACCAGGTCACCCTTCTTCCCGAAGGCCGTGAAAGAGAGTGGTTCGGCTGGGCCAAGCCCTTCCGTCCCAAGGTACATTCCTCTTCCTGGTGCTACTTCTCCTGGCTCACACCTTCTAAGAAGTACAAGATGGACACCAACCTGCATGGCGGTCCCCGCGCTTTCGTGGAGACAAAGTGCTTCGAGGATGTCACCCCTATGGAAATCTTCCCTATCTACCTCATCAAGGCCTGCCTTGCCGGCGATATCGAGAAGATGGAAAAATTCGGCATTTACGAAGTCCTGCCCGAGGACCTTGCCCTCTGCGACTACGTAGATCCTTCCAAGAACGAAATCCAGGCCATTATCCAGAAGGGTATAGACCTGATGATCAAAGAAATGGCATAAGTTATGGCAGAGAATACAAAACCCGGACTTTTTGAAAAAGGCGGAAAGCTCTACTGGCTCCACTCTACCATAGATGCTTTCGACACCTTCCTCCGCGTTCCCGGCACCGTTACGGCAAAGGGCGCACACGTGAGGGACGGTATAGACCTCAAGAGGGTCATGATCATGGTGGTCATCGCCCTTGTTCCCGCCGCACTCTTCGGCATGTACAACGTAGGTCTCCAGACTTCCACCCTCTACGGGCTGGACTGGGGCTTCTGGCACATGTTCTGGTACGGCCTTCTCAGGATGCTTCCCCTGTTCGTGGTTTCCTACGCAGTGGGTCTCATCATCGAATTCGCCTCATCCCAGATCCGTGGCGAAGAAGTGAATGAGGGTTACCTCGTTACCGGTTTCCTCATTCCCCTAATCGTCCCTGTGGACGTTCCGCTGTGGATGCTGGCTCTCGCAGTAGCATTCTCCGTAATCTTCGTCAAGGAAGTGTTCGGCGGCACCGGAATGAACATCTGGAACCCCGCACTGGTTGCACGTGCCTTCCTCTTCTTCTCATACCCTTCATCCATGTCAGGATCTGACGTATGGGTATCCAAGACCTGGGTTGGCGCACTCAAGGACGTGGATGCAATTTCTGCAGCCACTCCCCTTGCAATCGCACATGACGGCGCATACGATGCCGCTACAGGTGCCGTCGGCCAGTACTCTTTCATGGATATGTTCTGGGGCTTCATTCCCGGATCTACCGGTGAAACCAGCGTGGTCGCCATCCTCATCGGCGCACTCATCCTCGTCTGGACCGGCGTAGCTTCCTGGAAGATCATGGTCTCCAGCGTTGCCGGCGGCCTTCTGGTGGGCTGGCTGGGCCAGCTTGCAGGCGCAACCGCACTGCCCTGCTGGTATCAGCTCGTCATGGGCGGCTTCCTCTTCGGCTCCGTCTTCATGGCAACAGACCCTGTCACCGCAGCACAGACAGAAACCGGCAAATGGATCTACGGCTTCCTCATCGGCGCACTGGCCGTTGTGGTACGTCTCTGGAACCCCGGTTACATGGAGGGCATGATGCTCGCCATCCTTCTTATGAATACCTTCGCACCGCTCATTGACCACTGCGTAGTTACCGCCAAGGTCAACCGCCGTGCAAAGAAAGCTCTCAACGCCTAAAGGATACGCGCCATGAATACAAACAACAATCTTTACACAGTCATTTACACGAGCGTAATCGTGATTGTGGTGGCAGCGCTCCTTGCATTCGTATCCCAAAGCCTCAAGAGCCGCCAGGATGCCAATGAGAAGGCCGATACCATCTCCCAGATGCTTACGGCAGCCGGTTATGCCAGCAAGGCAGAGCTCGGCAAGCTTGGCAACACTGCAGTCCTTGACAAGTACGCTGCAGAAATTGAAAAGGCATTCGTAATCGACCTCGAAGGCAATGAACTCCGCACTCTCGGAATCGAGCGCGAGGGTATCGAGGTTTACAGCCCCAAGCAGCTCAAGCGTCAGAACTACAACATCAAGGGCGGCCCCAACAAGACCGGAGACCCCGAACTTCCCGTTTTCCTGTTCAAGAACGGACGCACTGTCGTTCCTATCTACGGTGCAGGACTCTGGGGCCCCATCTGGGGTTACATCTCTTTCGAGAAAGACCTCGGCACAATCGGCGGAGCATATTTTGACCACGAGTCAGAAACTGCCGGCCTCGGTGCCAAGATCAAGGACGATCCTTCCTTCCAGGCCGAATTCATCGGCGAGAAGGCAGACTTCGCAGATGCCAATGTCTTTGATATCGTCAAGGGCGGCGCTCCCAAGGATGCAGAAGGAAAGTCCGTAGTGGATAACAAGATCGACGCCATCACCGGTGCAACCATGACCTCCAACGGTCTGGACGCAGCCATCGACACCTGGCTTGCTGCCTACAGCGCATGGTTCAGCGCAAATGCCCCCAAGGGTTGCGACAAGCCCTGCTGCAGCGGCGAAGATCATAAATGTGAGGAGGAATAAGCCATGAATGCAAAACTGAAAGAAACCATCCTCAACCCCCTGTTCAAGGGCAACCCCATCACCGTCCTGGTGCTTGGTATCTGCTCTTCACTGGCGGTTACAGTAACAATGAAAGGCGCCCTGGTAATGGCCCTTTCCGTAATTGTGGTTACAGGCATTTCCAGCCTTATCCTCTCGCTGCTCAGAAAGACCATCCCCGGCCGTGTACGTATCATCGTCCAGCTGGTGGTAGTTGCCATGATGGTTATCCTGGTAGACCAGATCCTCAAATCATTTGAAGCTACCTATGCCATCGACAAGCAGCTTTCCGTCTACATCGGCCTCATAATCACCAACTGTATCGTGATGGGCCGTATCGAGGCTTTCGCCCTTGGAAACAAGCCCTGGCCCAGTTTCCTTGACGGCGTTGCAAACGGTGCAGGCTACGGTCTAATTCTCCTTATCGTCGCCTTCTTCCGTGAGCTCCTCGGAAGCGGAACCCTCTTCGGAATCGACATTCTGAACCGTTTCGGCTATGTTCCCAACAATCTGGTTATCCTGCCTCCTTTCGCCCTCATCCTCCTCGGATGCATCGTCTGGGTGCAGCGTTCAATCCAGAAAGATCTTCAGGAAAAATAAACTCTGACGCCTTATGGAATACCTTAGCTTATTCGTAAAGTCCATCTTCGTGGACAACATGATATTCGCTTACTTCCTGGGAATGTGCTCATTCCTGGCGGTATCCAAGAATGTCAAGACAGCTGCCGGACTGGGCGTCGCAGTTATTTTCGTTCTGCTGATCACCCTTCCAGTGAACTATCTTCTCAACACCTATGTCCTTGCTCCCGATGCCCTCATCGAAGGTGTAGACCTGAGCTTCCTCAGTTTCATCATCTTCATCGCCGTCATCGCTGCAATCGTACAGATAGTTGAAATGGTTGTAGAGAAGTACGCTCCCGAACTCTATTCTCAGCTTGGAATATTCCTGCCCCTGATTGCCGTGAACTGCGCAATCCTCGGTGGCAGCCTGTTCATGCAGCAGAGGGACTTCCTCAACATTGGGGAAGCTACCGTATATGCCCTTGGTTCCGGCCTTGGCTGGTTCCTGGCAATTGTATCCCTGGCCGCAATCCGTGAGAAGATGAGCTACTCAAATGTTCCCGCCGCCCTCAAGGGCCTTGGCATCACTTTCATCACCGTGGGTCTCATGGGCATCGCCTTCATGACCTTCATGGGTATAGCGCTGTAGGAGGAAAGGAATTATGGGAAATACAATACTGTTATCCATCGTAATCATTACCGTTGTCACCCTTATCCTGGTTGCCCTGCTCCTTATCATCAAGGCCGCAGTAACCCCCAAGGGTCAGGTAAAGATCTCCATCAACGGCGGTTCCAAGGAACTTGAAGTCACCCCCGGCGGTGATGTCATGCACACCCTTGCCGATCACGGCATCTTCCTCCCTTCGGCCTGCGGCGGCAAAGCCAACTGCGGCCAGTGCAAACTCCGCGTCCTTGAAGGCGGCGGAACCATCCTCCCTACCGAGGAAGGCTTCTTCTCCCGCAAACAGATCAAGGAAGGATGGCGTCTGGGATGCCAGGTAAAGGTCAAGGACAACATCTCCATCGCAGTTCCCGAAAGCGCCCTAAGCGTGAAGAAACTCGAATGCGAGGTCATCTCCAACGAGAACGTGGCCACCTTCATCAAGGAATTCACCGTACGCCTCCCCGAAGGCGAGCACATCGACTTCAAGAGCGGCGAATACATCCAGATCGACATCCCCGAATATGAGGCAGACTTTGCCGATATGAACGTCGGTCCCGAATACATCGGCGACTGGGAAAAATACGGCATCACTTCCCTGAAGTACAAGAACACCGTTCCCACCATTAGGGCATACTCCATGGCCTCGTATCCTGCCGAAAAGGACCTTATCAAACTCAATGTCCGTATCGCCACCCCTCCGTTTGACCGCACTCAGCCCAAGGGCGTATTCAAGTTCGTCCCGGGCGTTCCTCCGGGAATCGCATCGACCTATGTGTTCTCCCGCAAACCCGGAGACAAGGTGATGATTTCCGGCCCTTACGGAGAATTCCTTCTCCCGAAGGACGATCCCGACACTCAGGAATACATCTTTGTGGGCGGCGGCGCCGGTATGGCACCTCTCCGCAGCCACATCATGCACCTGTTCAAGACGCTCAAGACCAAAAAGCCCGTGCGCTTCTTCTACGGAGCCCGCGCCCTGGTGGAAGCCTTCTATCTTGAAGACTTCGCAGAGATCGAGAAGGAATTCCCGAACTTCCACTTCACCCTGGCCCTGGACCGTCCGGATCCCGCAGCAGATGCTGCAGGCGTGAAGTACACCCCCGGCTTTGTCCACAACGTGATGTACGAGACCTACCTCAAGAACCACGAGGCTCCCGAGGATATCAAGTACTTCATGTGCGGCCCGCCTATGATGGTCAAGTGCGTGAACGAGCTTCTTGACTCCCTTGGAGTTGCTCCCGAGAGCATCCTCTACGACAACTTCGGCGGTTAAGGAAGTATCACAAGCATAGCAAGAGTATCTCTAACGAGCGGCTCCCCGGCAGAAAAATAAAGCACGGCGGAGCCGCTTTTCCGTGGATGTATGGTCACGCCGCAACCATCTTCGTCCACCGTGTAGTCAAATATGTCCGCAACCCTTTCGTCCTCTTCATAAGCGAGGGCCTCTATGCTCACCTTGGTGCCACGTGGAAGGACTTCACACCAGATATGGTATTCGTCCTCAACGCGGCACTCGTTATATGCGGCAGGATGCAGCTCAAAGCGCTTGTGCGCCTCAAGCCCGCTCCTGTCTATCCGCCATCCGTCGGAGCCGTCTCCAAGCCCGTTTCCTTCAGGGCGCAGTACAATCCGATATGACCCGTTCCTCTGAACCTGCCCAAGTTTTATCCTGTACACAAGATACTTCCCGGCCATGGAATGCCAGCTCTCCGAATGATAGGATATGCGCACTTCCAAATAAGAGTCCTCTGCTCCGCTCTCAAGCATGTAAAGGCTTACGCTCTCCCCTCTTTCAAGAGGATACACGGCGCTGCCGGACTTGACGAATCCTTCACTGAAGTAATCCCGGGCAGGAAGCGGCCCGAACAGCCCTGCAGATGAGGGACAGTTCTCTATCCTGAGCTCGCTTGCCACAAAGTTCACATCCCCGTCCAGCATGCTCTTGTCAAGGCTCACGTCAATCTTCGCCATAAGCCTTTCAAGCAGAATCGTCTCTGCTTCCTCACGAACGGTGATCTCCCTGACGGCCACCATGGGTATCCCATGCGAATACTCATCCGGGTATGCGAGGTGGAATCTGTATGAAAGCGCATCCTCCATGGTCATTTCCGGCAATTCGTACCCAAGATTGGCCGCCACCATTACAGTGTATTTCTCTCCTTTCAGAAGCCTTGCAGGATACGATGCCACAAAAGTCCTTTCAGGGACATACGCCCGTTCTTCCAGAACCCCGAAAGAATTATAAATCAAGACATTGTAGTTTGTTATAAGCACCGGGTCAGGATCTGCAGACTTGAAGCAGACAAACGAAGGACTCAAGACAACAGTCTGCAGATCCTGCTCCCTGGTGCAAGAAAAACAAAACAAAACACAAAAAGTGCTAAAATACTTCAGTATGCGTGTCATTTTCATACCACGGAACTGTTGAATAATCTATTACAATCTGGCCGGTCTGCGCCGGCAGGTCCGGATCTGACGTCCCGATGCGCAGCAAGGTCATATCCAGTTCATAAACCTTCCCCGGAGCCATTCCAGGGATGCTCACAGGATAATAACAGTGCGCATTTCCGACGTCTCCCTCAAGGACCAGCCTCGTGAAAGGAGTCCCCGGAGTTTCAGTGCGGGCGGGATTCGGGTAACAGTACAGAGAAACATCCGGGTAAATCCTTTCAGGACCTACTGTGCCGATGCCATCCTTGACAAGCAGCGGGCTGTCCGAGGCAAGACAGCCGATGTTTTCCCAGGAGACAGGGCGTCCCTCCGCTTCATCGGCAGGAGCATATTCAGACACAGCATTGACGAGAAAGAGCTTGGCGTTCTTGAGACGTTCCCCGGCATATGGTCGCTCCTGAAAATTGCAGCAGAGGGATCTTACCCTTATCTGGCACAGGACAGGTTTGAGTTTAAGCGTGACGGTCCTTGCCCTGCCTTCCTCCAGATAAGTGCTTCCATAGAGAAAAGGTTTTACAGGATGCTCCTTGCTAAGCGAGAATATATCGAAAGAAAGGTCTCCAAGAGCCCTCACGTAACTCCTGCCGTAAATATCCCCCTCCCCTGCCTGGATTGCGACTACCTTTTTCCTGCCAGGTCCGGACAGTCCGTACACCGGTGACGAATAAGGAGATATGCGCTGATATGAATCCAGAAGGAAGGGTTCCTCTGCGTCGAAGAAGAACAGGTCTATCAGTCCTTCTGCCGATGCTTTTGTTTCTATATGGATTTCATGACTGATTTCCGGAGGCGCGCTCACGCAGGAAGAAAGCAAGGCCGGCGGCTGCGTGAATACAGAAAAAGCCACAGACCCGCGGCAGGCGATATGCCAATAGAAATCGATGGTAGCGTGTAGAGATTTCCGGCCTTGTATTCTTCCTTTTTTCATGGCTTACTTTGGGTTTAGTCCCAATGCAAAACTATGACAGGAAGGCCGGAAAACGATGAATCGTAAGAAAAAAAGTGCGGTTTCACAGCTTTTTTCCTTCTACAGACTGTTTTGCTATGCTTTTTTACAGAATTATTTCAGTTTCCGAATGTCCGTACTCGAGGTTTTTCAGGCATTTTTTCAGCGATTCCGTCCAATGCGGGAGAGAAATGCCATAGGTACTCTTGAACAGGGACTTGTCCAAAACCGAGTATGCCGGACGCACAACCTTGGAAGGGAATTCCGAACTGTGGCAGGGACGCACGTCGCAGGCAGTATTGCCGGAATACTCCGCTATAGCCTTGGTGAAATCGTACCAGGAACACACGCCTTCGTCCGAGAAATTGAATAGCCCGGGAACCGGAGAATCCAGCACGCGGAAGATGGCGTCGGCAAGGTCTCCGGCATAGGTCGGAGTGCCCACCTGGTCAAACACAACTTGAAGGGAGGGCTTTTCCGAAGTAAGGCGAAGCATAGTCCTTACGAAATTCTTACCGTATTCGCTATAAAGCCAGGCTGTCCTAAGAATGACGTACTTCGCACCGGAAGACTTTAGGATCTGTTCTGCCTGAGCTTTGGAGGATCCATATACGCCAAGTGGAGAAAGCGGGGAATCTTCCCCTATCGGCACGTTGTGCGAATCGTTGCCAAAGACATAGTCCGATGAAATCTGGACCATGAGCCCGCCCGTTTCCTTCATGATTCCCGCCAGGATGGCGACGGCATCGGCATTGAGCATGTTGCAAAGAGCGGCATTGTCTTCTGCGCCTTCCACATTTGTGTATGCAGCACAGTTTACGATGGCCTGAATCCCCTCTGATACCACCAGGGAACGGATTTCGTCCCTTGAAGTGATGTCAAGGTGAAGGCAGTCTCCGGTTATGTCGCTGAGAATAAGCTCATGCGAAGGATGCTCCGACGCCCTCACGGACAGTGAGCGGCCAAGCTGTCCCATGGCTCCTGTTACAAGTACTTTCACTGTGCGTAATAATCTATGTTGTAGTCAAACAGTTCAGGAGCATCGGCAAGGAGAGGGTTGTGCCTGTCCTTTTCGGAGAGGAGGATATCGGCCTCCGGAAGCTTCCAGTCAATTTCCAGGGAGGGGTCATTCCAGAGGATGGCACCTTCGCACCCGGGGGCGTAGTAATTGTCGCACTTATACTGAAAAACGGCCTGGGCCGACAATACGGAGAAGCCGTGTGCAAACCCTCTCGGGATGAACAGCTGCCGATGATTCTCTCCGGACAGTTCAACGGTGACATGCTTTCCGAAAGTCGGGGAACCGCGGCGGATATCCACGGCAACGTCAAGCACCCTGCCGCTGACAACTCTCACAAGCTTGCTCTGCGAGTATTTCCCTTTCTGGAAATGAAGTCCCCGAAGAACTCCATAGCTGCTCATGCTCTCATTGTCCTGCACAAAATGCACGGGGTGCACCAGCGAGCCGAAATCACTCTCCCTCCAACTCTCCAGAAAGTATCCCCTGGCATCGCCAAACACTGCCGGCTCTATTATAAGAACGCCGGGTATTTCTGTCTCCGTAATATTAATCATATACTAAAAATCAATGCCCAGAGGCCGCCAGCAAGTATAATTCCTTTCATAGATTGCAAAGATAACAAAAAAAGCGTAAATTAGCACCCACATGAACAGAACCAGAAAGCTTGCCATAATAGGAGGCAGTTATTTGCAGCTTCCAGCAGTCCTTAAAGCACAGGACGCCGGCTTCGAAGTACACTGCTTCGCCTGGGCCGACGGAGCCGTCTGCAAGGATGTCGCCAACTTTTTCTATCCAATATCCATACGCGAAAAGGATGATATACTCGAGGTGTGCAGGAAAGTCGGCATAGATGGCGTTTTCACAATAGCCTCAGACCTTGCCGTCCCAACGGTTAACTATATCGCAGAAAAGCTTGGCCTTCCCGGGAACGAGTATGCGTGGAGCGGAACCATGACAAACAAATACCTCATGAGGGAAGCTTTTCTCAAGGCCGATATCTCCTCTCCCCGCTTCTTCAAGGTCAAGGCCGGCGATACCCTTCCGGATATTGACGGCCGCACCGTGATAGTAAAGCCCACAGACCGTTCAGGGAGCCGTGGCGTTGAAAAGGTAACTGCTGCCGATGAACTTGAAAAAGCCGTCGGTTTTGCCATCAGCCAATCCCTCGAAGGCTGCGCAATCATTGAAGATTTCATCGAAGGACGGGAAATAAGCGTCGAGAGCATTTCCTTCGAAGGAAAACACCATGTGCTCCAGATAACAGACAAAGTCACGACCGGAGAGCCCTATTTCATAGAACTTGCCCACCATCAGCCGTCGAATCTTCCTGAAGAGATTCAGCAAAAGGTACGCATGCTTGTTCCAAAGGTCCTGGACGCACTTCACATAAGAATCGGAGCCTCCCATACAGAGATCAAGATCACTCCTTCCGGAGAGCTCATGGTCGTGGAAACAGGCGCCCGCATGGGCGGAGACTTCATAGGCTCACACCTTGTCCGGCTATCCACTGGATATGACTTCCTCAAAGCAACGATAATGGCGGCGACAGGAGTGTTCGAAGCGCCTCAAATAACAGCATCGGCATACTCCGGAGTATATTTCCTGTCAAAGGAGAATGAGCACCTGAAACAGTATTTCCTGCACCCGGAAATGGTTCCGGAAACGGTTGAATCAGAAATAACCAGCCCCACACTCAAGGAAATCCGTTCAAGCGCCGACCGCAGCGGATACCTTATTTACAGGTCGGAAACAGGGAGGCTTGAACTGAAATGAAAAGAGTCATCGTATTCGGCGCCACAGGTACAGTAGGCGCTTATACAGCACTCCGCCTCAAGGAGGACGGGTTCGAAGTCATCGGCACCGGAAGCCGCTTCACAGACGGCGGTTTCTTTGCCGCCAATGGCATCGAATACGTCAGCATGGACATAACCCAGGCAGGCCAGTTCCTGCAGAAACTCCCCTCCTCCGGTATTGACGCCATCGTGAATCTTGCCGGAATGCTACCTGCAAGGATGCAAGGGTACTTTCCCCAAGCATATATAGACATCAACATGTCGGGAATGCTCAACATCCTCGAGTATGCCGCAAAAACCGGCGTTTCAAGGCTTGTCTATTCCCAGTCCATCTCAGACGTCGACTACCTGATGGGCACAACCGTCCCCGTACCTGAAGACAGCGCCTCCTCATTTCCAAGGGACAACGACCACAGCGTATACTCAATTACCAAAAACGCCGCCGCAGACCTTCTGCGCCACTACAGCGCCCATTTCGGCTTCGGACACTTCATCCTCCGTTTCCCCAACATTTACCTGTACCATCCCAATCCCTGGTACTTCGTGAACGGAGAAAAGCGCATACAAGGATACAGGGCCATGATTTACAAGGCAATGAAAGGAGAGGACCTTACCGTCTGGGGCAATCCGTCAAGGGTAAGGGACATGGTCTACGTGAAAGACTGCACAAAGCTCATAAGCCTGTGTCTGAGCGCAGAAAATGCTCCCTCCGGCGTATACAACGCAGGTACAGGCATAGGCACATCCCTCGAGGAGCAGATCCGCGGCATTGCGGAAGTGTTCTCGCCAAAGGACCATCCTTCAAGAGTATTATACGCACCCGAAAAACCGGATGCACCTCAATACATATTTGACATTTCAAAGGGAAGGAAATATCTTGGATACTCCCCTTCCTATTCATATATGGACTATCTGAGAGACTTCAGGAAAGAAATGGAAGCAAACCGCTTTGAAGCGCTCTGGGGTCCAGAAATCATACCGCAATGAGAATAGACTTCAACAGACCGTATCTCACGGGGAAGGAACTGCAGTACATGCAGGAAGCCGTCAATTCATACAAGCTTTCCGGCAACGGAAGTTTCACAAAGCGCTGCCAGGAGTTCTTCGAGAAGCGTTACGGCTTCCGTAAATGCCTTCTGACGACATCTGGTACCGACGCCCTTGAGATGGCCGCCCTCCTTACCGGCGTCGGCCCCGGAGACGAGGTCATCGTCCCTTCCTATACTTTCGTTTCATCGGCCCTGGCTTTTGTGAGGCAGGGTGCGAAGATAGTCTGGGCCGACAGCACCCCCTCCCACCCCAATATCGACGCATCTCGGCTTGAGGAGCTCATCGGCCCAAGGACAAAGGCAATCGTCGTGGTGCACTACGCCGGCATGGCCTGTGACATGGACAGGATTATGGAAATTGCTCTCAGGCACTCCGTGACGGTGGTTGAAGATGCCGCTCAGGCAATTGACTCATACTACAAAGGGAAAGCTCTCGGGAGCATCGGCCAGATAGGCTGCTTCTCTTTCCACGAGACAAAAAACGTAACCGCCGGTGGTGAAGGAGGTCTCCTTGTGATCAATGACCCTGCAATGGTTTCCCGCGCAGAGATTCTATGGGAGAAAGGCACCAACAGGGCCGAATTCTTCCGTGGCATGGTGAACAAATACGGATGGGTGGATACCGGCTCGTCATTCCTTCCGGCAGAAATAAATGCCGCCTTCCTTCTTGCCCAGCTTGAGAACCTGGACAGGATACAGGAGCGCCGCAAAGATATCTGGAACATGTATTATAAAGGGCTCAAGTCCCTTGAAGACAGAGGACTTGCAGAACTGCCAAAGTTGCCGGAAGGCGCCACCAACAACGCCCACATGTTCTATATGGTATGCCGGAACATTGAAGAGCGCACCGCTCTGATTGACAGCCTCAAGAAAAGCGATATCTGCGCCGTATTCCACTACCTGAGCCTTCACAGCAGTACCTATGCCAAGGCTAACTGCCCTTGCGAAAGGGAACTCCCCTGCTGCGACCGCTTTGCCGACTGCCTTGTCCGCCTTCCCATGTATTACCAGCTCAAGGACGAGGATGTTAAAGAAGTTATAGAACGCATCAACGAGTTCTATGCATAGTCCAAGGATACTGATTATCTCCTCCGTAGACCCCACAACCGGAGGAGGCACCGTGGCGATGAATTTCTACAATGCCCTCAAACGTGAAGGCATTGAAACGGACTTCCTTACCAAATACCCTGTAAAAGGGCATCCGGAATTCCTTCACGTCTTCCCGGAAAAGAAGAAGATGTCCCTTCTCCAGCGCTGGGCAGACCACCGCTCCAGGCAGGTGGGAAGGAATGTTCCCCAGCAGGGAGACCATTTCTTCGACAACGGCCCGGAGACCGAATCTCCGGTTTCTCCGGAACGCATTCTCAAACAGATAAAGAAGCCATACGACGTAGTATTCATCGTATTCTGGCACCAGATGCTCACATACTATACCATATTCAGGATATGGGAGAAGCTCCGCTGCCAGATTCACCTGCGCTGCCCTGACAATCAGGCTACCGGAGGCGGATGCCATTTCAACGGGACCTGTCCCAGATTAAGCGAAGGCTGCGGCTTCTGCCCCGGCCTGAAAAACGGCGGGCCTGACGATTTCACCGCTGCAAACATCCGTTTCCGGAAGGAGATTATCCTTAAAATGCATCCCATTATTTACGGGAATACGCACATGCAGAATATAAACCGCCGATCCTTTCTGCTAAGGGATTATGACCGCCTGGAGACTGTCTATCCAATGGTGGACAATGATTTTTTCAGGCCGATGGATATTGGTCTTGCGAGGAAAGAGGCCAGTGTCCCTGAAGGAAAGGATTTCGTGCTCTTCTTCGGTTCAAGCGTGCTTGACGAGGAAAGGAAAGGCATGAGGTACCTGATGGAAGCGCTTCGCATATTTGCCGAAAAACTGAGCATCCCGGAGAGAAAGAGGGTCTACCTCCTCGTTGCCGGCACCAACGCTTCCGCGATAATGTCCGGTTCTCCGTTCGAGTACCGCGACCTTGGCTATATACCGTTTGCACAGCTCCCTACCATTTACAACGCTGCCGATGCCTTCCTGTGCCCGTCCATAGACGATGCCGGCCCATCTATGGTGAACCAGTCCCTCTCCTGCGGGACTCCCGTCGTATCCTTCGAATCAGGAACCGCCCTGGACATGGTAAAAGGCCACCACACCGGCTACTGCGCCAAACTCAGGGATGCCGATGATTTTGCTGCCGGAATAATGAAAATCTACTCAGAAGGGAAAACCGCCTTCACGGAAGAATGCCGCGGCATCGCCATTGAAAGGACAACAGGAGAAGCCTTCGTAAAGCGGCTCCTCGAAATCATAAACAAATACGCCTGACGATTACTTTTCGAAGGAGTGGAACAATGCATCCCACTGCTTCATTATGCCGGGGACGGTGAATCCTGCGGCCTTTTGCCTGCAGTGCACCCGCATTTCCGAGATAAGGGACGGATTCTCAATGCAGATACAGATACGTTCTGCCATTGACTGTACATCGCCTACGTCAACCGTATAGCCGTTTTTTCCATCTTCGATAAACTCCCCCGGCCCGCATGGGCAGCGGTATGAGATGCATGGAAGGCCAAGCGATGCGGCTTCCACCATTACCAGCGGGAAGCCTTCATAGATGGATGTCATAAGAAGCAGCGCACTGGCTCGCATCTCGTGGGCAATCTGTCTCGTTGCAGGCAAGATATGCACGGAACCTACAAGTCCAAGTTCTGCAATCCTTTTTTCCAGACGCTTTTTCTGCCTGCCGTTACCATAGATGTCAAGAGTCCATTCCGGATGCCTGACATGCACTGAGGACCATACATCCAGAAGATCCCTAAAATTCTTCTGCTTCTCAAGCCTGCCCACTGCAATGCATCTTTTGGGGATATCGGCAAGTAACTCTGATCCGGTGTCAGCAGCGAAGGAAGGATTGTAAATATGCTCTACACGGCGGCACTTTGACTGCCAGTTGAAAGCATCTTCTTCAGTAAGGGCCACGAAACAGTCAAGCCCGGAAACGGCTTTGTCAATGGCCTTGAGCCTGGATTCCTGCCCTTTGATACGGTACATTTCCCGGCAGAAATGGAATTCCGCCATTCTGATGCAGGTTTTCGGGAGCCTGTCCAGATAAGGGAGCTCCTTACCACACATGGAAATAAGGATATCCGGTTTTTCGGCATCGATTACCTGGCCCAATCTCTTGATATACCTGGGCATGAGCCACGGCATACGGTAATTGACATCGACGTCGATATGACGCACTCCATTATCCAAGGGGAAAAACAGTTTCCTCCCCTTCTGGTGATTCGTAACTATAAGCACCTCGTAGCCATAATCGCGTGAAAGGGAATTCGCCTTTTCCGTAAGAATGCGCTCCATTCCTCCGGCCTTGTACAAAGTATCTATCAGGTATAAAAGCTTCATCAATGCTAAAGTTTGAACTTGAAACCGAAAACAGTCAGATACTTCTCCTGGGACGGGCTCACATGGTCAATCGCGAAGACCCAGTTCAGGGCTTTCTGTATATGTTCCTTGCGCCATAACATGCGCCTGTAGGCGGCATCTTCACCGAAAGTGAGTACCGTGTAACCCTGTGCAGGAGCAAGAAGATTCAGGACACGCTCATAAACATGAGCCATGGACCCGCCGGAATCTGTCTTGACGGCGCCGGCGAAATAAGAAGGAGTGAAATGCTCATCGGCAAGGACTTTGAGCACGGCGGGGCGGAAGGCCATCATGGTTCCGGCGCAGAATCGGCGCTCTTCCGTGTGAAGGTTCAGCCGCTTCATCTCCTCATCAAGCAATTCCTTGTCCTCAGGGAAGTAGAGCCTGGTATACAGCTTCCCGGAACATGCCATTCCGGCTTCAGGATGACTCTCAAACGAACGCAGTACATCATCCAGACGTTCCTCGCTGCCGATAAGCGAATTCACCAACTCGTCACGCCACTTTGCGCCGGTGTAATGTACATGGTTCAGGTGAACGGTCTTCTTTCCATCGATATGCTTTGTGTGGAACTTGAAAAGGACGTCATAACCGGTATAGTCTGTCTCGTCAAGAAGCTTAAGGAAAGGCCAGATGTCATAACCCACATTTTCAACCTGCATGAAGCGTGCGTCATTCTTGAAAGCAAGGACCTTGCTTCGCGTGAGAGGATTATCTTCGGAATATGAAACCACCAGATCCCAGTCCCGCCCGTTGAAGCAGGTGAACTTGTTCAGGAACCAGTCAATCTGGTCGTGATAATAGACGTGCAGATGTACAAGGATTCTCATCGGCAATACTTTTTAAGCAGAATCTTCATCAGGATCTGTGCCGGTACGGACACAAAGCGGCCGCCCTTGACTTTGTACGAGAGCGCAAGCGGGGCCAGGTCGGGATAATCGGCAAAAATGGTTCTGTCCATCGTGATGCCAACCCACGCGGCACGGAGAATGAGTTCATCATCTATCCCGGAGACAGGGGAATCGGGCTGCCCTTCAAAGGCATGGTAGAAGTCCATCATGTTCCTGGCGCTGCGGCTTCTGCGAACCTTTCTTGGGGCGCGTGAAGAACTTGATGAATTGGAGCAGTCATAGTGATAGAGCGCTTCCTTGAGATGGACTATTTTCCGTGCCCTGTAAATAATCTGAGTGCTGAAAATCAGGTCTTCATGCATGGAATGGCGCGGGAAAAACAGGTCCTCACAGAGGGAACGCCGGCATAATTTGTTGCAGATATAACCGTATGCCCTGTAAGTATAGAGATTCTTACGGTAGCGGTTCCTGTCTGCAATATTACAGTCCCTCTCGGAATCGATCTTGCGCCTTGAACCGTACTCCTTCCAGAAATCGTAAACAACTATGTCTGCATCGGTTTCACGGGCGCAGCCGACAAGTTTCTCAACCGTATCCGGATCAATCCAGTCATCTGAATCCACAAACATTACGTAATCCCCTTTCGCCATTGCAATTCCGTCCCTTCGGGCATAGGACTGTCCCTCATTGTTCTTTGAGATAACAGTCACACGGGATGCCAGGGAAGGATAATCGGCCATAACGCCTTTCAGGATATCCACAGAACGGTCTTTGGAGCCGTCATCAATAAAGATGAACTCCACGTCCGGACAGGTTTGTTCAAAGAGGCTCTTGGCACAGCGTTCAATGTATGCCTCAACTCCGTAAACAGGGATTATTACTGAAACAGCAGGATGCATTACACTATATCTTGGAAACGGTCCGGAATCCGAACTATTATCTTGAGGCCGAACATGGCCGGTTTGTTAAGTGCATAAGGAGGGCGTACAAGGGTCTGGCAGATTCGGGCGAACTTTGTCCAACGCTCAAAGTTCCTGGCCTTGAGGTTGGTGACCAGCCTGATGGTGCGTGAGCGCTTTTTCATGTGCTTTCCCCAGCCCTGGGCAAGGCGGTCCTTGTCATTGAAGCGGTCCTCCAGCCTTTTCATGTCAAAATAGCCGAAGTGCAGAAGATAAAGATCCTTTACGATATGGAAATTGTGCCCCTTGATCCTGTGGAAACCGCTTCCCCAGCGAAGAGGTTCGGCAAGGATGGAAGGCTTTGTATACCGCGTGCCGATCTGCGCATAATGCCTCTGCTGCAGGAACGGCCTGTCCTCCGTAATATTGTCCTCTTCTCCCAGTTTCTGGCCGAAATCCAGCCCCAGACCTGACGCAGAGCCCTTTATCTTGAGACCGCTGAGGTACTCTACGAGGGTTTTCCCAAGCTTCGGGTCCACCACGATAATCTCATCGGCATCCACGCCGATAACAAGGTCATAGCCGCCGGAAAGGAGATGTGCGGCCTTCTCAGAGAGAAACTTGAGCCTTCCCTTTTCTGCCGACACAACCTGCGTGCCGATTTTGGGCACCAACTCTGTATGTGTACCGTCACAGAACGGGGCTATAACCTGGTCGGTTCCATCAAAGTAGATATACAAATTCTCCTTCCCTCCAAGCTGGGCACTGTAATACTCCACCCACTTTTTCAGGTAGAAGTCGTCGTTACGGACCATTGTTATGGCAGCAATCTTTTTCATAAATATTTGGCTGTAAAGGTTTTTCCTTGTTTTTTCAGATCTTCGGGCGTGCCGGCGAAGACCACTTCGCCGCCGCGGTCGCCGGCATCGGGACCAAGGTCGATGATCCAGTCTGCGCTGCGTATCACATCCAGGTTGTGCTCCACCACAATCACGGTATGGCCGTTTCTGAGAAGCGCGTCAAATGCCTTCAGGAGCTTTTCCACATCATAGAAATGAAGGCCTGTGGTGGGCTCGTCAAAAATGAACATTATCCTTTCCTTCCTTGAGGCGCTGCCGCTCATGGAGAGGAAACTGGCCAGTTTTATACGCTGGCTTTCACCTCCGGAAAGCGTACTGGAACTCTGTCCAAGCTTGATATAGCCAAGGCCGACATCCACAAGAGGGCCAAGCTTGAGGGCAATCTCCTTAGCCTCCGGTTCGCTCTGGGCGCCGAAAAATGCTATAGCCTCGTCAACGCTCATGTTCAGGATATCGTCAACGTTCTTTCCCTTGTAGCGCACTTCCAGGATTTCGGGCTTGAAGCGCTTTCCGCCGCAGGAATCGCAGACCATGGTAACATCGGCCATGAACTGCATCCCTATCTTCACTACGCCTTCGCCCTGGCATTCCGGGCATCGGCCCCCTTCCTGGTTGAAGGAGAAGTACTGGGGAGTAAAGCCGTTGATCTTCGCATACTGCTGCTCCGACAGCAACTTCCTTATATCGTCATACACCTTCAGATAGGTGACGGCGTTTGAACGGGTACTCTTGCCTATGGGGTTCTGATCCACGTACTCGACCCTGGTGATGCGGGAAAGGTCGCCTTCAAGGCCCTTGAACGTGCCTGGAAGGTCTCCGGTTTCATTCAGGCGCCTGTGCAGCGCAGGGTAGAGGATATCCCCGACAAGGGAAGACTTGCCGCTTCCGGAAACGCCGCTCACCACGGTAAGGGCGTTCAGAGGAAAGCGCACGTCTATGTCCTTGAGGTTGTTCTGCATGGCTCCCTTGACCGTTATGGAATACTGCCAGGGATTCTTCTCCCGCATGTATTGCTGCCGCTTTCCCGTGAGATACTGAAGGGTAATGGATTTCTCCACATCCTTTGCCGATGCCTTGTCGGCCTCTCCTTTGAAAACCACCTCTCCCCCGTCCACACCTGCGTATGGACCAAGGTCTATGAGGCAGTCGGCAGCCTTGATGATTTCACTGTCGTGCTCCACCACAACAACGGTATTGCCGATGTCCCTGAGGCGCCTCAGAACCTCAATCAGCCTGTCCGTATCCCTCGGATGCAGGCCGATGGAAGGCTCGTCCAGAATGTACATCGAGCCAACCAGCGAACTGCCCAGGGCAGTCACCAGATTCACCCTCTGGCTCTCACCGCCCGAGAGTGTATTCATGGTTCTTGACAGCGTGAGATAACCAAGCCCCACATCCTCTATGCATCTAAGCCTGTAAGTAATCTCATCTATCGCCTTCCCTGCGATTTCCCTCTCTGTCATTCCGAGCGAAGTCGAGGAATCTCCTGTCAGATTTTCGAAGAACTTCAGCAGCTCCTCCACCGTCATTGACAGCAGCTCGTGTATGGTTTTGCCGCCCACACGCACGTACAAGGCCTCTTTTCTGAGGCGGCTGCCGCCGCAGGAGTGGCAAGTGGTACGGCCGCTGTAGCGGTTGAGCATGTACTTGTACTGTATTTTGTAGCGGTTTTGCTCCACCCACTCGAAGAACTCGTTTATGCCACAGATTGTGGATTCATCAGGCCAGTTCGCCCTGGAATCCCAGAGGATGCGTTTCTGCTTATCGGTAAGCTTGCAGTAGGGTTCGAAGATAGGAATGCCGTATTTCTCTGAGTTCTTGATTACCAGATCCTTGAAATAACTCATCTTCTCCCCTCTCCAGCAGGCTATGGCTCCGTCATAGATGCTCTTGGTCTTGTCAGGGACCACAAGGTCTTCGCTCACTCCCACTATCTTTCCAAGGCCTCCGCATACAGGGCACGCCCCGAGCGGGCTGTTGAAACTGAAAAGATACTCATCCGGCTGCCGGAACGTTATCCCGTCCTTCTCGAACCTTGAACAGAAGTGCTTTGTTACTCCTCCCACTTCATACACATACATATCCCCCGCCCCCTTTCCAAATGCATCGTTCACTGATGTTCTCAGACGCATGAGAAGGTCATCGTCCGGCTGCCCGGGCACCTTGAGGCGGTCGATAAGAAGGAGAAGGCCTTCCGGGTACTTGCCGTCCATCTGCAGGACCTCTTCGATGGTGTAGATGGTACCATCGGCAAAAAGGCGGCTGTAGCCCTCTTCCTTGAGGGAAAGGAGGTATTCGACCTTGTCGGTGCGGGAGTTCCAGGAGGTTTCGGCAAGGATGTAGACCGCATGCGGAGTGCCGTCGGTGAGGGATTTCACCACGTCCTGGGCGGTATCGGCATGGACTTCCTCTCCGCTCACGGGCGAATATGTCCTGCCGATTCGCGCAAACAGGAGGCGCATGAAATCGTATATTTCCGTGGTGGTTGCAACGGTGGAACGGGGATTCCTGACGTTGACTTTCTGCTCTATCGCTATTGCCGGAGGGATGCCGTCTATGACTTCTACGTCAGGCTTAACCATCCTGCCCAGGAACTGCCTGGCATAGGATGAGAGGCTTTCCGCAAAGCGGCGCTGCCCTTCTGCGAACAATGTGTCGAATACAAGTGAAGACTTTCCGCTTCCGGAGATGCCCGTCACCACAACCAGCTTGTTACGGGGAATCTCCACCGTAATGTTCTTGAGGTTGTTTACCTTCGCTTTCTTTATTATGATATTTCCTTCTGAGGGCATTTCTTCACATATTAAATCTTTCAAAGGTACAAAAAAAGAGTGACTCACGCAAAGTGAATCACTCTTCTGTATCTGTGCGCTTGGATTAGAAAGCGTAACCGAGACCGAGCTTAAGCTGGAAGCGGCTTGCAACGGTGTTGCTTGCAGTGGTGTAGTTGAGGAGGGACTGGTCTACACCAAGGACAACGCGGATACCGGAAACCTGTGCACCGATACCACCACCGATGAGGAGGTTGAAACGGTTTGCATTGGGATCGTCACCGGCGAAGTTGTCGGTAGTAGTGCTGCTGGAGCTGTTGGAATCGGGAGTGTAAACGTTCTTGTTTACGAGGCCGAACTGGAAGATAGGACCAGCAAAAGCGAACACGTTGGTGTCACCGGAAAGATCAAAGCCGAAGGTGGCGTTGATGGGGATATTGAGGCTGATGTCGGTGGTTTTGTTGGTACCTGCACCGAGGCCGAACAAACCATCATAATGCTTGCTGCCGAAGAGGAAGTTTGCATAAACACCTGCGTTGACGCCGAGGCCGCTCACTGCCGGGATGGGCATGTCATACTGGCCACCTACATAGAAACCGTTAAGAGGGGTCTCTGTTGTAGTTTTGGTGTTGTCGGATGTGTAAACAGAAGTGTTCTTAGCGTTGATGTAACCAAGACCTGCGCTGATCTGTGCATTTGCATTGAATGCAACGAGCATCATTGATGCTGCGACGAGGGATGCGAAAATCTTTTTCATAATACTTTATTAAGTTGTAAAATGTTTTACTTTTCAGCCTGCAAATTTACAAAATGCCATAAAAAAAACCAAATTTCTATAAATGATGCATTTGTATGGGGGCCGATAATTCTTCTATTTTTCGGATTTCATCTTCCGTAAACGCCGTATTTTCAACGGCCTTGAGGTTATCGGCAATTTGTGCCACGGAACTTGCTCCAATAATGACAGAAACCACCCTTTGGTCATGGATGAGCCAGCTGAGGGCCATTTCGGCAAGGGTCTGTCCCCTCTCTGCGGCCAGGCTGTTCAGGCCAGTGAGGGCTTTCATCATTTCGGGGGTCAGCATCTCCGGCTTCAGGAATTTGGCCTTGGCCATGCGGGAATCGGCAGGAATGCCGTTCAGGTAGCGGTTGGAAAGAAGGCCCTGCTGGAGAGGTGAGAAGGAGATGAAGCCGGTGCCCTTTTCCTTGCAGAGATCTATGAGGCCGGTGCTCTGGGGGGTGCGGTCGATGATATTGTATCGGTCCTGGTAGAGAAGGCACGGGACATCCCTTGCGGCGAGGTAGTCGAATGCCTCGCGGGCCTTGTCGGCAGGATACCTTGAAAGGCCGACATAGAGGGCCTTGCCCTGCTTCACAATATCTACGAGCGCCTGCATGGTTTCTTCAATCGGGGTGTTGGGGTCGTACCTGTGGGAGTAGAATACGTCCACATAGTCCAGTTTCATGCGCCTCAAACTCTGGTCGAGGCTTGCCATCAGGTATTTGCGGGAGCCGAAGTTCCCGTAAGGACCGGGCCACATGTCCCATCCGGCTTTTGTGCTGATGAGGAGTTCATCCCTGTACGGACGGAAGGAACTATCCATCAATCGGCCGAAGTTTTCCTCTGCGGTGCCGTATTCAGGGCCGTAATTGTTGGCAAGGTCAAAATGGCATATACCGTTGTCAAAGGCATAATGGGCCATCGCCTTGACGTTTTCCATGGTGCTGTGGGAGCCGAAGTTGTGCCACAGGCCAAGGGCCACGACGGGGATCTGTATGCCGGAACGGCCGCATCGGCGGTATAGCATGGAATCATATCTTCCCTCATTCGCAGAATAAACAGGAGCAATCATAGTTCAAGTGTTTTATATCGGCAAATATAGCAAAAAACTCATTGTCGGTAAGGAAATTATTTGCAACTTTGCGGGCTTATTAAAAATATAGTGACAATGCAAGGACTATGGACTGTTCTGATGCTGGTGCTGTCCAACATCTTCATGACCTTTGCCTGGTACGGGCATCTCAAATTGAGCGAGATGAAAATATCTGACGGATGGCCGCTTATAGTCGTCATCCTGTTTTCATGGGGCATCGCATTCTTCGAATACTGCCTCACCGTGCCGGCAAACAGGATAGGCTTTTCCGGCAACGGAGGTCCGTTCAACCTGCTGCAGCTGAAAGTGATTCAGGAAGTGATTTCGCTCACTGTATTCACCATAATAGTGATGTTCATATTCAAGGGCCAGACCATACAGTGGAACCACATCGCCGCATTCGGCTGCCTTGTACTGGCCGTATTCTTCGTTTTCCTCAAATAGTTTTTTTTCGTATATTTGGAAAAACTATTTTTCCGATATGAAGAAAACCATCTGTTTTGCAGCAGCTCTGTTGCTGATTATTCCGGCACTTGCACAGAAACCTGCCGGAGATCCCAAGGGCGGCATTTCCGCAAGCCTTCTGAGTGAAATCAGTTCGGCTTACGAAGGTTCGGCAAGCGACAAAGCTCTCCGCAATGCGCTGAATACCACTCCAATCAACGTGCTGGCGGCATCGGCAGAAAAGACTGCAATGATCGACACCCACTTCAGCAACGAGGTCACCACGAAGGGCCGCACCAACCAGCTTTCTTCGGGCCGCTGCTGGCTTTTCACCGGCCTCAACGTCCTCCGTGCCCGCATGATTGAAAAACACGACCTGGGCGCCTTCACCTTCTCCCAGAATTATCTGTTCTTCTATGACCAGCTGGAGAAGGCGAACCTGTTCCTGCAGGCTGTCATCGACACAAGGGACCTTCCCCTTGACGACCGCAAGGTAGACTGGCTTTTCTCCAATCCCATCGGCGACGGAGGCCAGTTTACTGGGGTTTCCAACCTTATCATGAAATATGGTGTGGTCCCCTCTGACGCCATGCCGGAGACTTATTCTGCAAACAACACTTCGCAGATGAGTTCCCAGATAAAGAATAAACTCCGCGAAGACGGCCTGGCCCTCCGTGCAGCCAAGCCCAAGGAACTCCAGTCGATGAAGGTGTCGATGCTGAAGGAAATCTACAGAATCCTTGCACTGTGCCTTGGCGTTCCTCCCACTGAGTTCAACTGGACACGCTATAACTCAAAAGGAGAATTCGTAAGCTCCAAGACCTATACGCCCAAGGGCTTCTATGATGAGTTCATCGGCGAGGACCTTGAGAACAATTACATCATGGTCATGAACAACCCTGCCGTAGAGTACAACAAGGTCTATGAAATCGAGTATGACAGGCACGTCTATGACGGGCAGAACTGGATATACGTCAATCTGCCGATCGAAAAGATAAAGGAAATGGCCATCGCCTCCATCAAGGACAACACCGCCCTGTACTTCTCATGCGACGTGGGCAAATTCCTGGACAGGAAGCGCGGCATTGCCGATATTGACAACTTCGACTACGAATCCCTCCTGGGCGTCAGTTTCGGAATGGACAAGAAGCAGCGCATCCAGACCCACGCCAGCGGTTCCACCCACGCCATGACCCTCATCGCCGTGGACCTCAAGGACGGCCAGCCCCAGAAATGGATGGTGGAAAACAGCTGGGGTGCCGACAGCGGCTACAAAGGCAACATCATCATGACCGACCAGTGGTTCAACGAATACATGTTCCGCCTTGTGGTAGAGAAGAAATACGTCCCTGCCGATGTCCTCTCCCTCCTCCGGCAGAAGCCCGTCATGCTCCCCTCCTGGGACCCCATGTTCTCCATGGAAGAAGACTGACACTCCCCTTTCCACCGCCCGGTATCTGAAATTGATTTAAAAAAAGTTTGCAAAGTCCAAAAATCTCCTTATCTTTGCATTCCCAAAACGATGGTGCTGTAGCTCAGATGGTAGAGCAATGGACTGAAAATCCATGTGTCGGCAGTTCGATTCTTCCCAGCACCAC
>OCVV012878672.1_pt1 | contig 52016 bp, 40 predicted proteins | sample 1539721 | NCBI WGS metagenome assembly OCVV01 (sample SAMN02144230, study PRJEB22623) | gut metagenome | biome: sheep rumen | host: Ovis aries | place: New Zealand
AGCGAAGCCTAAAAAGAGGATTCTACTTCCTGATCCTAAGTTTCACGATGTGGAAGTTACCCGTTTCGTGAACAATCTTATGCTGCAGGGGAAGAAGAGTATCGCGTATTCGATCTTTTATGATGCCATTGACATGGTAGGCGAGAAGATGAAAGATTCTGACAAGGCTCCTCTCGATATTTGGAAGACTGCCCTTGAGAACGTGACCCCTCAGATCGAGGTCAAGTCACGCCGTATCGGCGGTGCAAACTTCCAGGTGCCGACTGAACTTCGTCCGGAACGTAAAGTCTCCGTCGCCATGAAGAACATGATCCAGTTCGCCCGCAAGCGTTCAGGTCATTCCATGGCAGAGAAGCTCTGCGCCGAAATCGTTGCAGCATACAACAACGAAGGTGGTGCATTCAAGCGCAAGGAAGATATGCACAGAATGGCAGAGGCCAACAAGGCATTTGCACACTTCCGTTTCTAAAAGTCAAAGCTTAAATGGCAGCAAGAGATCTAAGGTACACACGTAACATCGGCATCATGGCCCATATTGATGCCGGTAAGACCACTACGTCTGAGCGCATTCTTTTCTACACCGGAAAGACGCATAAGATTGGAGAGGTCCACGAAGGTGCCGCCACAATGGACTGGATGGTGCAGGAGCAGGAAAGGGGTATCACAATCACTTCCGCAGCTACTACAGCATTCTGGCATTATGATGGCAAGACCTATCAAATCAATCTTATCGACACTCCCGGACACGTAGACTTCACCGTCGAGGTGGAGCGTTCACTGCGCGTATTGGACGGCACGGTGGCCACATTCTGCGCTGTGGGCCGCGTACAGCCTCAGTCTGAGACCGTATGGCGCCAGGCAGACAAGTACGGCGTGCCCAAGATTGCCTATGTGAACAAGATGGACCGCGTCGGTGCTGACTTCCTCGCTTGCGTTGAGGAAATCAAGACCAAACTCGGAGCCACCGCCGTTCCTATCTGTCTCCCCATCGGTGCCGAAGACAAGTTCGAAGGCATCATCGACCTCATCGACATGAAGGCCATCTTCTACAACAGCTCTGAGGAGCTCGTCAACTATCATGAAGGCGAGATTCCCGCAGAACTCAAGGGAGAAGCCGCCCGCTGGAGGGATATCCTCCTTGAGGCAGCAGCCGAATGCGATGAGACCCTTATGGAGAAGTATTTCGAGGATCCCGACTCCCTCACCCGCGAAGAGATTATCGCCGCAATCCGCAAGGGCTGCATCTCCATGCAGATCGTCCCTGCCTGCTGCGGTTCCTCATTCAAGAACAAGGGCGTACAGTTCCTCCTGGATGCCGTCATGAGGTATCTGCCTTCTCCTCTGGACAAGGGAGCAGTGAAGGGAACAAATCCCCGCACAGGTGACGAGGTAGAGCGCAAGCCCTCTGCCGACGAGCCCTTCTGCGCACTGGTATTCAAGATTGCGACGGATCCGTTCGTCGGTCGTCTTGCATTCCTCCGCGCATATTCCGGCCGTCTGGACGCAGGTTCTTACGTCTACAACACCCGTACGGCAAAGAAAGAGCGTGTGGCCCGTTTGTATCAGATGCACTCCAACCACCAGAACCCTATCGAGTTCGTCGAGGCCGGAGACATCTGCGCGGCAGTCGGCTTCAAGGACCTTCGCACCGGTGATACCGTGTGCCTGGAAGAGAAGCCCATTACGCTTGAGAGAATGGAGTTCCCGGATCCCGTTATCGGAATCGCCGTGGAGCCCAAGACGCAGAAAGACCTGGACAAGCTTGGTATAGCACTCGGCAAGCTTGCAGAGGAGGATCCTACCTTCACTGTCAAGTCCGACGTCGAAACCGGCCAGACCGTCATCAGCGGCATGGGTGAGCTCCATCTGGACATCATCGTCGACCGCCTCCGCCGTGAATTCGGCGTAGACATCAACCAGGGTGCCCCTCAGGTCAACTACAAGGAAACCATCACCAGCAGCTTCCAGCTCCGCGAAGTCTTCAAGAAGCAGACCGGCGGCCGCGGTAAGTTCGCAGACATCATCGTCGAAATCTCTCCTGCCGACGAAGGCGTACAGGGTCTTCAGTTCATCAATTCCGTCAAGGGCGGCAACATCCCCAAGGAATTCATCCCGTCCATCGAAAAGGGATTCGTCTCTGCGATGGCAAACGGTGTCCTTGCAGGATACGAGGTTCCTTCCCTCAAGGTGGAAGTCATCGACGGCAGCTACCACCCGGTAGACTCCGACCAACTCTCCTTCGAGCTGGCAGCCAGAATGGCCTTCCGCCACGCATGCCCCAAGTGCCATCCGGTACTCCTCGAGCCCATCATGAGCCTTGAGGTAGTTACTCCGGAAGAGTACATGGGTGACATCGTGGGAGACCTCAACCGCAGGCGCGGACAGATTGTAGCAATGGACTCCACCGCCAACGGAGCACGCATCGTCAAGGCATACGTTCCGCTCGCAGAACAGTTCGGATACGTCACAATACTGCGTACACTGTCCTCAGGACGTGCTACCAGCACCATGACTTTCGACCACTATGCAGAGGTTCCCGCAGCCCAGGCCAAGGGAATCATCGAAAAGAGCGGATACCGCCTCCCTGCCGATGAAGACTAAACAAGCAAAGTAAAAATTGTATTTGATATGAGCCAGAAAATCAGAATCAAGCTTAAATCCTTCGATCACATGCTCGTGGACAAGTCCGCAGTCAAGATCGTTGATACAGTGAAGGCAACGGGTGCAAAGGTTGTAGGTCCCATTCCTCTTCCTACCAACAAGAAGATCTTCACTGTGAACCGCTCCACCTTCGTAAACAAGAAGAGCCGTGAGCAGTTCGAACTCGACTCTTATGTCCGCCTCATCGACATCGACGACAGCAACGCAAAGACCGTCGACGCCCTGATGAAGCTGGAACTTCCTTCCGGAGTTGAGGTTGAAATCAAGGTCTGAGGTTAATCCCTCGAAAGAGTGTTGCTATTTGCCGGGATAATCACTAACTTTGTGTCCGGCAAATAAGCCTCCGGCCCCTTAGCTCAGCGGTTAGAGCAGCGGACTCATAATCCGTGGGTCGCAGGTTCAAATCCTGCAGGGGCCACAAAAAAATACGGTTTAGACCGTATTTTTTTTATTGTTCGCCCCTGCAGGATTTGAACACAAACTTCCCTCCCTTATTAAATGTCAATCCACCGGATGGACTTGTCGCGGCGCCACCAGGTGAGCTGGCGCTTGGCGTAGTGGCGGGTGTCCACCTGGATGCGGCGCACGGCCTCGTCAAGGTCGATTGTGCCGTCAAAGCAGTCGAAGAGCTCCTTGTAGCCGACGGTCTGGAGGGCGGGGAGGTCACGGTAAGGGAGCATGCGGCGCGCTTCTTCTTCCAGACCGGCATCCATCATCTTGAGGACGCGGGCGTTAATGCGTTCGTAAAGCTGCTCCCTGGGCATGTCAAGGCCCGTTTTCACTATTTCGAAGTCCCTTTCCTTGAAGCTGTGCGTCTTGAAGGAGGAATAGGGCTTGCCGGTATATAGGGATACTTCCAGTGCGCGCACTATGCGGTGCCCGTTTGCCAGGTCGATGCTCTCATAGGTTTCAGGGTCCACTTCCTTCAGCTGCTGGGCAAGGACTTCCACGCCTTCGCTCTCGAGGCAGTCCATGAGGTGGCGCCTCATCTGAAGGGGAACGTCCGGAAAATCGTCAAGGCCGTAGCAGAAGGCGTCGATGTAGAGCATGGAACCGCCGCACATGATGAGGTGGTCGTGCCCTTCGGCAAAAAGCCTGTTCACCAGGGCGAGGGCATCGTCTTCATACTGGCCGGCGGTGTAGCCGTCCTTGACCGAGACCGTCTGGATAAAGTAGTGCTTCACCGCGGCAAGCTCCTCCGGAGAGGGAACTGCGGTGCCTATCGACATCTCTTTGAAAATCTGGCGGGAATCGCATGAAATCACGGGGCTGCCCACCTCGAGGGCACGTTTTATTGCGTAGGCCGATTTACCTACAGAAGTTGGCCCCAGTATGATTTCTACGCGGCGGCTCACTCGGACTCGTCGTATACTTCTTTGCCGTCTTCGTCGTCGTCCTCTTCTTCCTCTTCATCGTCGAAGTCGTCAAGGTCGTCGTCCTCATCGTCCTCGCCGGGAAGGATGCGCTGCTTGTCCGGAAGGTCTTCGAAGGCCACGTAGCCGTTTTCGAATTCGATGGGGTTGGGACCCTTGGTCTCGGCGAGAAGGGGATAGTCCGGAGAAACGGAAGAACCCTCTTCCTGGGCCTCTACGGTGATGTTTACGCTCTTCTTGTTGGTAACGTCGTAGAAGTACACGAAGGACGATGCGCCGTCTCTCACGGCCTTTTCCAGAGACACGGTGTCTACGGTTCCGGAGCCAAGGTCGAAGAGACCGTAGCGGCCGGTGACGAAGCCGTCAGCGTTGAGGGCCTTGAACATAATGAGCTGGTCCTGAGGGAATTCAAGATCTGAACGAAGCTGTTTGTGAAGGGTGTATAAGGTGGTTGCACCGTTTACCCTGTAAACTCTGAAAAAACCTTTGATGCCCGTGAGGGTGACTCTGAGCGTGAAAACCATATCTCTCTTATCTCTGTTACGAGTTCAAATATACTGCTTTTTTCCGTTTCCATTGCAATAAATTGCCCAAAAAACGTTACATTCGTAGTTGTGGAAGAGTTTGACAGGTACAAGAGCATCGGCTCCCCTTCCGAAGGGATATATAAGGAAAGCGGTTCCCGCTTTCTGGCCTTCGCATATCCGGTAGAGACGGAAGAGGAAGCCAGGGCCCTCCTGCAGGAAAAGCGCAAGGAGTACTACGACGCCCGCCACCACTGCCTTGCCTTCCGCATCGGCTATAAAGGAGACGTGTGGAGGGCTTCGGACGACGGAGAACCCTCCGGAAGTGCCGGGAAGCCCATTCTGGGGCAGATAGATTCGGCCGGCCTGTCAGATATAGCCGTTATCGTGGTCCGGTATTTCGGCGGCGTAAAACTGGGGATTCCGGGCCTTGTGCGCGCATACAAGACCGCCACTGCCGACGCCCTCTCCAAGGCCGACATCGTCACCAAAACGGCCGCAAGGCTTTATGAGGTGGAATTTGACTACCTTCAGATGAACGCCGTGATGAAAGTGCTCAAGGGCCTTGACCTGTCACCTTCAAGGCAGGAGTTCGCCGAAGGCTGCTCGCTAACGGTAAGGGTACGTCTTTCCCAGGAGGATATTTTTAAGGAAAAGCTTGAAAATATTGCAAAATTGAAAGAAATTTAAAGAAAAATGATTAACTTTCGAAACAATAATAACACTATAACGCTATGTCTAAAAAAGTTCACGTTTTCAATGCAGGCCCCTGCCTTCTTCCGCAGGTAGCAATAGATAAGACTATTGAGGCTCTCAAGGATTTTTCCGGCACCGGTATATCCCTTATTTCCATCTCCCACAGAACCAAGGAGTGGGATGCCGTGATGGATGAGACCCGCGCTCTCTGGAAGGAACTTCTCCATATCCCGGACACCCACGAAGTCGTATTCCTTGGCGGCGGTGCATCCCTTCAGTTCCTTTATGTGGCAATGAACTACCTCCAGAACAAGGCCGCATATCTGGATACCGGCGTATGGGCCCACAAGGCACTCGTGGAGGCCCAGGGCATCGGCGACGCCTATGCTATCGCCTGCTCCAAGGACAAGAACTATACTTATATCCCCAAGGGCTTCGAAGTTCCTGCAGACCTTGACTACCTGCACATCACCACCAACAACACCATTTACGGCACAGAGATCCACGAGGACCTTGACGTCCCCTGCCCCCTCATTGCCGACATGTCCTCCGACATCATGTCCCGTCCCGTCGACGTCTCCAAGTACGACCTCATCTACGGCGGCGCACAGAAGAACGTAGGCCCTGCAGGTGTCATCTTCGCAATCATCCGCAAGGACTCCCTCGGCAAGGTGACCCGTCACATCCCCACGATGCTTGACTACCGCACCCACATCGACAAACTCTCCATGTTCAACACTCCTCCCGTGTTCGCAATCTACGTGATGAACCAGACCTTGAAGTGGCTCAAGGACCTCGGCGGTGTTGAGGCAATGTATGAGATCAACAAGAAGAAGGCAGCCCTTCTCTATGACGAAATCGACCGCAATTCCATGTTCGTCGGAACCGCAGCCAAGGAAGACCGTTCCCTCATGAACGTATGCTTTGTCATGGCTCCCGGCAAGGAAGACCTCCAGGACGAGTTCTTTGCATTCGCCAAGGAACGCGGCATGGTGGGCATCAAGGGCCACCGCAGCGTAGGCGGCTTCCGCGCCTCCCTGTACAATGCCTGCACCGTTGAAGATGTCCAGGCTCTCGTAGACTGCATGAAAGAATTTGAAAACCTTAAGAAGTAATGAAAGTACTATTAGCAACCCAGAAGCCCTTTGCAGCCGCCGCGGTAAAGGGCATCGAAGATATCCTCACCGCCGCCGGCCATGAGGTTGTAAAGCTTGAAAAATACGCCGAACAGGCAGATTTCGTTGCAGCCGTAAAAGATGTCAACGCCATTATCATCCGCTCCGACAAAGTTACCCGTGAGGTTATCGAAGCAGCCCCCGCACTCAAGATTGTCGTTCGCGCAGGCGCAGGTTATGACAATGTAGACCTTGAGGCGGCAACAGAGAAGGGAATCGTCGTTATGAACACCCCCGGCCAGAACTCCAACGCTGTTGCAGAACTTGCTCTCGGCCTCATGATTTTCATGGCCCGTACGCAGTTCACCCCTGCAACGGGAAGCGAGCTTCAGGGCAAGCGCCTGGGCGTTCAGGCATACGGCAACGTGGGCCGTCTGGTGGGTCAGAAGGCAAAGGCCCTCGGCATGAAGATCCACGCCCTGGATCCGTTCCTTTCGGACCAGCAGATAATCGACGGCGGTGCAGACCCCGTCCACTCCGTGGAGGAGCTCTACGCAGCATCGGACTACCTTTCCATCCATATCCCTGCCCTTCCTGCAACAATCAAGAGCATCGGCTATGACCTCATCACCAAGATGCCTAAGGGCGCAACCCTCGTGAACACCGCCCGCAAGGAAGTCATCGACGAAGAAGGCCTCCTGAAGGCCCTCGAAGAGCGTCCGGACCTCAAGTACGTTGCCGATGTCATGCCCGACAATTATGCCCTCCTGCAGGAGAAGTTCGGCGCACGCGTCTTTGCAACTCCCAAGAAGATGGGAGCCCAGACCGGTGAAGCCAACGTCAACGCCGGCCTTGCCGCCGCCCGCCAGATTGCAGATTTCTTTGCTACCGGTAACCGTAAATTCCAGGTGAACAAGTAATATGGTACGAGTAAAACCCTTTGCGGCAATAAGGCCGCCCAAAGATCTGGTGACTGAAGTTGCAGCACCCCCGTATGATGTCCTCAACAGCGAGGAGGCAAAGGCCATGGCCGGCGAAAAGAGCCTCCTGCACATCACCAAGCCCGAAATTGACTTCGATCCCATTGCCGGTGAGCACGAACAGCGCACCTACGACAAGGCCGTAGAGAACTTCAAGCTCTGGAAGGAACGTGGCTGGCTTGTGCGTGAAGACAAGGAGAAGTACTATGTGTATGCCCAGACCATGGGCAAACGCACCCAGTACGGTATTGTCCTCTGCGCCCACACAGACGATTACGCAAACGGCATAATCAAGAAGCACGAACTCACCCGCAAGGACAAGGAAGACGACCGCATGGTCCACGTGCGCATCCAGAATGCCAACATCGAGCCCGTGTTCTTCGCCTTCAAGGACAATGATGAGCTCAACGCCATCATCGCCAAGACCGCGGCAGGAAAGCCCGAGTACAAGTTCACCGACGAGAACAAGTTCGTCCACACCTTCTGGGTGATTGACGACGACGCCGTGAACGCCCGCATCACCGAAATCTTCACCAAGGACATCGACGCCTTCTACGTCGCCGACGGCCATCACCGCACTGCAGCCGCAGCCCGCGTAGGTGCAGAAAAGAAGGCCCATAACCCGAATCACACCGGAGACGAAGAGTACAACTTCTTCATGGCCGTGTGCTTCCCCCAGAGCCAGCTTGCAATCATCGACTACAACCGCGTGGTGAAGGACCTCAACGGCCTCTCCGAGGAAGAATTCCTTAAGGCTCTTGAGGCCGATTTCGACGTTGCGGTTGCCACCAAGCCCCGCTGCGGACGTCCTGCAAAGCCCTATGCTCCCACAGGTCTTCACAATTTCTCCATGTATCTTGGAGACAAGTGGTATACCCTCACGGCAAAGCCCGGCAGGTACGATGACTCCGACCCCATCGGCGTACTGGACGTTACCATCCTTTCCAACCTGGTGCTTGACAAGATCCTTGGCATCAAGGACCTCCGCACAGACAAGAGGATCGACTTCGTGGGCGGTATCCGCGGTCTCGGAGAACTCTCCCGCCGCGTAGACTCCGGAGAGATGAAGGTGGCCTTCGCCCTCTATCCCGTCTCCATGGACCAGCTCATCCGCATTGCCGACACCGGCAACATCATGCCTCCCAAGACCACCTGGTTCGAGCCAAAGCTCCGCAGCGGTCTTGCGATACATTCACTTGACTAAATTGAAAAAACCGGGTCTCAAGCCCGGTTTTTTTAGTACTTGATGAGCATCTGGGAGATGAACTTGCGGTATTCGATGGGTGTCATTCCCTTCTTCTTGCGGAAGATGCGGATGAAGTTGGACTTGTTGTTGAAGCCGCAGTCGTAGCAGATTTCTGCGGCACTCTGGGTGGTACCGGCAAGAAGGTCGCAGGCCTTTGCTATGCGCTGGTTGTTCACGTAATTGATATAGGAAAGTCCGGTTCTCTTCTTGAAAAAATGCGAGAATGCAGAATCTGACATATTCACGAGGGCAGCAACTTCCGACAGGTTCAGCTCCTTCTCCAGATTGGCGTCGATGTATTCGCATACCTTGCTGATGCGCCGGCTCTTGCTGCTCATGCCAAGTTCCTGTTCATACATGTTGGTAACGAGGCGCTTGCGGTTGGCATTAGCCATCAGGCTCAGTATCTCAAGGAACGTGGTTACGGACTGGAAGCCCTGCATCCTTGTGAGCGCGATGATCTGCTCCTTTATGGCAGCCTGTTCAGGCCCTTCGAAACTTAGGCCGTGTGCAGAATCCTGCAGCAGCTGCCTGATAGGGCTGAAAATGCGTTTGCCCAGCATGGGGTAGTTGAGCATGTCGGCCGAAAACTGGATAGTGATGACGTGGTTGGTCTTGGCCGTGGATTTCCATGCATGGGGCAGCGACGGGCCGACCATCACAAGGTCTGACGTGCCGAACTCTTCTTCGGAATCTCCTACGACACGCGTCCCCGTGCAGTTCATTACCAGGTTGATTTCATACTCCGGGTGGTAGTGCACAGGGTAATCGAAGAGCGCATTGGGATGGTTGAGGATGATGAAAAGGTCATCCTTGTTGATGGGAACTATTTCCTGCTGAAACTCTGCCATGGTGGTTATCCGTTTTTGCAAACATACATAAAAATATCATAGTTTGGAACATATTGTTCAAAAAAGTATACTTTTTAAGCACGGATATATAACTAATCTTTCTTCCGATGTAATATATTTGCATTTGTAAAACTATAACCAAATCGCGATGGGTGCAGTTTCCATTGGATGGATAGACATAACTATCGTCATCCTCTATCTGGTTTTCATCATATGGTGGGGCCTCCGCCATGGCAAGAGTTCGGATGCCGGCTCCTACTTTCTGGCCGGCCGCACGATGCCCTGGTGGGTAGTTGGTCTGTCGCTTTTTGCGGCAAGCATTTCTTCAACGACGCTTATAGGGCAGTGCGGGGACGCCTACCACACCGGAATAGCGGTGTTCAACTACAACCTTACCGGGGTTGTGGTGATGGTTTTCTTCGCAACCTTCCTGCTCCCCCTTTATATCAAATCGAAGATTTTCACGATTCCGGAGTTCCTCCAGAAACGTTACGACAAGCGTTCCCGCTACTATTTTTCCGCTATCTGCATTATCGGCAATATCTTTCTGGATGCCGCCGGTGCCCTGTATGCGGCGGCGCTTATCATCAAGCTGATTTTCCCGGAGGCGGATCTGGGACTCATCATCCTCATATTCGCCGTCATCGCCGCTTCGTACACCATTCCCGGCGGCCTTTCATCGGCAATCAATGCGGAACTTATTCAGGCCGTGATACTTATTGTGGGCTCGATAATCCTTACGGTGGTGTGCTTCAACCGCGGAGGCGGCGAGTATCTTGCCGGAATGTTGTCCAGCGGCGACCTTTCAATGAAACTCATCCGTCCGCTTGACGACCCTGCCACGCCTTGGCTCGGCCTGATAGTGGGAATGCCTGTTTCCGGAATCTATTTCTGGGCCAATAATCAGACACTTGTACAGAGGGTTCTGAGTGCAAGAAACGTTGATGAAGGCCGTAAAGGCGTCATGTTCGCCGGCTTTCTTACCCTTGTGACTCTCTTTATCATAGTATTCCCCGGAGTCATTGCAAGGAATCTCTTCCCGGGCATTGAGAATCCGGATATGATATATCCTACGCTGGTCATGAAACTCCTTCCTGCCGGCCTTCTGGGAATCATGCTCTCCGCCCTTCTTGCAGCCCTTACATCCACCCTGAGCGCTATCCTTAATTCTACGTCGACTCTCTTTACGATGGACTTCTATGCCCAGGCAAGGCCCGGGACCGATTCCAAGAAACTGGTGCTCGTCGGCAAGATTACCGCGCTGGTTATCATTGTGATAGCGGCGCTGTGGGCTCCGAATATAGGCAAGTTCGGCTCTCTACTGAAGTATTATCAGGAGATGCTGTCGTATATTGCGCCTCCGGTGGTGGCGGCGTTCCTTCTTGGCATCTTCTCCAAGAGGGTGAACGGTAACGGAGCGTTCATCGGCCTTCTGAGCGGTCTTGCAATGGCGGTGGTGATGCTGCTTTGGCGCCGTCAGATCTTCGGGGACATGCATTTCCTCCTGATTATTCCCATCCTTCTCATTTTCAGCATGGCGGTCATTTACCTTGCCAGCCTTGCCTACCCCCGCCCCGATGCCGGGAAACTACAGGATACTACATTCTCTGTCAAGGACTTCCGTGCCGAGGGCCTTGCCCTCCGCCGGGGAAAACTCTACAATAATTACAGGTTCTGGGGCTTTTGCCTCCTGGTGGCCTGTGCGGTACTTTTAATCGTATTCTCATGAGACAGATAATTGCAATATCGGCAGCCGCACTGCTGCTTGTTTCCTGCTCTTCAGGCCCTTCCCGCAGCACTCTTGGCATAGGAGTATATCCCGGCAATCCCCAGGAGAATTTCTCCCCGTTGATTGTCCCCGGCGGCAATGAGTACCGCAATATAGCCCTTATGCGCGCCGCAAAGCATTCGTCCAGTGCCGACTGCAACCAGACTGCTCAGCTCCTGACGGACGGCATCATCGGCATGGAAAACGGCTTTGCAAGTTCATGGAAAAGCGCCGGGGCCGATGAAGAATGGGTGTCCATCGACCTTGGGTCCGTGTCGACTTTCGACAAGATGCGTTTTGCCTGGATAAATCCGCCTGTGAAGGCTTCCGTGGAAGTCTCGAAAGACGGAAAGGCCTGGAAGCAAATCTCATCATTCGAAGGCGCCCGTGAAGAGGTCGGTTTTGCCCGCGCAAAGGGCCGATACGTCCGCCTCCTTCTCCATAAAAGCCTTGACGGTCAGCTGTTTGAGCTTTCCGAGTGGGAGATCTTTGGAAAGGGCGGAACACGGGCAGTGCCCAAGCCTTCCCCGGCAAGAACAGGAAACCGTCAGATGCTCAGCGGCGGAAACTGGCAGCTCAGAAGGGACGGCGACAGCTTCTGGCTCACGGCTACCGTTCCGGGTACCGTCCTTGGAACTTATGTGGACATCGGCGCTGTGGAGCATCCGAATTTTGCCGACAACCAGCTCTTCATATCCGACTCATACTTCTGCAGCGACTTCATCTACCGCAACACTTTCGACGCCAGCCCGGACACAGAAAGGCAGTTCCTCCATTTCGAAGGCATCAACTATCAGGCGGAAGTCTCCCTTAACGGCAAGGACCTCGGCTTCATCGACGGTGCTTTCCGCTGTGCCGATTTTGACGTTACGGGTATCCTCAAGGCGACTGGCAATGTGCTGCAGGTGAAGATAATCCACAACCCCTCATACGGGAACACAAAGGTTCAGACGGCATATACTCCCCAGAGCAACGGCGGCGTGCTTGGCTACGACAATCCTACGATGCATGCCACCATCGGCTGGGACTGGCTCCCGACGGTAAGGGGCAGGAACATAGGTATTTATGACGATGTGTGGCTGTCTTATACCGGCTCCGTCACGATCGAAGATGAATTTGTGCGCTCGGAACTCCCTCTTCCCGATACTACGAAAGCCACCGTGTTTGCAAGTACGACGCTCGTGAACCATTCCGAAGAACCTGTGCAGGGAACCCTTGTATGGCAGTTTGGAGATATCTCCCGCGAACTTCCCGTACGTCTTGAAGGCAGGGAGAGCAAGAGCGTGTCATTCGACCCGGAACTCATTGAGAATCCCCGTCTGTGGTGGCCCAATGGTTATGGCGGGCAGAACCTTTACCCCTCAAGCTTCACGTTCAAACTTGGAGATGAGGTTTCCCAAAGGAAAGAATTCCTTTCCGGCATACGCCAGATGGATGCTATCCTCGAGCCATACACCCCCTTGGAAGAATTCCGCAATCCCTTCAGTTCCAGAAACGACAGGCAGCGGCTGAACCTCTACGTGAATGGCCGCCGGTTCATCGGTTTCGGCGGCAACTGGGGCTATCCGGAACACCTTCTTAACTATCGCGCGCGTGAATATGACATAGCCGTGAAGTATCATGCCGACATGAACTTCACCATGATACGCAACTGGGTTGGAATGACGAGCCACCGTGCCTTCTACGATGCCTGTGACCGCTACGGAATCATGGTGTGGCAGGACTTCTGGCTCGCAAATCCCTGGGACGGTCCCGACCCGTCGGACCCCGCCCGCTTCAACGAGATAGCCGGGGAATACGTGAAGCGTATCCGCAACCATGCTTCAATCGGCCTGTACGTGGGGAGGAATGAAGGATATCCGCCGGCAGAGATTGACTCCTATCTTGAAAAAATGGTCTCTGAGGAGCATCCCGGGCTGTTTTATATTTCCCATTCGGCGACGGACGGCGTAAGCGGCGGCGGCCCTTACCGCGCCCTGCCTCCTTCCGAATACTTCCACGTCCGCGGCCGTGACAAGTTCCACAGCGAAATGGGTATGCCCGCCGTTATGAGTTATGAAAACATGGCAAGGGCCATGGGCAGGGACGCCCTTGAACCGGTGAGCACCTTGGCCCATCCCAACCTCATGTACGGCCTGCATGATTACACGCTTGGCCGCAAGGCAAATGCCGCTCAGCAGACGGAGTCCTTCAATGAACTTCTGGCGAAGGCTTTTGGCGAACCGGCCGATGCCCGTGAATTCGCAGCACTGTCCCAGTGGATCAATTACGACGGTTACCGTGCCATGTTTGAAGGCCGGGGTGAATACCGCCGCGGGCTTCTCCTGTGGATGAGCCACCCTGCATGGCCGTCCATGGTGTGGCAGACCTATGACTACTATTTCGAGCCTACAGGGGCATATTTCGGCTGCAAGAAGGCCTGCGAACCTCTGCATATCCAGCTCAATCAGTATACCGACCGTGTCGAGGTTGTGAACTACCACGCCGGTGACCGTACCGGCCTTATGGCAGTTGCCGAGGTGCTGGACATGCATGGAAATCCCGTGGGCAGTCAGAGCATCGGCCTGGATATTCCGGAAGACAGCACCGCCGAGGTATTTGCTCTCGAGGTTCCGGAAAATGCCGGCGAGGTTTACTATGTGAAGCTCTGCCTGAAGGACGCTTCCGGTGCGGTCGTATCCTCCAACTTCTATGTCCAGGGCGCAGAGGAGGGCAATTTCAAGGCCTTGAGGAAACTTGAAAGGGCCGATGTAAAGGTAACCTTCGACGGAAAAACCGCCTGCATTGAGAACGTCGGCAAAGTCCCTGCGCTCATGGTCCGCCTGTGTCTCAGGGACAAGGCTACCGGAGAAATGGTACTCCCCGTCATTTATTCAGACAATTACTTCTCCCTCATGCCCGGAGAAAAGAATATCGTAACCATCGATGCGGCTTCCTGTGATTGTTCGGGAAATGCGTCCCTGGAAGTATCGGCATTTAACCTGAACCCAATTACCAAATAGATATGAAGTTAGACAGATTCTCCGGTAATCCCATTCTCTCTCCCAATCCCGACAATTCCTGGGAGAGCCTGGTTACCTGCAATCCGGGAGTGATTTTCGACAACGGCACTTTCTGGATGTTATACCGTGCGGCTGGAAATGATGAAGAACATGTAATCCGTCTTGGGCTGGCCAAGAGCACTGACGGGTTCCATTTCGAACGGGTGTCGGACCTGCCGGTCTTCGGCCCCAGCGAAGAAGGCCCGGACGGCGGCTGCATTGAGGACCCGCGTATAATCAAGATGGGTGATACTTTCTACATCACTTATGCATACAGGGCATTCCATCCCGGGCGTTACTGGACTTTCCCCCATGATGAGATCCTGTATCCGGATGCCGATGTGTACGACCCGGCCGCATGGAAAAAGAATATCGGGAATACGGGCCTTGCGATGACGCGCGATTTCAGGCATTTCCGCCGTCTTGGACGTATAACATCTCCCGTTCTTGACGACAGGGACGTCATCATCTTCCCCGAAAAAGTGAACGGACAGTTTGTCATGATGCACAGGCCCAAGCAGTATGTGGGCAGGGAATACGGCGTGGAGTTCCCGTCCATCTGGCTCAAGTTTTCCGACGACATGCTCGACTGGGAGTCCAAGCCCAGCAAACTCCTGATAACAGGCATCAAAGGCGGCTGGGAAGAAAAGATAGGCGGAGCGGCGCCACCCATCCTTACCGATGAAGGTTGGCTCGTCCTCTATCATGGAGTCGCAAAGGGCGGCTTTGCACATTACAGCGTGGGAGCCATGCTGCTTGACCGGGAGAATCCCCTGAAGGTCCTTGCACGCCTTCCGGAACCCATCCTTGAACCCGCTGAGCCTTACGAATGCTGCGGCTTCTACGACGGATGCGTATTCCCTACCGGCAATGTTGTCGTTGACGGGACGCTGTATGTATACTACGGGGCGGCAGACAAATATGTGGGTGTTGCGACGTGCAAACTGCAGGATTTGCTGGATGAACTGTTATCTTTCAAAAAAGTATAATCAATAAGCAAATTTTGAAATCGTTTTTTGATAAAAGCGCAGTTAATTTGCAATGTGAAATTATTCCAATACCACAGAATTAGGATACTGACTGTCTAACCAGCTTGAAATGAATCGTTTTTGGTTAATTATTATAGTGGTTCTCGCATTTTCCTGCGGGCGCGGAGGAGAGCGCCTGCAGGTAAATGTAGGGGATGAAGTCATCAGTACCTCTTACTGTGGTAACGGCGTGGAGTGGGAACCTTATGACGAGGCCGCCTCCTGGGGATGCGAAGTCTCCGGGGCCGACTGGCAGAAACTCTTCACCCGTGTGGATTTCATGCGCCCCGGTTTCGTGCGCTGCATGATAAACAGTACTTACAGGTATTACGATGACGGGAAATATGTGAAAGAGCGCAACAGCGCATCACTGCTGAAGCTTCTTGAATATTGCCAGAGCCGCGGCATAGACGTGGTTTACGGTGAGTTCAATCCGCCTGAGTGGTCGATGAAGGGAGATGAAGAATGGGTGAAGATGAGCGTGAACTACCTGAACTGGCTTGTACAGGAAAAGGGCCTTGACTGCATCAAACACTTCATCATTTTCAATGAGCCGGACGGTGACTGGGCATCCACAAACGGAGATTACGCCTTCTGGAGATCCATGATGCTTCGCTTCCATGAAGAGATGCAGAAATATCCCGGCCTGCTTGAAAAAGTATCCCTGGCAGGGCCGGACGTGGTAATAGACTACAAGAATCCCGCATCTTTATACGATGCTCCCGGCTGGGTGTCAAGGACTGCCGAAGACCTTGACGCCATCGTTGGCATTTATGACGTACATGCATATCCCGGGCAGTATCAGGTAAGAAGCGGAGCCTTCCGTGACGGTCTTGCAAACTTCAAGGTCCCCGAAGGCAAGAAACTTATTCTCGGCGAGGCCGGCTACAAATACTGGAGACAGGAAGATTCCCTCCTCCAGGCCGAATTCGACCGCAGGGCTGCCGCACATCCTTTCACCAGCGGCTCCGACAGCCAGATGCTCTGCGGCGATTTCTTCTACGGCCTTGACCTCGCGCTCCTTTCGATGGATGTGATGAACAGCGGTCTTTCCGGCATGGCGGTATGGATGCTGGATGACGCCATGCATTCCCGCGGAGACAGCGGCAAGCCCGAAGACCTCAAAATCTGGGGCTTCTGGAACATCCTCGGAGAAGAGGTCTTTGCCGATCCCTCCCTTGAAGAAATCAAACCCGCTTTCTACAGCTGGTCCCTCATGTGCCGGTATTTCCCCCGCGGATGCAATATCCTGAAAGTTGACGCCGACGGCAGGGAAGGCCTGAGGACTGCCGCATCCGAACTGGACGGCAGGCACACATTTGCCGCAGTCAATGTCTCCGACAAAGACTACGAACTTGACGTTACCGTGGAGATGGAGTCTCCGCTCTGCTACATTTATTCAGAGAAACTGTCCCCGGCAGACCAGGACGGTCTGCCCGTTCCGGTAAAGGAGGGGAAGTCCGGAAGCGTTCACAGACTGAATGTCCCCGCCGGCAGTTTTGTCCTTCTCACAGACATGAAATAACAATCAATTCATTCGCAATATGAACAGATTCCTTGACAATTTAATCCTTGGAGCGTCAGCCGTCCTGGCTCTTGCGGCCTGTACGGAAGCGCCCCGCAACACGGAAGAGCTGGTAGATCCCTGGACCAGGGAGCGTACTCCGGTCAACTTCCGTCTGGAGTCCCAGATCGGCGCGGCCGTCATCTCCGATGACTGGCGCAACGACAAGGCGGGCTCAATATCCGTCAGTCTCATCACGGGCGGTCTGGACATGTCGGCCGTCAAGGTTGAGGCTATTGATTTCAAGTTCCCGGACAGCGAGTTCTGCCCCACGGCTTCCGTGAAGAAAGGAAGCACAATCGACCTGAGTTCCGGATCGGCAAAATTCACTGTGACTGCCTACAACGGCGAAACCCGTGAGTATACAGTTACTTATTCCCAGTTCAAGGACCCTCTCGAGGGCACATATACGTTTACTCCTGTGGGCGGCATCCTTGACGGCAACGCACCTGCATCGGCCTTTGTTATCGTGGGCGGATGGGACGACGCCGTCGTAATGTCTACCGTGCAGGATAAATGGTGGCACTGGGGAGACGGATACCAGCCCAATGACGAGGATGACAACACCCTCAGCTTCCGTCTGGAGAGTGCCGATGCCGATACCGGTGCAACCTTTGGCACCCTTGTGAACACTCCCGGCGAGGATGGCAAGTATGCAAACTACGTTTACAACAACAGCATCGACGTAAACGAAATGTACCGTCTTTTCCCTGCAGGAAAGAGCCGCTGGGCAAAACCCGGGGACGGCAGCATTCAGGTTTATGCCTATGAGGACGAGGCCTATGCCAATCCGCTCCACAGCGTTTCCCTTATCGGCCCGGGAACCTTTCCTTATGACGGGAAGGACGTTGTCGTTCCGAATCTGGCATTCGTGCGTTCGTTCCCCGGACCGTTCAACAATATCGACTTGAACTGGCCCGACACGCGCTGGTTCACCGATAATTTCCGTCACGCTTTTTGGCTGGTTCAGAAGGATTCCGACGAGCCTCTGTCAAACCATTCAAGTTATCTTGAGTAAGCAATGCCCGGAAGAATGAACATAGTATTGTCTGTCCTCATCGCCATGTCGGCCATCTGGTCCTGCGGCGGTGGGTCCAAGGTGGATCCCGCACCCAAGGACACTCGTTCCATGACCATCGGTCAGGATATTGTCAAGGTGCCGTATCAGGAGAATAAGTTCAGTATTCAGGTGTCTGCGAACTTCGAGTATACCGTTTCCATCGAAGCGGACTGGATTCGTGAAGACGAGTCTGCCTCTACGGCATTCATGCGCGCTTTCATAGCTGCAGGGAATGAACATGCAGGTGAGCGCAGCGGTGTAATCCGGTTTACCGACAAGAACGACCGCTATTATTCCAAGAGCGTGACAGTCACGCAGGAGGCGAACCCAGTGAGCAAGGTAACCCTTCATATCGTGGACAAGAATGCCACCGAGGAGACCAAAGCCCTCTTCGCAAACCTGTGGAAGATTGCTGACACCGGCTGGATGTTCGGACATCATGACGACCTCTGGTATGGCCGTTACTGGTACGATGAGGCCGGCAAATCCGACACCAAGGCTGTCTGCGGTGATTACCCCGGCGTGTTCAGCGTGGACTTTGCCGAGATCATGGATGACCGCCACGGATCATCGGCAAACGCCATACGCCGCCGCGTAATCCTGGAAGCTCGCGAAAGGGGAGAGGTCATCCTGGCCTGCGCACATCTGAACAACCCCAAGACAGGCAATGATTCCTGGGACAATTCATCAAATGAGGTGGTCAGGGAAATCCTTACAGAAGGAACGTCCACACGGGCCAAATACCTGACCTGGCTTGACCGCTGTGCCGATTTCGCCAATAATCTCTACGATTCCCGCGGAAAACTCATTCCGGTGATTTTCCGTCCTTATCACGAGCATACACAGGGCTGGTCCTGGTGGGGCTCCTCCTGCACCACTGAGAGCGATTTCATCTCTCTCTGGCAGTTTACGGTAAAGTACCTCAGGGACACCAAGGGAGTGCATAACTTCCTGTACAGCGTCTCTCCCCAGATGGATGCGGTTTATTCCAATGCCAAGGAGCGCATACTTTTCCGCTGGCCTGGAGACGACTGGGTGGATTTCATCGGCATGGACTGCTACCACGGAACCAATGACAGCGCCTTTTCGGCCAACCTCAAAGCCATTGAGGAAGTCTCCATGGACAAGAAAAAGCCCTGCGGCGTAACCGAGGACGGCAAGGAGTCCTTCACTGAAACCGATTTCTGGACCCGTCACGTACTTGCTCCGCTTGCAGAGCGCAGGATATCCCTTGTGACCATGTGGAGAAACAAGTATGTGGGAAGTAATGAAAGTGACAAGCACTACTTCAGCGTTTATCCGGGCCACCCTTCGGAAGATAATTTCCGCACCATGTATGATGACCCCAGAAGCCTTTTCTCCAAGGATCTTCCGGATATGTATACCATCCCTGCAGGATATGAAATAAAATAACAATAAGACTACGATATGAACAAGACACTGAAAACTATCCTTGTATGTGCCCTTGCGGTGCTGCTGGGAAATGCCTCTTGGACCCTGCACGCCCAGGGAACGAGAACAGTGGCCGGTACAGTGGTTGACGAACAGGGAGAACCCCTCATGGGCGCATTCGTGCTCCAGAAGGGAAGTTCCAACGGCGTTTCCACCGACATCGACGGAAAGTACTCCATCAGGGTGCCTTCCGGAGAGACCGTCCTCGAGTTCCAGTTCATGGGTTACATCACCCAGGCTAAAACGGTTCCTTCGAACCAGGCCCGTGTGGATGTCACCCTCGCTCCGGACATCAACCTGATGGAAGAAGTGGTCGTTACCGCTTTTGCCACCCAGAAGAAGGTCAATGTTACCGGTGCAATCTCTTCCGTTAACGGAAGTGACATTGTATCTGCCCCGGTGGCAAATATCTCGAACGCCCTTATCGGCAATACTCCGGGTGTGGCCGGCCTGCAGACTTCCGGTGAGCCTGGCCGCAATGCCGCCAACATCTATGTGCGAGGCGTCTCAACCTATGGCGACTCTACTCCGCTTATTATCATCGACGGTGTAGAGCAGGCTTCCGAGCAGGCCTTTGCCGAGTTCAACGCCATGGACCCCAATGAAATCCAGGGCATCAGCATCCTCAAGGACGCAGCCTCCACGGCAGTGTACGGTGTCCGCGGTGCAAACGGTGTAATCATAGTTACCACCAAGAAGGGCTCGCAGGGCAAGCCTGTCATCAATTTCTCCGCGAACTACGGCCTCACATCGGCAACCATGCTGCAGGAAGGCGTCACGGCCTACGAGTATGCCCTCTTCCGCAACGAGGCAATCCGCAACGAGCAGAAGGCATATCCCGGAAACGAAGGCCTGTCCTCCTATATTTATGACGATTACGACCTCTGGAAGTTCAAGAACAACCGTGACTTCACTCCCCAGGAAGTGGACGCCATGACCGGCCTTACCGACGAGCAGAAGGAGCAGCTCAAGAATACTCCCGCCCTCTACTATGCCGACCATAACCTCTACAAGGAGCAGTTCAACAAGGTTGCACCCCAGTACCAGGCCAACCTCAACGTCTCCGGCGGCACCGACAGGGTCAAGTACTTCGTCTCCTTCGGCTATTTCCGCCAGGAAGGTATCACTTCAAGCGTGAAGTACTATGGGGCCGACACCCAGTCTCTTTTCAACCGTTATAACTTCCGTTCCAACTTTGACATCAAGATAACGGACAGAACCTCCCTCAGCGTCACCTCCGCCGGACAGTTCGGCGAGACCACCGGTCCCGGCAACGGTGCCGATGCCTACGACCTGAGCGCCCGTTACAAGATCATCATGCAGTACATCTACGACTGCAACCCCTTCATTTCTCCGGGTATCGTAGACGGGCATCTGATCAGCGGCTTTGCCGGTATCCAGGGTTCTGTGCAGAATCCGCTTGCTGCAAAGACAAACAGCAACATCGGTAACCAGAACGCGGTTTACAACCTTCTCATGAGCGGTACGGCTACTATTTACAATAGCCTTCTGGACAATACCATCAAGCTGAACCACAGCATGGATTATCTCCTGCCCAACCTGAAGTCGCACGTAACCGTATCCTACCAGGACAATTACAACCGCTATGTGAAGTATACTCCTTCTCTCCCTTCCTACACCATTCAGCGTAATGCCGACAACCCCCTGGAGTTTGACTTCTTCGGCGGCGGCATGGGTGCGGGCAGCTTCGAGTCCTGGGGCTACTCCAACTGGAACAAGCTGTATTTCGATGCCGGTTTCGACTGGGCACAGTCCTTCGGCGACCACAACTGGAGCGCCCTCCTTCTTGGAAAGGCTTCCAAGTATACCATGCCTTCCGACTCCTATCATGTCCCTTCCGGCATCATGGGTTTCGTGGGCCGTGTCACTTATAATTATGCCGACCGCTACATGGCCGAATTCAACATGGGTTACAACGGCACCGAACAGTTTGCAGAAGGGATGCGCTTCGGCCTCTTCCCTGCAATTTCTGCAGGCTGGGTACCTACCCTGGAGCCCTGGTTCCCCAAGAATGACATACTTACCTTCCTGAAACTGCGCGCTTCCTACGGCGAGGTTGGTAATGACCGCCTTGGTGCAAGCCGCCGTTACTACTATCTTCCCAACACCTGGAATCTGGGTCAGGGCGGATATTGGCTCGGAAACAGCGACGGAAGCGTTCCCAATACCTATTTTGAAGGAGCGAAAGAGGGCAGCCTCGGCAACCCCGCAATCACATGGGAGCGCGCCCGCAAGTACGATGTGGGTATAGAGTCCAAGTTCTTCGGCAGCCGTCTTTCCATCGACTTCGACTACTTCCGCGAGAACCGTAACAACATCCTCACAACCCTTGGAATCATCCCCGGCATCTATGGCGTGAAGGAGAGTGACGTTCCTCCGGCAAACGTGGGTATTACCACCAATCATGGTTACGAACTGGTGCTTGGATGGACGGACAAGGTGGGCGACCTTATGTATACCCTGGGAGCCGATATCAGTTACTCCCGCAACAAAATCATATATATGGCTGAAGCGAACAATCCGTACGAGTGGATGAACAAGACCGGCCATATGATCGGCCAGCGCTACGGACTCACCAGCCTTGGCCTGTTCAATACCCAGGAAGAGCTTGACGCCCGCCCGTATAACACTTATACCGGCAACCAGGCAACCCTTGGCGACATCCGTTACAAAGACCTTGACGAGGACGGAAAGATCGACCAGAATGATGTGGGCCCCATCGGCCTTCCCAACTATGCCCTGTATCATTTCAATTTCAAGATGCAGTTCGCATACAAGGGCTTTGACCTGAAGCTTCTCTTCACGGGCTCAAAGGATGGTTCCTACTATCTTAACAGCGGTTTTACCATCCCCTTCTTCAAGAATGCCGGCAACGCATGGAAATGGCAGTATGACGGCCGCTGGACAGAGGAGAAATACCTTGCCGGCGAGACCATCACCTATCCCCGTGCGGCTTATTCCGCCACATCTTCTCACAACAACTATCTGGTCAGTGACTACTGGATGGTATCATCGGACCATCTCAAGCTCAAAAACATCGAACTGGGTTATACCTTCGATCTGGGCAAGGGTGGAAGAAACACCATCCTGCAGGCTGTCAGGGTTTATGCAAATGCCAACAACGTCTTTACTTTCCGCAACGCCCTCACTCCTTACGGCATTGACCCGGAAACTACCGACGGAAGCACCTATGTCTATCCGCTCACCCGCATCTTCATGGCCGGTCTGAGCTTCAGATTCTAATGCTACAGGAATTATGAAAAAGATATTCATCATACTTTCAGCTGCAATCCTTGCACTTACCGCTTCCTGCAGTTACTTCCTTGAGAAGCCGGATACCACCGGAACCGTTGACCAGGCCGCAATTTTCACTACGGCGAAGAATGCCAAGGCCTCTCTCATGAGCTGCTACCGTGATGTTCTTAGGCACGGCTGGCCGGGAGGTATCGGAATCGGCCATTGTACGCTTGGCGCCATCTCCGGAGAGGTGGGCCGCGGCTACAACTGGCACGGAAGCTACAATATAGTTCAGCAGGGCCTGTCCGTAACGGGTATTGACGGCTCCGATGCCGGCGCCGACAACTACGGAAACAACTGGGCTTTCATACGCGAGTGCTACATCGTCTATGAAAACATCGACAATGTGGCCGACCTCTCACCCGAGGACAAGGGCAAGATCAAGGGAGAGGCCCTCGCCCTTATCGCTTACCGCTACATGGGTATGTTCTACCGCTACGGCGGCGTGCCCAAGGTGACGAAAGCCTTCGAGTCTTCAGACGACCTTTCTGCAGGACGTATGACCATCGAGGAGATGGTAGAGTTCATTTCCGGACTTTGCGATGACGCATACAAACTCCTTCCCGAGAAGTGGGATGCCGCCAATACCGGCCGCATGACGAAGGGTGCAGTCCTTGCCATCAAGGCCCGTACTCTCCAGTTTGCCGCCCGTCCGCTTTTCAACAGCGCCACCCCCTATCTTGACAATGGGGAGAACAATGCTCTCATCTCTTGGGGTAATGCCGACAAAGAACGCTGGAAAGCCGCAATCGACGCCAACGAAGCTGTTCTGGACTGGGCTGCAGCCAACGGAGTGGCACTTGTCAATACCGGCGGCGCCGCCGTGGGCATGCCCAACCCCAACGCTTTCGATGACTATGCAACCGCTACGTCAGTCCCTTCCAACTCGGAAATAATCCTCGCCTACAAATTTGACGATACCGGCGGCTGGGATGCGCTAGTGAACTTCATGAACTGCTCCCGTTACCAGGGCAACAACCGTTACGATACAGACTGCAGCGGTGTCCTCACCAATCATCTTGAGAACTACTGGGCTGCCGACGGCACCGAAATGTCCTGGCCGAAGGTTGGAGACGCCGCTCCCAGAAACGGCTCTGACTGGATTGCAAACGTGGCCAAGATTGAACCGCGTGCACTTGCCGACATCAAGTTCGGCGGTCACGATTCGATGAACAACCCCGGCGACTACTACTGGCAGAATGCCGGTTGGAACCGTGGCGGATATGCAGCGGACAAGGGCAAGGGCAACGTTTTCCCCAAAGCTATCGACTCCGATAAGGGCTGCGGCGAACGCACGAAGTTCTTCTATAAGGCAGGCAGCCGCACGTGGTTTGAACCGCCGCTGTTCCGTCTTGCCGAGACCTATCTGTATCTTGCCGAGGCTTACAACGAGTACGGAAACACCGACAAGGCTCTTGAGAATCTGAACAAGGTTCACAATCGTGCAGGTCTTCCCAAGATCACCGAGACCGATCAGGCCAAGCTCCGCGCCATCATCCAGAGGGAGTGCGCCGTGGAATTCTTCCAGGAAGGCGGACACCGCTACTACGATGCAAAGCATTGGAAGCTCGACAATATCGACAACGGTATTTGCGGAGGTCCCATGCGCATGCTCCAGTTCAACATCAAGGACGATGATGCCGCAACCTGGCCGTATGCCGCCGCCTGGATTGACACTTATTGGGATGCAGTTGCATACAACGCCTTCTGGAGTGATGCCATGTTCCTTGAACCTTTCCCTCAGTCAGAGGTGAACAAGGGTACTATTACTCAGAATCCCGGTTATTGATTCTAAAGAACTTACAGCTATGATACATTCTAAAGTAAGATATATGCTTGCCGCAGGCGCCCTTCTTTTCCTGGCTCTCGGCCTGAGGGCCCAGGACTATGGCACCGGAGCCATATCTACGGCCAGTGGCGAGACCTTGTACAAGACCGAGAATTCCAACCTCTCCAATACCTTTGTCGGAGCCTTCAACGGCATGAACGTATATCAGGGTACGGGAGAATTGGGAAATGATACCGCCAAGTGGCTCATCCGCGGAATGGGAAGCTACGGGGTGGGTTCCTGGAACACCGCCAAGATCTTCGTCGACGGTTTCGAGGTGAACGCCGAATATATGAGGGCGATGACTCCCTCCGAAATCGAAAAGGTGGAAATCCTCAAGGATGCCGCAGCCCTTGCGATTTATGGCGAAAGGGGTGCCAACGGTGTGATAAGGATAACCACCCGCCGCGGTGAGGAAGGTGCTCCCAAGATTCAGGCACGCCTGCGCTTTGGACTCCAGACTCCTTCATCCTTGAACAAGCCCCTCGGTGCAGCCGATTATGAGACTCTTTACAACCAGGCCGTTTCCAATGATAACGGCATGGAGTGGTCTCCGGTATATGCCAATCCGGGCTCGGGCGCAAATGTAGACTGGTACGATGAGGCCATGCGCAGCACCGGTACCTTCTCAGATGCCGATGTAATCATCCGCGGAGGTTCCAAGGACGCCCGCTACAACATCAATCTGGATTATCTCGGCAATCAGGGCCTCCTTGGCGCCAAGAATACGGACCAGACCAAGAATCTTGGTTATAACCGCTTCAACGTCAGGGCTAATCTGGATTTCAACGTGCTCAAGATATTCGAGGTGCGTTTTGACATGGGCGGCCGTATCGAACAGCTCCATCGCCCCAATTATGCAATCTCTTCTCTGTTTGCAGACCTGCAGAAGTATCCGTCCAATATATACAATGTATTTGATGATGCCGACGGTGTGAACCTGAGTGGTACTGCGGTTTATCCCAACAACCCTTACGGTTCCGTAAACAGCCTTGGCTGGTACTCCTACAAGGGCCGCAGCCTGCAGACCAACCTCGCCGTGCGCGAGCGTCTGGACATGATCACTCCCGGTCTGTACCTGGAAGAGGCCGTGTCGCTTTACAGCTACACCCTCAGCACGTATTCCAAGACCAAGGACTATGCCCGTTGGCACAATGGTGCAAATACCACCACAAACCAGACAACTACCATCACCGCCAGCGGTTACGGCTCCGGCGGCATGCAGGACTGGAAGCAGGGACGCTTCACTGCAGGCTATGACTACAGCGAAGGCAGCCATAACGTCAGCGCAACCCTTAACTTCGGGGTGTCAGCCTACAAGGGCGACGGCTACTTCTCCTACAAGTACAATACTGCAAACATCTATGGCACTGTCCATTATGACTATGCACACAAGTACATTGCAGAGTTTGCCTTCTCGGAATTCGGCAATGACGCGTATGCCAAGGGCCACCGCTGGGCCTTCTATCCCACAGTGTCCGGCGCCTGGGTGCTTTCGAACGAAGATTTCATGAAGGGAAGCGGCATAGACTGGCTCAAGCTCAGGCTTTCTGCCGGCATGAGCGGATACTCCGATTCAGGAGCCACCTCAGTCCTTTCCAACTATTCTTCCAACGGACGTTATCTGTTCAAGGATTATTATACCTACAGCTATATCGGCAGCTTCTACACCGGTGCGGGCACTCCTTCATGGCAGAGCTCACTGGTGCCGATGTTCACCCCTTCGGATGACATCCACGCAGAAAAGAGCCGCAAGCTGAACATCGGCGTCGACTTCCGCATGGGCGGTCTTTCCGTCACTGCCGACGCCTTCCTTGACAAGCGTTCCGATATCCTCACCCTTGACAATTCCCTCATGGGCTATTATGGAAAGCAGTATGTGTTCTCCAATATCGGCCGCATGACCAATACCGGATTTGAACTTGAAGTGGCATATTCCGGCAAGGCAGGAGACTTTGGATACAATGTCCACGGGGCGGTTTCTTACGCTCACAACACGGTGGATTACATGGCCGAGGTCACTCCCGCCCATTCCTACAATGCCCAGACCGGGCGTCCTTACGGAACATACATCGGCCTGGTTGCAGACGGGTTCTACGATGTGGCCGACTTCGACAATTCCGGCAATCTCGTGTCCGGTCTTCCCACTCCGGCATTCGGCAGCGTCCAGCCTGGCGACGTCAAGTACCGGGACCTTGACAAGAACGGTGTCGTGGACCAGAACGACGTGACCAGGATCGGCCGCAGCTGGGTTCCCGAATGGGGCTTTGTCTTTGGCGGCGAGCTCACTTACGGCAAGTTCGATCTCCAGTGCCTCTTCCAGGGCGTTGCAGGCGTATCGGTCAACCTCCTCAGCAACTGGAACCAGACGGTGGCCTTTGTGGACAACGGCAATGCTTACGAAATCGCCAAGGGAGCTTGGGCTTATTATCCCACCCAGGGCATAGACAACCGTGCAAACGCCACATACCCGCGTCTTACTACCCAGAGCAACGAGAACAACTACCGCACCAGCTCTCTCTGGATCAAGGACGGAAGTTTCCTCAAGCTCAGGAATCTGGAACTCGGATATACCGTTAAAGAGGGTTTCCGCTGCTTCGTGAACGGACAGAACCTTCTTACCTTCAGCCCTCTTCTTGCGAAGTACAACCTGGATCCGGAGAATGTATCCGGACTGTATCCCGCATTGAGGACCTTCAATGCCGGCGTAACAATAACCTTCTAAACCGAATCTGAAGATGAAAACAAAGTCAATAATCCTGACCATGGCCGCAGCGGCACTTCTTGCCTCTTCCTGCGACAAATATCTGGACACCGGTCTTGACATCAACAACACTTCCGAGACGGTGGCCACTTCCAGAAGTTCCCTCTGGAGCTTTGCGAATGCGTTCTACACCCCTATCATATATGGGTACTCCGTAATCGACAGCAACATTTTTGCATCGGCATCGGATGAGGCGCAGCAGACGTCTGCATCCTCCAATGTAATCTACTTCAACAAGGGTATAGTAAACGCCAGCGTCAATCCTCTGTGGACATACTACAACAACTGCTATGAGGGTATCCGTGCCGCTAATTTCTTCCTTGATTATGTGGCGGACGGAAAGGGCATGGCGCTTCTCGAACTCAACCGCAACCTTATCACGGATGCAGTGGGTTATGCCAGGGACGTCGCCTCCCTTAATCATTATATTGCAGAAGCCCATGTGGCAAGGGCATACTACTACTCGGAACTTATCAAGATGTTCGGTGGAGTTCCCATCGTGGAAAAGACCCAGGAACAGTCCGACGGAGAAAAGGTTGCCCGTTCCTCGTATGACCGCTGCGTAGACTACATCGTCTCTGAAATCGATGCCTGGAAAGACAAGCTTGCAGAGAACTGGAACGATGACAACACCCGTGAAGGCCGATTCACGCTGGGCGCCGCCCTCGCCATCAAGGCAAGGACGCTGCTCTATGCCGCATCTCCCCTTCACAACCCCTCGGGCGACTGGGATAAGTGGAACAAGGCCGCCCAGGCCGCTGCCGATGTGATCAACCTCGGCACATATTCCCTGGATCCCGACTACGGTGCATACTTCCGCGGAGGCAACTCCCTGTCAAGTGCAGAGTCCATCTATATCGTAAGGCGTGCCGCTTCCAATACCATGGAGACAAACAACTATCCTATCGCCACATCCGGCGGAAAGAGCGGTGTCTGCCCTACGGAGAACCTGGTATCGGCCTATGAATGGACGGGGACCCCGGACGAATCCGACCCTTATGCCAACCGTGACCCCCGCCTTGCAGCATCCATCGTCGTGAACGGAAGCTCCTGGAATGGCCGTGTGATCGCACAGGCGGCCGGAGAAACCGACGACATGGCCCGCGCCAATGCCAGCCGTACCGGTTATTATCTCAAGAAGTTCCTTACCGACGATCTCAACCTCACCCAGGGTGCAACCGCCCAGCATAACTGGGTTGCATACCGCTACGGCGAAGTCCTTCTGAACTATGCCGAGGCCGTGAATGAGGCTTACGGTCCGTCTTCGACGCCTGCCGGTTTCCCGATGAGTGCAAAACAGGCCCTGCAGATGGTCAGAAACCGTGCAGGAGCCAGTCTCCCTGCCGTTACTGCCTCTACCGTGGATTCCTTCCGCGATGCAGTAAAGCATGAGCGCCGTGTTGAACTCGCATTCGAGGACCATCGCTACTGGGACCTTCTTCGTTGGAAGGATGCCATGACGGTGCTCAACCAGCCTGTCAATGGCGTGAAGATTACCCGCAGCGGAGCTGCTTATACTTATACCGTCCAGAAAGTGGCGGACAGAACCTTCAATGAGAGGAATTACTATCTGCCTTTCATGCGCTCGGAAATTGAGAATTCCGCCGGAACCCTTGAACAGAATCCCGGTTATTAGCATATGAAAAGGAATTTGATATCCATGCTCGTTCTCTGCGTGTGCGCCGCTGCGTGCACGCAGGGAATCAGCGTTGAGGGCCCTTCTGAGATAGCTCTGTACGGCAGGGGAGATTTCCATGTGATTACAAAGGAACTCCCTGCCAATCCCTACCTGCAGGAAGAGGCTTGCCTTGACATGGCCCTGATTGCTCCGTCCGGAAAGGAGCTTCTCCTTCCGGCTTTCTGGAACGGCAAGGATGCCTGGGAGGCCCGTTTTACACCCCAGGAAACAGGCAAGTACAAATACCGTTTCATATATAAGATGGGCAATAAGGAGATGAAGAGCGGCTCAAAAAGTTTCGTGTCTTCTCCTTCAGACGCTCACGGAATTCTTCATACGGACGGAATGTGGGTACTCCGTTATGATGACGGTACACCTTTCAGGGGTGTAGGCGAGAATATCTGCTGGGAATCCCGTGCGAGCGATGACTCCAAGTTCTTCAAGGATCTTCACGAGCAGCATGACCGCTTCAATTATGAGGTGATGCTCCCTGAATTCACTCAGGCCGGCGGCAATTTCACACGCATGTGGATGTGCGGATGGAATTTTCCCATCGACAAGAAGGATCACTTCAACAACACCCGCTATACCCCTTCCGATGAGTATTACAATCCCAGCGCCGTTCAGCATCTGGACGACGTCATTGCCCTTTCCGAGAGCCTGGATCTCAAGATAATGCTCTGCATGGGGCAGGGAGACGTGAGGGCCGACCGCGACTTCTTCAATTCCGATGAAGCCAAGGCCCGTTACAAGAACCGCCTCCGTTACATCGTGGCCCGTTGGGGTTACAGCCCCTCTATCGGCATGTGGGAATTCTTCAATGAAATAGACAATATCCAGTTCAGGAACCGTCCCGAACCCATTCCTGCCGAGGAGATTGTGGCCTGGCATGCAGAGATGGCATCATATCTCAAATCTATCGATCCCTTTGGCCATATCGTCACTACTTCCATTTCCCACCGGGATCTGAAGGGGCTCAACGACGTGCCGGATATAGACCTGAACCAGAAGCATATATATAAGGCTACATCGGCAATGCCCGGTGCCATAGTGTCCTATGAACAGAGGCACGGAAAGCCTTATGTAATAGGCGAATTCAGTTATGAATGGGACTGGAGCAAGAACTTCAACGACTTTGCCGAGGACATGGACCTTGACTTCAAGCGCGGTCTCTGGTACGGACTTTTCAGCCCGACTCCCGTCACTCCGATGAGCTGGTGGTGGGAGTTCTTCCAGGACAGGGGACTTGTTCCGTACTTCAAGAACGTCCGCACCGTGAGCGACATGATGCTCGAAAGAGGCGGCGGCGAGTTTGAGCAGGTGAAAGTTGAGGCCGACGGTGCCGACGCCTTTGCCGTGCGCTGCGGAAAGTCTGTATTCGTATATGCATATAATCCTGGCAAAAAGCCGGTGACAATCAGTGTGAATGCTCAGGGAAAGCTTAGTGAATTCGACTTCTCTTCAGCTTCATTCAAAGATGCAGCCGGCATTCAGCCTCTGAGGTCAAGAACCGAAGCCCTTTATCTGATTGAACAATGAGACGCCTTCTCATAGCCCTTTGCATGGTGTTCCCCCTGAGCCTGAGTGCCCAGAGGGAAATCCGTCAGTGGGTTACAACTCCCGACGGGCAGTTTTTATATGCACAGGGTGAGAATGTGCAGTTCCGTAAGGATCGGATGGACCGTTCCATCCCAATAATAGTCGACGACAGGCAGAGCTATCAGGAGATGCTTGGGTTCGGCTTTTCCCTTACGGGGGGCAGTGCCGAACTGCTCATGAAAATGGCTCCCGGGGCGCGTTCTCGCATCCTTTCCGAACTCTTCGGAAAGGAACCGGGTCAGATGGGAATGAGTGTCGTGAGGCTCACTGTGGGAGCATCGGACATGAACAGTTTCGTCTTCTCCTATGACGATATGCCTGAGGGAAAAGCAGACTGGAACCTGAAAAAGTTCTCACTTGCGCAGGACCTCAATGACGTGGTTCCGGTAATGCGGGAAATCCTGTCTCTGAACGGTGACGTGTGGATTATGGCATCACCCTGGTCGGCTCCGGCATGGATGAAAGAGGAATATGACGTGAGGGGGCCGAAGCTTCGCCGGGATTGCTATGATGTATATGCACGTTACCTTGCAAGATACATCGTGGAGATGGGAAGGCAGGGTATTCCTATACATGCGCTTACCATTCAGAACGAGCCGCTCAATTCGCGAAACACCCCGTCCATGCCATGGAGCCCGGAAGACCAGAAAATCTTCATCAGGGATTATCTGGGGCCGGAATTCTCGAGGCAGGGCCTGAGTACGCAGATTCTCGCATTCGACCATAACTGTGACCGCCCGGACTATCCTCTTTCACTTTTGGAGGATCCGGAAACTGCAAAGTATATTGCCGGAAGTGCTTTCCATCAGTATATGGGAGACATGTCGGCAATGAGCATGATTCACGCTTTTCGCCCGGACAAGGATATCTTCTTCTCTGAACAGATGATCGTGGACAGGAGCGGTTCCGTGTCGGCGCGGATTGCACCGTCTGTGAAAAGGATGCTCATTGACGTGCCTCGCAACTGGAGCCGGGATGTCATTCTCTGGAATCTTGCCGCAGACCCCAAGGCTGAACCTCATACCGGGAACGGCGGATGTCCTTTCTGCTTCGGAGCCATCACGATTGACGGAGATTCTGTCACAAGGAATCTTGCATATTATGTGGTGGCGCATGCTTCGGAGAACGTCCCCAAGGGCTCTGTCCGTATCAATTCTACAGATACTGCCGACCCTGCCGGCTTCCTCTTCGAAGACGAGCAGGCTCCCGGAGTCATGCGTTTCATGCCTTACACCAAAGCAGGCGTGCTCCCCAACGTGGCATTCAGGACTCCTGACGGCAGGATAGTTCTCATCGTGGCAAATACTGCCTCTGACAATCAGAGGGTGACAATTCAGTACCATGGCGAATTCGCCGCCGTGAATCTGCCGTCCGGTGCTGTTGGAACTTACACATGGAATCTATGAAGAAACTGCTGACAATATCGGCTCTGTTGCTGTCAATGCTGGCCGGAGCCCAGACCTTCTCAACCAAGGGCTGGTGGGCGCCTAAGGGCGAACCGTTCTCTCCGGTGGTTTCGGCCGACGGACATATCACCTTCAGGCTCAAGGCCCCGAAGGCGCACGTCGTTGAACTGCAGTTCGACGAGTGGACGGTGCAGCATCACGAGATGGCCGAAAAGGATGGAGGTGTGTGGGAAGTTACCATCGGCCCGGTGAAGCCCGGCACTTATGAGTACAAGTTCATGGTGGACGGAGTCAAGGTGCTCGATTATGGGAATCCCGCCGTGAAGGCCGGAACGGAAATATACTGCAATACCGTTGAGGTTCCCGGAAACCGCATTGATTCCCGCAAGGTGGCGGGAAGCCAGGTGGATGTGATAACTTACAGGAGTACATCGCTCGGGACACTTCGCCGCGTCTGCGTATATGTGCCTTACGTCTATTATGAATCCCCCCGGAGAAAATTCCCCGTACTCTACCTGCGTCATGGCGGCGGGGACAACGAGAAAGGCTGGTGGGAAGGTGCTTCTGCCGATGCCATCATGGACAACCTTATCTCGGGCGGAGAGGCAGTTCCCATGCTTGTAGTAATGACTTATGGCCTTACAGACGGCTCCTGGGCCGGAGGGAGCACTCCTGACGGCATGAAGGCCCTTGAGAGGGAACTCCTTGACGATGTGATTCCTCTTGTGGAAAGCCGGTACCGTGTATATAAGGACAAAGCCCACAGGGCGATTGCCGGCCTCTCCATGGGCGGCGGCCAGTCACTGGTCATCGGACTCAGGAATCTGGACAAGTTCTCCTATATCGGAGAATTCTCGTCCGGCTTGCTTTCCGACCCTGATACAGACTATGCGGCATATGGAGTTGATTTCAATGCTGCGGCAATCAACAGGAATATTAAACTGCTGTGGGTCTCATGCGGAACCCTTGACAACAGGTGGAACGGCCATCAGATTTTCGAGCGCCGCCTTGCCGACAAGGGAATCCGTTTCGAATCCCACAAGGCAGAATATGGACATCAGTGGCAGTTCTGGAGAGAACAGCTGCATGATTTTGCATCCTCGATATTTAAGTAAAACATAATAATAACATGGCTATGAAGAAATTAATGATGATTCTTCTCTCTGCAGCACTTGCATTCTCCTGCGGAGACATGATTGAAATCCCGGATGTCACGGATGAGACCCCGGAGACTCCCGGGACTAATCCTGGCGGCGAGACTCCTGCCTTTGACGGCAAGATTACTTTCTCTGCCACATTCGAGGCTTTGTCTGACGGCACCCAGCCCTCCTGGGCAGGCGGAGACAACATCCTCCTTTACGATGGCTTCACCGCCCAGACACTCACCAATACGGCCGATTTCGGCACTCTGGCAAAGTTTCCTGCTACCGTGAATAAGGAAGCCAAGGCGTATCTTGCAGTGGCTCCTGCCGCGGAAGGGCTCAATCTCGAGGGAACCACCGTGTCATTTACCCTTCCTGCGGCCAGAACTCTGGACTATGACGCAACCCTCTACAGCGTTGCCAAGTCTACCGGAAACCAGCTTTTCTTCCGCCCTCTCATGTCCATGGTCTCCTATACCGTGAATGTCGAGGGTGCAACCAAGGTCGTCTTCAAGACTGTGGGTGGTGAGAAGATTGCAGGAGAGGTGAGTATCGATTATGCAGAGGATACACCTGTGGTGGCAGCGGTATCCGACCAGGTTGAAATCACCGGAAACTTCGAGAAGGGCAAGCTCTATAGTTTCGCTGTTCCCGCAGGTGATATCAGCGGCTACACTGCAATAGTGTATGTGGGCGAGGCCGAAAAGGCACACATCACCGGTGAAGCGGTAGAGCTTGCAGCCGGACTTGGAGCCCAGCTTCCCGCATTCACTTCAGACATTCCTACCTACCAGATTGTCGCATTGCAGCTCTGGGGCGGTACCGGTCCTGAATATAAATGCACAAAGGTCTATGACATCCTCAAGAAGCCCGGTTGCTTCAACAATGAAGACGGGCGTGGAATCGAGGCCCTGCTTGACAACTACTATCTTCTCAAGGAAGACGGAACGTTTATCAACTATGCAGGCGAGGACGGCCGTAACTGGTGGTTTGTATACAGCGGAGAGCAGAATCCGGCAAATCACAAGGATGTAGACCTCAGGGCAATGTATGACCTCCTGCCTCTGTCGGAAGGAAAGTGGTTCACGGAGGATGGCCAGAATATTACCTTCACCAAGGCTGACGGTACCGTCACTTCGGCAAAACTTGCACCAGCCGGGACATATACAATGGAAAATACAAACCCTGAACTTGCCGTAACGACAACCCATCTGTCCCTCGTATTTGATATCAAGGGAGGTAAGGACAACTGGGACTTTCCATGGCAGGATTACGGTGTAATTGCATGTCATCCGCGCAGGCTGTTCATCGAACTTGAGAAGATGCCGGACGGTTTTGTCGTTCCCGAAGCCTCAAAGACCTTCGATGCCGACTTTGAGTACATCCCTCCCGTGGATTTCGATTGGGAGAGCCTTGAAGGCAGCTGGAATGTCTATGGCGGCAATGATTCACCTTTTGGCATTTTCGTACTGGGCGGCTCCGGTGATGATCCCGCATTCGTAAGCCCCATAGAGAAGAGCTGGGACTGGAATGATTCAATCTGGAAGGAATCCGACAACGGCTTTGTCATCCACTTGACAGGCCTGAATGGCACAGTAATCAGTGGAACTACCAACTGGTGGTCCGGAAACGACGGCGCTTTCTGGGATTATGTATGGAAAGGTACAGGAGAAAGTCTTGCCCAGTATTACGACAAGATTCCTAAGGGCGAAAAGAGTTTCACTCTGGACGTTGCTACGCTCAAGATGACACTTGGCAACGGTAATGAAGCCAGGTTCCTTACCCCGGGAGTACAGGAATTTGTATACGGAAAGACCATCACCATTCCGGATGGCTGCTTCGGCCTCGCATTCCACAATATGGATCCTATCGCAGCCACCAGCCAACGCTGGACCGACGTAGACCGCTTTGTGAACGCTCCTCTGGAGTATGTGATTATCTTCGAGAAGTAAGGAGCTGTTCCAATATGATAAATGCCGGCAAAACGCCGGCATTTATCATATCTACAGTCCCCAGTCGGAAGCGCTGAATGTGCTCTTTGGGGCGTTGGGAACGTTAGAGAAGTACGTGAAACCGGTAATCTTCTCAAGGTCTGAGATGCTCATGAGTTCCCTGGAGGAAGGCTTCTGGCCTTTGAGATCGTTGGTGTGGGTGCGTACGAAGGCTACGCACTGAAGTTCGCTCGCAGAACAGTCCTTTACGCTCTTGCCGGTGTTTCCCTTCTTGGTGCGGAGGACGGCGTAATAGAACATTGTAGGGATGGAGACGTCGTTGCGGCCGCCGAAGCTTATCTTGTCGGGAGTCGCGGTTTCTCCATAGCCGTCTGTGAACTTGTCAAAGTAGCAGCCTACAACCTCATAGAGGGTGTCTCTGCAGACCTGGCTGTCCATGTAGTCCTCAAGCAGGTTCCATCCGCCGCCACCGGTGTTGAAGCCGCTGGAGAGCTGCGGTGCTATGTTCGAATAGTAGAAGACCTGACGGTTTGTCTCTACGGAGCAAGTGCGCTCTGCAGAGCCCAGCATGTGGCCTTTGTTGCAACCGCCTCCGGTGGACTTGGAATTGTATTGGATATTCGAAGGGATGTCGGGATCTGCGCGGTAGGAGTCATTTCGGCCAGAATTTCCCACATACATTGAATGCCTTGGTGCCGCCACCCATATCGGGCAGTGGTCCTCAGCGCTGAAGCAAACCGTATAGTTGCGCGCCGGTTTGTTTCCGGGACCGTAAACGTCAGGGCTGAAATGCCAGGCATAATACAGGTTGTCATCCGATGCGCTGATCTTGTAGCTGCCGTTCTGCTTTATGTCCATTGCCGGAAGTTCGGCCCAACCGGGCATGGAACCGCTGATTGTTTCCTGCTGCTTTTCGGTGGTGAACGACAGTACCTTTCCGCTCACGGTCACGTACTTTTTCCTTACCGGGTTCCAGGCATCCATGGTGGCCTGAAAATAGTAAGTCTGGCCGTTTGTGAGCTCCTTGACAGAGGCGGAGAATGTTCCGGAAGGTCCTGAGACCTGCTGCTCGGCGGCCACGACGTTGGTAAGCGAAGACGCATCCGTACCATAGCGGAAAACCACCTCCTGGGGGTCGAATTCTTCGTCCACGCCATCATAGGATGCATGCAGCACTGCCGATGACTTTGTGATGTCCGTCGCTGCCTGCGTGGTAAGGCTTGCTTTGAAAACCACTAGTCCGGGGTTCGGTTCCGGGGTGGGCTCTTCAGTATTGGAAGCTTCGGGTTGACTGCAGCCCAAAGCCATTGCCGCCATGGCAATGAGAGCAAAGAATCTTTTCATTTCCTATCCGATTTGTGCACCGTTGGTCACGACTTCCTGGGGAGTGATGAAACGCATCTTGCCGTCTCCCTGCTTTGCCATGAGTATCATGCCCTTGGACTCGATGCCGCGGATAACGCGCGGAGCAAGGTTTGCAAGGATGCAGATCTGCTTTCCGAGCATGTCTTCGGGGCTGTAGTACTCTGCAATGCCGGAAACAATAGTCCTTTGGTCGATGCCCGTGTCGATGGTGAGTTTCAGGAGCTTGTCCGTCTTTGGAACGCGCTCGGCGGCAAGCACCGTTGCCGTGCGGATGTCCATGGCGCCAAACTGCTCAAAGGTAACCTCGGCCTTCTGGGGCTCCACCTTCTTTGCGGCTTCGGCTGCGGCCTTTGCAGCCTCGGCGGCCTCGCGTGCCTTCTTGATGGCTTCCAGTTTTGCAATCTGGGCGTCGATTTCGGCATCCTCGATCTTGCGGAACAGGAGCACTGCTTCTCCAAGCTGATGGCCGGCAGGGATAAGTTCTGCGTCGCCAAGCTGGTTCCAGGAAAGAGATTTCTCGACTTCGCTCGAAATGACAGCGGAAGGACGGGTATGCACGGCCTTGCCTTCATCGGCCTTGAAGAAGTTCACGGTGGGGGTGCCCTCTCCGGCGCGGTGGTCGAAGCCTGCGTCGATGCCTACGCGGAGGATGCCGCGGAGCTTCTCGGCGCTGAAGGGAGTGAAGGGCTCGAAGGCGATTGCAAGGTCTGCGCACAGCTGCAGGCAGGTGTAAAGGATGGATGCGGTGCGGTCAAGGTCTGTCTTTGCAACCTTCCAGGGCTCCATGTCGGAGATGTATTTGTTGCCGATGCGGGCGATGTTCATCGCCTCCTTCAGGGCCTCGCGGAAGTGATAGGTCTCAATGTATTTTTCGAGGGCCTCACGGCAGGGCTTTACGGCTGCAAGAGTCTCTGCGTCGATGGCCTCCGGCTTCAGGTTCTGCGGCACAGCGCCTCCGAAATACTTATGGGTGAGGACCACTGCCCTGTTCACGAAGTTTCCGAAGACGGCGACGAGTTCGGAGTTGTTGCGGCTCTGGAAGTCCTTCCAGGTGAAGTCATTGTCCTTTGTCTCAGGCGCATTGGCCGTGAGGACGTAACGCAGCACGTCTTCCTCTCCGGGGAAGTCCCTTTCGTACTCATCAACCCATACGGCCCATCCGCGGGAGGTCGAAATCTTGTCGCCTTCCAGGTTCAGGAATTCATTGGAGGGAACATTGTCCGGAAGGATATAGTCTCCGTAGGCCTTGAGCATGGAGGGGAAAACAATGCAGTGGAACACGATATTGTCCTTGCCGATGAAATGCACCAGCCTTGTCTCTGGGTCTTTCCACCACTTCTCCCAGCTTTCGGGAAGGAGTTCCTTGGTGTTGGAAATATAGCCGATGGGTGCGTCGAACCACACATACAGCACCTTGCCTTCTGCGCCCTCTACAGGAACGGGGACACCCCAGTCCAGGTCGCGGGTGACGGCACGGGGGAGGAGGCCGCCATCCAGCCAGCTCTTGCACTGGCCGTAAACATTGGTCTTCCACTCCTTGTGCTGCTCCAGGATCCAGTCACGGAGCCAGGGCTCGTACTTGTCCAGAGGCAGATACCAGTGCTTGGTCTTCTTCTTCACGGGAGCGGTGCCGCTCAGGCGTGACTTGGGCTCGAGAAGTTCCTCGGGAGAGAGCGTGGAGCCGCACTTTTCGCACTGGTCGCCGTACGCATGCGGATTGCCGCACTTGGGGCAGATACCCTCGATGAGGCGGTCTGTAAGGAACATCTTGGCCTCCTGGTCATAGAGCTGCTCAGATTCCTTGATGATGAAATCGTCCTGGTCATAGAGCTTGCGGAAGAACTCCGAGGCGTTTTTTTCATGCACCTGCGAGGAGGTCCTGGAATATATGTCGAAATTGATTCCAAGGCCTGCAAAGGCATCCTTCATTATCTTGTGGTATTTATCCACAATGTCCTGAGGGGTAACGCCCTGTTCCCTTGCCTTGATGGTGATGGGAACGCCGTGTTCATCGGAACCGCAGATGAATACAACGTCTTCTCCCCTCATTCTGAGATACCTTACATAGATGTCTCCGGGGATGTAAGCACCGGCCAGGTGGCCGATATGGACAGGGCCGTTCGCATACGGCAGTGCGCAGGTTACAAGTGTTCTCTTACTCATTTTTTCTCTCTTCCAAGTTTGGAGTTAATAGTCTTTTTCATTTCGCTGAGGCGGCTGAGGCTGGCCATGATCTGGTTCTGGCGCTCAGGAGTGGCCTCTGCGAGTTCCCGCATGAGGTTGTTCTGCATGAGGGTTATGCGCTTCTCGTGGTATGCCAGGATGGCACGGGGAACGAAGTTCGTAAGCCACGATTCGTGCGTTGTGAGGGCGTCGGAGAAGTTGTGCACCGTGAGCTCGTACTTCTGTGTGGAAATATCGGCAGCGACGGTGGCAACGGTGCGGTCCTCGCCGTTCAGGAGCTGGAGGATGATGTCGTCCTGGGGAAGCCCCTTGTCATATAGTTCGAAATATGCGTCGTAGGTGGCCTGGTAGGCCGGATTGCTGAAGACGGTGTCATCGGCAGCAAGGGCGTCGTCGATGAATTCCGCAACGGTCTGGGCGCCTTCGGGGTTGTAGAATTCGGAATCCGTTTCGAAGTTGAGGGGGTCCTGGCCGCTTCTCAATATAAAACTCAAAAGCTCCCGTTCAGACGGATCGGTAATTTGATTGCCGGTAAGGGCCTGTAATGGCGTTTCCTTCCTTTCCGCGGCCCTGTCGTCATGTCCTGCCGCCTGCTGCTCCCTCTTTTCACGGGCCTCTTCCCTCATCTTTGCCGCACCGGCCTCACGGGCGTTTTTGTCGCGGGTTTTTGCAACGCGCTCCTGGATGATATCGGCCTCGATGCCGAATTTGCGGGCGACGGTGTCTACGTAGACCTGGCGCTTGATGGCGTCGGGGATGTCGGCGACGGTATCGGCAATCTCGTTTATGAGATTCGCCTTTTTGAGGGGGTCGTCGCCGGCTTCGGAGAGGAGGAGGTCTGTCTTGAAGGCGATGCCGTCCTGCTCATGCGTGTCGATGAATTCCTGTATTTCCTCCAGCGTATGCTTGCGGGAGTAGGAGTCGGGGTCGTCCCCGTCCGGCAGGAATACCACGCGCGGATTCATGCCCTCTTTGAGTATCATGCCGATGGCCCTTATGGCGGCGTGGAGGCCGGCGCTGTCGCCGTCGTACATGATGGTGATGTTTTCCGTGAACTTGCGGATGATGCGGATCTGCTCCTCGGTGAGGGAAGTGCCGCTGGAGGCTACGCAGTTGGTGATTCCGGCCTGGTGCATGGACAGCACGTCCAGGTATCCCTCCATCAGGTAGCACTTGTCCCGCTTGGAAATCTCGCTCTTTGCGAAGTAGATTCCGTACAGGGAACGGGACTTCACGTAAATCTCGCTTTCCTTGGAGTTTACGTATTTTGCTATCTTGTCCGATTTCTCCTTCAGGAGCGTTCTGCCGCCGAAGGCGATAACCCTGCCGCTCACCGAATGGATAGGGAACATGACCCTCTCGTAGAAGCGGTCATGGACTGATTTGTCACTTTCCCATTCCGATGCAAGGCCGGTTTCCAGAAGGTACTCGTCCTTGTAACCGGCCTGCTTGGCGGCGGCCACAAACGCCTCCTTGGATTTCGGCGCCCAGCCAAGCCCCCATTTGTCGATGGTTTCGTCCAGAAGCCCGCGGCTCCTGAAATACTGGTAGCCGATGGAACGCCCTTCCTCGGTCTTGAGCTGGTCCTTGTAGAAGTTGAAGGCGAATTCGGAAACGGCCATGAGGCTTTCGCTCCGCTGGCGTGCCGCTATCTGCTCCGGCGTCTCGTCCTCTTCCTTGATTTCTATGTTGTACTTCTTGGCAAGCCATCTGAGGGCTTCGGTGTACGACAGCCTCTCATAGTCCATCAGGAAGCCTACGGCTGTGCCGGATTTCCCGCAACCGAAGCACTTGTAGATACCCCTTGCGGGCACTACATGGAAGGACGGAGTCTTCTCGTTGTGGAATGGACAGCATGCCCACAGGCTGCCGCCCTGGCGTTTCAGGGTAACGAAATCCCTCACCACGTCTTCTACGCGCGCGGTGTCAAGTATAAGGTCTTTCGTTGCCTGAGGTATCATTCCTTCTCGAAGTCTGCTTCCTTTATCTCGTGTGAGTTAGTCAGGGTAATCTTGCCGTCATCCTGTGCCTGTGTGGTAATAGGCCCCTGCTGAGGCTCCTGCTCCTGCCCGTGGGTTGCCTTTTTCTCCAGAATCATGGCCCTGGCTACGTTGTACAGGTCATACCCGTACCATGCAATGACCACAAGTCCGAACAGAATGGGCAGAAACCTCCCGGTAGAAATGAGCCAGAAGGCGATGAGCACAAAAACTATGTCTTTAGTAATTCTCCAAGTTCTCATAAGAATACAAAGATAAGCATTTTTCCCGTGATTCTGTCCTTCTGTTCTCTTACCGACGTCTGCATTGACATTTTGGGCCGATTTTGTCAATGGCCGCGTCGTCTGCGACGGCGTCGTCGACATTTTGGGGCATTTTTGTCAATGCGCGCGTCACCTGCAAAAAAAACCGCCCGCTATGAGTAGCGGACGGCTTTTTTCATGTGCCTGTTCCTTAGAACGGCAGGTCGTCTGAGGAATCACCGGGCATGTCGTCAATGGACGGAGCCGGAGCTTCAAATGACGGAGCCGGAGCTTCAAATGACGGAGCCTGGGGAGCTGCCTGGGCGGGCTGGTAGGCGGGTGCGGCCGGCTGATATGCCGGGGCCTGGGGCTGGTATGCAGGAGCCTGAGGTGCCGCGGGTGCGGCTGCCCCTGCAGGCGCAATCCTCCAGATGGAGATGTCCGTGTACCATCTGCCGTTGAATTCACGGCTGCGGAGGTTGAATGAGACCTTAACACGGTCTCCCACCTGGTACTTCTGGAGCTCCTGGACCTTTTCCTGACCAAAAGCGGTAAGGCATACCTGTGCGGTGAAATTGCCGTCAGGATATTCCAGGATGAATTCCTGCTTTACCCATGCACCGCGTGCCGATGAACCGGACTGTTCGCCCAGTTTCTGGCGGATGGTGCCTTCCAGTTCAAGTGCCATAACTTACTTCTTCTTTACAGGAGCGACGGGTGCGGGCTCTACGTAAGGGTGAACCTCAAGGAGGTCAACGTCGAAGATAAGGGTGCTGTTGCTGCCGATGTTGCGGGGACCGCGCTCGCCGTAAGCGAGTTCTGCAGGGATTACGAGGGTGATCTTGCCACCTTCGCCAACGAGCTTCATGCCTTCTGTCCAGCCACGGATGACGCGGTTAAGAGGGAAGGTGATGCCTTCGTTCTTGTCGAATTCCTTGCCGTCGATGAGGGTTCCGCGATAGTTGACCTTTACGGTGTCACGGTCGGAAACTGCGTGAACCTCGCTGCCGGAATCCTGGATGAGGTAAACGATACCGGATGCGGTGGAGTCTGCGCTGTTCTTTGCGTAGAAGTCACGGCGGAATGCGTCACCTTTCTCCTTGTTGAGGGCGCCTTCGTAAGCGGTGCGCTTCTGGAGATATCCGTTGATGATCATGTTCATCTGGGAAGGATCAATCTTGAACTGCTTTACGAAAACGGAGTCCATAGGCTCGCCTTCCTTGGCGTTGAGAGCGTCCTTGAGGCCCTTCTGGAGCTGGGACATGTTAAGATTGCCAAAACCGTTCTGGGTGATGACGAGACCGAAGTTCACACCAAGAAGATAAGAGGTGGAATCAACCTCCCCCTTGGAGGGGAGAAGGGACTGGATTTCCTTTGAGCCCTCTACCTTGGGGGAGCCACAGGAAACAACTGCGATTGCGAGTGCTGCAGCTGCAAAAATCTTTGAAATCTTCATAACAGTATAACTTTATAACGTTCTAAAATTCAAACTTCGGGGCTCTTTTGTGCCCAGTCTGCAAATATAATCATTATTTTTCAGAAATCTCTGTTTTTTATTTTCTCTTTGGAAAGCAGGGCGAATTTTTTGTTTTGTCGATTTTATTAGCTATATTAGAGCCAACAGAACTGCCGCATATGCACGTCGATTCCGCAGCCATGCATGCAAAACTGAAGACTTTCTTCGGTTATGACGCCTTCAAAGGTGACCAGGAACAGATAATCCGTCACCTTGTAGAGGGAGGTAATGCATTTGTATTAATGCCCACCGGTGGTGGGAAATCCCTGTGCTACCAGCTGCCGGCGCTCCTCATGGAAGGAACGGCCATAGTTATTTCTCCACTCATCGCCCTCATGAAGAACCAGGTGGACGTCATCCGCGGGTTCGAAACGGAGCAGGAAGGAATCGCCCATTTCCTGAACTCATCCCTGAGCCGCATCCAGCTGGGAGAAGTGCAGCAGGATCTTCTGAGCGGGGTAACCAAGCTGCTGTACGTGGCTCCCGAATCCCTCACCAAGGAGGAGAACATCAATCTTCTCAAGGAGATTAAAATCTCTTTTTATGCGGTGGATGAAGCCCATTGCATTTCCGAATGGGGGCACGACTTCCGCCCGGAGTACCGCAAGATACGCTCAATAATCGAAGATATCCAGCCCGCACCTGTGATAGCACTTACGGCAACGGCAACTCCCAAGGTCCAGAGCGACATCCTCAAGAACCTCCGCATACAGGACGCAAAGGTGTTCAAGTCGTCTTTCAATCGGCCCAATCTTTATTATGAAGTAAGGGACAAGGTTGAACCGGAGAAGGACATCATCCGTTTCATCAGGCAGAATCCCGGGAAGAGCGGCATCATTTACTGTCTGAGCCGCAAAAAGGTGGAAGACCTTGCCCAGGTACTTGCAATCAACGGGATAAAGGCCCTGCCTTACCACGCCGGCCTTGATGCCAAAACAAGGGCGGAGAATCAGGACAAGTTCCTCATGGAGGAGATAAACGTCATAGTGGCCACCATTGCTTTCGGCATGGGTATCGACAAGCCGGACGTGCGCTTTGTCATCCACTATGACATACCAAAGAGTATAGAAGGTTACTATCAGGAAACCGGACGCGCCGGGCGTGACGGACGGGAAGGCGTGTGCATAACCTATTACAGCTACAAGGATATCCAGAAGCTGGAAAAGTTCATGCAGGGGAAGCCCGTGTCGGAGCAGGAAATCGGCAAGCAGCTGCTGAATGAAACCGTGGCCTATGCCGAATCCGGCCAGTGCAGAAGGAAACTGCTCCTGAACTATTTCGGGGAGGACTATCCCCAGGAGAACTGCGGCTGCTGTGATAACTGCCTCCGTCCCAAGGAGCGCTTCGACGGCCAGAAAGAGCTTTGCATGGTGCTGGAGCTCATGGACAACCTCAAGGAGAATTTCAAGCTGGAACATCTGGCAAATATCCTTGCGGGAGTGTCTACGGCAATGGTCAAGTCATACAACCATGACCAGCTGCCCATGTTCGGCGCCGGCAGCAGCCATGATACCCGTTTCTGGGCAGCCGTCATCCACCAGGGGCTCATCCTTCATTACCTTGACAAGGACATAGACAATTACGGGCTCATAACTGCAACGGACGCAGGCCTTGAGTTCTACCTGCATCCGCATCCGGTGATGCTGGTGGAAGACCGCACCTTCTCCGACGGCGTTGATGACGAAGACGATGATCCCGTACCCGCAGGTGGCGGCGGAGGAGGAGACGAGATTCTCCTCAAGATGCTCAAGGACCTTCGCAAGGATGTCGCAAAGAAGCTTAAACTCCAGCCATGGATGGTGTTCTCAGACCCGTCCCTGGAAGATATGACCATCGTTTACCCGCTCACGCTCAAGGAACTCTCTGAAAAGTGCCAGGGCGTGGGAGAAGGCAAGGCCAGAAAATTCGGCCAGCCGTTCGTGGACCTCATCGCAAAATACGTCGAAGAAAACGAAATCGAACGCCCGGACGACTTCGTTGTCAAGTCCGTAGCCTCCAAGTCCGGAAACAAGGTCTACATCATCCAGTCCATCGACCGCAAACTCTCCCTTGAAGACATTGCCGATTCCAAAGGCCTGGACATGGACGAACTCCTTTCAGAGATTGAAGGCATCGTAGCCACCGGAACCAGGGTCAACATCAACTACTACATCAACGAAGTCCTGGATCCTGAAGTGGTTGAAGAAATCTACGACTGGTTCCGCAACGAAGCCACCTCCGACTCCCTCGACGAAGCCCGCGCCGCGCTTTCATCGGACTACGAAGACCTCGAAATCCGCCTCGTCCGCATCAAATTCCTCTGCGAAGTCGCCAACTGATTGGATTTGACCACGTTGTCAGCCATATACGCACAGGACGCAACTTCCCTTGTCAACGCGGCATGGTTTTCTGCCATAACGCCATGTTTTGTTGCCGCGTTGCCAGTCAAACGCCACTGCGTGGCTGCTTTTTCTGCCGACGCGGCCAAGTTGCACAAGGTGGTTCTTTATGCCGAGGACCTTGTGCATGAATCCTGCTTCTGAGGCATCCGGTGCACATGGTCCCCGACCTGTTTTGCCACCTTGCGCAACTCTTTATGGCCGGGGGATGGCGTTGACAAAAAAGGCCTATAATGTCAGAACCTCAGGGCAAACAGGCAGAATACTTCGCTCTGTTTATGGTGCAAGTACAGGTTGCCGTATGTCGAGTATGTTGAGATTCTTCCAGAGGCCAGGCTGTAACCCAGCGATAAGGAGTAGCGTGAAAAGTCAATACCGGCCATAAGTCCTGCATTGTAAGTGATATCTCGGCCATATTCTGCAGAATTTGCGAGGATGCGTATCCCGGTTTCGACTGATGCAAATGGAGAGACTCCATTCCAATTCTTGTCGAATGAATACTTTGCCCGAAGGAAAACAGGTATGTAAAGGTCTTCACTGTATGTTAGTTCCATTCCAGTGCCGATTCCTACGAAGCAGCCGGACTTCGTGGCAATCCCGTGTGTTGTCCTAAACACGGAGGCGCCGCCTATTTCCCCTTTTTCCACAACCTGCCTGGTACCTATCTCGATACTGCCTTCATATCCTTGTTTGCGGGCCGGTGTGCCCGTCTGTGCAAACGATGCCGCCGAAAAGCACAGCATCGTTGCGATTGCTAGAAATCGTTTCATTTTTCAATTATTTAAAGAAAAGTTGTCATTTGCTACAGATATACCAGTTCGGACAGCACCTCCGGTGTAAAGAGCCGGCGGGCCATGGCCTGGATGTCGGCAGGGGAGATGGCTTCCAGCTGCCTGCGGGTTTCTTCGGGGGACATGATGGCGCCCCAGGAGAGGAGGCTCTTGCCCATTGAGAGGCAGCGGGCTTCAAGTGATTCGCCGGAGAGGGCGATCTGCCCGAGAAGCTGCCTTCTGCAGGCTTTCAGGCGCGTTTCCGAAAGGGGTGTGCTGCAGAGCTTCTCAAGTATCTTGTAAATCGCCGATTTACATTTCTCCAGGTTCTCCTTGTCGCAGCCGAAGCTTATCGCGACGATGCCGTTGTCGGCATACTGCGTGTAGGAACACTCGATTCCATATACCCAGCCGCGTTTTTCACGGAGCTCTGCGTTCAGCATGGAATTGGATGCAGGACCTCCAAGGATATTGACCAGAAAGGCCGCGACCAGCCTTTCCGGCATTTCATGCAGCGACGGCGCAAAGCCCCCTATCACCGCATTTACCTCATGGTTATGCTTGTCAATGGTTTTGTGGAAAGACATTGCGGTCAAGTTTGAGGATTTGTTTTTCCATCTTCGCCTCGTCAATATCGGCAACAAGGGTGAAGGCCATTCTTTCCGGGAGGAAGTTCTCGCTCACGAAGCGGCGGAGCATGGCAGGGGTGATTCTCTTTACCGATGCCGTGGTGCCCAGGATGGGCGTTTCAAGGTCTGTGCCTTTGAAGAGGAGGCCTTCGAAGGCGTCGTAGACGTCATCGGCAGGGGTGTCTTTGTAGGAGATTATCTCGTCCAGGATGACGCCGCGTTCGGTCTCGATTTCGGCATCGGGGAAGGAGGGTTCGGTGGCCAGTTCGAAAAGGAGCCGGGCCGCTTTGCCGATGTCTTCCTTGAGCACGGTGGCGTGGATGACGATTTCCTCCTTGGTGGTATAGGCGTTAAGTTCGCCTCCGAGGCGGTCAAGGCAGGAGCTGATGTAGGATGCGCTGTGGCGCTTGGTGCCGCGGAAGATGGCGTGCTCCGTGAAGTGGGCCGTTCCGGCGGGGAAGCCTTTTTCGGAGCGGGTGCCGCAGCTTATGGACAGGGCACAGCAGGCTGCAGCCCTGCCGCTGCGCTCTACTGCATAGCGGAGTCCTGAAGGTGCTGTTCCTGTAATCATCGGCCCCGGGCGATTTTCTTGAAGTCCGATGTGAGGAAGCCGGGTCCCTTCGTAGAAGACAGTTTATGCCTGGTGATGTAGAAGAGTCGGCCTGTGCCGGCTTCGAAGAGCATGGTGTAGCACCAGGAGCCCTTGTTGAGGCCGGCGGGAGCTACCACATAGCTGCAAAGGGTGTTGAAGTGTTCCGTGAGGAAGGCGTTGTCGACGTCGTCCTCCGGGACTATCTTGAAATCCTCGTCCAGATACTTTGACGGGTCTTTTACGCTTTGGTCAATGTCGTCTTCGGACATGAGGATATGCATCATTTTCCCTTCCTTGGCATAGATGGAATTGAACCATTCAGAACCCATGTAGGCAACCTTTTCGGATTCCATGGCTTCTGCCGTGAAGGTTTGGACGGCGTTCACTATGGCGCCAAGGTAGACGAGGTCCCTTCCGGAGCTGAGGCCGGACTGGCACATCGGCAGGGATATTACTTCGTGCATGCCGCTGATGCCTTCCGCCGCCTCAGGACCGCCTTTTACCAGCGTGAGGAATACGATGGACGGTGCAAGCTCCCCTTTGAACTGGGTAGCGGCCGACAGCAGGAAATAGTAATCCGGCGACTTCTTGAGCCTGTCGAACTCTGCGGGTGTGCAGAACTCGAAAGGGGAGAGGGTCCAGGAGCTCACCACAGCCTGGCGGATTGCCCCGTCCAGCACGTTGCTGCCCGGAAGCACCACCTTGGTAATCTTGTCGGTGAAGTCGGAAATGACGTATTTTTTGGTGGACACCCTGCCCTGGGCTGCCAGCGTGAAAGCGGCGGCAAGAACCAGTGCAAGTGTCAGAATGATCTTTTTCATTGCGCTATGAATGCATAAGTTATTGTCCCCATCTGCGTTGAGGGGGCCGTCTGTGAGGAGGAGAACTTCGAAAGTCGTGCCGCGCGCACTGCAAAGGTCCTGAGGCAGTCGTCCCGGGAAGAGGAACTGTCGTCCACCTTTGCCTTTACCACGTCCCCGCGGTTGTTTACGCCGATGATAACCGTTACCTCCCCGGCTCCGTAGCAGCGGTATGCAGGTATCGGCAGATGGGAGGCCTTCCTGCCGTCCAGGCTCCAGGATAGGACCGACGGCCCGGAATAGGGCTTCTGCTCCTCCACCTTCTTGGGTTCTTCCTTCTTTATCGGAGCCGCCACCACTTCATCCTCTTCCTGTGCGCGGTTCTGCCCGTCCTTGAGGTCCTGGGCGAGGCGTTCGGCCTCTTTGTACAGCTCCTCTGCATTTGTTCCCCTGTCGTCCTTCAGGGCCGATCTGTCCACCGCCACATTCCTTATCGGAATGCCCTGGGCGGCGGCGATGAGTTCTTCCAGCTTTTCGGCCGTAAGTTCCTTGAAGAGTTTTTCCTCGGCCTCCTTTTCCTTCTCCTCCATCTTCGTGAAGTCCAGTACGAAACTGTTCTCCCTCTTCCACTCAGAGCCTATCCGCGTAACCAAAAGTACAATAATCACCGCGACATGAACAATCGCGGTGATGTAAAGTCCGGCTTTGGTTTCATCGGATAAGTGTTTCATCACTTACGTTTCTGCTTCTTGTTCTGCAGGGCTTTTTCTACGGTGTTGGAGATAATGTCAATTGCTACTTTGTTATGGCCGCCCTGGGGGACAATCACATCGGCATACCTCTTTGAGGGCTCGATGAACTGGAGGTGCATGGGCTTGACCGTGTCGCAGTAGTGTTCGATGGCCGTTTCAATGGTGCGGCCGCGTTCGGCGATGTCGCGGACGATGATGCGCATGAGGCGGTCGTCATCATCGGCATCGACGAAAATCTTGATGTTCATCTGGTCCCTGAGTTCCTTGCAGGTGAAGATGAGAATGCCTTCTACGATGATTACATCGGCGGGTTCAACTGTGACGGTTTCCGTAGTTGAACGAGAGCAGGTAATGTAGGAGTATACAGGCTGTTCTACTGTGCGTCCGGCCTTGAGTTCCCTTACCTGCTGGCACATGAGTTTCCAGTCGATGGCGTCGGGATGGTCGAAGTTGATGTTTTTCCTCTCCTCTACAGGCACGTGACTTGAGTCCTTGTAGTAGGAATCCTGGGGAATTACTACTACGCGGCCATGAAGTTGCTCTGTAATAGCCCTTACGACGGTGGTCTTACCTGAGCCGGAACCTCCGGCGATACCAATTACTAACATATTCTTGTCATTCTGAGCTTGTCGAAGAATCTAAAACTCTGCGTTTTTCGGTGTGCGGGGGAAGGGGATTACGTCACGGATGTTGGTCATGCCGGTGACGAAGAGAAGGAGCCTCTCGAAACCAAGTCCGAAGCCGCTGTGGGGGACTGAGCCGTAGCGGCGGGTGTCGATATACCATTCGAGGTTCTTCCTCGACATGCCAAGTTCGTCGATGCGGGCTTCCAGCTTCTCCAGGGAGGCTTCGCGTTCAGAACCGCCGATGATTTCGCCGATCTTGGGGAAGAGGACGTCCATGCCGCGTACGGTGCGGCCGTCTTCGTTCTGTTTCATATAGAAGGCCTTGATATCCTTGGGGAAGTCGATGAGGATAACGGGCTTCTGGAAGTGCTTTTCTACGAGGTAGCGCTCATGTTCGCTCTGGAAATCGGTGCCCCAGTGGACGGGATACTCGAACTTGACACCGTCTGCGACGGCTTTTTCCAGAATCTCCACGGCCTCTGTATAGGTGACTCTCTGGAAAGGAATGCCAAGGACGCTCTGCATGCGCTCGATGAGACCCTCGTCGTATTTGGAGTTGAGGAATTTGAGGTCGTCCATGCAGTTGTCAAGGGCATACTGGACAAGGTACTTGACAAACTCTTCTGCGAGCACCATGTTGTCATTGATGTCGTAGAAGGCCATTTCGGGTTCAATCATCCAGAACTCTGCCAGGTGGCGGGGAGTGTTGGAGTTCTCGGCCCTGAAAGTGGGACCGAAGGTGTAGATTTCGCCTACTGCGGTGGCTCCGAGCTCACCTTCCAGCTGACCGGAAACGGTGAGGGAAGTCTTCTTGCCGAAGAAGTCGCTGCTGAAATCCACGTTGCCCTTCTTGTCGAGAGGGATGTTCTTGAGGTCAAGGGTGGTTACCTGGAACATGTCTCCGGCGCCCTCGGCATCGGATTCGGTGATGAGGGGAGTGTGGAGATATACGAATCCCTTCTCGTTGAAGAACTTGTGGATGGCGAATGCCATTGCGTTGCGTATGCGGAGGACAGCGCCGAAGGTGTTGGTCCTGAGGCGCATGTGGGCAACCGTCCTGAGGTACTCAAGGGTGGTGTCCTTCTTCTGGAGAGGGTAGCGCATGGGGTCGCATTCGCCAAGGACTTCGATTTCGGTGGCCTGGATTTCCACAGCCTGGCCGCTGCCGACAGACTCTACGAGCTTTCCGGTAACGGACAGGGAAGCTCCGGTAGTGACGCGCTTCAGGAGCTCTTCGTCGAAGAGTTCGGTATTGGCAACTACCTGAATGTTATTGATTGTGGAGCCGTCGTTGAGGGCGATGAATTTGATCTGCTTGTTTCCTCTCTTTGTGCGTACCCAGCCTTTGGCAAGTACATCGGCACCGGGCTGCATGGCCAGGAGGGCCTTAATCTTTGTCCTTTTTATCTTTTCCATTGCGATTGATTGTCAAATCATGCAAAGGTAGCAAATTCTTCCAATAAGCGCAATCTTTCTTCTCAAGAAGCTGGGCGTATTTCACCCTGCGCCGGCCGCCTCCCTTCCATATTTTTCTTATGAGCTCTTTTTGGGCATAGTAAACATGGTACACTTTGGGGAAGCTGAATACATATTTGAGCATGGATGCCTTTATACCCGACAGCATGCAGCAGAACAGGTTCAGCTCGAAAGGCGAAATAGAGGGATAATCTTCGCGGAGCCTGTCGATGACACCGTCATATAGATAGTTGACAAGAGGCTGAATGGAACCGGCCTTTTCCTTGTCCCCGAGGTCTTGGCGGAGAGAAATCAGGATAGCCTTCTCCAAATCCTCCTTTGTCGATTGTTTCTCCAGGCGGTATAGGATTTCTTCGGCAAGCTGCACTTTTGAGCGGTATGCGAGATCCAGGATGAGCCGGTTCAGTATTTTCCTCTCTTCTATAAGGTCGTCGGCAATGCGCTTTTGGTGGGAGACAAGAGATTTCATATTGTTGACTTTCTTTTCGAGCTCGATGCAGCGTGCTGCATAATCGCTGTTGTTTTTCATATTACTGCTTTTTTATTTGGAGCAGTAAAAGTAATTTCACAAAACGATTTAAAAAGCAAACAGGCATGCAGATAATTTGAGATTTAACTGATTGCTGCAAACGGGATTGCTGAAAAGTGTCAAATATTTGGGCTTGGAGACAAAAAGAGGAAGGCGTCGGGCCTCCCTCTTTTGCCGTTATTTGTCGGGATGACGTTTCTGGTAACTGGTCAGGAATTTCAGAAGCGTCTTGACCGAAGATTTCTGTATTCTCGTGGTCAATGAACCGGCGGTAAAGCACAGCTGTTTTTTGCTTTCTACCTTTACCTTACAATTAATAAGGGCGCCTTCCGGCAGCTTGCTGCCTGTCTGGGCCTTGTACTCGCGGGTGTCGCCTGCGGGGGCGTCAAACAGCGCCTGGATAGCCTTGAGGCTTGCTGCTGCATCATTCACGTTGCTGCCAAGAAGGACGAAAGTCTCTTTCGAGGAGCCTTCTGCATCTCCAAGGCCAAGGTAATATCCCCTGGCACCGTCTTCATTGTCATAGGAGAAGATCTGATAGAAGTTATTGTCGGAAGCCTGGAGTGTGGCGATGCTGCGCTTGGAGCCGGTCTGTGCGAAGGCGCAGACTGTCATGATGGCAAGTACTATTGTAGCTGCAAATTTTTTCATGGTCGTTTCGTTTTATTGGTTCACAAATCTACTAATATTTTTCCAAATATTGAGCCAGGACGGATTTTTGAAGATTTTTGTAAAATTTCTTGAAAAAAGTTTTGCGGGTTCAAAAAACTTTTCTACCTTTGCAGTCCCGTTTGAACGAACGGGATTTTTTGACGAGTTTTTTGACAATACTGAAAGACTAAAAGTACAAGCAAGTACCGAAAAAGTGTAACACTTTTTACTTTAAACGAGCGTCAGTTTCTTAAGGAAACAAGTCAAGGAACAAGCTAGATTTATATTTAAATATACAATGAAGAGTTTGATCCTGGCTCAGGATGAACGCTAGCGGCAGGCTTAACACATGCAAGTCGAGGGGCATCGTGGGGTAGCAATACTCTGGCGGCGACCGGCGAAAGGGTGAGTAACGCGTGAGCAACATGCCCGTAGGTGGAGGATAGTCGATGGAAACGTC
>OCVV012824899.1_pt1 | contig 51935 bp, 46 predicted proteins | sample 1539721 | NCBI WGS metagenome assembly OCVV01 (sample SAMN02144230, study PRJEB22623) | gut metagenome | biome: sheep rumen | host: Ovis aries | place: New Zealand
TGCACCGGAACCGATGCAACGCATCGTGATTGTTCCGGCGCAATTGCGAGTGTCGTTCTAAGTAGTTCAGTTAGTGGGAAGTTTTAGTTATAAACATAACAGTCACCGGGCTTTCCCCCTTACTGCTTATGAAAGGAGTATATTTCATGACATATTTGGAAACCGCTAAATTATGGTCAGATAAACTTGCCAAAAACGACCCTCTTTACATAGAACTTTCTGGATTTATGGCAGATAAAAATGAAAACGAGCTGGAAGACCGCTTCTATAAGGAACTAGCTTTCGGTACTGCAGGCCTCAGGGGAAAATGCGGCGTGGGCACCAACAGAATGAACCGCTTTACGGTAGGCCGTGCCACCCAGGGCATAGCCGATTATATAAATGCAGCATATGCGGCTAAGGACAAGAATATCACCGCTGAAAAGTCCGTTGTCATAGCCCATGATCCAAGATACTATTCCAGGGAATTCTCAATGCTGGCTGCATGCATTCTTGCTGCCAATGGTATAAAGTCATATATTTTCCCGGACCTCCGCCCTACCCCCGAGCTCGCTTTCATGGTAAGGTATCTAGGCACGGTATCCGGTATAAATATAACAGCCTCCCACAATCCTCAGGCATACAACGGGTACAAGGCTTACTGGCAGGACGGCTGTCAGGTCAGTTCAGATGTTGCTGACGGCATGACAGAATGCATAAATGCTGTGGATTATTTTGACGGAATACATATTTCCAAAGACCCTGCCGTGGATTTCCGTACAGCAGGTAACTGGGATTTCATAAAAAAACTTACAGAGAGCTATATTGCATCCGGCGAAGTTACCGTCCTTGACGAAAAATACGACCGTTTGTACCTGGATAAGATCGAGTCCATTGCCATCCATTCCGGAGATGATCTTAATCTTAATATTCCCATTGTCTATACGCCCTTAAATGGTGCCGGGAGCATCCCCTTTATGCAGATGATGAAGGAACGCGGTTTTACTGACTGTCAGGTTGTGCCTGAGCAGAAAGATCCTGATCCTGAATTCACCACAGTCGGGTACCCTAATCCCGAGGATCCTAAGGCATTCCGGCTTGCAGAGGAACTTGGACATAAAACCGGTGCTGAGCTCCTTATGGCTACGGATCCCGATTCTGACAGATTTGCAATAGAACTTTTGGATAAAAATGGAAACTATATCCCTCTTAACGGAAACCAGACAGGTTACATCCTGGTAAACTATATCCTTGATGGTCACAGGAGTGCCGGCACACTGCCGGAAAACGGTGCCATGGTCCGGTCCATCGTCACCTCTACAATGTCATCAAAGATTGCTGACTCATATGGCATTAAAATGTACGAATCTCTTACCGGATTCAAAAACATCTGCGGCCTTATCCCTTTTATAGAAGAAAAAAACGAGAAATATCTTTTCGGATATGAGGAATCCGTCGGCTACAGCGCCTGCGCGGACATCCGCGACAAGGACGGCATAAGCGCCGGAATGCTTGTATCCGAGGCAGCAGCCTATTACAGCAAAATGGGACTCACACTTTTCGAAGTCCTTGATTCCCTGTATCGGAAATACGGCTATTACGCAGAAGACGAGCCCAATATCATCCTCGAAGGAAGTGAAGGTGCCGCAAGAATAAACCGCATGATGGAGCATATCAGAAATAATCCCATTACCAAAGTGGCCGGATATCCCGTGATGCGATGCCTGAACTATAACTCCGGCACTGTTGCAGACATAAACAATCCTGATAATATCATTCCTGCCACCAATGCCTTCAGGTATTTCCTTGATGACGGTTCAGACAGTCCTGACACCTGGTTTGCCATACGTCCTTCCGGAACAGAACCTAAGATAAAATTCTATTTTTATACAAGGCAGGAAAGCAGAGAAAAAGCACTGCTTGTAAACGAAAACATAAAGAACGCAGTGCTTGAAATATTAAAGGCTGTTGAATAACGCATCCGCTGTCGTTCATAGGCCCCATTATGCTGACCGATCCGGGCTCGATATCCAGGAATAAAGTGATGCCGCTCCCAGCGTCCACAATGTTGCCTTTTTCTTTCCCCTAGGCGGATAAGTATCCAGATACCATACGGTAAAATCCATTTCCCGGGTAAATATCCCGGCCGTCTGTACTACGAACTGCGCAACGACTGCGGCGTGAAGTTTTGTTAGTTAGTTACTTATCCGTCGCGTCATCCTGTCCGTTTATAAGCTCATGTATCTGTTCATGCATTCTTTCCCGCCTCTTACGCTTTGCCTTTATGAGCACTATTCCGAGCAGGACAAGCAGTGCAATAAACACTACAAATCCTAAAAGTCTTGCTGCCAGGAAAAAATAAGACATTCCCATTGCCATTTCCGGTTCCATTTTTATCTCCTCTCTAACACCATTCTAGTGGTTCCGCAATTTCACTTACTGTGCTCTTTTGTACAGCACACTATCAGTCATATTATACTCAGAATCAACCACCGGTATATCCACGGGTAAAATACCGCCGGGAACACCGTCTCCAAAGCATGCACAAAGTGCTGCGGGAAGATTAGGTACATAAGCGCTTCCGGCTCCGCTTGCTGCAGGCACGGAACGCATTACGCCGGAGCAGTATGCAAGAAGGACTGCATCAGCCTCCGTAAACCGCCCAGCATCATAAGGAAGCTGTGACGAAACCACTATCGTAGCCTTGCCGGTTGCCTTTCTTCCTGCGATTATCCGGTCAAAATAGCCCGTTGAAAAACCGTCATCAGTATTTGGATCAAGGCAGTCTGCGTTATATATTCTTGACACAAGTATCACATGATCAGCCTGAACAGCCTGTGCCACCTGGATATCACCCGCCTCCCTGGTATTCTTCTGCATAGTAACACTTACACCATCATTAAGTTTTCCTTCAGCCTTGAGCTTTGTTTCAGCCATGGTCCAGGCCTCGCTCCTGCTGGCACACGCATCCGCAAAAAGTATATACACATTCTCCCCGGCCTTGGGCGTAATAGGGAATGCGGATTTTTCATTCTTCACGAGAGTAAGGGACTTAGCTGCAGTCTGCCATGCCACATTGCGGTGCGCCGGGCTGCCAACATTCGCAACTGTCTGTGCTATCTGAGCATCTGTCAGGGTAAAGTCCTTCTTGTCCAGCAGGCCGTACTTTTCCTTAAGCTTAAGTATCCTGCGTACGGAAGCATTTACCTGTGCCTCGCTGATGCGTCCATCTTTTACCATAGCCACAGCACTCTCCATTATACGTTCCGTCTCATGGAACTTGTTCGTATCAGTAACGATAGGAAGCAGTATCATGTCTACACCTGCATTTATGGACATGCATATCACATCATCTGTATTAAAATTATCTGAGATAGCAGCCATATCCAGACCGTCAGTAACTATCACTCCTTCAAACCCCATATCGTGTCTTAGGATTCCTGTCAGGATAGTTCGGCTCATTGTAGCCGGGAGATATACAGGCTCGCCTGTAGTCTTGGATATGTAAGTTTCTTTTTCAATCTGAGGATATTGGATATGTGCAGTCATTATCATATCCGCTCCCTCATTGATCGCAGCCTGGAAAGGCACTAGATCAGATTTCTTTAAGGAATCATAGCTCTCGTTTATGCATGGGAAACCAGTATGGGAATCCGTATCGGTATTGCCATGTCCCGGGAAATGCTTCAAAGTTGCGATAGTACCTGTATCATGCAGTCCCTGCATATATGCTATACCGTACTTAGCAGCCACATCTGGATCATCGGAAAAAGACCTGATGCCTATGATCGGATTATTCGGATTCCGGTTAACATCCATTACCGGCGCAAAATCCGTATTGATGCCAAGAGACTTCATTTCATCACCGAATACTGCCGCCATTTTCCTGGCATACTGAGGATCGCCCGTAGCAGCTAACGACATATTGCCGGTTCCTGCCGTACCAAATCCGATCCTTGACACGGTTCCGCCTTCCTGATCGATAGCGATAAGCATGGGAATTCCGCTGCCGGAAAGACTTGCACTCTGGATATCCGATGTCAGCCTGAGCACCTGCTCAGCATCATTGCAGTTCTCCGCATAGAGCACAGTTCCGCCAAAATGATATTTTGCGATGCACTGTCTTATTTCATCATTAAGTTCAGTGACATTTACGGCAACAGGGGTACTATCGGTATTTTCCACAGTCTGATTCATACCTTCCGTTCCGGGTGCCGGCACCTCTTTCCATACTCGGAAAGACGGCACCATCATCTGGCCGATCTTTTCCTCTAAGCTCATCCCCGCCAGTATGCTTTCTACCTTGTCAGGCTGGCTCTCTGCAGCAAATACACTGCCGGGAATGCTTCCTGCTAACATTACTGTCGAAAGCATAAGACAAAAAAGACTTTTTGCACTTCTCCATTTTCGCATATTGTTCCCTCCCTGATATTTCTATATCCAATTAAGGATATAACTCATGATTCAAAAACATTGCCACCGGCATAATAATACCGCCGGAACAGCAATCAATGTCGTTTAATTATAACATTTCATAAAACAAAAAACAGCCTTTTCCAGCTGGAATGCTTTGATGGAAAAGGCTGTTTACCATAGGCTATATATATGAGAAGTTTTAAATCAAATAAAATTTAAATCCTCCAGTTCTGGGCCGCCATCTGCTGGCTTACCATATGTGCATACAGTCCGGCTTTTTTCATAAGCTCCTCCGGCTTTCCTTCTTCAGCCACCACGCCGTCCTTTAAGACAACGATATGGTCCGCATTGGCTATGGTACGCATTCTGTGAGCTATTATAAGTACCGTCTTGTCTTTTATAAGCTTTGACAGTGCCTCCTGAATCATCGTTTCATTTTCAGCATCCAGTGACGCTGTAGCCTCATCAAGAAGTATAACCGGCGCATCTTTTAAGAATGCCCTTGCAATGGAAATACGCTGCCTCTCTCCTCCCGAAAGCTCGCTTCCGTTTTCGCCGATATTAGTGTTGTAGCCCTCCGGAAGAAGCTCCACGAACTCATCGCAGTTGGCCAGCTTTGCAGCATTGATAACCTCCTCATCACTTGCCCCCTTCTTTCCTATCCGGATGTTTTCAAGGATCGAATTATTGAATAAAGTCACATCCTGGAAAACTATGGAATAATTCGAAAGCAGTGTTTCGGGATCAGTCTGTCCCACATCCATTCCCCCTAGTGTGATCTTTCCTTCCGTCACATCCCAGAACCTTGCCGCAAGCCTTGAAACGGTAGTCTTGCCGCCGCCTGAAGGTCCAATAAGTGCAGTCACCTCATTCTGCTTAGCTGTAAAACTCACATCCTTTAGCACCTGTTCGCCATCTTCATAAGAAAATCCCACATGATCAAAAACAATGTCATACCCCTTATTGCTTAGTTCCTCCGAGCCTGTCTGCTGCTCATGTGACAGTACTTCATCAAGACGCTCACACTGCACGCCGCAGGCAATGATAGCGGCAAAATTCTGCAGAGTGATCTGCATGGGATCATAAAGCCTTGATACCAGCATAAGGAACATAAAGAAAGTAAGCAGGCTTATCTCGCCGTTTGCAAAAAGCAGGCCGCCCACAAGAGCTGTAGTTCCTATGCCTATACGGAGAATGATAGATGCCGAATTAACATAAACAGCCATATTCAGCTCAGCCAGCAAAGCTTCCTTCTCCACTTTCCGGATCTTCTTTTCCAGTTCATCCATATATCTTTGCTGGGCATTGTTTGCACGCAGGTCCCTTACCGTCTCCAGACATTCCTGTATGCCATCTGCCAGATCCAGCTTTACTCCCGAGAGTTTTCTCACGATTCTCTTTTCTGCCCCTGAACAGGTTATGACAATTATAAATGCCACCGGTATCACCCAGAAGCTTGCCAGTACCATCCTCCAGTCAAAGAAGAAAAAGAGGCTTATGCCCACCATAGTCGTGGAAATCACGGCACCTATCAGTTCCGGAATCCAATGGCTTGATGCAGTCTCGATCTGGGCGCAATCCCCCATTACATTCGTTGTCAGATCCGCAATGTTCTTCTTGCCAAAATATGAAAGTGGAAGTTTGCGGAGCGTCTCAGCCAGAGTAGTCCGTCGTACACCGCTCTCTTTGTATGTAGAAAGAAATGTAGCATTGTACTGAATGAAATTGGTAACGGCAATAAGGACAAGCACCACAATGCTGCCTACGGCATACAGACCTATGCGGTCCTTTTTTAAACCGCCTGATAGCATATCGCTGATCAGCATATATAAAACTCCTGCTGTCATCATCAGGCTTATATTGGTCACTGTCACGCTTATGCATGCCTTGACCATATCCACAGCACCTTCATATGAAAGTGCATATTTATGCTGAAGTTTCTGTATCATCTCACACCTACCTTCCACTCAATTGACCTGCTGTATTCATTAAACATCCTGCTGTACAGGCCGCCGCTTAGCATAAGCTGCTCATGAGTTCCCTTCTCTGCGATGTTACCCTTGTCCATCACATAAATCATGTCCATATTGGTAACCGTACTGAGCCGGTGTGCGATCATTATCAGAGTTTTTCCTTCAGACAGATGTTCAAAGGCTTCCTGAACCTTAGTTTCATTATCCGGATCCGCAAAGGCTGTCGCCTCGTCAAGTATGAGAATGGGAGCATCCTTAAGTATGGCCCTTGCGATTGTGATCCTCTGCTGTTCACCTCCTGAAAGATATGTTCCTTTTTCTCCTATCACCGTATGTACTCCGTAGGGAAGCTTTTCGATAATGTCCATGCACTGTGCCTTTTCAAGTGCGGCCATGACTTCCTCCTCCCCCGCATCCGGCTTTGAAAGGCGTACATTTTCCAGGATAGAAGTTTTAAGCAGCCTGCTGTCCTGAAAAACAAATGATATCATCTGCATCAATCTGTCCTGAGAAATGTTTTTTATATTAGCTCCGCCGATAAGAATTTCTCCCTCATTCACATCAAAGAACCTGGCCATAAGCTCACAGATAGTGGTCTTTCCAGAACCGGAGGGACCTACAAAGGCCACATGTGCTCCCTCTTTTATCGTTATCGTTACATTCTTTACCGCATCCCTTGCTGCATCCTTGTACCGATAACTTATGTTCTTCAGTTCAATGTCGGTTCCATCCGGAATCTGCGAACTGTCCGAGGACAGAGGCTCGATATCCATTACGGACTTCACCCTTTCCACTGCATCGATCAGTGTCATTTCTGCCTCACCGGAATAAGCCACCTTGGTAAGTGCCACGGTGATAAGCGGCGTGACGATTATGTAATACATAATGTTCAGGATATCAGCTGCTTCAGGTGTCACATCTGCTCCCACAAGCACATACGCTGCTATCACTATGAATGCAAATATCGCATTTATGCATGTCATGAATCCCATCATGGGGAACCGTAGATGCAGGGTATAGTCCGTAGTCCACTTTCCATAGTCATCAATGGTCTTTTTAAAACGGGTAAAAGAATGAACCGTCTGTCCGAAAGTCTTCACCACTGGAATCCCCCGGACATACTCCGTAGCCTCACTGCTCATGGTTTCCAGGGCAGTCTGGTATTCTTTCATTTTTTCCTGCATTCCTTTTCCCATCATGCTCATCATGCACATGAAACCAAGCACAGCAGGTATCATGCAGATAAGTCCGATTTTCCAGTTAAATGCAAAGATCAGTATGATCAGTCCGAAAGGTGTCACTGCCGCAACAGTCTTGTCCGGCAGGTTATGTGCAATATATGTTTCAGTAGCAGCCGTTGAATCATTAACTATACGCCTTATCCGCCCGGTTCCTTCATCATCGAAAACACCTAAGGGTAGCGTGATGATCCTTCGCATAAGGCTGCTTCGCATATTTGCCTGAATACGGAATGCAGCAATATGCGTACATAAAAGAGCTGCTATATAAACTAACAGTGATAAAACGGTCAGCCCCACAGCAATTCCTGCCAGGCCTTTAATCCGTGAAAGTTCCGTTCCTTCCACGGCCACTCCGATAATCCTCCATAACAAATAAAATGGAAGCAGCGACAGTACTGCACTTATCGCTGCTATAAATCTTCCCAGTGTTATCAGCTTTGCATGAGATCCCGCATATTGCCGTATGATCTTCATATGCTCAGTGCTCTTTACTTTTCCCAACTTTTTTTCCTCCCTGTCTTCCGGATGCCTGCGGCGGCCCACAGATATGACCGCCACAGACTCCACTGAACCGAAGACAATTTATTCTTTAGTAACTATCCATAGTTACGGCAGCTCACAATGAGCAATTTATTTTGAAACGCAAAATTAGTACTCTATGCCAATGCTGCACCTAAAGACTTGCAGGCATCAAGCTCCACTTCGCCGGGTGCATTATTTGCAGTCACGCTCTCCGTTGCCAACTGCGCTCCATCGGCAGTACATCTGTCCTCCCAGTCACGCATCCACTGTCCATCGCCCCAGCCGTATGAACCGAAAAGGGCAATCTTTTTACCTGAAAGTGCTGATTCAACCTCTGTGAACATGGGGTCAAATTCAGATTCTTCAAGTACTTCCGCACCCATGGCAGGGCAGCCGAATGCGATTGCATCAAATTCCGAAACCTTATCCTTGCTGAATTCAGATGCCCTGAAGCTCTCTACCTCAGCACCGGCATTTTTAGCTCCGTCGGCTACAGCATCAGCCATTGCCTCTGTATTTCCTGTTCCGCTCCAAAAAACTACTGCTACTTTACTCATGTTTTCCCTCCTTAGGATTTTTGTGTTGTAACCGTTAATAACCAATCGGTTATTTCAGCTACTTTGATTCTTTTTTATTGCTTTATCCCGGAATCACCGTTCGTTAACAGGTTCGACTACGATCAGATCTTCCAGGCTTTTGCCTTTTCCGACTTCTTTTTTATATATTTCCGTGCATTTTTGAAAACGTTTAAATGTCTTTTCTGCCTCTTCCTGGTTGCTGTATGCCTTCCAGCAGCCCACACATTTCACTCCCTGACACGGACTCTCCATAAAGCTCCTGACATCGTCCGGCGGATAACCGAGAAAAAGGCCGATTTCATGAGGAAAGACTTTATCCTTCTTAAGGTGCTCGACAAGCTGCGCTAAGCACCTGTCGGGATCATCACAGCAATACCCCTTCTTTGAAAGAATGCTTACGGCCCCCGGCGAACTCAAGTCTTTCTTTAGCCTTGCGGGACGGTACAGATAAACAAGGGTAAACTTCTCCGTTTGCTTAATAGGCACGAGCCGAAGCCCCCTTTTTGTAAGGACATTATTTATAGCCTTTATCTCTTCCGTTATTCCTTTTTTTGAGTTATGTACGGAAAAAGCATTTCCTGTCTTTATCCCCGCAAGAGTCGGTGCTCCGTATTCAATCAGGCTTTCCTTTATCATATCTGTCCTCTCATTATTATTAATTTTTTAAAACTTCCCACACCGTGCAGTCTTGTCTGACGGTGTTTTAGTGAGCCTTGGTTAGACAGCCCTAACCCATATTCAAATTTTAACCGCCTTTTTGCAGGCGGTCTTTTTTAACCCCATTCAAATGTAGCCCATCTGTCATTCATTTTAGGGAGCAATGTTGCAAATAGCTTTGCCCTGATACTGTATTTTCTCATTTCTTCATTGAAGCTGTGTTCTTCAACAAGTCTTACTCCATCCGTCAGGTCCGCTATTTCCTGCCCTGAATCAGTTCCGGACATAAAGTGCGCATTTGTATTTTTCACGGTATCATGATGCTTTTCATTCTTCTGCATAAGCTTGCTGTTCTGCTCTGCGATCAGGATCCCGCCATCAGGGAAATTGTTTTTAAGTATTTCCAGAAAAGTCCTTATCTGGTCAAGAGTAAAATACATGAACAGCCCTTCAGCCAGAAAGACAGGCTTTACATTTCTGCCCGCCAGTGCCGCAGCGACTTCCGGACACTAGTCATCCTCAAGGGCACTTCCCGCTATCATCGTGACCCTGTCCCGGTCTTCAAAGGCTTTCCGCCTCGCCACAATGGAATCAGGAAGGTCTAAATCAAACCAGACAATCCTGCCGTTATCCACACGGGAAAACCGGTCATCAAAGCCGGCTCCGACATTTACGATCACGGCATCCGGTGTCTTTTTTATTATTTCTTTCAGCTGGCGGTCAAGCATTATTGTCCGCGCGATCACCCCCTCGTGGGACATAAATTTATCATATTGTTCCGTATCTATATTAAGTGCCTTTATGATCTCTACAGCCTTCGGATCCGATATCCGTGCATTCTTTCTTAATGTTTCATTCGCTTTTACCGCAAGGGGTATAAGTGCCGTAGTCTGGACATCTCCAAGTTGTAATTCCATTTTTCGCTCTCCTGTGTTATACATCATCGTGATTAGCATACGCTAACTGCTATGCAAAAAAATTTACTCTACCCCCAATACTGTATACGGCACATCTTTAAGCAGCTCCGCGAAATCCTTCATTTCCATTTTCCTTTTGGCAAGCACATTAATCTCCTTATGCTCCAGGTCAGCTTTTCCCCACAGCTCCCCATCCGAATTGATTGCATTTTCCACCCGTCTGGCACAGCCTGCACATACCATTCCCTCGACTTTTACCTTATATGAAAACGGATAATTCGCCTTATTCCTGTCTTTCACCCGTACTTTCTTTTCCATTTCCCGGCTGTTTCCACAGCATGACCTGCCATGCTTTACGGTGTGGTAAATATGCCTTACCGCCACACAAACCACTATTATGAGGATTATTATTATAATTGCGTTTGCCATGGTTATTATGTTTGAGTCTCCAAAACTAACTTTTCAGATCATCCCAGCGCAACATCCAGCGTCATCATAAGCGTAAAACCCGCCACAAACATGACCACTCCTATATTGGAATGCTCCCCCGCAGACATTTCAGGGATCAGCTCCTCTACCACAACATATATCATCGCCCCTGCGGCAAAGCTCAGCAGATATGGCATCAGCGGAACTATGAATCCCGCTGCAAGAATGGTAATAACCGCTCCCACAGGTTCCACGGCACCGGACAACACGCCGTCCAAAAAAGCCTTCCCCCTGCTCTTTCCCTCAGCACAGAGCGGCATCGATATAATGGCACCCTCAGGAAAATTCTGTATTGCTATCCCCAGTGCCAAAGCCAGTGCCCCACCGGCAGTAATTGCTGTGTTTCCTGAAATAAAACCTGCATATACAACGCCGACAGCCATGCCTTCCGGGATGTTATGGAGAGTGACGGCAAGTACCATCATAGTTGTTTTCTTTAATTTTGCTTTAGGGCCTTCGGCCTTTTCAGCATGCATATGCAGGTGCGGAACAACAGAGTCAAGCAGCAGGAGGAAAAGTATTCCCAGCCAGAAACCAAGTACAGCAGGAATAAAACTTAAAGTTCCCAACCCCTTTGTCTGTTCCATCGCCGGAATGATAAGACTCCATATCGAAGCAGCCACCATCACACCCCCGGCAAAACCGGTGAGAGCTTTCTGAACCTTCTCGCCAAGCTGCTTCTTCATAAAGAATACGCAGGCCGATCCGAGCGCCGTCCCTGCAAAAGGGATCGTTATACCCATTAAGACATCCGTATTCATAGCGCATTACCTCCGAATACCACAGTTAGTTTTCTCTAACCACAATTAGTATAGTTAGCATGTGCTAATTTGTCAAGCATTTTTTATGTCAGTCTATAACTGATCATACTTATTTCACCTTACCTCATTCGTTTCCTGACCATAATGATCGTTTGCCAGCAATTTTTTAGTACTGTTAATCCCTATCATGATCGTTGATGTATTATGCAGAAGTGCGGAAGCTGAAGGTGATAAAACTCCCATAAGGCTCAGCACTATAAGCCCGGTATTAAAGCCTACTATTGTCCGATAGTTAAATCTTATCCTGTCCATAAGACAGTCGCTCAACTCTTTAAGTGTCACGATTGATCCCAGATCATCGGAGCCTATTGTGATATCCGCAATCTGTCTTGCTATATCCGCTCCTTCACTTATAGCAATGCCGGTATCGGCTGCAGACAATGCCGGTGAATCATTAATGCCATCGCCGATCATGATCACCTTGCAGCCTTCCTGTCTCTGCTTTTCAACGAAAGCAGCCTTTTCCTCCGGCAGAACCTCCGCATGGAACTCATCAATCCCTACCTCTTTTGCTATCTTTTCAGCCGTCCTTTTGCTGTCCCCGGTCATCATAACGATCTTGGACAGCCCTGCCTTATGCAGCCGATCTATGGTATCTTTCGAATCTTCCCTTATCGGGTCCTCTATCAGGATCACGGCAGCAAGCTTATCATTTTTGGCATAATACAAATGTGAATACTCAGCAGGCAGATCCTCGAACCGTTTCATTTCACTCTCCGGTATGGTCACGCCTTCATCCTCGAAAATAAAATGATAGCTTCCTATCAGCGCCCTGACACCGTCAATAGTCGTAGATATCCCGTGTGCCACGATATAATCTACTTTTGTATGAATTTCTTCATGGTCAAGCCCCTTGTCTGCAGCAGCAACTACTACGGCATTTGCGATAGAATGCGGGAAGTGTTCTTCCAAACATGCTGCCTCACGTAACAGTTCATCCGGATCTTCTCCATTAAACGACACGACTTCCTTTACTACCGGACAAGCTTTTGTCAGTGTACCGGTTTTATCAAATACAACCACATCTGCTTCTGACACAGATTCAAGGAACCTTCCCCCCTTTACTGTTATGCCGTGATCACCTGCTTCCCTGATCGCAGAAAGTACGGAAAGTGGCATTGCAAGCTTCAGCGCACATGAATAGTCAACCATCAGAACAGACACAGCCTTTGTAACATTTCCCGTGAAAAGATATGTAAGTGCAGCACCTGCAAAGGTATACGGAACAAGCCCGTCAGCCAGACCTTCTGCCCTGCTTTCAAGTCCTGACTTGAGCTTTTCCGATTCTTCTATCATCCGGACAATCTTGTCAAATCTTCCGCTGCCGCTCACCGCCTTTACCCGGAGTGTTATCTCGCCCTCCTCAACAACAGTCCCTGCAAATACGCTTGAGCCATCTTCCTTTCTCACAGGAATTGCCTCACCGGTCATGGATGCCTGATTTACCATCGCATCTCCGCTTACCACGATTCCGTCAAAAGGTATGATATTGCCCATCCTGACCATGACAGTATCACCTATGGCGATCTTGTCAGCACTTACCGGTGTTTCAACATCTCCCTCAACTTTCCATACCGTATTTACATTCAGTGACATCTGCCTTGCAAGATCATCCACGCACTGCTTATGAGTCCATTCCTCCAGGCAGTCCCCTACATCAAGCAGGAACATAACTGATGAAGCTGTTGAAAAGTCTCCGGTCAAAACTGATGCGCCTATCGCCACAGCGTCAAGAAGCTCTACCTCTATCTTCTTATCCGGAATCGTTTTTAACCCGCGCCATACGTACTTTAATGCTTTGGCACATGTAAGTACTGTCCTTATCGGTACAGGAATAAACATTTTCTTACCGTAATGCCATACCACACGCATTTCTATTTTTTCGTAGTATTTTGCGTTAAGCTCCCTGGATGAAGATTCGTAATAGCTGTCCGGCACATTTACATGTTCCGGTGAATAATTCCTGATAATCTCCAGCAATTTGCTCCGTTTACAAGAATAGTTAATTACGGCATCTGCGGTTCTTTCATATACAACAGCTTTTTTTATTCCATCAAATCCCAGGAGATAATACTGCAGGGTATCCGCCTCTTTAAATGTAAAACGCCGCTTATTAAAATGTACCCGCATTCGGCCGGGTATCTCATGCTTTATAACAGCTTTCATACAGTGTGCTCCATTTATGTATTGTTCTCGTAACTCTTCAGTACAGTCCGAAGTACTTGAGAAACATATCTTGTATTACGGAATATCTTAACTTGAAAAAAATATGAACTCTGAATAGTTATTTTTCGTCATCTTCCTGTTCATCTTCATTAACCTCTTTAAGGGACTTATCCTCTATCCCCTCAGGTTCATCATCTATCTCCTTTTCCTTTTCTTCAGCAACCCTGTCTTCATTTATTTTCTTAGCTTCCTCATAGATATCAGCACAGTTTTCCTGCAGTACAGTAGCCTGGTCCACAACATAATCCTTTGCCCTTAAAGCTGCAGCCGTACAGTGAGTATAGACCTTCTTTGCGTCCTTGCTGGTCAAAAGCTTTATGCCCACTATGCCCAATACTGCTCCGCTTGCAAAAATACCTACTTTTCTCCAGTTAATGTTGATCATAATGTCTCCTTTCTTTTTTTCATTTCTTGAATATTTAATCTTCACACCCGCATATGTTTCCAAACGATCACGATACGCTTTCAGCCTTCAGAGAAATCTGCGCTTACAGCCCGTTATCAGCGATGAATTTTCTGCGTCCCTGAATCGGTTTCGGTTCATATTAGAGTCATCGATTTGTTTTACACAAACCATATGTATGAGTGATAAATAAAATACAGGCAAAAAAATACAGGAATGCATCCGAACATTTCCGGACACATTCCCACTAAATTTTATTTGTTCAAATTTACAGTTCTATGCTGTGCGTCTCTGCAATTTGTCCCGGCGTTTGAATAGGCGTGATGTTTTGGGCATTTTCCTGCCATAGGACAGCCTATGCAGTGCCTGCCTTTCTTTTTTTCTTTGTATATATACAGGCTTGCTGCGGTCACAAGACCTGCTACTATGATCACTATGATCAGGTCTGATAAAAATGCCCCCATATTCATACCCTCCGGGATCAGCTGAGCTTATACTCCAGTGCCATCTTCCTGCGGTTGTTCAGTATGATCATTGTAATGATCCCGGCAAAACCGATAACTGCGATCAGACCACCTGCAAATCCTGCCCCCAGAGAGCCTGTTACGAAAATTGTTCCGATCTGATATACAAGGAAGCCTACAGTGAAACCGGTTGCAAGCTGAAGACCTATAGCGCCCCAAAGCCACTTTGCTGACTTCATTTCGGAATTCATTGCACCAAGCGCTGCAAAACAGGGCGGTGTATAAAGGTTAAACATCAGATAAGCAAGTGCTGCTACTTTAGTAATTCCCATTGCCGTTGCAACTGCGTTTCCTTCGCCGATAAGCTCAAGTTCTTCGGTATCAATAAAGTTTGTGATAGCATAAACGGTGGCGATGGTTCCTACGACATTCTCCTTAGCAATAAATCCTGTAATTGCCGCTGCGGCAAGCTGCCAGGATACTATACCTACGACGGGAACAAGAAGCAGAGCGAAGGGTTGTGCAACGCTTGCAAGTATTGAGGTACTTTCCATGCCCTCTTCCACAACCTCGAACTTCCAGTTGAAAGACTGCATGATCTGTACAACCGTATTACATACAAGAATTACTGTACCCGCCTTGACAATATATGCCTTGCCTCGCTCCAGCATACTCTTTAATGCATAGCCAAGTCCGGGAACTTTATACTCCGGCATCTCTATGATAAAGAAACTCTTACGGTATTTCATTCCGGTAATAGCTTTGATAAGAAGTGCGCCGAGAAGTATCAGCACTATACCAAGCATATAGCATACAAAACTTACCCACTTTGACTCCGGGAAAAATGCCCCTGCAAATAAGGCTATAACAGGAAGCTTCGCACCGCAGGGCATGAACGTTGCAAGCATTGCAGTACTCCTGCGCTCTCTTTCATTCTTTATGGTCCTGCAGGCCATGATCGCAGGTATTCCGCAGCCTGTTCCGATTATCATAGGAATTACTGACTTTCCGGAAAGACCAACCTTCTTGAAAATGGGATCAAGTACAACGGTTGCTCTTGCCATATATCCGCAGTCTTCAAGCAATGCAATAAGGAAATACATTACCATTACTAACGGCAGGAATCCGACAACGGCACCGACACCGCCGATGATTCCGTCTATAAGAAGCGCATAGAGCAGCGGATTAGCATCCCCCAGCTGTTCACCGGCCCATTCCTGGAAAGCCTCTATCCAGCCTACCAGGATATCGGCAAGCCAGGTTCCTACTGTGGTCTGGCTGATATAGAATACGACAAACATTATGGCTGCAAATATCAGTATTCCAAGTACCGGATTTGTCACTATCTTATCGATAGCGTCCCCTTTATTCTTATCCTTGGTAAGTGTCTTTCTCTTTTCTACGCTGCTTACTATATCATTGACAAAATCAAATCTCTTGCGGTCAGCAGCTTCTACGGCAGCCTTGCTCTGAATGTCCACCTCTCCCTGATGGTAAGGAGCTTTCTGGCTCTGGCCTAAAAGTTCCACAGCTTTGCTTACCACTTCTTTTATTCCCTGATCAGATGTGGAAACTGTTTTTATAACCGGACATCCAAGCTTTTCGGAAAGCATTGCTTCATCAATGCTGTTGCCCTTTTTATCGTTCAAGTCATTCTTATTCAGTGCCACAACCACCGGAATCCCGAGTTCCAGAAGCTGTGTTGTAAAAAATAAGCTTCTGCTTAAGTTTGTGGCATCCACAATATTAATGATCGCATCGGGATGTTCATGCTTAACATAACCACTCGTAATGCTCTCCTCTGATGTAAACGGAGACATGGAATAAGCACCGGGAAGATCGACTGCTATCAGGTCGATACCGCCTTCGTTATACTTATCCTTGATTTTGCTCTCCTTCCTGTCAACAGTAACTCCGGCCCAGTTACCGATCTTTTCATTTCTTCCGGTCAGCAGATTATACATTGTTGTTTTTCCGCTGTTAGGATTACCTGTCAGTGCGATCCTCATTTCTTTTTTCCTCCTATATATGTGCATACGCGGTCTGCGTTATGCTCTCTGATGCCCCCCATAAACAACGATATTACAGATGTAGAAAATATCCCGAAATCCTCATATCATTATTGCTGCCGCAAGCTCCGGATCGATGTTGTATCTCGCATCCTTAATAGATACGACAAGGTTTCTCCCCTTGTCTACAACGGTGATCCTCTCTCCGCTATAACAGCCAAGCGAAAAAAGAAAGCTTTCCATTTCCTCATCGCCTTCTGTATCCACCTTGGTGATCAGGTATTCTGTTCCGGGTACAGCCTCATTAAGACTCATATTGCCTCCTTTTCCGCATTTTTGCTTTCAAAACGCAATTTGCATAGACAAACTTTTGGAATTATTTCTTCCAATTTTATCGTATTTGATTAGCAGTCACTAATTATATTATTATTTATATTGTCACAGTAATTAATCGGCACATACAGAATTTAGTCAAACTATAATTAGCATTAACTAACCTTAAATGATTATAGTTAGCGTGTGCTAATGTGTCAAGCATTTTTTTTCGGATTATTGTATGCCCCCTGTTTCTGTGGTAAGCTTATCAATGTTGGTTGACACTACGGAACATTCACAGAGTTATCCGGGCATACAAGCTCAGGACATTCCATGACTATTCCTAACACAAAGAAGGGGGACACCACTTATGGCATTACAGGAATCAGGAGAAATGTACCTGGAAACTATATATGTTCTTTCTCAGAAATCGAGCACTGTAAGAGGAATTGACATAGCCGATCACCTGGGATACTCTAAGCCTTCGGTCAGCCGTGCTATGGGACTGCTAAAAGACGAGGGACTTGTAAAAAAGGACAGCGATGGCTATTACAAGCTTACAGAAGCCGGTGAGATACTTGCAAAACGCATATATGAGCGCCACACAGTTCTTACTAAAATGTTTATAAATCTCGGCGTTGACGAGACAACTGCAGCCGAAGACGCATGTCGTGTCGAGCATTATATCAGTGACAAAACTTTTGATGCCATCAAGGCCCATATGATGAAGTACGGATCATGAAGTATCCCCCCATATGCAATTGTAATTTCGAAATCTTCGTTCATATTGCTCTTACTGTAAAATAAAAAATGCGGCTAAACTTCAGCCGCATTTTTCGTAGAAAGAAAGTATTAAATCCTGGCGTAGTTATTGTCTGCTGACATGAAAAGCATCCATCTGAGGATAAACCGCAGATGCACCAAGCTGTTCTTCAATCCGAAGAAGCTGGTTGTACTTTGCCACTCTTTCACTTCTGCTGGGCGCACCTGTCTTTATCTGACAGGTATTAAGTGCTACAGCAAGATCAAGTTTGCTGTCAAGTTGCGTTGCCATCATATTCTCCTGTCTACTTTTGTCTTATACTATATTTCTAAGCCACAATTTTTTCTGCATGCATGCAGTTAGCGGTTGCTAACACAATATGATAACACTTGCATTCCTAACTTTCAACCAGTACCCCTGATACTATAATGTTGGTTATAGGCAGCCCTGCCGTCCTTGCGAATTATCCGGTACACCACATGATCAAAACGGTCCTCATTGTCCGAAATCTGCTCGTCAATAGACTTGGAGATTTCATCATCAAGATCCCTGCAACCAAAAATATCAATGACTGCATGGTTTGCATAAAGAAGCTCCTCCGCTTTTTTCCGCGTCCACAGACATCAGATCATATCTTCGAGCTGTTTCTTCCTTTCCTCTATCCTCTCAAGATAGCCCATATAGTCTGCATCCGATTTATTCCGGAGCTGTTCCACCATCTCATTTACCGGTTCACTGATGGGGGTAAGTGCAAGGTTTCCGACAGCACCTTTAAGTCTGTGTGCCGCCTCAAAAGCCTCTTCCTTGTCCCCGGCCTCTACCGCCTTGCGCAGTGAATCAAAAGCCGTATCGTTAAGGACTTTTGCGACAAGCTTAAGATAAAACGCCTCATTGTTCATGCACCTTGTCAGCCCCTCATCAACATTTGCGCCATATTCCCTGAGACTCTCTATTGTGATCATGCCTTCTCCTCCTTCGCAGAAACGATGAACCGGTTAAACTCTTCAGCCGGAACAGGCTTTGAAAAATAATACCCCTGTATGAGCTCGCAGCCCATTTCCTTAAGTTTTTCGACCTGTGAAGCCTCTTCCACGCCTTCCGCAACAGCCGGGACGTTAAGGAATCTGGCAATATCCATTACAAGTTCAACCAGTTTAAGGCTCTTCTCGTCCTTATTCATGTTTCTGATAAATTTCATATCGATCTTCAGTACATCTATTGGAATCCCCGTTATCATATTTAATGACGAATACCCTGTTCCGAAATCATCCATTTCGATCCTGAAGCCTTTATCCCTGAGACTGTTGACAACATCTGTCAGGCCTTTGGCATCATCAGCATATGCGCTCTCTGTTATCTCAAGCATAAGCTCTGATGTTGTCAGATCATTATCGTCAAGTATTTCCAGAAGCCTCTTTTCGAGATCCGGATTGTAAATATCTACCCTTGATACATTGACAGAAACCGGAAGAGTATAGCCAAACTCATCCTTCCATTTTCTTATCTGTGATGCAGCCTCGGCCCATACATAATGGTCCAGCTTCTGGATAAGACCGTTGCTTTCAAAAAGCGGTATGAAATCCCCCGGGCTTATCATTCCCAGTTCAGGATGCTTCCATCTGATCAGCGCCTCTGCACTCCTTAGTACCGGCTTGTCCGACTGTATCCCGTATTTTGGCTGGTAGAAAACTACAAGATCCCGGTTTGCTATCGCATCATCTATATCATTTATGAGCCTTTCATTATAAAGGTCTGCATCATTGAGTTCCTTACTGTAGAAACTTATCTGTTTCGTATAGTCTCCCCTGATACGGTCACATGCGAGCTTAGCATGATCAAACCTCTCATCAATGGATATGCCCTTGTCAACATTCTGGTATATGCCTGCCCTGAGCCTTATTTTGGGAATATGTGAATATTTGGCAAGTTCTTCCGACATTCCATCGAAAACTCCATCGTAGCTGTCCCTGTGATCAACATACAGATAGAAATAATCAGCTGACGGCCTGCAGCCGATGCAGACACCGTTTTCAAATTTATGCACGAGCATATCAGCGACTTTCTTAAGTATCTCATCACCGGTCCCGCGCCCGAACATCTCATTTATCATATGAAAATGCTCAATGTTCAGGACAATCGCATCGTCATAGGCATTCTCATCATAACTGTCTATCTGCCTTACATATTCATCAAAGAACTCGTGGGTAAACAGATCGGTAAGATCATCCTTTTCTGCGCTTCTCAGTATGCTCTTTTCTTCATAAAGCTGAATGATCCTTTCACATCTGGCTAAGATTATCTCCGGGCTGTCATAGGGCTTGGTAATGAAATCATCAGCACCCATTTTGATACTCTTAACCTCTGCCGGTTTTTCACTGGTCATGACAATGACCGGGATACCTGATAGGAGCTCATCCTCTTTTATTTTTCCAAGCAGTTCCTCTCCGCTCATAACAGGCATAAGAAGATCAAGAAGTATCAGCGAATACCTGATTCTGCTCTCCCGCAGCATCTCCAGGGCCTGTGCTCCGTTTTCCGCATAGGACACATCGTAACTTTCACTGAGCATATTGCCCAGTATCTCACGATTTATCGCCTCATCCTCAACAACAAGAACCCTTCTTTTCAGTAACCCCGAATAACCAAATTCATTCATATACTGCCTCCTGTCCGGAATAATGTTATCTTCCGTTATTTTAAATCCCCGATTTTTCTGTCATTACCATCCGGTCATATATCCGGCCTAAATTTATTATACTATACGTATTATACGCTATTTTTCTTCTTTTTCTTCTTTTTCCTCTTTACCGCAAAAAATATGACCGTTCCCTCCCATATACTATTCCGCTCTTTATTGACTCAGCACCCATGCAAAAGCTTTCGCAGTCCTCAGTCCCACATCAGTGAAATGATTTCCCGGATTCATTTCGAGTACCGTTTTTATTTCCTGCCCTTTTAACAGTCCTTCAGCCTCTCGAATCCTGTCACCGACAGATGCCATTACAGGATTCCTAGTTTTCTCTTCTCTGTCCCCGAGACTAAAGTATACAGCCCCCGTTTGAATAACATGCGCTTTCATATAGTCCGTAAATCCCGGAAACCACATTGATGGAGACGCCGCTGCCACCCCTTTAAATATATCCGTCTGATAAGCAGACCAAAGCGCAAACAGACCTGCCAGTGAATAGCCCCCTATATGATATATTTTGCTTTTGTCAACGGTAAGACCTAATATCTTTTTCAGGGTTTCCTCTGCCTGACCTCCAAAACCATCCTTACCGAATACCGACGATGCCTCCCATGGTGAAAGCTCATCATTCCAGTTTTCCACTCTGACACATTGCAGGCAGAAATCCTTATCCGTCAGCTTCCTTATCTCAGACACTTCCGGCTCAATATCCCGGAGACTGTGTCCGTCAACCGGCTGTATCAGGACGATGCCTGCATCAGGATTTCCAAATATATATTCTCCCGATTCCATTTCTATAATTCCTCTATCCATGAGAAAAACTTATCCAACCCCTTATTTTCGCACCTGCTCTCCAGAAACATACCGGCAGTATACCAGGAGTGGGTATTCTTTTTATCAACAACACTGTACAGTTCGCACCTGTTTCCCAACTTCTCAGCCTTTCGTGCAAAATCCTCGGCACAGGCATATTCGATCAGTCCGTCATGCCTGCTCTGTATGAGCAGCATCGGAATATGGTTCCCTGTCATGAGAGCAACAGGCTCTCCTTTTCTTCTGTCGTATCCTTTCTTAAAAAGCTGGTCGAGGAGCAGTCTTAAGGTAAGCGACTGATCATTTCTGAAGCTGTACGGACCACCCGAACCTATATAGCCTATGATTCCCGAGATATCAACGTGACACTTTTCCTGAATTTGCTTTGAATAGCACATAAGCGAGGTCAGATGTGCCCCGGCCGACGGACCGGCAACTATAATCTTTGATGTACAGATATTTCTTTTTTCCAGATACTTTATGGCAGCGTTGAATCCGTTGCACACATCCATTATCTGGCAGGGATACTTAAATTTTGGTGAGAGCCTGTAACCCAGCGATATCATTCTATAGCCCTCACCGGCTATGCACTGGCCTACAAAATCAAAAAACTTCGGAGTACCGGCATTCCAGCCTCCGCCGTGGACCCAGATTATTACTTTGTCTGATTTTATCCCGGCAGGCTCATAAAACAAAAAATACTGGTCCTTATCTTTTCCGTAAGCAACCCTTTTCGGCTTAAAGCATTTCTTCACCTGAAACATTCTGCCATACAGCCCAAAGTAACTCAGGTTTTCACGTATATAATCATTCATACATCCCCCTCCCTGACGAATTTTTCTGATTATAACCTGCGGGCTGTCCGGAATAAAGCCCGCAGCAGGAACAGCTCAGATGCATATGCTGCCCACATACAATATCGGAAATCTGTGTAATTATATCATTAAATACCGTTTATTACTAAAACAAACAGGACAGACTACAGCTTACTGTAATCTGCCCCGTCATTATCTGTAATAATACGCAACAGCCTGCATTTATAAAATGTACGGCCGTACTGCTTATGTCATTCCTCAGCCGAAGATTCCGCCTGATGCAGGAAGCGGTATGGTAAGCATATATATGAATGCGATAAGCAGACATACTACACTTATTGCCATAACAACAACCTTATTTGTCTTATTCTTGAATACACCCACAATACCAAGCAGGAACAGTACAACGCTGTATATTACGGTAACAAGCGAGAATTTATCACCGTTCGCATTATCCTGCTGTCCCTGAGCCAGTACTTCTTCAGACTCAGCTAAAACATTTAATGAATCCTCATAATATGCATTTACGAAGTCCTCGTTAATAAAAGGTGATGTGACAGCCTGACCGCTTTCATCATGGAGCCAGGCAAGTATCTCCTCCTGATCATTCTCACCATCAAAGAAACCGTAGTAATCATATCCGATAACACTGCCCATTTCTTCAGTTAGGTTATCTGCACAAAGCCACTGCAGTTTCCATACATTCTCTTCAATAGCATCCTCGTCACCTATTGAATCAGCATAAAGAATTGCCACTTCATACTCAGATATCTGATTCCAGATTTCCTGATCCTGAGCCATTCTCTGCACGGCCTCATTGTATCTTGAGTTACCGTCGCTTGCTATATTGTTACTCTTGGCATAATTTGTAGCCTGATTTCCGCCATGGATGGATCCTGCATAGCTGGCCCATGCTGTAAGCAGCGCCGTAACACCCAACAGGATTACCGTGATTATCTCAATGGCATTCTCGCTTAAGAAGGATTTCTTCTCCTTGGCAGGCTTTGCCACTTCTGCTGTAGCTTCTGTTTTTACCTCTTCTTTTACTTCTTCACTCATTTTGTTCCTTTCTGCCACTGTATGTGGTCTCTCCCTCATTTTTTGTTTTATGCCTGACAGACTTACAGTAATTCTGCTATAAGCCTGATAAGACTCTCTGTTTTCTCCCAGCCAAGACAGGGATCCGTTATGGACTTGCCGTATATTCCCTCTCCTATTTTCTGGGCTCCATCCTCGATATAGCTCTCGATCATAAGCCCCTTTACGATTTTTTTCACATCATCAGAATGCCTTATGCTGTAAAGCACGTCCTTGGCTATTCTTATCTGCTCCATATATTGCTTGCCGGAATTTGCATGGTTGGTATCCACTATAACAGCCGGATTTGCAATATCCTTATCCTCATATGCAGCAGCCAGATTGATCAGGTCTTCATAATGGTAATTAGGATGGCTCCTTCCGAACTTATCCACAGATCCTCTTAAGATAGCATGTGCAAGCGGATTTCCGGGAGTCTGTACCTCCCACCCTCTGTACTGGAATCTCTGGGGATTCTGTGCCGCAATGATCGAATTAAGCATTACGCTTATATCACCGCTGGTAGGATTCTTCATGCCGGCCGGAATGCCCAGACCGCTGGAAACAAGTCTGTGCTCCTGATCCTCCACGGAACGGGCGCCTATAGCAACATAGGATAAAAGATCTGAAAGATATCTGTGATTTGAGGGATAGAGCATTTCTTCCGCACATGTAAAGCCGGTCTCTTTTACTATATTGCTGTGCATCTCCCTTATAGCCACGATACCCGCCAGCATATCCTCGTTTCCTTCCGGATTAGGCTGATGAAGCATGCCCTTGTAGCCAAGCCCCGTAGTGCGCGGCTTATTGGTATATACTCTCGGTATGACGAATATCTTATCGCTTACATCATCGGCCACTTTCCTCAATCTCTGCATATAGTCAAGCACAGCCGGCTCATTATCTGCAGAACAAGGTCCGATTATCAGCAGAAACTTATCAGAACGCCCCTCAAAGATATCTGCGATCTGCCTGTCTCTCTCTTCTTTTACGGAAGCAACCCTCGCCGGTATAGGATACTTTTCCTTAAGTTCCTCCGGAGTCGGGAGCTTCTTTATAAATTCCATCTGCATGTCCATAGCCTGTTCCTCCAGCCACTGTAAAAAAACCTTAGTAATTATACCCGAGATGACCTGTCCACACAATCAGAAAATTCAGCAAATCCCTTAATTTTTTTAGCTGATCTTCTTAAGGATTCATTGATATAGTTTCATTGATAAAGTTTCTGATCCGTCATAAAATTATCCATCTTAAAACTGCGTGTTCTTCGATTTTCATCATAGGCCACTTCTACGGTTATATCTCCCGGTGTACCAAGCGCCAATACTGTCGGGCCCTCGAAAAGACCTTCCGGATCATTATCATACAATTTTGTCCCCTCCTGCATATGTTCCAGCTGACTCCGCCCTTCTTTAACGCAGAAAACAGCTAAAGCAATAAGTAAAGCGATCATGGTCAGTATCCATCCCCAAAATCCCGGATGTATCACCAACGCCACTGCCGCAGTCACTGCAATAAGGCAGATTCCAAAGAGCAGACGGTTCAGCCACACCTTAGGTTTATCATGTACCTGCCCCATATTTTCGACTCTCCACTGCTCTGCAACCCCCGGAGGCTGCTGTATCATCGCTTCACCTGTCTGTCCGTTCATGCCGAAAATGTATTCCCGTCCTTTATAAGAGAATCTGCATGTCCACATAGGAAGCAGGCAATAGCTATAGCCTGCACTCTTAACCTTTGAGAATGAAAAGAGAGGCGTAACACTATTATATCTGTTTTCCTGTACAACCATGTTTCTCAGCTGATTTCCAAGCAAATGCCTGTCCACTTCTGCCTGAACGGCATCCTTTTCCTTCTCCGGTGTCAGCTCGTGAAGAATAACCTTATATCCGCTTATTAGTGCCGGATTAAAATCCGCCATTTCACCCATATAAAAAGGATACAGCTTTCTTACCGAGGTTTCCTTGAACAAGCCACTCGCCCTGGCAAGGATTCCCTCTATACGGGATGTACCTATACGGGTAACATTATATTCTGTCTCTTTGACCATTTTCCCCCCCGCATCACCGTATGTTACTTTGCTTTCCTTTCCGGAATAAACACCTACAGTCGTAACAGCGCAATCAAATATCCAATAGGGCATATATACCCCTTGTATAGCCTGCAGCCAGCTTTCCTTTACTTTGTTTTCCGGTATCCCGGCCTTTTCCGTAGCCAGTCTGCGCATGGTAATCCTTGCGAATTCCCTGGTCTGTTTGAAAGGAATGATGCCCCTTGGCATATCCAGCCCCTCAACCTTATCCGTCAGCACAAGATCTGAATCACAGTACGGACACTTAACGGTTACCGCCAGGGCATCAGTCATTATACCTGCACCGCATCCCGGACAGGTATAGACATGAATATCAGACTTATTTATCTCCGGTCCTTTTAGTTCTTCCCAGTCCTGTTCCAAGGAGGGCTGCCATTCTTTTTCATGATCCACAAACTCATCAACACTGAATGCAGACGTACACGACTCACAGCAAAGCTTTCCCTCATCAGGCTCATAGCATATCCTCCCGCCACATGACGGACACTTTAAACTTGTAGCATTTCTTATCTTTAAATTATCCATTAACGCTCCTAAAATCTTTTTATTTACGCCTTATGTCCCCCGATCTGCGCATTACGTTCCATTGCAGTCGCACCTTTTTCAAGGTTCATCCCCTTAAGCACCGCATTCTTTCCATATTTTTTCTGCACGGAAAGCATTGCCTTTTGAAGCTCGTATTCTTTTTGCTCCTTTTTTCCTGCTTCTTCTAAAGCCTCCGGATCATCGAACAGAGTAAGCTGCTCATATTCTTTTTTTGCATTCAGGGCTTCATCACGATTCTTAACATGTTCCATGACTACATAAAAGCGCCGAACAAGCATTGAACCGTCCACGATCCTGTCATACAGCCTAACAGCCGCATCAGCTATGGTACTTGCCGATGATGTGTATCTGGGCAGATTTTCAGATCCATGTGCAGGTTTTGGAGCCTGTCTTCCGTAATGATCCTTTACCACAGGTCCGGAATATTTTTTCTTTCTTTCCGAATCTGTAAGGTTCTCTATATCATATACTATGGTCAAGACCACCTGATCGGTCACGAGATTTTTCTCCACAAGATCCATTGCGACCGAATCAGCCATTTCCCTTACCACAAGTCTGCCTTTTTCCGCAGTGTATGGTTCCTGCAGCACCTGCCCCGAACTTATGCTGCTGCTCTGCGGGGTATAATTCTTCGCTTCAGCCACCGTACAGGGTTCCCATCCCCAGGCATGATCTATAAGGAGTTCTGCATTTACCCCGAATAGCTTATATAAGAGATCCTCGTTATAATAATCTTTATCATCTCCAACCGAGCACAAGGCCACATCTCCCATGGTATACATTCCATGTGCCATAAGTTTTTTGGCGGTTCCCGGTCCCACCCGCCAGAAATCCGTCAGAGGTCTGTGATTCCATAAGGTTTTCCTGTAACTTTCTTCATTAAGCTCTGCGATACGCACGCCATCCTTATCAGCCGGTATATGCTTGGCCGTTACATCCATTGCCACCTTTGCTAGATACATATTCGAGCCTATGCCTGCGGTGGCTGTGATATTTGTAGCCGCCAGGACTTCTTTTATCATATGCATTGCCAGCTCATGAGCCGTCATATTGTAGGTTGAAAGATAATGTGTCACGTCAAGGAAAACCTCATCAACCGAATATATAAGCATATCTTCCGGGGCGATAAATTTTAAATATATTGAGTTGATCTTCTGACTGGTCTCAAGATAAAGTTTCATCCGTGGCGGAGCTATTATGTAGTCAAGTTCCAAACTCTTGTCAACCTCAAGCTCCGGTGCATTAAAAGAACGGCCGGTAAACGCTCCACCCGCAGCCCTTAACCTTGCCGCATTTACTTCCTTTACTTTCTGAACCACCTCAAAAAGTCTGGCTCTTCCCGGTATGCCGTATGCTTTAAGTGCCGGTGAAACAGCCAGACAGATGGTTTTTTCAGTTCTTGACGGATCAGCTACAACAAGATTGACTGCCAGCGGATCAAGCTTTCTGTCTGCAGCTTCCACTGACGCAAAGAAACTCTTTAAATCTATAGCAATGTATGTACGGTCTTCTTTTGACATATTATCATTTCCGGGATATATTATTCCATCCTTCCGCCTATCCTGCCGCCGCCTATGACAGTATCTCCGTCATAAAGCACAACAGCCTGTCCCTTTGTTATGGCACGCTGTGGTTCATCAAATATCACCTCTATACGGTCGCTGCCGGTCTGACGTACAGTACACGGCTGCTCTTTCTGCCGGTATCTTATCTTTGCGGCGCATCGAAGCTCTCCGCTTATCTCCGGTACAGAGATTAGGTTAAGCTCACCTGCATACAGCCCTCTTGCAAACAGTCCATCCCCGTGCGAAAGCACCACTCTGTTGCCTGCAGTATCCAGTTCGGTCACATAATAAGGGCTTTCCGCCGCTATCCCCAGACCTTTCCGCTGGCCTATGGTGTATCGGATCACACCCTTATGCCTCCCCAGGACAGTTCCGGAGGCATCCACAAAATCACCGGCCTCGTATTTCTTTCCGGTATAATTTTCTATAAAAGCTGCATAATCACCGTCAGGCACAAAGCATATATCCTGTGACTCCCGCTTATCCGCATTAAGAAATCCGTTTTCCGCCGCTATCTCACGCACCTGTTTCTTTGTAAGCTCCCCGAGGGGAAACACAGTATGTGAAAGCTGGTCCTGTGTCAGATCGTAAAGAACATATGACTGATCCTTATCAGCATCAAGTCCTTTTTTCAGGATAAATCTTTCCGAAGCGATATCATAATCTATACGGGCATAATGTCCTGTTACTATCTTTTCCCTTCCGCGCTCCAGTGCTGTATCCAGCAGTTTCTCAAACTTCATATATCTGTTGCAGTCAATGCAGGGATTAGGTGTACCGCCGTCTTCATATGTACGTACAAAACGCTTTATTATCTTTTCATCAAAAGCGTCGGTAAAATTCAGTACCGAATAGGGCATTCCCATGGATGCAGAAACCCGTCTTGCATCAGCTACATCCTTATCAGAACAGCAGGTCTTGAAATTGCAGGCAATTTCCTCATTATGATAAAGGCGCATTGTCACACCCTCACATTCATAGCCTCTCTGTATCATAAGCCATGCCGCCACGGAAGAGTCTACCCCTCCGCTCATAGCCACAAGTGCTTTCCTGTTTATCATGTCTGATCCCGAAATCATTTCTGTCTCTGTTCCCATAGCACGATTCCTACTGTTCTTCTCCGTTATGTTCATCAGCTATCATTACCAGTCTTTCAGCCAGTGCCCGGACTGCCATTTCACTTCCGTTCAGGCCGCCGCTTAATGTTTCCTTCCGTCCGCTTATATTCTTAAGTTCTGTTGCCTTCCGGATATCCTCGTCCATTCCTGATACTGTCCTGAAAAAAATATCCATTTCCGCATCCGCTCGTAATATATCATTCTCCAGCTCAGCCGCCGCAGAACCGCTCTCAGCTCCCTTTTCTATACAATCTCTTGTCTGATCCTCCGAAAGCCTGAGTTCATTCCTTATCCTTATAACCATAAGGGTAAGCGCATCTGTCATATCAAGGATTTTTTTAGTAAGACTCTCCATCTCATCTATTGCAGCAACTGCTGAATAGGTTTCAAAACCGTTCCTTGATATATCCATAGCTGTATTGGTTGCGTAAAGATTAAGCTGCGCAGAAAGACTCTGCAGTCCGGCCAGGTCACTGTACAAGGTCTCCAACAGTTCCGCAGACCGGCTGTTCATATCCTCAAGGATTTCCTGATCACTCTTAAGCTCACTGACACTCTCCGCTATTCCTTTTATTTTCCTTGAAATAGACTTAAAGCGCTCATCCAGGTCCTCCCTTTCCTTCAGAAGTGCTTCCCGTCCCTCAGCTGCCTTATCCAGATATGGTAAAAGCAGCTCCAGTTCCTCAACCAGTTCTTCTATATCACCACTATTTACCATTATGCCGTTTGCTGCGGCATCCGCAATATCTATACAGTTAACAAGCTCCCTTCTGAGCTGTCCGCTTTCATTCTTAGCCCTGCTGTTTACCCTGCTCAGGTCACTGCGGGTAGTCGTAAGCTTGCTTTCAAGAATACTGTTCTCCTCCTTACGCTGCGACATATTATCGCTTAACGACTGAGCCAGTTTCTCCAGGTCACCATCGGTCGAAGCGATTTCCTTGTCCCGAATCATCCCTCTCACAAACCGTTCCAAAGGGGCAAACATATTATTGATCTTCCTTATCAGGAAAAGCACGACCACCAGATAAAGTATCAGATACAACCCCAGCATGACAAAAGCATCCCTTATAAGTGCTCCCGTCTCTGCCCCGGTAAGATACAGTATTTCCAGACCGGCAAGATATATCACACCGAAAGCTATCCCGAAGCTTATGCTGATGAGCCGGTTTATCTCATATGCATGTGTTCTTTTTTTGTCCCTGACAGACTTTTTCACGTGAATGCTCCCGATAAAATTCCTCTGTATTCTGCGATTTGCATAACCGTCATCAGGCAGGCAGCCATAATTAAAACAAACACCCGGGGAATACGCTTCCCCGGGTGAAATTATAACATATATACCGCTATTATATAACTAATACGGATCAGTTATTGATGAGTTTGTCATTCTCGTTGTTCCAGCTGTAAAGCTTTCTGATATCAGCACCAACTACCTCTGAAGGATGCTCTGCTGCTTTCTTCTTCATAGCCTGGAAATGAATCTGACCATTCTTCATATCCTGAATGAACTCAGAAGCAAACGTACCGTCCTGAATATCGGAAAGAACCTGCTTCATAGCCTTCTTGGTATCTTCTGTAACGATCTTGGGACCTGTTACATAGTCACCGAACTCAGCAGTATTGGAGATAGAATATCTCATTCCTGCGAAACCTGACTGATAGATAAGGTCAACGATAAGCTTCATCTCATGGATGCACTCAAAGTATGCATTCCTGGGATCATATCCTGCCTCAACCAGAGTCTCGAAACCTGCCTGCATAAGTGCACATACACCGCCGCAGAGAACAGCCTGCTCACCGAAAAGATCGGTCTCAGTCTCTGTCTTGAATGTAGTCTCAAGAACACCTGCCCTTGATCCACCAATACCTGCACCATATGCAAGAGCCTTCTCAAGAGCCTTGCCTGATGCATCCTGGTATACAGCTACAAGACAGGGAGTACCCTTGCCTGCCTGATACTCAGAACGAACTGTATGTCCTGGAGCCTTAGGAGCGATCATGGTTACATCAACATCGGCAGGAGGTGTAATAAGCCCATAATGGATATTGAAACCATGTGCAAACATGAGCATATCGCCGGCCTTAAGGTTAGGTGCGATCGACTCCTTGTACATGTCAGCCTGCTTCTCATCAGGTGTAAGTATCATGATAACGTCAGCCTGCTTTGCAGCTTCAGCAGTCTCAAATACCTGAAGTCCCTGCTCCTCAGCCTTCTTCCATGACTTTGATCCTTCTCTTAATCCAACGATAACATCAAGTCCGGATTCCTTCAGATTAAGCGCATGTGCATGTCCCTGACTGCCATATCCGATAATGGCGATCTTCTTGCCCTTCAGTGCGTCGAGATTACAGTCTTCCTGGTAATAAATCTTGTTTGCCATTGTTTCATTTCCTCCTTGGGTTAATGTTAATTTATATAGTCGGCTATTCCGAAACCGTCTCGTCGGTTTGGGGCAAGCTGCTACTAACAATTTTCAGTCGTCAAACCAGACAACATCTTCATCGCCTCTGGTAAGACCGGTGATACCCGTTCTTCCTATCTCAAGTATCTTATATCCGTTCAAAAGCTCCAGGAATGCGTGGATCTTATTCTGGTTACCCGTGATCTCCACTATCATGGAAGTCTGGCTGACATCTATGATGTTTGCCCTGAACACATTGGAAACCGCTATAAGCCCCTCCCTGCTCTTTTCGGTGACCTCAACCTTTATCAGGCAGAGCTCTCTGTATACGGAATCGTCCGGATTAAGCACCTTGATATTACGCACATCCACAAGCTTTGCGACCTGTTTTTCAATCTGCTCAAGTATCTCATCATCACCGCTGGTAACTATGGTTATGCGGGTAAAACGCGGATCAGCTGTCACTCCTGCTGTAATACTTTCAATATTGTATCCGCGTCTGGAAAAAAGACCTGCGATGCGGCTGAGAACGCCTGACGTATTGTCTACAAGAAGCTGAAAAACTTTTTTATTCATCTGAGGTGCTGCCTGAGAAACCATTTTATCCTCTTTCCGCCGCAGTAATACGGCTCACAAAGTGAAATATCCGGAAACAACTCCCATAAAAATCTTTATAAAAAACAAATACAGAGAAGAGTATACCAAAAAATTATTCCAACTGCAAAAAAAATTCAAATAAATTTTTTCTGTGTTCTTTGTCTCAGTCTTCCATGCATTTCTGCAGGGCCAGCGTGCCCGTACGTGCCACTTCTACTATGCTTACCTGAGCTAACATGCTTATCATAAGCTGTATCTTTTCCGGGGTACTGCAGATCTGCAGCATCATAAGGTTCTCGGACATATCGACGATCTCCGCACCCATCACCTCACAAATTTCCATTATCTCACGTCTGTTAGTTTTATTATATTTGACCTTCATGAGCATCAGTTCCCTTGTGATGGCCCGGCTCTCATCAAAGGTCTTGACCTTTATGACATCCAGCTTTTTATTGAGCTGCTTTTCAATCTGCTCCAATGTCTGCTCCGAGCCGCTGCTTAAGATCGTCATCATCGACACATGACTGTCGTCTGTCTCACCTACAGCAAGGGAGTTTATATTATATCCCCTCCTGGAAAAGAGGCCTGCCACCTTCCAGAGAACACCGCTTCTGTTTTCAACCAGTACCGAAAATATTCTTTTCATTTGCACTGTTCCTCCTTAAACCAGATCCATGGGATCTATCAGGCACTCACAGAGACATGAATCCTCATCCGACAGAAATCCCTCTATCTGTTTTTCCACATCTTCCATATCCGCTATCAGCATATATTTCATATCATAAGCCTTTGCAATATGCTCAAGATCAGGTGCTTTATTCAGTTCAACCATAGCATAACGGTCCTTTAATGAAAAATGCTGGTATTGACGGACCATTCCCAGATAGCCGTTCCTCATCACGACTATCTTAACCTTTATGTCATACTGCTTCATTGTGGCAAGCTCCATCATGGACATCTGGAACGAACCGTCTCCGCAGACCGCAACGACCTGACGGCCTGATGCATACTTTGCTCCTATGGCTGCAGGTATGGAATATCCCATTGTCCCCATACCTCCGCTGGTCAGAAACCTTCCTTTTCTCACGATATGATTCCTGCACGACCATATCTGATTCTGACCCACATCAGCCACGTATACCGCATCAACCTTCATCTTCTGTGAAAGCATTCTCACAAATGAAGCAGGATCCACATATCCCGGATGATTGGGCCTGATAACCTTAAGGTCTTTCTTATATCCGTCGAGTTCCTTTATCCATGCGCTATAGTCGCCGTCTATTTCATATTCTGCCATATCAGCAAGGATGTGACCCGCATCACCGACAATAGGAATGGTAGCACCGGCATTCTTCCCTATCTCAGCAGGGTCCACATCAATATGTACAAGAACCGTATTTTCCGTAAGTACCTCTGTCTGATTGACTGCACGATCTGCCACTCTTGCACCTATCATGACGATCATATCAGCTTCACGCATGGCCCTGTTGGCCGCGGGTGCGCCATTATTGCCCACCATTCCGTAATACAGAGGGTGTTCCGTTGGCAGGACGCCGATACCCATCATCGTAGAAACAACAGGTATCTGATATTCCTCCACAAGTTCTTTGAGCTTAGTTGCCGCATCTCCCAGATGGATACCACCCCCGGCACAGACAAGAGGCTTTTTTGCTTTTTCAAATTCGTGTATAACTTTCTTTATCTGAAGTGCATTCCCTTTAACTGTCGGCTTATAAGTACGGAGCTTTACTTCATCGGGATATTCGAATTTCTTTACCTCCGCTTTCTGTATATCCATAGGAAAATCAATAAGCACAGGGCCGGGACGTCCTGAATTTGCAATATAAAATGCCTCTTTCACAATCCTCGGGATTTCATTCTGATCCTTAACAAGATATGAATATTTTACAAAGCTTTCCACAGCTCCTGTAATATCTGCCTCCTGAAAAACATCAGATCCGATTAGCTCCGAACTCACCTGTCCGGTTATGCAGATCATTGGAATGGAATCTGCAAAAGCCGTAGCTATTCCTGTTATAAGATTGGTCGCCCCGGGGCCTGATGTTACGGCACAGACAGCGGACCGTCCGGTAACCCTTGCCATTCCGCTTGCCATATGTGCGGCATTCTGCTCTGTCCTTACCAGCACTGTTTCTATTTCCGAACTGTAAAGCGCATCATAAAAAGGACAGATTGCCACACCCGGATATCCGAATACACTTTTCACATTTTCCTGTTCGAGACATTTTACCAGAGCCTCAGCACCGTTCATCTCGCCACCTCCCGAATACTTGAATAATCAAATGAGTTGTGATAAATTCACTTAAGTAAAACCTTGCGTTAAACAAAAAACTGTTCACAACATAAAAAACATACATTAAAGGATTATTATATCATGAAATTCAGCCTTAACCCATACAAAACATCAAAAAAGGGGAAAAAAAGCCTATCACGCATAAACAGCATGCTTCTCCCCCTTATGCTTGTATTCATACTCATAACAGGCTGCTCAAACAAAAAAGATGTGGAAAACTACATTTCCAACATGACCACTTTTGTTTCCAATGTTGAAAAACTGTCGGTTTCCATAAATGCCATTGATCCCCAGTCCGACGGTGCCTCAACAGACCTGCTCTTCTACCTTGACTATATGGATCAGACTTTCTCTCAGATGGCAGATGTAAAGCCTCCAAAGGGATATGAAAGCGTATCAGACATCTCACGCAGTGCAGCCACTTCAATGCGTAATGCAGTCCAGCTCTATCATGAAGTTTATGAAGCCGAAACCTTTGATGAAGAAAAGGAGGCACAGGCCAGAGCCAGCTATAATTACGCTTTCGAGTGCCTCGGTCAGATGAGTGACATCCTGCAAAATAAACAATAAGTCGTTTTGTCAGCTATTTTCCTCCTCGCTATCCGGTACAATTCCATCGTCTATGTCATTATCCGACAACTCATCAAAGGTATCTCCCGACTTTCTTGACAACACACGCCGCATCTGATCGATCATTCCCGGATACCTGGTAGACTGGAAGTCCCTTACCGCCATCAGATAATGAGTTTCTACCTCCACGATCTTCTTGTTCACACCCTTTGCCATTACCACAAGCTTCTGGCCCCTGCGGACCATACGAAATTTTTTAAGCTTCCCAGCCTTTGAATTGATCTTATCCAGCTGCTGCTCTGAATACTTATCTATGGCATCATAGATTTCCTTGCACTTTTTATTCAGGTTGCACATGCTTATGGTAGTAAATACCGCATCGCTTAAGAACACTATCCATATGCCTATGGAAACATAATACCTGATATTAGGCGGAATCTGTGCCATAAGCCTGATTACAGCCGGATGATAGAGCTTTACCAGGAAGAGAATGGCCAATCCAAAGAAAACACCCGAGGGCACGCTGATACGCCCGTTTATATTAAGCGGATATGCACTGTAATCCCAGTACCTTGCATTGAATACTTTTTCAAGTACCCAGCTTGTTATATACTCTACCGCACAAACCGTAAGGGATGAGACTATCATTATCTTTATGGGGGATTCTATGCCTCGCAGGAGATAAAGATTAAGTATGGAGACCACTGCATAAATGGGACAATACGGTCCAATAAAGCAGCCCCTGTTCATTAGCTTCCCCTGTTCTGCTATTGAATATACCGTTGACTCATATATCCAGCCGGTAAAAGCATATATTAGCATCGCAATGGTTAACTGCGGAAAATCCATTCCGCATACCATAAAGGGTGAAAGTGAAACTCCGTCAGATAAATATTCCATTAACATGATCTTTACTTAAGTCCTCCAGGGGAAACGCCCCATAACAGTCTCTTTTGTCGCACATATCTTATCCGCAATACAAAGGATAATCCCTTCCTTTGTTTTCGGTGGCATCGGCGTAAGCGGGAACATATGATGCTTTATCATATCAGACTCGATATGACTCAGCTCAAAATCCTTCTTTGCCTGAAGGAACGCCTTATGCGGATGCGTAAACCCATGTATCATATTAGCCATGGATTTTTCATGCCAGTCATAGAGAAAGTAATCATGAAGAAGTGCGCCCCTTATAAGGGACCTTTCATCAACCTTCAGGCCAAACTTTACCACAAGAAAATAAGCGGTGTATGCCACAGTGATGCAGTGTTCCTTGACCGTGGTATCGCCGTGCTGGATAAAATTCGTCATTTCATCAAATCGTGAATCCTGACGGGTTTCACGAAGCACATTCTTAAATATCTTAAGCTTTTCAGGCGGAAGGTGCCTTATGAAAAGATACCTTATTTTCATCTGTCTTCTTTCCTCACGACCTCTCCGTTCTTTTTAAAAATACAATTCTCATGTATTACTCCGCGGACACAGGATGTAGGATATATATTTGTATGTCTGCCTATTACAGATCCCGGATTCAATACGGAATTGCATCCGACCTCCACATAGTCTCCAAGCATTGCGCCGAATTTCTTAAGCCCCGTTTCTATATGGTCTTCTCCGTCCTTTACAACTACAAGTGTCTTATCACTTTTAACATTGGATGTAATTGAGCCGGCCCCCATATGAGACTTATAACCCAATATAGAATCTCCCACATAATTGTAATGAGGTACCTGGACATTATCGAAAAGAATCACATTCTTAAGTTCCGTGGAATTTCCCACTACGCAGTTCTTCCCCACTATCGCATTACCCCTTACGAAAGCACAATGCCTGACTTCAGCCCCCTCATCTATTATAAGCGGACCGTTAAGGTAAGCAGACTCGAAAACCCTGGCGCTTTTGGCTACCCAGATATTTTCGCCTCTTTTTTCATATTTCTCCGGATCCAGGCTCTCCCCGAGCTTAACTATGAAGCTCCCTATTTCCGGAAGCACCTCCCAGGGATATTCCTTTCCCTCAAAGATATCTGCCGCTATGGTCTTGGTAAGATCATAAAGATTGGAGATTTTTGCATTTTCCATTTATTCAACCCTCCTGCTTTTTCCTGGCTTTTGTTTTTGACTTTCCCTTATCCTTGGTATTTCCGGCATCCTTATAAAAGGATGCAGCGTAATCGAAGCATTTATACAATGTCGAAGTATTGGTAAGTCCTTTTACCTTTTCTGTATTGTTCCTTACAAATTCATTAAGCTTGACAGTATAATCATTTTTCCCCAGCTCACCTTCAGTGACCTGGGAAAGCCCCTTCTCCCAACTGGCTGTCAGCGTAGGATTAAGCATAGAACCTATGGAATAGCGGACCACATCAAAGACCATTTCACCTTTTAATGTAGGCGTGATAATCTGAGTCTTTTTATTGAGTGCAAGATACTCCTCTTTATTTATGAGTTTATCCAGAATATCCGCTCTTGTGGCACTTGTGCCGATACCGGAGCCTTTTATCTGGGCACGCATCTCCTCGTCTTCTATGAGCTGTCCTGCATTTTCCATAGCAAGTATCAGGCTGCCTGAATTATATCTTTTAGGAGGAGATGTCTCCCCCTCCTTTATATCATGGCCTGCACATGCAGTCTCCGTCCCATCCTTTAATCCTGAAAGGATTTTTAAGAATTCAGGATCACAGCCGTACTCAGCTTCCTCATTATCCGCATTATCCGTTTTCTTCCCTGCAGCATCAGTTCCGTCGCTGTTTCCTCCGACTTCATCATTACCGCTTTCATCACTGTCTGCTGCGTTATTCTTAAAGAAACTGTACTTCATCACTGCCCCGAAGCCTTCGCTTTCCATCACCTTGAAGCCTGCAAAAAAAGTCTCACCCCCCTGCTTAAGCGTAAGGGAAATCTTTTTGTATACCTGTGGCGGATAAAATATGGCAAGGAATCTGCGGACTATCACTTCATAGACCTTTGCGCTCACCGGGGATAATCCCTGCAGGTTCTGAAATCCCTGACCAGTTGGAATGATCGCATAGTGATCCGTTATCTGCTTGTCATTCACATAACGGCTTTTTGCAATATTCTTATATGCTCCATTCTGCAAAACATCTGTGGCAATGGCAGAACACACCGGATATGATGTAAGCCCCCTTATATTCTTATCTATAACCTTGGCAACCGCAGTTGAAAGGACTCTTGCATCCGTACGCGGATACGTCGTGAGCTTTTTCTCATAAAGCTCCTGGGCGATCTTTAGAGTCTCATCCGGAGAAATCTTAAAAAACCTTGAGCAGATATTCTGAAGCTCCGCCAGGTTAAAAAGGAGAGGTGCATTTTTTTTCTCTGTTTTCTTTTCCTTAGCAGCGATCACGGCTGATGTACCGTTCTTACAGGAAGCATCAGCCTGTATCTTTTTTATCAGTCCTTCTGCATCTTCCTTTTTTAAGAATCCGTTATCCTTATACAGCAGCTGCGAGCCGGCATATGCAGAGCCTTCCACTGCACGCCACTGCGCCGGGATAGTCTTTCCGCCTATCACAAAATTACCGTTTATACGATAAAACGGTGTCTTTTTGAACTGCCTTATCTCCCGTTCCCTGATAACAACCATTCCCAGTACGCATGTCATTACCCTGCCCACTGAAATAGCAGCACGCTCTGCTTTCAGATAGCTCTTTACATAGCCACCGTATTTTAAGGTAAGGGCTCTGGAAAAATTAATTCCCATCAGATAATCCGCCTGAGCCCTAAGATATGCGGCATTTGAAAGATTATCATAGGCACTTATGTCCTTTGCTTCCCGTATTCCGCGTTGTATCTCTTCTTCGGTCTGGGAATCGATCCACACCCGCTTCTGCACCTTACCGCTCACATGAGCTTCCTGTGCAACGAGCCGGTAGATATACTCCCCCTCCCGTCCTGAGTCGGTACAGACATAGATAGTCTTTATGTCAGCCCTGTTAAGCAGTGCGCTGACAATCTTGAACTGCGCAGCAGCAGAGGGTATCACCTCATATTTAAATTCATCGGGAATAAATGGAATGGTCTCAAAGCTCCAGCGCTTAAGCTCCGGACTGTACTTTTCCGGATAGCTCATGCTGACAAGATGACCTACACACCACGTGATAACGGCTTCCTCACTTTCGAGGTAGCCGTTTGCACGTTTCATATTATATTTCAGTGCCTTGGCAAACTCCTGTGCAACAGAAGGTTTCTCAGCGATAAACAAAGCCTTATCAGACAAAACTACCTACCTCACCGATCACAGGTCGTCTATGCCAATAAGCGTGACGCCGCCTGTCTTTTCTGCTTCTTCCCTGAGCTCATCCGTAAAACTGCCTCTGGAAAAAATGTAAATATAATCAGGCGCAAGCGAAGCGTTTTCCGCAATATCGAAAGCACGGTCAAGAGCATCCACATCAGTCATTTCCTCACCTGAAATACAGAACGCAAGCAGATTGGTTTCTTCCTGATCCTGCATGACTATGTCTATGCTGCCTTTTTTCCCGGGCCACTCACCCGTGGTAACTGCATCTATGGGCAGGCCATGCTCATCATTCATGATGCTAAGATATTCCCTGCATACACGTGAAAAACTCTCACCGTAAAACGAGTCAAGCTCCGGCTTAACAAAGCTCTCATAAAACTCTTCAGCATCAATACACTGATACTGTGATGCATTGCCGTATATAAAGCGGAAATAGAACAAAAGGAAATGAGGTCCTATACGGTAAAGGCCCTTCCTTGCATTTTCAAGAGAAGCCCCATCAAAAGGAAAGACCTTTTTTACAAGCTCCATCTCCATGAGGTTCCTTAAGTAGACGCTTATCTTTGCCCTGGAATAATTTGTATAAAGATGCAGGTCATTAAGCTTATTCATGCCATTGGCCATGCAGTGGAGAATAGTGCAGTATACACTTGTCTCCCTGAGTTCCTCCTCCACAAGACGCATGCCTTCCCTGCATAACATACTGTCCTTATTCAGGATTTTCTTTATGATGTTGTCCTTTACGCTGACTTCATCGGAAAACTGTTCCCAATAGGCGGGAATGCCGCCCAGTATACTGTATACTTCCATGCACTCCTTAGTGCTGTATTTTGAAAAGAAATTGACGCAGTCCAGGAAACCAAGCTCCGGAAGCTTGTAAAAACCCTTGATAGCCTGCGATAATTTTCCTATTCTGGGAACGAAATCATTTTCAACAAAAGATATGGAAGATGATATAAGAAGAACAAAGACATCAGTCTCCGCCGTCTCGACAAACTCAACCAGATCATCCATAAATGTCTCCGAGTATCGGATGATATCCTGAAACTCATCAACCATCAGAACAAATTTTTTCTCCGGATCCTTTTCCATGGCATCATCATATAATGCCCTGAAAATATCATAATATGCAGGCAGACCCTCATCAAGTCCGCCTGCTTCTCTCATCCATAAGAGTTTCTGATGCATTTCGGCACAGCTTCTTGCCTGGTAATAACTGTAATTCTTTCCCTTAGCAAACCTGAGGGCCAGAGCAGTCTTTCCTATACCGGGACAGCCGTACAGTACATAAAGCCCGCTGCCTTCTTTCTGATATACTTCAGACAGGTAAGCTGACTCTTTTTTTCTACCGACATACATATTATCCACCTTGACGAGCACCCCTTACTTTGCAGTAATATATCCCTTTGCCTTTAAGAGCTCTGCACAAAGTACAGCTCCGCCTGCGGCGCCTCTCAAAGTATTGTGTGCAAGGCCTACGAATTTCCAGTCGTAAACACTGTCCTCACGAAGACGGCCTACACTTATACCCATACCACCTTCATAGTCAACATCAAGCGCTACCTGAGGACGGTTGTCTTCCTCAAGATACTGGATGAACTGCTTAGGTGCACTGGGCAGCTGCAGCTTCTGGGGCTCACCTGAGAAATTAACCATCTTCTCAATAAGCTCTTCCTTTGTAGCCTTTTTCTTAAGCTTTACAAATACGGAAGCAGTATGTCCGTTGAGCACCGGCACACGGATGCACTGGCTGGTGATCACAGGTGATGTGGCCGGTACGATAACACCATTCTCAATCTTACCCCACAGACGGAGAGGCTCTTTCTCGGACTTCTCTTCTTCACCGCCGATATAAGGGATTATGTTGCCTACCATCTCTGGCCAGTCCTTAAAGGTCTTTCCTGCGCCGCTTATTGCCTGATATGTAGATACGACCGCCTCATAAGGCTCATACTCCATCCATGCAGTAAATACAGGTGCATAAGCCTGAATAGAGCAGTTAGGCTTAACTGCGATGAAGCCTCTCTTTGTACCCAGACGTTTCTTCTGGAACTCGATAACATCCATATGCTCAGGATTGATCTCAGGCACTACCATGGGAACATCAGGTGTCCAACGGTGTGCGCTGTTGTTTGACACAACAGGTGTCTCTGTCTTTGCATAAGCTTCCTCGATAGCCCTTATCTCATCCTTAGTCATATCAACAGCTGAAAAACAGAAATCAACCTGGGATGCAACCGCCTCAACCTCGTTAACGTTCATTACAACAAGCTTCTTTACTGCTTCAGGCATGGGAACATCCATCTTCCATCTGTCACCTACTGCCTCTTCATAGGTCTTGCCTGCGCTCCTGGGACTTGCTGCCACTACAGTAACCTCAAACCAGGGGTGAGTTGATAAAATGGTAATGAACCTCTGTCCTACCATGCCTGTTGCTCCTAAAATTGCTGCTCTTAACTTTTCCATAGTTTTTCTCCTTGTTTTTATTTGATGATGAGTACCTCAGATGTCATCATCTCTGACTTCCCATCATAATTTATCAGGTTACTTTTTTACGTTCCGCAGAAAACGGAATATACTGTTCAGCCGGCAAGATATTTTTTATATGCTTCCACCGCTTCTTCCATAACCTTATGTCCCGGTGCTCCCTTAGTGAGTCGGCGCTCCACACAAGTCTTCATTGAAACGGCCTCATATATATCTTCATCGAACATTGAAGAGATTTCCTTAAGTTCCTCCAGGGACATCTCTTCTATGCTCTTGTCCTTGTCGATACATTCCAGTACAAGCCTGCCTATGACGGAGTGTGCATCCCTGAAAGGCATTCCCTTTCTCACCAGATAGTCTGCCGCATCTGTTGCATTGGTAAAGCCTTTCTTTGCACTTTCTTCCATCACATCCCTGCGGAACTTCATAGTGACAACCATTCCCGTAAACATTTCCAGGCACTCTGACACGGTATCTATGGCATCAAATACGCCTTCCTTATCCTCCTGCAGATCCTTATTATATGCGAGAGGGATACCTTTCATCGTGGTGAGCATTCCCATTAATGCTCCGTACACTCTTCCGGTCTTGCCTCTTACAAGCTCAGCGATATCCGGATTTTTCTTCTGCGGCATAATGGATGAGCCTGTCGAAAATCCGTCATCTATCTCCACAAAACGGTACTCATTTGAGTTCCAGCAGATTATCTCCTCACAGAACCTTGAAAGGTGCATCATTATAATGGAAAGGGCATCCAGGTATTCTATAATATAGTCCCTGTCCGATACAGAATCCATTGAGTTGCCTGTAGGAGCATCAAAGCCAAGGAACTCAGCGGTAAAATCCCTGTCCAGCGGATATGTGGTACCTGCAAGTGCTCCGGAGCCCAGAGGACAGGTATTCATCCTCTTCCTTATATCCGATAGTCTTGATCTGTCCCTTATGAACATCTCAAAGTAAGCACCTGTATGATGAGCCAGTGTCACAGGCTGAGCCTTCTGCATATGGGTAAATCCCGGCATATATGTATCGAGATTATCTTCCATTATCTTAAGCAGAGCGCCCTGCAGTTCCTTCACCAGCGAATCGGTCTCATCCACCGCATTCCTTATATAAAGCTTCATGTCCAGAGCCACCTGGTCATTACGGCTGCGTCCTGTATGAAGCTTCTTCCCTGCATCACCTATGCGTTCCGTAAGCTTAGCCTCTACAAAGCTATGGATATCCTCATACTCTTCAGAAATCTCAAGGGTTCCGTTTTCAAGCTCATTCCTTATGTCATTAAGTCCTTTTACTATTGAATCCTTTTCTCCCTCAGAAATGATTCCCTGGCGGGACAGCATAGTTGCATGTGCAATGCTTCCTTCTATGTCCTGCTTATAAAGCCTTTTATCGAAATTAATGGACGCATTAAAAAGATAAACATTCTTATCTGTTTCCTTTGTAAAACGACCTCCCCAAAGCTGTGCCATATAGCTCTCCTCTTTGTTTAATCCTGATTTTATTGCTACATTATTTCACATGATGATAATAATTTCAACTGCCGATTTAGTGTGGGAAGCTTTTATTAACTGTCCAAACCGGTTGCGGCATCCATCCGCATTTTTTTCAGAAAGCCTGTCAGCAGTATGAGCGCACCAATCATTGTCACAAGTTCCGTCACAGGCTGTGCCCATATAAGTCCATAAAAATCAAACATCGAATTCATAAGCAAAAGCAGCGGTATATACAATACTCCCTGTCTCACAATGGTTATCCCCAGGGCATACAAAGGTTTCCCCATAGACTGGAATGTGGCCCTTGAAGAAGATGTAGCTCCTACAAAAGGCAGTATGAACATGTTAGCCCTGAGCACCCTGCAGCCATACCTGATCACTACCGGATTTACAGTAAACCTTCCTATGATGACCGGCGCAAAGATACCGAATATCACCATCACCACTATCTCCACTGCTCCTGTCACAAACACATTTGCCTTTAAGAGCTTTAACATCCTGTCGAAATTTTTAGCGCCGCAGTTGTATCCCATCAGAGGCTGCAGTCCGGCAGCAAAGCCCTGATAGATATAGCTTCCGAAGCTCATTACTTTCTGTGATATGCCCATCCCCGCTACTGCCAGTTCACCATAACCAACTGCAAGATTGTTCAATACCACAAATGTTGCAGCCGTAAAAGCGGTCTCCAGCGACGCCGGAATCCCCACCCGATATATTTCACCTATAAGCCCTGAGTCAGGCCTGAAATTTACTGCATGGAACTTAAGTATCGTCCTTTTGATGACATACATAAATATCATCACTCCACACCCTGCAGCATTGCCGAGCACTGTTGCAACAGCGGCCCCTTTTACCCCCATTGACAATCCGAATATGAATATCGGATCAAGGATAATATTTGCCGCCGCTCCTGTCATCATCCCCACCACGGAATATTTGACGGAACCTTCTGCACGCATAAGCTGGCCAAAAGTATAATTTCCCATCAAAAAGAAACCGCCGATCAAAAGTACTGACACATAATCTGCAGTATAGCCGAAAGTATTATCAGCTGCCCCCAGCACTCTTACCAGCGGTTGCAGTAAAAACAGCCCTGCAGCCCCGAGCACAACAGAGTTGACCAGCGTAAGCACATAGCCCATACACAATGCATGTTCTGCCTTATCATTTTCCCCTGCGCCTAAAAACCTGGCTATAACCGAAGAGCCTCCGGTTCCCACCATATTGCCTGCTGCGATCATTATCATCATTACGGGATAGCCAAGATTTACCGCCGCCATCTGATAGTCATCATTAAGTTTTCCGATGAAAAAAGTGTCCACAAGATTGTAGAACACCATAACAAACATGCCGAGAACCAGCGGAACGCCTGTTTTTAATACTGCAATAACAGGCCTCTCGCTGCTCAGCGTATATATTCTCTTGTCAGCTCTGTCCATATTTATTAAATCGCCATGTTCATTATATTTAAGATTACTCTATAACAAATGGCTCCTCATGTAGTTTTTTCTCAAATTCTTCCTTGGGAAGAGGCTTTGCAAAATAGAATCCCTGTGCCCGGAGACAGCCATATTTTTTCAGCATTGATATCTGCTCGGGATTCTCAACACCTTCCGCAATGCACTCCATTCCAAGTTCAGCAGCAAATGCTATGACATGCTTTAGCATAACATTCTTTCTCTCGTCCCCGCTTCCGATATGATCAACAAAGCTCTTGTCTATCTTGAGCTCATCAAAATGAATATCCTGTATCAGTGTCATTGAGGAATATCCCACACCAAAATCATCCACTGAAGTTCTGATTCCCAGCTCATTAAGTCTTGATATCACCTGTGTCAGCCGCTTCTGATCTGTAACTGATTCCGTTTCCGTAAACTCTATAATAACCAGTTTATGGTCAAGTCCCCTGCTGTCAAGAACTTTTGCGATATCATCAGCGATTGCAGGATTTGACAGATGCCTCCTGGAAAAATTGACCGACATTGGAACCGCCTCATTGCCGGCAGCCACCCAGTTGCTGATATCAGAACACACTCTCCTCAATATCTCAAAATCCAGCTCGCAGATTAAGTTGGATCTTTCAAAGACAGGAATGAACCTCATGGGAGGCACTACCTCTCCATTTTTTATCCACCTGCACAAAGCCTCGCCGCCGTCTATCTTACCTGTATTAAGATTGATCTTAGGCTGATAATACGGCACAAATTCACCCGCATTGAGATATTCATTAAAATGCAGTTCCATGCTCCGGTTTTCTTCCATAAGCTTTGCTGACTTCTGGTCAAAAAACACATACGGAACCCGTACAACATACCTGGCATATGCGAGAGCCGACTGAGCACCGTCCAATACCTGATTGTATCTTGTGATAAAACCGTCCAGCATATAGATGCCGGCCGATGCTGACATTTTTACATTATCCCTGTCCCGGTCACCATATGATATGCATTTTTCATTGATAAGAGAAATGAACTTTTCTACATTTTCCTTAAGAATGAGCGCACAGTAGTTATCACCGCCAATCCTCCAAAAACACTCGTTTTTGCCAATCACCTTTTCAAACTCAGCGGCATAAAGATACATAAGCTGTGTCGCAGCTTCATTACCGAAACACTTATTGACATCCGTCATGTTTCTTATATTGATAAAGAACGAAGCATACTGTGAAATAATGCCGCGATCGATTTTATCATTTATAAAGCTTATGCCGTATGCCATATTGTAATTTCCGGTCTGCATATCATGGAAAGTACAATAGTCCAGTTTTTCATGCAGGCGAGTCCTGCTCTTTACGATGAAAAGCGCATTCAGGAAAGCCCTTGCCGCTTTTTCATCCTCAGCAGACCATTTTATCCCCTTTTTAGGATAGGCTCTGAAATAGAAATTTCCGCCTATGACACGCCTGTCACCTATAACTATCTCGTAATCATCATAACCGTCACCGGCCTCATAATAAACAAGATGCTGTTCGGGTATGCCGCGTTTTTCAGTCTGGTCACTCTCATATTCGATGAATTCCACCAAACCGACATCAAGCTTATTTGCAATATCCTCTACCAGTCCCTTATCCGCAGGACAGAAGAAATCTTTTATCTGGCTTTCCTTAAACTGAAAATCACATACTGCCTCATACTTATTCATACATTTACCCCCTCTTTGAATCTGACTATCATCTCATTTGTCAGGCTCATGTTTTCGAAAGCATCGTCTATCCCTGAACGGTCAAGCCAGACAGCTTCCGAAAGTTCCCCTTCATCCATCTTTATATCATCACTGCCATCAACATCACAGAAGAATCCCAACAGCAGGTCCTGGTCAAATCCCCAGGGCTGGCTCTTGTAATACCTTATATTCTTAACCTTAAGTCCGGACTCCTCCATTACCTCTCTCCTGACGGTATCCTCGGCTGTCTCTCCTATCTCACAAAAACCGGCTATAAGGGCATGTCCTTTATATGCACGTCCCTTATACCTGGTTATCAGTATCTTATCACCGTTCGTAACACCGACTATCACAGCAGGCATGATCTTAGGATAGACCGTCATCCCGCACTTACTGCATACCATAGACCTTTCAGTTTTACCGGGCAGCATATTACAGCCACACCTTCCGCAGAATCTATTTTCAATATACCACTTATAAATCTGCCAGCCTGTTGAAGCCGCAAAATTATATATCCTGTTTTCAGACCGCCTGAAGAACCTCAGTTCAACAGTTGCAAGATTCATGGCAACGAGACTGGTATATGCGGTCAGGTATTCCTCTGCAAGGGTATAAAATGCCGTCTCACCGATTGAGAACATATATATAGGCTCAGGTCCGCTGCTGCCATCTGAAAGACTGCCACCGGTCACAAGCTCGGCTTCTTCCGCTATAGCCTTCACCACCTCTTCAAGATCCGGGAGAACTGCCGCATCATCGTTTTTCTGTTTCACATAAACAGCCTTGTCAAGATAACGGTAAAGCAGTACCTTTGATTCCTTTATCCCCTCCGGAACCGAATATGAAATATTGAGTTTCTCCGCAAAACCTTCCTGAATCATAGCCTCACCTGTCTTCTGCCGTCTCACCGGCAGCATTTTCACTTACCGCCTCATCTGCTGATACAGATTCTTCCGGTTTCTCGCACGCACAGTATCTGTTATATATCTCCACATGGTCATATATCGCCTGCCATGCAGAAGAGGATTTTCCGGTCACACATATATATTCTTTCCCGTCATAGGCTTCAAAATAACTAACTGCACAGTTCCTTGACTGATTCACGAAGCCCGTCTTTGCTGCCACTACTTCTCCCGGTGTCTCCAGATCTTCTATACGCCTCAGGAAACGGTTTGAAATGCTGATTCCGTCCGGATGTTCCTCCGTTTCGGCAGTTCTGTATTTATGTGCAGACAGAGCCTTAAAACACATCTCATTTTCCAGCGCAGCTTTCATTATCATAGCCATATCGATAACGGTACACTTATTATCCTCAGAAAAAATACCCACAGGATTTTCAAAATGTGCAGTTCCTGCAAGTCCCAATTCTGCAGCCTTGTCATTCATGGCATCCACAAAGGCATCCTTTGAACCGCAGGCTGCATCCGCCAGTGTAAGCGCAGCATCCGCACCTGACGGAAGTATGGTTCCGTAGAAAAGCTCCCTTGCAGTGACCACCTCTCCCACTTCGTAATTTACGGCAGAACAGTCATTAGTAAACACGTAGTTCATGGTCTCCTGTGAAACGGCATACTCCGCATCCAGATCCGTTATATTCTCAGCCGCCACCAGCACAGTCATAACCTTCGTCATGGAGGCAGGATAAATAACTGTATCTGCATTCTTCCTGGCAACAACATGTCCATCACTTAAATCTATAAGGACTGCATACTCACTGATTACCTTGTCGCTTGTGATTGTTGCCGTGGAATCATCCGAATATACTTTGTACCCTGCATAAAACGGTGTCAGCGGCGTACATCTGAAATCATCATCCGGATGAGTCACCGGCTCAGCGATATCTTCGGAAACTGCCTCATCTACGGAAACTGTCGGGAATACTAAATCAACGGAAATAATATCCTCAGATACAGCCTCTGCAGTTTCAGGTTCCTCAGAATTCTTACCGCCAAGTACCAGTCCCAATACCACTATAAGGAGTATCAGCACTACCACAATAGCTGCAACACCTATGGCAACCTTCTTTTCCTTATTCCTGCGGCCGTATGAACTGCTGTACATGCTGCCATAATAACCGCTGTATGAACTGTGGTATCCTCTTTTTCTATTACGTCTGCGCAAAACTTTCTCCGCCACCGGAATTTCCGTCCAAGACTGCTGAATATATTTTCATAGCGATAAACTCTTCCGGAATCCCATAATAATTCCATTATCTTTATATAATACAAAAAAAAAGGCACTTTGTTCAAGTGCCTGAGATTTTCCTGCCATAAGGTATCTCATACCCCCACGGACTTATCTCTTCAAATGCGTGGGCTACGGCAAACACATCCTCATCCCGGAATTTTTTCCCTATTATCTGCATTCCCACCGGCAGCCCCTTACAGGTCAGTCCTGCAGGCACTGAGGCCGCCGGATTCCCCGTGAAATTTTCAAAAAAAGTCTCGCAGAAGCCTATAAGCGGCTCTATCTTCCGGCCGTTTAATTCTTCAGGCCCTTTTGTATTTCCGTCAGATGCATTTTTCACAGGCGGACAGATAGTAACCGGTGAAACAATGATATCGTATTTTTCAAAAATATCCTGCTGTGCATCAAGAATCTCGGTACGCAGTTCGTTGAAATATCGATAATCCATTATATTTGAATTAAGCGCCTCTTTATTCCAATATATAAACTCCTCGGGAAGCTCCTCCCTGTGGTCACGTACAAGGTCAAAACCCTCTTTTTTCCAGAGTTCCATATCGATTGCGGTATCAACACATATGCTCCGACACCAAAGCTTTGCAAAATCATTCTGGGTATGCCTGAAATTAAAATGCACATCCTCCACATCTGCCCCGGCTTCCTCAAGCCGGTGTGCAGCGGCTTCCACAATCCCTGACACATCTCTGTCCACAGTAAAGACATCAAAATCAGCGGTAAACGCGATCTTCCAGCCCTTTATGGGCCTTTTCATAAGTTCAGTAAAATCTCTCAAGCCGTGATCCAGACTTAAGGGATCCCTTGGATCATAAACAGCCATATAATTCAGCATCACGGCACTGTCCAGAACAGTTCTCGTAATAGCTCCGTCAAAACAGTAGGGATGAGTAGCTGTCCAGCCATCCGGCCGGCAGATACTGGGTATAGTTCCCACCGAAGCTTTATAGCCGAAACAGGAACACCAGGCAGAAGGAATCCGGATAGAACCTCCTCCATCAGAACCTTCAGAAATGGGGACCAGTCCGTCAGCTACCGCTGCAGCAGAACCACCGGAAGAACCTCCGGAATTATATTCTGTATTGAAAGGATTGCAGGTGGGACCATAGAGTTTGTTGTCACAGGTACCTCTAAAAGCAAAGGCAGGTGCGTTGGTCTTGCCGACTGCAATAGCTCCGGCATTTCTTGCCGCTGTATAAAAAGCAGAATCTGCCTCATCCTCCCTGATAAGGGATTTTACGCCGCCATGACTGTTAGTCCAGCCCTTTTTTGACGGCAGAAAATCCTTTAGCCCCACAGGTACGCCTGACAAAGGACCTGTATCCTCCCCGCGCATCATCCTTTCCTCCAGGATCTTTGCTTCTGCCCTTGCCTCATCAAATTTTGTATAAACAAAGGCAGTGAGGCTGGGATTACGTTTTTCAATACGCTCTGCAAAGTAATCCACCACTTCAGTTGGAGTGATATTTCCACTCTTGACTTCCGATCCCAGTTCAACACCTGACAGTTCTTCTAATTTCATGATCCGCTCATTCTGCCGTATTCCATACAGCGTTGCGAAAAGAGTCCCGATTACGCTGCCTTCCCTGCTGCAGCCTTTAAGTACTCTACTCCGATGCCTTCCTTTTCCCAGCCTTTGGATATTTTGTATCCAACAGGCGAAAAGACAGCTTCCGCAATAAGTTCAATAACCATTGATGTCGTTGAACATATAAGCACCTGTGTCCAGTTCCAGCCGAAAAAAACATGGGAGACCAGTGCCGAAAACACGAAATTGTCTACCCACTGACCTACCGCTGTTGATATAAAGCTCCGCACAGCAAAGCCACTATATCCCCCCTTGTCGACCTTTTTACCGATCAACTCGTTAAGTACCGCATTGACTACGGAAGACAAAAGCATTGCTATAGCTGACCCCAGTACAACATACCATGCGCTTCCAAATGTTGAATTCAGCCCGGCATTGATATACTCGCCAACTGCAGGATCCGAAGCACTATAATAGGCCGCCCAGCGTCCCGGCGTCATCGACAGCAGCCAAAATATGCCCACCGTTACAACATTTACAAACATCGCAAGAAGCGAGACCTTAATGGAAGCTTTCGCCCCGAAGCGCTTGCAGATGCAGTCCATGCATAAAAAAGATATCCACGAAAGCGCAAGTCCGCAGTTTATGCAAAAATACTTTGATGAAAACAGTTCCTTGCCTGCTACCAGATTCATGCAGACAACTGACAGGATAAAGACCGAAATGACCATGGACGGCACATTCCGCAGAAGGATCCTGTAATCCTTCAATTCACTTCTCAGATATTTCATTTCTTACTCCTTTGGTTTTAATATTTTACAAGCAGGATATCGGACCCGAACTGCTTGGCCTGCGCCCTATGCACACGCAGGCTAAATTATATACTATTTTAGTCAGAATACAAGGGAAATCTTTTTAAACAAAGCCTTTAACAAGTCCTTGATACAACGCTCCCTGCAATTGTGTGATAAACAGGCAGCACTTCTGAAAATAAAATGCCCTCCCCCTGCACACTTTATGCTGATACGCCCAATGCGGGATATCATAACAATCCTTCAGCTTGCAGATATTTCCAAAATGCATCCAGCCCTTTGGTAAGATCAGCATAGGTCGCATCAAAATTCCCCGTATACCATGGATCTGCCACATCCCTGCCTCTGCCAATTCCGGATACAAAATCCAAAAGCTTATATATCTTATCGGAGCGGCCTCCGGCTATACGCTGCATATTGCGGATATTAGCCGTATCCATTCCGATCAGATAATCATAATAATCATAATCTTCATTTGTCATCTGCACTGCCCTGTGCGGCACGAGAGGGATCCCGACTTCCCGCAGCTTCTGTACGGTTCCGTAATGCGGCGTATTCCCGATTTCCTCACGGCTTGTAGCCGCTGACTCTATCTCAAAGTCATCCTTCCTGTGATTATTTTCAGCCATATAAGCAAACATACTCTGAGCCATCGTGCTTCTACAGATATTGCCGTGGCAGATGAATAATACTTTTATCGGCATTTCTTACCTCCAAAACCGCATCAAATTGCTCCAGTTTGCGCCGGTTTGCCAGGCTGCTGAAGCTTCCGTCATTTTACAGAAAATCGGGCCAAATGGCAAAACCCGGCAAAGTGTGGCAAATCTTGGCCGTGAATCGTAGTCAAAACGTAGTTTTTTATGGGGCCTAAACTACTTGCGTCCCGGCGTGGGTTCACCTTGCTTTGCCGTGGGTTCACTTTCCGTGGGTTCACTTTTGAACCCATGAACCCATTTTTGTGGGTTCATTTGAACCCACGATAGGAAGATTATCTTCCAATATAACGCGCTAACACATTATCTCTACAAATCTTGAATTTGTCGAATTGAAACTCGAATCATCAATTACGCTCAGCCAAATCTGCTTTCCAGAACATCCGCAGCTCTTTCGCATCCAAGCTCCTTCTTCAGGGTCGCCTGCGCTTTCTTCGCTCAGCCATCATATCTGCCACTGATCAGTTCTCTGATCGATTCTTCGATTCTCTCCACACTGGGGATCTCAAATCTGACGTAAAGGGGCTCCGGACCGCAGTCAAGTTCATGCACCCTTCTTCCGTAAAACAGCTGATCCAGAGCAAGTGGCATCACAAGCGTTGGTTTTCCGGCTCTGAGTCCTATGCCGTTTGTAGAACAACCTCCATGATGTACAACAGCCCGCACCCGCTCAAACAGCCAGCCATGTATTAGAGTCAGCCGTTGTTTTTATTTGCTGACTGTAATCAGCCATAACATAGTAAAGATCATCGCAAAACCCAATGCATCAAATGCCGTAAAAGCGCTTCCGAGGACTAAAGTAGAAATGACTGCTGCGGTCAGAGGCTCAGCAAAACTATAGAGAATTGCTTTGGATGGTCCGATAAGTTTTACACCGCTGATATATAGAGTAAAGGCGCAGAGGTTG
>OCVV011358147.1_pt1 | contig 51859 bp, 48 predicted proteins | sample 1539721 | NCBI WGS metagenome assembly OCVV01 (sample SAMN02144230, study PRJEB22623) | gut metagenome | biome: sheep rumen | host: Ovis aries | place: New Zealand
CACTCGACGCTCGGCTACATGAGCCCCGTCGAGTTCAGGAAGGCGGGAATGCTCCTCTCAAAACCGTCCAAATAAATGTTGCCAATCCAGGGCGAGCTTCCAGCCCACGCGCTGCCAGCGGTGCCCGAGTGCGTGGCCCGCGAGTGTGGCGAGGGCGAAGAAGAGGCAGCCGAACCACGCCTGGCTCGCCACCACTTGCGCCGAGGTGAAGCCCGCGGCGTAGGCGAGCTTGTAGGTCGTGGCCATCGCGCCGTAGCAGGCGCCGCCCGCAAAGACCTGGAGCGCCGCCTTGGCCTGTCCCGCGCCCGTGGCTCCTGCCCCGGCGGCCTGTTGCTTGATTGTGTTTGTTCCTGCCATTAGGCTCCCTTCCGTCTGCTGTCTTGCAGATGCACGTCTCGTGCGTCTGTTCCCTGCAGTCGGAAGGTGGGCTCGTGCGGTCTTCTGGCGGTGCATGTGGCACCTACTGCCAAGACGAAAAAAGCCACGCAACCGACTGCTCGGTTGCGTGGCAAAAAGGTGGCTAGCGCCCAGAAAAGTCCACGCGTTTTTAGACTGAGACAAAGTACTACAACAGGTGAGATTCCGTCAAGAAAAACCGAGGAAAAAAAGTGAGTCTCTGCCCGCCGTACCTGCGGCGGTCGTTCCCCGAACGGGGCGGTGCGTTGGGGACTGTCTCGATCTGTAACAGTAAGACCCGGTTTTGGTCCGTAGATGTTACAGATTTAGACGTTTTGTCGGGGCGGTTTCCGTTTGTCTTGATCTGTAACAGTTAGGGGACAAAAGTGGGCCTAGCGGTTACAGATCGAGATTGTTGAGGATGGGTGGTGTAGCTAAAATAGCCCCGTCCCCTTTTAAACATTGGGAAATCGAGCGTGGCAAGCATAGGTCTTCGGGGTATAAGACGGCTAATTGTATCCGCCTTACGAAAGGAACTCTCATGCCCAGCGTTGCCGTTCTCGCCGCCGATGGTTTTGAAACTATTGAATGCCTGACCATGGTCGACGTCATGCGTCGCGGCGGCGTGCGTGCCACGCTCGTCTCGATCATGCCCACGCGTGAGGTCGTGAGCTCGCTGCAGATTCCCGTGACCTGCGATGCGCTCTTTGACGAAATCAACTTTGAGGAGTACGACTGCATCGTGCTGCCTGGCGGCCTGCCCGGAGCCACCAACTTGCGCGCCGACCAGCGTGTCTGCGATGTAGTCTGCGAGTTCGCCGCAACCAAGCACGTTGCCGCCATCTGCGCCGCCCCGTTTATCCTGGGCGAGCTTGGTCTGCTCGAGGGACGCCGCGCCACGTGCTTCCCCGGCTTTGAGAAGAGCTTCCCCGAGGGTGCTTATACCGGCGATAAGGTCACGCAAGACGGCAACATCATCACTGCCAGCGGCATGGCACAGTCACTTCCCTTTGCCTTGGAGCTGCTGCGCACACTCGCCGGCGACAAGGCCGTCGAGAAGGTTGCCGAGGGCATCCAGCTATGATTTTGGCTTCGCAATCGCCGCGCCGCATAGAGCTGATGCGCGAGGCGGGCTATGACGTTCGCGTAATTCCCGCAGATATCGACGAAACGCCTTTTGATGGCGAAGCTCCGCTTACGCTTGTCGAACGCTTGGCACGCGCCAAAGCCGCTGCCGTTGCCTCCGAGCACGCCGAACCCAACGAACTGACTGTCGCGGCCGATACCATTGTCACCTTTGACGGGCAAATTTTGGGCAAGCCGGCAGACGAAGACGAGGCACGCACCATGCTCCGCGAGCTTTCGGGCCGCACGCACCAGGTGGCAACCGGCGTCTGCATCGTTAAAGCCGGCGACGCTGCAGCTCCGCATGCCGCCGAAAGTCTGTCGTTTGTCGATGTGACCGACGTGACGTTCTATGAGCTTACCGAGGAGCAGATCGGGCACTATGTTGCCTCCGGCGAACCCATGGACAAGGCCGGAGCCTACGGTATCCAGGGCACAGGCGGCCGCATGCTCGTGCATGACATTTCGGGCGACTTCTACAACGTGGTGGGCTTACCCATCGCTCGCGTCGCACGCGCGATTCAAAAACTCTCGTAATTGCATCTGGCGCTGGGTATCCCCCGGCGCCTACAATTTTGCCGTACCGTACGGATCCCGACCGAGCATAAGGCCCGGCGGAAAACCGATAGGAGAAAACATGGACACCCTGCTCGAAGCCATTGACGTTTGCGATGTCGATGGCTTTTGCTTTGGCAACTATACAGACGAGGAGGCCGGCACCGGCTGCACCGTAATCGTGGCGCCCGAGGGTGCCACCGGCGGCGTTGACGTACGTGGTGGCGCTCCCGCTTCGCGCGAGACCGATCTGCTGCGTCCCGAGAACACCGTCGATAAGGTCCACGCCGTCTGCCTTTCGGGCGGTTCGGCCTTTGGTCTCGAAGCGGCAAGCGGCGTGGCCCGCGAACTCGAGAGCCGCGGCATCGGCCTGCCCGTCGGCCCCACGCAGGTGCCCATCGTGTGTTCCAGCTGCATCTTCGACCTCGCCTTTGGCGATCCCACCGTGCGTCCCGACATTGAGGCCGGTATCGCCGCCGTGCGCGAGGCGCTCGACCATACCCCCACCACACTCGAGCAGGGCAATGTAGGTGCCGGCACCGGCGCCACCGTAGGCAAGCTCATGGGGCCCGCCACTTGCATGAAGGCTGGCCTGGGAGCTGCTGCCGTGGCACTCGGCACCGTCAAGGTGGGCGCCGTGGTCTCGGTCAACGCCTGTGGCAACGTGGTCGACCCGACCACCGGCGAGTGGGTGGCCGGCATGCGCGCCGCAGCCGATAGCGACCAGATCGTCGACATGGAGCACGCCGCCCTTGCCGCCGCCGGCTCTATGAAAATGCCACTCGACCGCACCAACACCACCATCAGCTGCATCGTCACCAACGTGGAGCTCACTAAGACACAGGCCACCAAGGTCTCCCAGATGGCCGCAGACGCCTATGCACACGCCATCCGCCCCACACACACCACCAACGACGGTGACACCATCTACACCCTTGCCAGCGGCAAGCTGGGCAGCCAGGCAAGCGCCGCCGTTCCCCTAGACCTGCTGGGCATGCTCGCCGTAAGGGCCCTGGAAACCGCCATCGTAAACGGAGCCAAAACCGCCGAAACATCCCACGGCATCCCCGGCGTTGCGAAGTAATCCACTCGACCGTCGGTCGGAGGCGGGCGGGCGTTACGTTTGCTGCTCTACAGTCCTATGCAAGACGAAGGCCACATTAAGTGGCCTTCTTTGCATGCGGAACTCGCGACAAACGTAACGCCCGCCCGCCTCCGACCGACTACCAACTAAAAACTTTTCAGCCCAGGCCCCCGTGTACCGCGCGTCAAAGATCTTCAAATTCAGGCGGCCTGACAATCGATTCTTATAGCAAAGGCCCCTTGGCCTTTAGTTTGATACAAGTTCCGCACGAGCCGGAAAGCACTTAATGTGCTTTCCGTACGATCAGGACCGTTCGCAGTAGCAAACTAAAGGCCAAGGGGCCCAGTCAACCTATCAGCAGCGATTACTCAACAGCTAGTTGAATTTGAAGATCTTTGAGGCAAGACGGTATAGGCCGAGTGTGGTTTTGTCTCCAGCCCGCCCGTGCAGGTTGGTAAAGAAACCGACCACACCGTAGCGTGCACGACGATACATACGCTCGTCGTAGGCCTTCAAATCACTCCACAATGTCGTCAGGCGCTCGTCGGCGCAATCCTCATCGGAAAGCTTGGTAAGCACCGAACAAATTGCCATCATCATGGTGAAATAGCCCATCATGTACGCGCGCAGACGCGACGACTCGACATCGCTGTACAGATGGAACGACTCCATCATAATGCGCGTCACGCGAAACTGCTGGTCCAGACGTTTGACCATCGTGGCCTCGTTGACGCTCTGGCCCTCGCGACCGATAAAGTAACGATAGAGGTCGATGTCGGCGTAGTACATGGTCTTGCAGCGCGGCAGCGGCACATAGGCGTAGATATTGTCTACATAGAACGTGTGCGGCGGCATAGGCAGATTGGACGCGCGCAGCACATCCGTGCGATAACACAGGCTGTGCATGAGCAAATTCTGGTCCGGACGGAAATGGCCAATCTGGTCCCAGGTAAAGATCTTTTTGCGCGGCAGGGCAAACTTGTAACCAATGGCGGTATGCGTACCCTCGTAAACCTTCTCGTACACATAGTTCGAGATAAACAGATCGACGCGCTGGTCGCGCTCCTCAAAGCCACGCAGAATCGAAAGCATGGTCGAAAGCGCCGCACCGTCGAGCCAGTCATCCGAGTCGACGACCTTGTAGTAGGTGCCCTGCGCCTCGCGCAGGCCCGAGAGGACGGCCATGCCGTGACCGCCGTTCTCCTGATGCACCGCGCGGATGATACCGGGGTAACGCGCCTCCCACTCATCGGCCTTAGCTGCCGTCTCGTCCTTGGAACCGTCATCGACGATGATGATCTCGATATCGGTGGCGTAATCGCTCCCCTCTAGAATGGAGGTGATGCAATGGTCCATGTCCTTGGCGGCGTTATACGAGGGAATACCGAATGATATGACTTTATGCATGGCAGGCGATAATCTCATCCGAAAGATCGAGGGCAGAGTTGGTCACGGCATCCATATCGTAGTAACGATACTCGGCCAGGCGACCCACCGGGTGGAAGTTCGTCAGGTTCTGGACGCGCTCAAGATAGCGCTCATAGAGCTCGCGGTTCTCGGGCTCCAGAATGGCGTAATAGGGCGTCTCGCCCGAGTCGGGCGTATAGGCCTTGGAATACTCCTTCATGATGGTGGTCTTGCCGGGCAGGACCTGACCAGTCATGTTCTTGAACTCGGTGATACGCGTGTAATCCTCGCTCGTGGTGTAATTGACGGTGCCCACGGGCTGGAACTGGTCCATATCGAGCGTCTCGAACTTCATGTCGAGCGTACGGTACGGCAGAGCGCCCAGGTCGAGGTTGAACAGCTCGTCGAGCGGACCGGTGTAGACGATCTCGCCGCCATAGACCTTGCCGTCGATCTTGACGGTGGTCTCGTCAATCTCAAAGAGGTCGCGGGCGTCCACGTCGCAGAACACATCAATCAGATCGTGGTCGAGCATATGCTCGAACAACGCGGTATAGCCGTCCTGCGGCATGCCCTGGAAGGGAGCCTGCGGGAAATAGCGGTCATCGTCGCCCACAAAGACGGGAACGCGGCCGGTGATCGAGGGATCGATCTGGTCGGGCGTCTGGCCCCACTGCTTCATGGTGTAATGCAAAAAGACGTTCTCGTAGACGTAATCGGCGACCTCGGCAAGATCCGGGTCGTTCTTCTTGCGCAGTTCCATGATGGGCACCTTGACGTCCTTGCCAAAGGTCTCCACGAGCTTCTGATACAGCTCCTCGCCGCGCTCATCGCCAAAGGCGAGCTTGAGGCTCGCGTGGTTAAAGGGCACGGGCATAAGGGTGCCGTTGATATTGGCAAGCACCTTGTGCTGGTAGTCCGTCCACTTGGTAAAGCGCGACAGAAAATTGTGGACGCGCTCGTTAAAGGTATGGTAAATGTGCGGACCATACTCGTGGACCAGGATCCCGGCCTCATCAAAGCAGTCGTAAGCATTGCCCGCAATGTGGCCACGGCGCTCCAAAACGGCAACGCGATAGCCGATGGTCTCGGCAAGACGGCGGGCACAAACGGCACCGGCATACCCGGCACCGACGACAATCATGTCGTATGCGCCGGCGTTAAAGCCTTCAGGCAGGCCTGAGATAATCTGCATCGATACTCCTTGTCAAAAGCCACGGGCTCGTTAGCTGGGCTTTTCTCGAACATTCTTCGAGACATAGTTATCAGAGCGATTATAGCGCTAACGCGTCCTATAATGAGCTTGCCACACAAGGAAAGCTCAAGCACCCCGGCGTACATATTTGAAAGGTAAACCCGCTAGCAGCGGGTTTATTCGTGGACAGCCGGGTGCCTGGAGCTTAGCGAAACGCTTGTAAGGAGTAACATGAGCGATTTCCTAAACCGTATGAAGTCTGCCGCCAAGGCCGACCTTAAGACGATCGTCCTGCCCGAGGGCGAAGATCCGCGCACCATCATCGCAGCTACCAAGATCATCGAGGAGGGCTTGGCAAAGATCGTCATCTTGGGCAACCCCGACGAGATCAACGTTCCCGGCGCTACCGTCATCGACCCGCGCAATGCCGAGAAGCACGAGGAGTACGCGCAGAAGTTTGCCGAGCTCCGCGCCAAGAAGGGTGTCACCATCGAGCAGGCTCGCGCCCAGGTGATGGACGCCACCTACTTTGGCACCATGATGGTCAAGATGGGCGATGCCGATGGCCTGGTCTCCGGCGCCTGCCACTCCACCGCCGACACCCTGCGCCCCGCGCTGCAGATCCTCAAGACCGCCCCGGGCACCAAACTGGTCTCGGCCTTCTTCGTGATGTGCACCGACACTCCGCAGTTCGGCACCGACGGTACGCTGATCTTCGCCGACTGCGGCCTCAACATCAACCCGTCCTCCGACGAGCTCTCCGAGATCGCCATCGCCTCCGCTCACTCCTGGTCCACCTTCATGGGCAACGTTGAGCCGCACGTGGCCATGCTCTCCTACTCCACCATGGGCTCCGCCGGCGGCGAGGTCGCCAAGAAGGTCCAGGAGGCCGTTAAGTTCTGCAAGGAGAAGGCTCCCGAGCTCGCCATCGATGGCGACCTGCAGCTCGACGCCGCCATCGTCCCCACTGTCGCTCAGCTCAAAGCTCCCGGTTCCTCCGTTGCCGGTAAGGCCAACGTGCTCGTGTTCCCCGACCTCGAGGCCGGCAACATCGGCTACAAGCTGGTCCAGCGCTTCGCCGGCGCCGACGCCTACGGCCCCATCCTGCAGGGCATCGCCAAGCCGGTCAACGACCTGTCGCGCGGCTGCTCTGCCGACGACATCGTGGGTGTCGTAGCCATCACCGCCGTCCAGGCTCAGATGGCTGAGTAGCGGACGCACTCGCCCGAAGGCCGTACGGGCTAACCCCTGAAAACGTCCTCGACCAATGAAACGCCCCCGTTCTGCTCCTCCGGAGCTACGAACGGGGGCGTTTCTGGTCTGCGGAGTGTTTTCAGGGGTTAGCCCGTACGGCCTTCTACCGCAACGCAGCAATCAGGGCATCTGGAGTGGACGGCGGCTTGGCTACGAGCAGGGGCTGGGAATCTGAATGATTGGATGCCGTTGCTGGGGGGCAAACGATGCGGATATGGTCACTTTGGATTTGAAAGGCTTATAGGGCCTCGGCGGCCATTCTGCCGGAAAGTGTGTCCCGGTTTGAAGGTAAATTGTGGGATGTAGCTTCCACTTGGGGGCTGTTTGGGAAACTGCGGGACGGAATTTTGCTTTGTTGTGGGTCGCATTTTCCGCAACCTGCGCCAAACGGAAAGTGTGTCCCAAAATCCGCGTTCAAAATGGGATGGGGTTTCCGCCGTCCGCCCTCCAGAAAAAAGCCTCCCGAGCTGTTGCTCAGGAGGCCTTTCGTTTACATGCAATCGGCGTGCTAATTGTTCGCGGTCAGACGCTCGACGTCGTGGGCGATCATGTATTCCTCGTCGGTGGGGATGACCATGACGGTGACGGCGGAACCGGCGGCACTGATGACCTGCGGGCCGTTGCCCACGGCCTCGCGGTTCTTGTTGTTGTCGATGCGTACGCCCAGCCACTCAAAGCAGTCGCAGAAGGCCTTGCGGATCGACCAGTCGTTCTCGCCGATGCCGGCGGTAAAGGTGATGGTGTCTACGCCTGCCATGGATGCGATCATGGAACCGGCCTGCTGCATGGCCTTGTAGGCGAACATGTCGAAGGCGAGCAGGCAGCGCTCGTCACCCTCGGAGGCGCGCGTGCGGATGTCGCGGGCGTCGTTGGAGATACCCGAGATGGCAAGCAGACCGGACTGCTTGTTCATCATGTCATCGACTTCCTGATAGCTGTAGCCGCCCTCGCGCTGGAGGTAGCACACGGTGGCCGGGTCAATGGAACCACAACGGGTGCCCATCATCAGGCCATCGAGCGGCGTGAGGCCCATCGTGGTGTCGCGGCACACGCCGTCCTCGATGGCAGCGAGCGAAGCACCGTTGCCCAGATGGCACGAAAGCAGACGGTGGCAGCGCGAGCCCAGGATCTCCTTGGCCATCATCCACTCGTAGCGGTGGCTCGTACCGTGCGCGCCGTACTTGCGCACGTGGTACTTGTCGCACACGTCCTTGGGCAGCGCGTAGGTGTAGGCGACCTCGGGCATGGTCATGTGGAACGAGGTGTCGAAGACGGCCACGTTGGGCAGCTCCGGATACTTCTCGCGGCAATATTCGATTGCCGCGGCCTCGCCGTAGTTGTGCAGCGGAGCAAGCGGTGCCACCTCAAGAATCTTGGCCATAACCTCGTCGTCGACAACTGCGGAATCATCGAAGTGCCAGCCGCCCTGAACGATACGATGCCCAATGCCATCAATCGTAAAGTCGGTCTTCTCAAGCTCCTCGAGCACACGAGCGATAGCAGAGCGATGATCGGGGAAGGGAACCTCCTCGGTCTGCTTGGCGCCACCGTTCTCGGAGTGGCCAAAGATGCCCATGTCCGATCCGATACGCTCGCAGTTGCCCTTGGCGAAAACCTTGCGGGTATCGGTATCCAGAAGCTGATATTTAAGGCTTGAGCTGCCGGCGTTGACAACAAGTACGTTCATGAGACTCCTTTGCAGTGCAATACGGTCGACGCAGACCCCTTAAAGCGACCGCATTTTAATAAAAAGTTATCATATCTTGATAAATAGCTATCAGGCATATCGCCCAACGAGCGCAAAAGAGGGGCCGAACGGCGCTCGGTCGTCCAGCCCCTCCCCTCTTGCAATTACTTGCCGTTGACGATGCGCTCAACGTCGGAAGCGATCATGAACTCCTCGTCCGTGGGGATGACGAAGATCTTGACCTTGGAATCCTTGGCGGACAGGCACCAAGCGCCGTCGCCACGCAGGGCGTTGCGGGCATGGTCCATCTTGACGCCCATAAAGGCCAGACGATCGGCCACGCCGGCGCGGACAGCCGGAGCGTGCTCGCCGATGCCGGCGGTAAAGACCAGGGTGTCCATACCGCACATGGAAGTGGCCATCTCGGCAGCCTTGGCGGCAATCTTGTAGACGAACATATCGAAGGCGAGCTGAGCCTCGGGGTCACCAGCAGCGGCGAGCTCCTCGACGTTGCGGCAGTCGTTGGTCTTGCCGCCGGTCACAGCCAAAAGGCCGGACTTCTTGTTCATCATCTCGTCGACCTCGTCGAAGGTGTAGCCACCCTCGCGCTGCAGGTAGCACACGGTAGCCGGGTCGATGGAGCCGCAGCGGGTGCCCATCATGACACCGTCGAGCGGCGTCAAGCCCATGGTGGTGTCCATGCACTTACCGTCCTCGATAGCGCACAGGGAAGCGCCGGAACCGATGTGGCACACGACGACCTTGCGAGCCTCGCCGTTGGTCATCTCGGCAACCTTCTTGGAGATGTAGCGGTAGCTGGTGCCGTGGGCGCCGTACTTACGGATGTGCAGCTTGTCGCAGACGTCCTTGGGCAGGGCGTAGGTCTTGGCGACCTCGGGCATGTTGAAGTGGAAAGCGGTGTCATAGACCGTGACGTTGGGCAGGTCGGGATACTGCTCGAGGCAGTACTCGATAACGTTGGCCTCGGGGTTGTTGTGCAGCGGGGCGAGCGGAGCGACCTCGCGGATCTTGGCGAGGACGTCCTCGTCGACGAGGGAGGAATCGCCGAAGTACCAACCGCCCTGAACGATACGGTGGCCGATGCCCTCGATCTTGACGCCGTTGGCCTCGAGGTCCTTCAGGACGACCTCGATGGCGACCTTGTGGTCGGGGAACTCGATGTTCTCGGTCACCTTCTTGGAACCGTTGGCAGCGTGGGTGAAGGTACCGCCGGTAAAGCAGACGCGCTCGCAGGAGCCCTTTGCGGACACCTTGTGGGACTTGGTATCGATGACCTGATACTTAAGGGTCGAAGATCCTGCGTTGACGACCAGAACGTTCATGTGTCTCCCTACTAACAGGCGGTGTGGCGCCGCCAGGTTACATACGCTTCAATAATAAACCCAAACGCCCTCGCGCTCGGGTTTATTGCGTTGATATATAAGTTATCGGTGCCCAAATACTCATGGCCTTTGACTTGTAAGACGAAAGAGCGCGGGGATATACACCAAAGAAGATATCCCGAGCGCAACAAGCAATACGATTCGAATGCCCGCAACGCTACTCAACACAGCGTTGAGCAGATAGAAAAGGATGGCACCAACCGCCACCATCTGGCTTTGAACCGAAATCAGCGAACAGCGCATCGATGAATCGGCAGCATTTTGGAAAACTGAGTATTTGATTGGGGCAAACAACGAGTACGCAACCGTCTGCAGCACATAAAACACGGGCAGGAAATAGACCGGAGTAAAGGGAATCAAAAAGAGAGCAGTCAGGGAAAGGCGCACGATGCCGCAAATACGCGCAAAACGGCCCTTGTCGACATGAGCAATCACACTGGGCACAATAAGCCCCATGGAGGCCGAGGCAAGGAGCTGGACCGCAATGATCACACCCGAAGCGACGGCATTCATTCCGCGACCCTCAAGCAACAGTGAGAAAAAGTCTTCCAGGGCGACAAAAGCAAATGCCTGAGAGCAGTCCATGATGAACGCTGAACGAAGAATGCCGTTACGCGCAATAGCGGCACCGATCATCTTCGGGCTAATTCCACGCTCAGGTGTCGCTGCAGCGTCCCCTCTTCGCATCTCAGGAATGCAGACAACGACAACCAACGTCAGCGCCATTGCGATGATATCTGCCGAAAGACCAATGAGATATGCACCGACAGACGAAATGAAACCGCCCACGCAAGCGGAGATGGCATAAGAGGCATAGAAAACAAATCGCTCAACGACATTAAGTCTTACGAGCTGGTCCTGAGAGACGCTGTCAATGTAGATCGCTTCTATGGATCCGCTCACACATGCAACGGCAAAACCTTTGAGAGCAAACGCGCCGATTAAAAGCAGAGGAGAACGGACGAGAAGCAGGGCGGCGTAGTATCCAAGCATTCCCACAACGCCAACGAGACCACTTGTCTTTCGTCCAAACCTATCGGCAATATAGCCAGTGGGAACCTCAAGAATGAACTTACTCACTTGGTATACAATCATCATGCTAGAAATCGCTACCATCGAGAATCCGATGAATTCAAGGTAAACCGTCAGAAAATACAAAATGGTGCTGAAGTTCGACAGAAAAACGAACGTCATATAAAGCAAAACCGTACGGTTTTTCATGCTCCGCCCTCCAAGAGCCAATAGCCCAAACCGAAATCTTGGAAAAGCATGAGGGCAAAGCCGTCAGTCATGTGTTACAAGGCGTCAACATTCACTTGACGCCACGAGGCCAAATGGCCTCACGAAGCGAGATGACGCAATAGGTGAAGAAATACCGTCTGGTGTCGATCGGTCCAGGCATTTTGTCGATAGCAAAAATAGATGGGCAAGGCCACGTCATGCGAGCCTTCAATGGAGCACTCGCTCACTTCCAGTCCATCTGTTGCGAGAGAAGAGCCAGAAAAACTCAATATCAATCCCCCGGCTTGAAGAAACTCAGTCTGTGCCCTGTTTTCGTATTCGACGTCGCGGAAGCGGAAATTAACCAGCTGAGCCTCGGGACATTGGTTGATTGCATTGAGACAGGGTGACAAATTAATGGGAACAGCCAGCCTGCCGCCCAGCAACTCACGAACGGTCATAGCACCCACAGATTGATGACCCGCTGGACACGAAAGAACCTTGAGCTCCTTTTCACCCAAGTATTTCGAAGAAAGGACACTATCCCTTGGTTCCTCAAATGAGATGGCCGCATCCGAAATGCCAAGCACAAGTGATTCAAAGCATGTGGCCGTTGGCTGATGCCAAACATCAAGGTGAATCTGGGGGTGCGAGCTTTCAAACGAGTCGTACCAGTTTTCGGAAAAAAGACGCCCCCGCCCGTGAAGACAGGGGGCGTAAAGACGGAAGTGGCCGTCGGGCGAAACGCCGCCGTTCCCCGATTGAGCGTACTTTTTGAGATCGTCGACTTGTGCCAGGATCACGCGTGCACGACGCGCAAATTCTCTGCCCGCCGGAGACAAAACAGCCTCCCCCGCCGATCGGTCGAGCAAAACAATCTGATACTCAGATTCCAACTTTTTGATTGCCGACGAAACGGCCTGTGGGCTCACGTGAACGGCGCGAGCCGCTTTGCGTACGCCGCCGTAGTTCGCTACCGCTTGAAGGTATTCGAGTTGAGAAAGCTGCATAGGTTACTCCAAAGGCAGCCAAGGCGACGGGCTGTGCGTCCTCAGATGAGGTTCTCGCCCAGGTTCTTGCCGCCGAGGACGTGCATGTGGAAGTGCATGACGGTCTGGCCGGCATTGACGCCCTTGTTGGAGATGACGCGGAAACCGTCCTCCAGGCCCTTGGCCTTAGCGACCTCCTGGATGGCGTGGGCCATGGCGCCCATGGTCTCGGCAGGCACGTTGTCGGCGATGTCGCCGTAGTGCTTCTTGGGGATCACGAGCGTGTGGACCGGTGCCTGGGGGTTGAGGTCGTCGAAGGCGATGACCTGGTCGTCCTCATAGACAACGGTCGAAGGGATCTCGTGGTTGGCAATTTTGCAGAAGATGCAATCACACATAGTTGTTCCTTTCTCACAGACCAAGGTAGTCTTTTTGGGACGGGGCTTTTTTGACTACTTTTTCGCAAGCGCAGGCACCTGGCGAGCCGTCGCGCAAGGGTAGTCAAAAAAGCCCCGTCCCAAAAAGACTACCCCAAAGTAGGCTGCGAGGTGGTTAGAACGAAAGGTTGTCGTCGGTGTTGGCGGCCTCGCCGTCGGCGAGCACGTCGTTGCCGTCGACGTCCTTAAGGAGCACCGAAACCTTCTGCTCGGCATCGGACAAGCGGGTACGCAGGCTCTTGAGGAGCTCGACGCCGCGTGTGTAGCTCTCGAGCGACTCCTCGAGCTCCATGTCGCCCGACTCCAGGCTGCGGATGATGAGCTCCAGCTCCTGCGAGGCCTGCTTGTACGTAAGCTGCTCGACCGGGGTCTTCTCTGCCATATCTGTTTCCTTTCCTAAGGGTCTATCACTGTGAAACGCGGTCTACTCGACCGCGATGACGGTTGCTGCCACGTTGCCGTCCGCCATGCGCACGCGGATGGCGTCGCCCGGCTTAAAGGTCTTGGCGCTCGTAGCCACACCGTCCTCGCTGTACGCGATGGAGTAACCGCGGGCAAGCACCTTGAGCGGCGACAAGGCATCGAGCGACGCAGCAGCTCGGCCCAGGTCGGACGCGGGCTTGCTGAGCATCGTGCGCCCCTGATGCTCCAGACGGGAGCTCGCAAGCGTGAGCGCATGGCGCTTGCCATCGAGCCCCGAGGTGCTTGCGATCAAGCGCTCGGGCAGACGCTCGAAGTTGGAGCGGAATGTCCCGACCGAGCGCGCTATGGCGCCCGACAGGCGATCGGCAGTCAGCGCAAGCTCCGATTCGCGGCGCTCGACCATAAATGTGGGGTCGTTGAGGCACGGGCGACGTGCGGCGGCATCGAGCGCATCGCCCAGACGGGCCGTATAGGTATCCCAAGCGCGGCGACCGCGCTGGTCGAGCATCTCCAAATCAACCTGATCTGACCCGATCATCGAAGCCATCGCGGCGCCCAGACGCTGATGGCGCGTCTCGAGCACGTCGGCCAACTCCGTCATGGCCGGCGCCACCGATTCTGCCGCTGCCGTTGGTGTGGAGGCGCGACGGTCGCTCACCATGTCGCAGATCGAGGTATCGGGCTCATGCCCAATACCGGTCACCACGGGCACGGGACAGGCTGCCACCGCACGGGCAAGCTCCTCGTCATTGAAGGTCATGAGGTCCTCGAAGGAGCCGCCGCCACGCACGAGCAAAATGCAATCGGGCGCCGGCGTAATAGAAGCGGCGCGACGCAAGCCTTCAATAAGCTCTGCCGGCGCACCCTCGCCTTGAACTTTGGCACCCACGCAAACGAGCTCGACGAGCGGGTTGCGACGACGCAATGTGCGCTTGACGTCGTCGATTACGGCGCCCGAAAGCGAGGTGACGACCGCCACGCGCGAGCAGAACACCGGAATGCGACGTTTGCGCGCCTCGTCCATCAGGCCCTCGCGGCGTAGCTTTTCGGCCAGTTGCGCCACTTGTTGACGCAGCAGACCCTCCCCCGCCAGCGAGAACGAGCGGGCGACGAAGCTCATGCGACCCGTAGGCTTGTAGAGATTGAAGCTGCCCTTAAAGCTTACCTGCATGCCGTCGCGCAGATCGAACGTGCGCTTAAGGTAGGCGCCCTTCCAGATGATGCAGTCGACGGCCGCCGAGTCGTCCTTGATTTGGAAGTAGCAGTGGCCGCTTCGGGCATTGGGACCACGAAAACCCGTGACCTCGCCCAAAACGCTCAGCTGCGGAATGGCATCGAGCGCGCCGGCGGCGATCTCCACCGCTTGGCTCACACTGAGCTCTTTGCGCTCCCGCTCGTCTGATCCGTCGAACTCGGCGGAAACGGTATTGCCGGTTAGATTCCAGCCTGCCACGCAGCCTCCTTTCGTTATCGTGCACAAAGGCTCCGGCCCTGCGCAAATTCGAGTCCAACACATAGTACAGCGCCGCGGGGACACAAATCCCCCGCGGCGCTTGTCAAGCCAATCTGTTATCGGTTGGAGTTTCTGTTGTAGCGAGCCATCAGGTAGAGCAGCTGAATGATCGAGGTGAGCGCTGCGGCAACATAGGTAAGCGCGGCTGCCGTCAGGACCTTCTTGGCACCGTTGACCTGCTTGGAGCTCATGCCCGACCGCTCGATGTACGCCACGGCGCGGCGGCTGGCATCAATCTCGACCGGCAGCGTAACCAGCTGGAACAACACACTAAACGAGAAGAAGATCAGCGCGAGGGTCGTGAGTCCCGCGATGTTCATAAACAGGCCCATGAGCAGCACGATGGTCCAGGTGTTCTGGGTAAAGTTGACGACCGGGACCAGGGCAGTGCGCACCTTCATCATGGCATAGCCGCTTTGGCGCTGGGCGGCGTGGCCCGCCTCGTGGCAGGCGACGGCAACGCTTGCGACCGATCCGCCCGAACGGTTGGCATCCGAGAGATACAGGTTGTTATCCTGCGGGTTGTAATGGTCGGTGAGCTCACCGGCGACGCCCTTGATACCCACGGCATTGCAACCGCTGGCGTCGAGCATGCGGCGCGCGACCGCAGCGCCCGTGTCGCCGTCCGAGCGAACCTTGGACCAGGTTTTATACGTCGAGTTGATATAGCTCTGCGCGGCAAGACCGAGCACCGTACAAACAAGGACGACCAGCAGGTACAGCGGGTCGATGCCAAAGCCATAACCATAGTAATAGGCCATGCGAATTCCTCCGAATCGAGTTACACGTTGGAGGCATTCTACCCACTCGCCCAGCCAACGAGACAGCATCGATGTTTTGGCAATGTCAGCGAAAACGGCCGAGAGCGAGCAAGGTGACGTGACAGAGAAGCGACGCGTACTTTGGTACGCGAGCGACGATTGAACGTCAGATTGCCGCTCTCGGCCGTTTGCAGCGTCGAGCTGTTACGCGGTTTGGTAAAACCGCCTAACTAATATACCTACAGGAGCTCGATTTTGCCGTCCTTCACGGTGAGCCCCATATTGCCGGAAAGCAGATCGTCCAGGCGCGAGCCCACAAGCTCAAAGCGCCAACCTTCGCGCAGGCGGCTCTGCCCGGGATGCTCAATATAGTCGGCCAGGTCATCGCGCGAGGCAATGACCGAGGTCGCCACGCCCGAGCGCTCGGCAACCAGGCGAATGAGCGCGTACATGAGATCCGTCACGCTCTCCAGCTCCGGCGAAATCTGACGATGTCCGCGCACCAAGAGCGGCAGGCGATCGTGCGGGCAGCTCGCGCCGCGCTTGATGGCCATGAGCGCGCCGTCCACATCGCGCTCCCCCAGCTGGTCGGTACCGCGAATGCTGCGGAACTCCTCAACACGCACGGGATTACGTTTAACCAGGGCCAACAGCGTATCGTCGGACATAACCCACTTGCGAGGAATGTTGCGGCGCTCGGCGCAGTCCTCGCGCCAGGCGGCAAGCTCGCGCGCAATGCCCAGCTGATGGCGGCTACACGAGTTGATGCGCTTGACCTTGCGGAATGCCTCATGCCGGTCGGCGCGGTAGTGCGACTCGTCTGCCAGCGGGCGCAACTCGTCGAGCACCCAGTCCACGCGGCCCAGCTCGCGCAGGCGGCTCATCATCTCGGTATAGGCGACGATCAGATACTTGACGTCATCGATCGCGTACTCAATCTGCTTATCGCTCAGCGGGCGGCGCGACCAATCGGTCAGCGACTCGGTCTTGGGCAGCGATACGCCGCAGAACGTCTGAACGAGCGCGCCGTAGGAAATCTGCTGGCGCTCGCCCAAAAAGGCGGCGGCGACCTGTGTGTCAAAAATCGGTCGCGGCAGCGCGCCCACGGTGTGGAGCATGACCTCCATATCCTGCGAGCAGGCGTGGAAGACCTTGACCACGCTCTCGTCGGCCATAAGCTCGGCCAGCGGCGATAACTCGTCGATCACCAAAGGATCGACCGCGACGCTCTCGGCAGGGGTGGCAATCTGAACCAGACACAGGCGCGGATGAAACGTGCGCTCGCGCAAAAACTCGGTATCGACGGCAATCGCGTCGAACTCACGAGCGCGCTGACAAAAGTCGAGTAGAGCCTGATGTGTGGAAATGTACATATCAACCCATCGAATAAGGTTAGGCCCGAAAAACACGGGTAGGATATCGGCATTGCCCTACAACTATACTCGGTTAGTCACAGAACGGGAACGTAAGTATGCGCTGCCTTATCATCCACAACCCGGCATCGGGTCCCAGCTCCGATGAAATCTACGCATTCACGCACGCTCTTGCACAGGGCGGCGACGAGGTCGTAATGCGCTTTATCGGCGATGGCATGGAGCCCGAGGACGCGATAGCGGACGTTCGTGAGTTCGACCGCGTAGTCGTTTCGGGCGGCGACGGCACCGTCTCCAACGTGCTCGACCAGATGCGCGGGTGCGGTGTCCCTACGCTCATCTTCCCCTCCGGCACAGCCTGCCTGTTCTTTAACAACATCGGTAATGCCCCCGAGGCGGCGGCGCTTGCCAAGGCTTGCCGCGCCGGCCGCACGGTCAAGGTGGACATGGGTGAGCTCTTTTGGATCGACGAGAACGGTAACGAGAAGCGCCACGGCTTTATCATCATCGCCGGCTCGGGCTTCGACGCCGAGATCATGATGAAGGCCGCTCCCACCAAAAACGACATTGGCGAGATCGCCTACTTCCTCTCCGCGCTCGCCACGCCCAACCCCACGGTGGCGCACTTTACCATTGAACACGACGGCATTGTCGAGGAGCTCGACGGCATCTGCTGCATGGCGGGCAATACCTCAGTCATCCAAAACGACATCAACCTGTTCCCCAACTGCCGCATGAACGACGGCATGGTCGACATCGTCGTTATTGAACCCGTGCGCACGGTGCAGCTGCTCCCCACGGTGATCACCGCCGCGCTCGACCCCGCCGGCAAGGTGCTCGGCCGCCCGCAGTTTAAGATTATCCAGACCAAGGAAGCCAAGATTACCTGCACGCCGTCGCTGGGCATGCAGTTCGATGGCGAGATCATCTCCAGCAACTCCGGTGTCTTTGGCGCCCGCGCGCTTCCGCAATGCCTCGACCTCATCGTCGACGAATTCTCACCACTCGGAAAATAGGAGAACCCCGTGAACGACAACCCTATCCTTGGCTTTATCGTCATCGTTCTGGCCATGCTCGTGGGCTACGCGATTAACGTGATTCACCGTCGAAAGAAGTAAATCCACATTGGTATGATATTCATCCAATCACCGAGGAGAAGTCCAAGGGCAACAACATGGCCGCCATGGGTGTTGGCGCCATCATCATCGGTGTCTGTGGCTTCGTGATCTATCGTCGCAAGAAGGCCTAAGAACCCCACACCTTAAGGCGCGGGCGGGATGTCCAAGGTCGCCCCCCGCTCAGCCCGCCCCTTCGACCGGCGGGAAACGTCGCTGAAATCTTTCAAAAAAGATTCCCCGCAAACACTTTGCTGTGCTATAGTGCAACGCAACAGAAACAAGGTGCGACTGCGCCATGGCATCACGAAAGGAGCCACCAACATGAAGAACACGATGACGTCTCTCAACAACTGGTGGTGGCGTGATGCGAATACGATCGGTCGACAGTGAGTCCCTCACGCCTGTTTTTGCGCTCTAGGTGATTGGAAGGCCTCCGGTTTCGACCGGGGGCCTTTTTCTATCTCGAGCCCGATCGCATTCGCATCACGCGCCTCCGCTTTTTCTCTTGCACTCTCCTTTCTGAAAGGATTTTCAACATGTCTCAGAACACCACCGCCCAGCCCCGCACCGTCCAGACCACTGACCGCGGCAAACTCGACCTCAAGGCACTCACTCTCTATGCCATCCTCCTCGCCGCCGGTTTCGTCCTCAACATGACCGTCTCCAAGTTCTTTAGCGGCCTCACCGGAGGCTTCCTCTCGCCCGAGTTCATCATCGCGGCTTTCTGCCTCGAGATTCTCATCGTCAAGCCCAACATCGGCCAATCCGCGATTATCGGCCTCCTCGCCGGCGTTGTAATCCAAATCACCGCCTCCGTCAAGGGCCCCGACCTGATCGCCGAGCCCGTCGCCGCCATGGTCATGGCTCTGCTCGTCTCCGTGCTCGCCGACTCCAAGGTCAAGGGCCTGCTCCCGCTCGTCAGCACCTTTGTTGTCACCTTCATCTCCGGCATGATCTACGCGGCGATCTTCTCCTTTGGCGTCATGAACAACCCGGCTTTCATGGGCGTCATGGCTCCTGTCGTCGTCGCCACCGGTGTTGCCAACGCCATCATCGTGACCGCCCTCTACATCCCCATTAAGAAGGCCCTCAAGCTTAACGACTAAGTAGCTGACAGGCCACACGCAGGCACCTCTACAACAACTCCGCTCATAACACTCTAGAACCCGACGACGCTCCATCCTTGCGCCGCCCATCAGCTATGCCGACGCAACCCCCATTGAGAGAGGAAACTCCCATGTCTCAGAACAATGCCCGCACCGTTACCGCCGCTGTCAACTCCGTTGGAATCCTCGACATCAAGTCGCTCGTCCTGCTCGCCATCCTGCTCGCCGGCGGCTTCATCCTCAACTTGACCCTCGGCAACGCACTTGCCATCGTGGGCATCAAGCCGCAGTTCATCATCGCCCCCTACGCACTCGCCATTCTTCTGATCGACGCAAACTACCTCCAGGCAATCATCTTCGCGGTTATCTCCGCCTGCGTCATCCAGCTCACCACATCAATCCCCGGCCTCAACTTTGCCACCGAGACCGTCGCCGCGCTCGCCATGGTCGCGCTCGTTAAGTCAGGCATCGGCGGCAAGAACGTCAACCCGCTCGTTGCCACGTTTGTCGCCACGTTAATCTCGGGCGCACTCTTCGCCGTGCTCGGCACGGTAATCATGGGCGGCGCCATCGCCTCCACCGCGGTCAAGATTCCACTGGTCCTAGGCACCGCCGTCTTCAACGCCATCCTGGTCCAGGCCCTCAGCATTCCGCTCAAGAAGGTCTTCTCCAAGTAGTAATACTTGCTACCATGTAGACCGCCGGTCGTTTTGCGGCCGGTGCTCTTTTACGATAGAAAGGCCCCCATGAGCTCCAGCAATACCATCATCAAGCTCGATGACGTCTCATTTTCCTATGGGCACGAGGCGCAGAATGCCCTCGATCACGTCTCACTCGCCATCGAAAAGGGTGAGTTTGTGGGCGTCATCGGCCCCTCAGGCGCCGGCAAATCGACGCTTGCCGCCGTTATGAGCGGAGCCATCCCCCACCATTACACCGGCCAGCTCTTTGGAGCCACGCTCGTCGATGACCGCGACACCTGCGAGATCACCCTCACGGATATCTCGCGCGTGGTGGGAAGCGTGCTGCAGGACATCGATGCCCAGATGGTTGCGTCCATCGTTGAAGACGAAATGCTCTTTGGCCTCGAGAACTTTGGCATACCGCACGATCTAATCGAGGAGCGCATCAGCCAGACGCTGACGACCGTCGGCATTAGCGACCTGCGCCACCGCGAGATTGCCACGCTTTCGGGCGGGCAGAAGCAGAAAGTCGCAATCGCCGCGATCATCGCCATGGCGCCCAACGTGCTCGTGCTCGACGAGCCCACGGCAGCGCTCGACCCGGCAAGCTCCACGCTCGTTTTTGACACGCTGCGCCAGATCAACCGCGAACACGGCATCACCGTGGTTGTTATCGAGCAGAAGGTCGCGCTGTTGTCGAAATACTGCAGCCGCGTCCTCGTTATGGCAGACGGCAAGCTCGCGTTTGACGGCGAACCCCACCAGGTCTTTGCCCACGCAAGCGAGCTGCGCCAGATGGGCGTTGACAGTCCCCGCGTCGCGCGCATCGCGAACAGCCTGGCAGAAGTGGGTCTGTTGCCGAGCGATCAGGCGCCCTGCCTCAATGTTTCCGAAGCGCACCAGCTTATCTCGTCCTTACTTGCGGATGCAACGAGCAAGGACGCGCCCGCCGATGTGCCCGAGACCTCTCCCCATATCCCGGCGGTCCCCCGCGGCGTCAATCAGGAGCCAGTAGTCGAACTCACCGATGTGACCTTTGCCTACCCCCATGGCGGTGCCTCGGTCAGCAACCTCAACATGTGCGTCTATCCCGGCGAGCTCGTAGGCATCATCGGCCAGAACGGTGCTGGCAAGACCACGCTCACCAAGCTGTTGAACGGCCTTCTGCATCCAGCGTCGGGAACCGTGCGTATGGCGGGGATGAACACCGCCGACGTCCCCACCAGCGCGATCGCTGCAAAATGCGCGACGCTGTTCCAGAACCCCGACCGCCAGCTCTGCCGCGACACCGTACTCGACGAGGTTGCCTTTGGTCTTGAACTGCACGGTGTCGGCACCGACGAGGCCCGCCAGCGTGCACGGGTGGCGGCGGAGCGCTTTGGGCTCCCCTTGGACGAATCGCCGTTCTCGCTTTCGCGCGGACAGCGACAGATGGTCGCCCTAGCGTCCGTGGTTGTGCTCGACCCACAGGTGGTTCTGCTCGATGAGCCCACGAGCGGCCTCGATTACCGCGAGTGCATGACCGTGATGGAGACGGTGAGCGAGATGGCCGAGCGCGGCTGCGCCGTGATCATGGTGTGCCACGACATGGAGGTCGTCTCGGACTTTGCCCAGCGCCTGGTAGTCATGGCAGACGGACGCATCCTCGAGCGCGGCGACGCGAACCGGATCTTCGCCGACGATGCCCTCATGCGCGCCGCCTACGTGGAGCCACCGCAGGTTGTGGCCCTGTCCAAAGAACTCGCGCGCGACGTTTCGCCCCGATTCGCCGGAATCAGTCAGGTCTCCGATCTGGTCGACCTGGTAAAGGAGATGCTCAAGCATGACTAACGTGATCGACTACGTGCCCGGAGACTCACTGCTGCACCGGCTGAACCCCGTGACCAAGCTAGCCCTGGCCGCGGCTATTATCTTGGCGACCTTCCTCGGCGACACTTATGTGCTCCTGATTGCCCTGCTTGTGCTGACTTTTATCTTGGGCATCTACGCCAAATCGACCGCAGGCCTAGTCTCGCTCGTCAAGCTCATGGTGCCGCTCTCACTAATCATGCTGGTCCTGCAGACCGCCTTTATCCGCACCGGAGCCCCCATCTTTGCCTGGATTACCACAGATGGTCTTATCACCGGCACCAAGGCGGCGCTTCGCCTGCTCGGCGTGGCGCTGCCGCTCATCCTCATGCTCACCATCACGCAGCTCGGCGATCTCGCTAACGCTTGCGTGGAGGTGCTGCACGTGCCGTACCGCTATGCGTTCACGTTTACCACGGCACTGCGCTTTGTACCGGTCTTTAGCCAGGAGATGAACGCCATCATGGAGGCGCAGACCGCGCGCGGCGTTGAATACGACACCAAGAACCCCCTCAAGAAGATCCAGCTCATGCTACCGCTCTGCGTGCCGCTGCTGGTGAGCTCCGTGGGCAAGACCGATGCCACTGCCCTGGCGGCCGAGCAACGTGGCTTTTATCTGCGTACGCGCGCGAGCTCGTACAAGCGCTATCCCATTAAGGGCATGGACATTGCCATACTTATTGCCAGCATTGCCCTCATCGTCCTCGGATTCTTGTTCTAACCTGCCAAAAAGGGACAGGTTTATTTTGGTCGGTTTTATATGGGCAAATGTCAGTCTCGTCCTTTAAGCTCCAGCACCAAGCAGCAACCGACAAACGCAAAAGGCCTCGGCTCGCACAAACGAGCCGAGGCCTTTACTGTTTTCCCAGATAAAACCTACCAAAATAAACCTGTCCCTTTTTGGCAGGTCGAGAGCTACAGGCGGTAGGGGGCGCCGCTGCGGATGATGGACTCGCGTACCAAAACGTCCATGGCGTCGAGGGTGATCTCGGGCATCTCGCGATACTTTTGCAGCACCGAAAGCTCCGTGCAGGCCAGAATGACGCGGTCGCAGCCGCTGCGGGCAAACTCCCACATCACACGATCAAACTTATCCATATCGGGCTCGCGTCCTGCCTTCACATCATCGTAAATAAGCGACATCACATCGGCCTGGCGCTTCTCGCTGGGATAGACGACTTCGACGCCCGCCGCCTCGCACTCGCGACCGTAGACGCCGGCACCCACGGTGCCATCGGTACCCATGATGCCGATCTTGCGCACCGGCTCGGCCGGCATGCTCAAGTTGGGGTCGAACTCACACTCCCCCATCACCACGCCGGCAAGCGCATAGCGCACCGACTCGCGCGGCATATGGATGATGGGGACCGAGGTAAACGACTGAATCTGATCGTAGAAGTAGTGCGACGTGTTGCAGGGAATGGCAATGTGCGCGCAGCCCAGCGTCTCGAGCGCCTGCGCGCATTCCTTCATGGTCGCCAGCAGCTCGGTATGGTCGCCGGTCTTGATGGCCAGCGTGCGGTCGGGCATGGTCGACTTGGAAAGCACCACCATGTCAATATGTTCCTGGTCGCGGGCGGCCGCCGTGTGACGCACCACCTGGTCGTAGTAATACGACGTGGCCTCGGCGCCCATACCGCCGATAACTCCCAGCTTTTCCATCGCCGCCTCCTTGGTGACGCCCCGCAATTGCGCGTATCATACCCGCGCCCGTCCGATACAAACCGGGCGGGCGCGACGTTCATCCTATTTGTAATACGTCTTAAACAGCTTAAAGTGACGCAGCTTGGTGTGCCACATACGCAGCCAGCGGTTAAAGACAAAGTCGCCCTTCATAAACGAGGGGTCGGCGGCCTTACCCTCCTTGACCAGGCGATGCGCCTTGGCGCGCAGCTCGGGATCCTTGACGTATTTATCGACCACGCCCATGGGGACAACCATCCACAGCGCCTCGTCCTGCGCCGTCACAAATTCCGGCTCAAACGAGCGGTTGTACACATACTCGTCCACTACGTACTTGGCAACGTTAAAGCCACTGTTGGTGACGTAGTAGTTACTGCGGCCCTGGCGAGTGTTGAAGTCGAAGAACTTAAACGAACCGTCGCGCTTGTCATATTTGACGTCAAAGTTGGAAAAGCCCGTAAACTTGAGGTCCTCGAGCAACTTGCGCACGCCGCCCATGAGCTCGTCATTGGGCTCGGTGATGATGCAGGCGTGGTTGCCAACGCCGTGAGGCTGGTGCTCCTCGAGCAGCACGTGGCCCAGGCACATCATGCGCACCTTGCCGTTGCGGTCGGAATAGCTGGTAAGCACGCGCATGTACTCGTCGTTGCCGGGCACGCGATCCTGCAGGATCAGATCATCGGTGTAGCCACTCGCGTATACATCGCGAATGACTTGTTCCAGCTCGACGCGATCGGTGATCTCGTAGGCCTTCTTCTGGCCCTCGAACTCGTGCTCCCACCACATGATACCGTCGGAAGGCTTCAGGATCATCGGGAAGGGAAAATCAATCTGGTCGAGCACCTCGGCAGGAGCCTCGCCCCGGGCGTTGAGCATGGCCATGGTAAAGGTAAACGTATGCGGATAGGGAACACCGTGCTTCTCGCACAGCTCGTAGAAGATTTCCTTCTTCTGGCACTGTTCGAGCATGCTGTAGGGCGCATAGGGCGCGATGACGTTCGAGGCAAGCTCGCCGGCATCCTGAGCCTGTGCGGCAAGCGCGACATAGTTGTCGCCGCAGCCCATGAGAATGATCTTCTTATCGGGATTGGCCTGTGCGACACCGTTAATGGTCTCGATCATGACCGGCATGGTGTCGATATCAACATTGGGCGTGTAGTCGATAATCTGGCTGCGGTACGCAGGACCGGTCTGGTACTTGCCAAAGACCAGGCTCTTGACCTGATACTCCTCGTAAAAGGCGCGCGCCACCGAATAGGCGTTGATGTCGCCACCGAGCAGCACGGGGATAAACTCGCGCTCTGTAAACTGCAATGCCATGGAAACTTCCTATCATGAACTGCCCACGACGGGCGGTCTTTATGTAACCTATTTATTTTAGCGTGCCGGACCGTTTCCTCCTAAAGCTCCACTGTATCTATGACAATCAACGCAATTATCCAGCATGAAGGCCACACTCACCGCCGTATGGCAAACGGCAATGAACCCACCATTGTTGTAGGGTTCAGCATATTGATACCCCCGAGTGAAAGGCGCACGCGTGCTCCAGGACCTTCCAACCGATAACCCCATCCCCGATGCCGCAAAACGCGAGTTGGCGCAGCGCGCGCAAGCGACTGCTCCTCTGCGCACCGCAAACGACGCTTACGACGGTGCCGCCTACATCACCTCCATCGATACATCGGCGCACAAAGGCACGCGCAAGACGCCCGTCGCCGGCGGACACGATACCGCCATCGAGCAGTTTGGCCTCGTCTCCGATGCCCACGCCGGGGACAATATCAGGATAATCAAACTCGGCGACGGCACCTGTTCGTTCACCCCCGCCCAGGCGCTCAACGAAGTAGAGCAAGCTCGCCGCAATGGGACCTTATAGCCACAAACCCCAACGTTGAGATAGCTTTCACATTCCAAAGCCCGTCCCAAACAGGCCCCCGTAACGTTAAAGTTGAACTCTATGGTTTCTCAACAATTCGATATAACTGCAGGTCAAAGCCAAAGTCTCAAGTTCAACTTTACCCTTTAAAACCTTTAAGGTTCAAGTTGAGGTCGAAAGCAGTAGTAGAATACCTGAGGAACAATAACCTACGATTGATTGCAGAGGGACTGGATGCAGCATTCGAATCATCGCACCGCAGCGCTCATCGCGTCGAAGCCGGCTCGTATCATCACGAGCGCCGCGCTCGCCGTTGCGTTGACGGCCACGCCGATGCTCTCCCCCGTCGCGGCGTATGCCGCCTCGCAGGCAACGCAGGATCAGCTTGCCGCCGCCCAGCAGAAGATCGAAGCCGCCACGAGCGCCTACAACGATGCCCGCACCAAGCTCGGCGATCTGCAGAAGCAGATTGACGCCAACGAGGCAAGTATCGAAAAGATCGAGGCGAAGCTTCCCGATCAGCAGGAAAAGGCATGCACCGCCATGCGCGATCTGTACAAGTACCAGAAGGGCACCAACCCCATCGTGAGCTTCCTGGTTAACGCACAGAGCCTGGGTGAGTTCATCACGACCTGCAAATACACCAACCAGATCACAAACTCGAGCGTCGACGAGATCGAAGAGCTCAATAACATGCAAACCGAACTCGAGCAGAACAAGGCCGAGCTCCAGCAGGCCAAGTCTCAGCTTGAGGCAGAGCAGAAAAACGCCGAGGATGCGCTGGCGCAGGCCCAGCAGCTCCGCAGCGAGGCACAGGCAAAAGCCGAGCAGGAAAATGCCGCCGAGCTTGCCAAGCTTGAGGCCGATAAGGCCGCTGCCGCCGAGAAGCTCTCGGGCGAGGGCGTGAGCGGCAGTAACTCCAACAGTCAGGCAAATAACGCCAACACCACCATCGATACCACGGTGAACAACGCCAACACCGGTAGTTCCGATTACGATTCGTTCATTAATGAGTGGACGAGCCGCATCGACAATTACCTCGCCGGCTCCCCTATGGCAGGCCAGGGCTATAACTTTGCCGTCGCCGCTTGGAATACCGGTGTCGACCCCCGTTGGTCCCCCGCCATCGCCTGCATCGAGAGCACCAAGGGTGCTTATTGCGCCAATTCTTACAACGCCTGGGGCTGGAGTGCACGTGGCGGCGGTTGGCGCAGCTTTGGCAGCTGGAGCGAGGGCATCTTCGCTCACGTCGCCTATCTGGGCGCCAACTACGGCTCCACCCTTACCCCGGATGCTGCCAAAAAGTACTGCCCACCCACGTGGCAGGACTGGTACAACAAAGTCGCCGCTCAGATGAACCGCATCTAAGTGCAACTGCAAAGGGCCCCAATGGGGCCCTTTTCTTTTAGGTAGCGGAGGTATCGACGACGCCGGTCGCATTGGCAACCGCGACTATGACGATCATGCATAGGAGCAGCACACCCAATGCCTTGAGCCAGAGTTTCGCGAGTTTCTTGCCGCGGTAGCTGTCGAGTAGTGCGAATCGCCGACGTAGACGGCGCTTATCGAGCAGCGCAAAATGAATGAGCACCACAAGACCGTCGACGAAGACAAAATACTCAATCGCGAGAAACCACATCGGATAGTTTTGGTTGGCACCCGTAGGATGGAAAACGGCAAAATGGCTTCCGGCGAAGAAAACAAGTAGCGAAAGATAGACAAATGCGTTCCAAATGTGCCCAACGATATCGGGAATGCGGGAGAGCAAACTCGGGCGCTCTGGCACCAACGGCAATCCACCCTGAGGCCGATCTGCGGACAGCACGGGCGCAGGGTATGCAACTCGCCGCTCTGGAGACACTTGGGAAGAAGCAACGTTCGGAGCAGACGATGGCGTTGGGGCGGACAACGCATAGGATGCGCGCGCAGCTTTTCCCAGAGCTTCCGCACTCGCAAAACGCTTGGCCGGGTCGAGCGCCATCGCCATGCAAACGACATCGGCAAGTGGGGTGGGAATGCCGCGCACCTCGCATTGCTCGCGCATGTCGAGCCCTGGTTTAGGGTCGACTCCCATCAAGCAGAAGAACAACAGGGCGCCAAGTGCGTAGACGTCGCTTCGCACGCTCGTCTGCCCAAACCCATACTGCTCGGGCGGCGCATAGGGCCGTGTCCCAAACTTGACAGTATCGGCATCGGCGCCATCGCGCCACACGCGCGCGATCCCCAAGTCGATAATCACCAGCGATGAAAACGTCAGGCCGTCATCAGGCGTATAGTTGGCACCTGTCACGATGATATTCGACGGCTTGAGGTCGCGATGGATCACCGGCGCCGAAGCCTCCCCCGCCATTGCAAAACCGGCATGGAGCTCGCCCACGGCGTCGCAAAGGACAGGATACAATTCACGCGCATAATCGGGAGCGGCTCCCAGACGGTCCACCAATGCCCCGAGTGTCTCCCCTTCGATGTATTCCATAACCACGTTGAGCTCGTCGCCCGAACGACGACAATCGACGATTCTGGGCAGGTGCTCAAAACGCCTGCCTGCCCGCTGAGCGGCAAACAGACGCTCGTATGCCCCGCCGATTTGAGCCGAAGCATCGATACGTTTACGGACAAAGGGACCGAGCGAACCACCGCCGGTTCCTTCAAAGTACACGAGCTCGGTTGTTTCAACAGACGAGCGCTTAAGTACACGCTCCACGCGATAGCTGTCGTCGCGATCGAGCGACGCCAGGTGTTCGGCAAGCGCTGCGGTCAGCTCGTCATTGGAATATGTTGGGGCCTGAGTATCCATAGCCCCCATCATAGCGCAGGGCGCAGACACCCCATCGCATCCGCGCCCCGTTCGTTTGCATCGTTGTTCGACAGCTCCGCCGGCTCAGATATCAGCCGCTAACTCACCGTCTCCTCGCCAAAGCGATACAGCTCCTCGTTGACTTTTTGGAGGCTGCACCCGCGATCGATGCAAAAGATGATAATCGCATCGCGGCGGTCCTTGCAGTTAAGGACGCTTACCCCGGCAGCCGTCAGCGCACGGTTGGTCTCTTTGAGCGTCAGCGCCATCGCAAAGGCAATCTGCAGCACCTTATTGCGACTCGGATGACGCGCACCGGTAAAGATCTGATAGCCAAAGGTCTCATTGAGATCGGCCATACGAACCACGCGCGAGCGCTCCAAGCCCTTTTCCTGCAGTAGCTGCTTCAGGTAATCCGAAAGCGACGGGGCGGCAAAGTCGTGTTCCCTGATATAGCCATCGATGTTCGGCGCATCGAGAAGCTCATTGAGCAACTCCTCGGTCAGCTTTTTATCGGGCATACGACTTCACCTCCCATCCGGCGCAACGGTAGCGACATGCTAGGCCAGCACCCAGCTTGCAGCGGCAGACTTATCAAACATGTTGGCAAAATACAGTGCCTTCTTGATATCGCCATCAAAGTAGATATTGCCCGCCACGGAGCCACCGGCGGAAAGGGTACCAGACTGCAGCTCATCGGAGCCCTCGCTGTAGTAACCCTGATTCTGTTGGGCGCCGTTGGCGTCCTCGCCCTTCCAGTCGTAGATATTGTAATCTGCGCCCTCATCGCCATTGTTGACGTACGTGACGTGAATGCCCGTCATGGTCGAACCGTCATAATTTGTAAGGCCGGGCTGGACGGAATCGACAACGACGGAAAGACCGGCAGCTGTGGTCACCGTCGTGCCAACCGCCAGGTCAGTCGTAGACTGCTCTTCCCTCTTCGCCTCTTCCTTCTTGTCGCCATCGCCAGCGTCCTCGGTGACGGTCGCCTTATCGCTACCACAACCGGCAAGAAGACCGGCAGTCCCCAAGGCGACGGTGGCGAATGCGCCAAGTGCAGCGCGACGGCTGAGCAGCACTTCGTTTTCGAGCTTTTTCATTATGCATCCTTCCTACGATCCGGCTACCGCGCCGGCACACAGCACATCGTAGAAGGCAGCGAGCTCAAATTCATTAGCTGGGAGCTAATGGGGGGGGGTTTGTAAGCCAGATTGGTACTGGATTGAGAAGATGCCTGTTCAGATGGAGCGGTGATTGAGGCTGCAGCTTGATACCAAAGCGCCCTTGCCGCGCCTCTGGCCGACGTTAGCCGCACCCCTCTCACCTGCAAGATGCCCATGAGGGGGGCTGCCCGTCGAAGATAGCGCGCGCATGGTGTTCGACGATTCCGTCGCCCCGCTATCGAATAAAATGTATGGTCCTAAGATCACTCAGGCAATAAAGCAATAGCGCTGCGGTATATCTCCCCGTGCTTTAAGTCGGCATCAGCCACCTCAGGCAAGCGATTCAAATCACGGCACCCCTATGCCAGCTCGCGAAGCCTCCCGAGCGCCAGCCTGAACCACTCCAGATCGTCCTCATCAGGCACGCTATCGTACTTCCAGTGCGTTATATAGTGCCACCGAGAGAAGACGCCGCTGCCCAGAAGCCCAACGTCGTCTATGGTGTCTATGTCCTCTCGCAGTCCTTCGGCCGTACCGGAGCGCGGATACGCCCCGGCAAAGGCCTCGCCAAAGTCCATGTGCCAACCCAGGCCGAACATGTCATGGGCCAACGCGTGGAAGTCGCGGGTGGGACCGTCCAGCGAATCCTCGAAGCGCTTAACGAACCTGCACAGGTCATCACCGTAAGCCCCGCCAAACAAATAAGGCTCAATCACGTCCTTGCCGCGCAAGGCCTCTAACCACTCGGTCGGAATGCCCTCGTATCCGTACAGGATGCCGGCCAATCCACCGGCCACGCAAGCCGTGGTGTCGGTATCGTCGCCCAGGTTCACGGCGGTCAGTACGCAGTCGCGGTAGTTGTCGGTATGTTCTAGGCACCAGATGGCGGCATGGTAAGTATCCCACACGTAGCCGCCGCTGGCACCAGCTCTGTCCTCACTCTCGCAGCCGGCGTGCCCGCTGTAAAGCACCTCGCGGGCATAGGCGATCATGTCCACGCAGGCCTGGCAGCAGTCGTCGGTAGCGTGGGTGATCGCGCTGACCTCCCTTATGTCGCGGTCGGAGCATTCCATAAACACCATAGGCAGGCAACGCATGAGCGAGCCGTTGCCCTTGCTGTATTCGCTTGTGAGCCCGCAACCCGTATCGAGCGCCTGCCTGGTGGCGTTGCCGTAGTCGAAGACGTTCCCGTCGGCGGTGTATGCGCCTTCGTTTATCCAATTGCGGAACTTGACGAGGATATCGTCGCAATTGATATCGCCGAGCTCGCGGTAGCTGTCGCACAGCGCGAGCGCCATGGACGTGTCGTCGCTCCATGTGCCCGCAGGCTGGTTGTGCGTGCCTCGGCCCACCATGTCCGTGCAGGTAAAGCTGCCGCGCGGCCTGAACTCGTAGGGCACGCCGAGCGCATCGCCCACGGCCATGCCGTACACGCAGTCCCTCACCGTCCGTAACAAGCCCATGGCGCGCACCTAGTTCCAGTTCATGCCGAACTTGCGCGAGCAAAGCACGTCTTTCCAGTGACTCTCGCGCTCGCACACCTCGGCGGTGGTCATCTTGGTGTCGCACACCTCTAGAATGGAGTAGGTGAAGTTTTCCACGATGTACCCAGTTCCGTGCTCGGCCACGATGGCCTTGAACTCCTTGTTGCCGCCAGTCGGGTCCATGGGGTTGGCATAGGCGCTCCAGCGCTGCCAGATACCCAAGTCCGCGCCCGCGTCCTTCTTGCTGTCGCCCGAGGCCGAACCCACGTAGAGTTTCCCCGTCGCGGTGTCGGTGATGCAGTAGACGCCCTTCACGTTGTCCAGCGCCCAGTACCAGTCGGAGCCCACGCTGGCGATAACGGCCTGCAAGGTCTTGTGGTCGATGCACACGTACTTGTAGCCAGGAAAAGGGGCAACGTTGCCCAGGCTCATCGAGTACTCGTACACTACGGGCTCGAAGTCGTGCATCGTGTTCTCGTAGAACTTGTTGTAGATGTCGCGCCCGATAGGCTTCTTCAACTTGATGATGAGGCGCTTGATGTAGGCCTCGTAGTCGGGAAGAAGCGTCAACTTGTAGCCCACGCCGCCCAGCACCTCGGGTACTGCCTTCTCCACTTTGTGCATGCCGCCGAAGATGAAGTACTCGGGCCCGTAGGTGTAGTACTGTGCGAACGAGAGCAGGTAATCCGCATGGTTGAGGTTGTTATTCGCTTGTCCCGTCGCGCTCCTCCACGCGTTCATCTCGTACCATCGCGAGCCGCTATCGGTCTTCTCGGGGGTCGAGGTGTCCTTCAACAGCATGTCGTACGCGCGCACGTTCACGTCGCCAGCATTCATGTTGAATTTGATCTTTGTCTTCTCTGGGTGCGCCACCGGCATCAAATCCCTGAGCGTTATAACAGAATTTCCCATGTTAATTCCGCCGTTTCAGTTTGAAAAGCCTGTAGGTCGAATCATACCACTCGCTTTCCAGACGAAAATTAACGCTCGGCTAACCGCTCTGCTGTTGTCGTTTCTTATGGCGAAGAAGAGCACGAAGCCGATAAGCCCCGCGCGCGTGTTTATGCCTTGTTTGGCGATTGTTCGTGATGTGCCCGCACAGCTATTTTTGGTGAATAATCCGAAAGTAAGGAAGACAAGTGCGAATCATCCACGCCACCATCCGTCTCGCCCGCACTCGGGCAATACGCAGTGCCCGCTCCTGATCGGCCGTCCCTAGCGCCGGCGCGAACTCTTAGATGGCGTCTTTTGCGCTCATCACCTTGCGGAAGACGGTCGCGTCCTGCTTGCCGATGGGAATCGCGATCTTCTTGCCGCCCGCGCGTCGCACTCCGTCTTGAACAACATGTCCCATCCGCCCCCTCGCCTCATCCTCAAAAGGCTCGTCGAAGCCTAGCCCACCGTGACGGATTCCCCGGTAAAGGTGCTAACGAGCAGCAAAACAAAGAACACAAGGTAGCCGATGCTCAACAGGTAGGCGGTAACCAAAAAGACAATCCATCCCACATCGGTCTTGCCGTCGGCATGGCGTTGCTCGCGATTGCGGCAGAGCCAAATCGTCACGCCAATGGCCACGATCAGCAACACGAGTGCCGCTGCCGCCAACCCGGCAAGCGCAAACATAACGCCAATGCTCACAGCAATAACCGGAAGCAACAACAAGCCGCATCCACACCCACCGGGACTATAAACGGCAGACTGTCGGCGTCGCCCCATCGTCACTCCAACCTCAACATCTTTGAACACTACAATGCGATAGCCTGCTGAACAGGAACGATCTTATCCAGTTCCGGTTCGATGCGCCTCTTTTCCGCCTCGAGGTCAAACGCTATCTGGGCGCGCAGCCAATAACCATCCGTTAGGCCAAAGTAGCGGCAAAGGCGAAGATCGGTGTCAGCCGTAACACGACGCCTCCCCAAAATAATCTGCCCAATACGCTGTGCCGGAATCCCGGTCTCCTTAGCAAGACGATATTGAGAAATGCCCATAGGAACAAGAAATTCCTCTTTGAGAAGTTCACCAGGAGTCACCGGTGACAGCAAATCGGGCGCGGTCTCATCACTTGTGATAATCGACGATTTCGACATTCCAAGCCATCCCCTGTCTCCACTCAAAGCAGACCCGATAGCGCTCATTACGATGCAATCATAGTATCGCCTTACGTTAATAACGTTAAACGTTTCTATAGACTTACATCTCTATTATACCGTACATCTGTTCGTATTTTCTAGAACAGGTTTTCTTCGACACTTAAGCAAGCAAAAGCAATCGTTTGTAGACATCGAGGCCCTTGAGCAAAATTTCCTCGTCAAAGAGCATGGTATCGGTGTGAAGGGCGCTCATCGCATAAGCTGGGCAGCCGTCTGCATCGATCGGGTTTTCTTGCGCCTCTGGCACGCCCGTGCCCAGCAAGAAGAACACGCCCGGCAGATGGCGCTGATAGAACGCAAAGTCCTCGGCAATTAACAGCGGCTCCTCCACAAGCTGCAGGCCGGGCAAGGCAGGCGCGACGCTGGCAAACAACTCGGGGTCGTTGTCGACCGGCGGATAGCCCTCGGCAAAGTCGAGATCGTACGTGCAGCCCGTTGCGGCACAGGCATCGTCCAGCACGCGGCGCACGCCTTCGCGCGCCCGGTCGAACATGCCGTCCGTAAACACACGCAGGCTTCCGGCCACATGGGCCTCCCCCGCCACCGCGTTGCAAACCGTACCGGCCTGCAGCAGACCAAACTTGCCGATGCAGGGCTCGTCAGTGCCCAGCTCGTCCATCAGCTCGCGCTCGGCAACCAAAAACTTCGCTGCCGCCAACGCGGCATCGTGCGACTCCTCAACCGGCACGCCATAGGTCTTAGCAATATGGATGCTCGTACCGTGAATATAGATATGCGTCTCGCTCGAACGCGCCAGCAGCGGACCGGAACAGCTCGCCAACGTTCCGGCAGGCAGATCGGGCCACACATGGAAGCCAAAAATGCGGTCGACCCCATAGCGCTCGAACACGCCGCTCTCGCATACCGTCTTGGCACCACCGGTCGTTTCCTCGGCCGGCTGGAACACAAAGAGCACGTTGCGCCTCATGGCGCCCGGCTGCTCGCGAATCGTACGGTCGACATACGTCGCGGCGGCAAGTGCCATGGCCATGTGACCGTCATGTCCGCAAGCGTGCATCTTGCCGGGATGGGTCGAGGCAAAGGCCGCCCCTGTCGCCTCCTCAATGGGCAGCGCATCCATATCGGCGCGAATCGCCGTGGCATGCGCGGCATCAACGCCGGCGTCGAAGAAAGCACAGACGCAGCTGGGGCACGGATGGGTCACTTCGCAGGTGAGCGGTGCCAGCACGCCCTCGATATAGGCAATGGTTTGCGGAAGATCGAAATCGAGCTCCGGAATGCGATGGAGATCGCGGCGATAGCGACGGAGTTCTTGGAGCTCGGTCATAGAGGATCCCTTCGTGAGGCACATCTGTTGCAACTTATTGTGATACAGGATTGTGGCGCACATGTTTCCAGCATATCCCTGCATTTTTTAAACGTTATATACGAATACTCTTGTTTGGTAAAGTGCAACGTGATAGGGTCTTTACCACTTGATAGAGGCGCGGGCACGAAGAGCCGCGGGCGAGCCGGCAGGCTTTGACCCCGCGGGGAGGCGAAACCCGCCGAACTGGGTTTTTCGGGCACGAACAACCTGGTGGGCCTGTGGGAAACACCCACAGGACTGTCTGCAGCAATGCGGGAGCGCTATCCGGACATTGGGTCCACGCTATGCGGATTCGATGCGCAGATGGCGCCGTCTGGATAGCGAGGTTTACGGGACATGGCATTGACCCCCAACGAGGCATATGCGGCCAAGCAGCCGTTTGTGGACAAGGAGACGCTCGAGCATATCGTCGAGCAGTTCCCCACGCCGTTTCATCTATACGACGAGGCGGGCATCCGCCGCAACATGCAAGAGGTGCGCGACGCCTTTGCGTGGAACCCGGGCTTTAAGGAATACTTTGCCGTCAAGGCCAACCCCAACCCGGCACTCATCTCCATTCTCAACGAATACGGCTGCGGCTGCGATTGCTCGAGCTATACCGAGCTCATGATCGCCCGCTCGCTGGGTATCACGGGACACGACATCATGTTCTCGTCCAACGACACGCCGGCTGCGGACTTTGAGCTCGCCGACAAGCTGGGTGCCATCGTCAACTTTGACGACATCAGCCACATCGAGTTCTTTGAGCGTGTTGCGGGGCCCATCCCCAAGACGGTCAGCTGCCGCTTTAATCCGGGCGGCCTGTTCCAGCTCTCCAACGGCATCATGGACAACCCCGGCGACTCCAAATACGGCATGACCACCGAGCAACTCTTCGAGGCCTTCCGTATGCTCAAGACCAAGGGTGCCGAGGACTTTGGCATCCACGCCTTCCTTGCCAGCAACACCGTCACCAACGACTATTACCCCAAACTCGCGCGCATCCTCTTTGAGCTTGCCGTGCGCCTGGAGCGCGAAACCGGCGCACACGTCGCCTTCATCAATCTATCCGGCGGCGTCGGCATCCCCTACCTGCCCGAGCAGCAGGCCAACGACATTCACGCCATCGGCGAGGGAGTGCACGCGGCATACGACGAGATCCTGGTCCCCGCAGGCATGGGCGATGTGGCAATCTACACCGAGATGGGCCGCTTTATGATGGGCCCCTACGGCTGCCTGGTCACCAAGGCCATCCACGAGAAGCAGATCTACAAGGACTATATCGGTGTCGATGCAAGCGCCGTCGATTTGATCCGCCCCGCCATGTATGGTGCCTACCACCACATTACGGTGATGGGTCAGCCGGGCGGCGCCGACAAGGGCACAGCGCCCGTCACGAACACCTATGACATCACGGGCAATCTGTGCGAGAACAACGACAAGTTCGCCATCGATCGCGAGCTACCGCATATCGACATGGGCGACCTGCTTGTAATCCACGATACCGGTGCGCATGGCTACTCCATGGGCTACAACTACAACGGACGGCTGCGCTCCGCCGAGGTCCTGCTGCGCCCCGATGGCGCGGCCGACCTCATCCGTCGCGCCGAGCGCCCGGGCGATTACTTTGCCACGCTCGACGTGCTGCCGTGCGGCCGAGAACTGTTGGCCAAGTCGCGCGCCGAAAGTGCCCGCCGCCGCGCCCAAGACGAGCGCCTGGCAGTCGCCGCCCAATGGAACAAGCGCATCCAGATCGCCGAAGCGAAGGAGAAGAACATGGACATCCGCAATCTCGAGGGCTCAATCGTCGCCCTGGTTACGCCGTTTAAAAAGGACGGCAGTGTCGACTTTGATGCGCTCGAGCGCCTTATCGATTTCCACCTGCAAAATGGCACCGACGCCATCCTCGCCCTGGGCACCACCGGCGAGAGCGCCACGATGACCGACGACGAGGACAACTCCGTTGTCGCCGCGGTGGTCAAGCAAGTTGCAGGACGCGTCCCCGTCATCGCCGGCTCGGGCTCCAACTCCACGCAGACCATGCTCACCAAGTCGCTCACTTACCAGGGCTTGGGAGCCGACGGCCTGCTGCTCATTACCCCCTACTACAACAAATCCAACGAAGAGGGTATCTACCAGCACTTTAAGACCGTCGCCGATGCCGTAGACATCCCCTGCATCCTGTACAACATCCCCGGCCGCTGTGGCTGCGGCATCAGCGAGCGCAACGTGGAGCGCTTGGCCGCGCACCCCAACATCATGGGTATTAAGGAAGCCTCGGGCAACGTCGCCTACGCTGCCAAGATCGCCCACCTGCTGTCCGACGACTTCCGCATGTACTCGGGCGAGGACGCGCTCACCGTGCCGCTCATGAGTCTGGGTGCTTCGGGCACCATCAGCGTGTGGGCCGACGTGCAGCCGCAGCTCGTACATGACATGTGCCGCGCCTATCTGGACGGTGACGCGGTACGTGCCCGCGATATCCAGATTGCCGGCCAGCCGCTCATCAATGCCCTCTTTAGCGAGGTCAACCCCATCCCCGTCAAGGAAGCGCTCGCCCAGATGGGTATGATCGAGGCAAACTACCGCATGCCGCTGTGTCCCATGGCAGACGACACGCGCTCCGCACTTACCGATGCTCTGAAGGGAGCTGGTCTGCTTGATTAAGACCGTCATTATGGGAACGGGCCGCATGGGCTCGCTCATCCGCACTACCGCCGAGGGTATTGTCGACGCTGCCGGAGAGCCCGTTTTTGACATCGTCGCCCAGATCGGCTTCGACTTGTCAGAGCTCGAGAGCGCCCCGGCGGCCGACGTCATCATCGACTTCTCAAACGTTGCGACCTTCGACACCGTCGTCGCCTATGTCGAGCGCACGGGCGCGGCGTTGGTCTCGGGCACCACAGGCTATACGCCCGAGCAGACGAATCGCCTGCGCGAGCTGGGTCAGAGCGCCCGCGTCATGCACTCCGGCAATTACTCCATCGGCATCGCAGCCCTACGTCATCTGGTGGCACAGGCCACGCGAGAGCTGCCCGGCTTTGACTGCGAAATCGTCGAGACGCACCACAACCAAAAGGTCGACGCCCCCAGCGGCACTGCCAAGTTGCTGCTCGACGCCGTCGTCGAAGCCGAGCCCGAGGCAGGCTACCACCCCGTCTATGGCCGCGAGGGCATGTGCGGAGCGCGCGACCCCAAGGAGATCGGCATGCACTCGCTGCGCGGTGGCACTGTCGCCGGCGTGCACGAAGTGAGTTTCTTTGGCCAGGACGAGGAGGTCACGCTCACGCATCGCGCCACGAGTCGTCAGATCTTTGTCAACGGCGCCTTGGCAGCCGCGCAGAAGCTCGTCACCCGCGAGCACGGCTTCTATACGTTCGACCAGGTCATGTTTGCCTAACCAGGTATCAACCGGATCCACCCAAAGGAGAGACCGCATATGAGCAATGCAGCCGAAATGGATGCACAGGAGATTATCAACTATATCGCCACCGCGCCCAAGAAGACGCCCGTCAAGCTGTACGTGCGCGAAAAGCCGGGCATGAAGGTCCAGTGGGGCAATGCGCATGTCTATGGCGGCCGCCGTGGCAAGACTGTATTTGGCGACTGGGATGAGCTCAAGGCAATCCTCGACGCCAACGTCGATTCCATCGATTACTACGACGTGGAGAACGACTGCCGCAACTCCGCCGTGCCCATGCTCGACCTCAAGGGCATCAACGCCCGCATCGAGCCGGGTGCAATCATCCGCGACCGCGTCGAGATCGGCGACCGTGCCGTCATCATGATGGGCGCCATCATCAACATCGGCGCCGTCATTGGCGAAGGCTCCATGATCGATATGGGCGCCGTGCTGGGCGGTCGCGCCACCGTGGGCAAGAACTGCCACATTGGCGCCGGCACCGTGCTGGCAGGCGTCGTGGAGCCCGCCAGCGCCACACCCGTCATCATCGAAGACGACGTTATGATCGGCGCCAATGCTGTGGTCCTGGAAGGCGTGCGCGTGGGCAAGGGTGCTGTCGTTGCCGCCGGCGCCGTGTGCGTCGAGGACGTCCCCGCCGGCGCCGTGGTCGCCGGTGTCCCTGCCCGCGTTATCAAGATGCGCGACGAGAAGACCGACAGCAAGACCGGCCTCGAGGAAGGTCTGCGCCAGCTTTAATAGTTACGCGGTTTTGACAAACCGCGTAACGGCTCGACGCTCCAAACGACCCAGAGCGGCAATCTGACGTTCAATCGTCGGGCATGACCAGGAGGTCAATGCCCTCCTCTTTCACGTCACCTTGCTCGCTCTGGGTCGTTTTCGCTGACGTATGCTCAACCTGCAACGTGATTAAGCCCCAAGTAAAAAGGCCGAAGCCCTCGTCCGAGGCTTCGGCCTTCATCATCTCAGGGTTCCGTCGTATTCAACCATGGCGGGTTGCTTTGACAGGCGCCCTACGGCCGTCTTATAGACCTCGGAACGATTGCGCCGCCCTATTGCCACAATCTCGGCAATCTCGACCATTCCGTCCTCTCGGATTCGGAAAACCATTCTGAGTCCCGCATTCCGCCATTTAATCATTTTGCAGCCGGCGAGCTCGCCGTGAAGCGGCATTCCGATTTCATCAGCGCGCGTTTTTAATTTTGCGACGGCAATACGGACGAGCCTGCGCTGGGATCCATCTAGTTTTTGATATTCCTTCTCGACGTCTCGATTCAAAAAGCCGACAACAAAATGCCCGCTCATTCGAAAAGGTCCTCGTCGGGAATCGCGTCCGGATCCATCGACTCAAGCTCCGCGAGCTCCTCGGCAGTTAAGGCGTCCTCAAACGGAACAAACTTATGCGGACCATGCTTGACTCGATCCGCAGCGATGCGATTTATCTCAAGTTCACGCAGATACTGCAGCGCGCCGTACATTTCCTCATAGGCAGCATAGTCGATAATCACGGTATCGATATCATTATGATCAGCAATGAACTGAGGCGCGCGTTTTGCGCGTTTACGAATGGTGGATAAGGACTTGCTTGCTTCGGTAGCAGAAACAACCTGGTCTTTTGTAAACACCGGTTTTTCCAGAACAAGTGGGGACATTTTGACCTCCAAAAAATAATCTGGATTATATTTCAAAGTATACTTCAAAATATAATCCAGACTTTTATTCAAAAGTTTAAAGCCTTATCGGTTCTCGATGCTGCCGATGTTTTTGAGCTCGATGGAGATGAGGCCGTTGGGCTCGTTGACAAACTCGATGTACTCGGAATTCGAACCCATCTCGGCCGGAAAGCTGATCTCGATGCCCGTGTCGGTACGAATCTTGTGATTGCGTACGGCCGCGCGCTCAACTTGCTTGCGCTCCACGGGCACGCGCTCGGGAACCTTCTCCTCGGTCAGCGCCGCACGCACGCTCTCCTTGATGACCGGCTCGTCCTCAAAGACCTCATCGACGATATCCCAAGGCGGCAGCTCCTCGTCGTCTTCAACCTTCTCGGCAACGGCGGCTTTGACCTTGGCGAGCGCTACGGCCGTGTTGGCGCCGTGCTCCTCGGCGACCTCCTCGACCACGCGCGTCACCGTGTCGATGACCTCCTTACCCGAAACTCCCGTGTCGCACTGCAGCAGGCCGTCGGGAATGAGCATGCGATTCTCGCCGGCAATCTTGCGCTTCTTGTCCACGTAGCCGATCTCCATGGTGCTTGCACGCACGATGGCATAGCTCGGCACCTTTTGCGAGGGGTTCGGCAGAATGGCGTAGTGGCGCGCGATGTCGTTGCGCACCTCCCCCTCCTCGCGGCCCACTTCGTGCATAAAAGCCTGCTTGGAGCCCAGCAGCATCACGGCAAACCAGCGGGCATCCTCATCGTCGTCAAAATCGGCCACGAGCACGTCGGTGGACTCGGCTTTCTCGGCTTTGGTGAGCTCGGAGGAAATAAACTCCGCAATCTGCTGCGACAGGTCCACGAACTCGCGCTCGCCAAAGAAATAGCCCTTGAGCTCGCCGCCGAATGCGGAGTTCTCGGCAAACGTGGCGCGCTTGTTATCGGCCGAAGTGCGGGCGCGGCGCAGGTGCGTGGTCACAAAGCTGCGTACGGTACGGCTCTCGATATCGAGCTCGCGCTGGCTCATGACGTTGACGGCAGAGTCAAAGTCCAGGATATGCAGAATCGCGTGATTGATTTTCATATACGGCATTCCGTTCTAGATCGATTTCGGCACGAACCAGTATAGCGGTCGAGCCCGCCCCAGGCGCATCGAAGATTGGTGCATCGGGGACAGGTTGCTTTGCACCAATGGCTAGCGCAGGAGCTCGGACTGCCAAGCCTCGAGCTGTTCTGCCAAACTCTTGCCGGCAGCGGGCATGTCGATCTGGGGTCGTTTGGGCAGCAGCGCGCATTTAAGGATTGCCGCGATGGTCTGCGAGACAAAGCGTCGCGTATCCTTGTCAAAGCCTTGCGCAGCCCAGAGCATCACGGGCAGGCTCTCGCGCAGATTCCCAGCGATATCCGCAAACCGCTTAGCACCCGTAGCCTCAAGCACGGAGAACAACGCATCTACAAAACGCTCGCGCTCGCTAGGCGACACTGCAAGCAGCATCTCGCGAATAGAGCCATCAACGTATCGAGCACCGGCGGACAGGCGCTCACAGTACACGAAGTCGCGACCATCAACCACCCAGCTAAAGGGATTGTGTTGCAGCAGGCTGAACTCGGTGCTCTCAACGATGGCATAGTCCTCCTGTGTCTCGAACATCATGCCAAAGATCGACGACCGAGGTAGCGTCTTGTCGATTCGACCGGAAAGATCGGCAAAGGCGTTGCCGTTCAGAAACTCCTCGACGAAGCCCGGGCCATCATGGGAATACGCCCGTTCGATTCGCTCACGGGCGACATCGGAGCACATCGCCGCACCGTACACCGCAAGGTTTCCACCCTTGGAATGACCTCCGCACAAAAGCGGCCCGTCAATCGCATCCGCCGCCTCGTCCACATAACGCGCCGCGGATTCCTGGGCCGGCACAGGACACCGGAACGCCATGTTAAAGTCCTCTTTCCAGCCCACAATCGTGCTGTCGGTCCCCCGGAAGGAAAGATAGCTAAACCCTGCCGGAAACCGAAACGCCATGGCTGCAAACTGCTCTGTCGCCACCACATCGCTCACGGCACGATAGCCGCAAACGTGCACGCCACGGTAGCGAGGACTTGCTGCCACGGCCTCCAACAAGGCCCTGCTGCCCTCCGGGTCCCACAAGTCGTCAATCATGTCCCGGTAGCACTCGGCACGCAGCAGCTCGCGTACGTCTAGGCCCTGCCAGTTCGTCAGCTCCGCCATATCACCCGGCAAACGCAAATAGGACAACCACGCAAAGACGAGGCTATCCACCGCGCAGAACGGCCGCTCCTCAAACGGATCAAACGCCGTCTGGGCATAGGTCAAAAAATTAGGCGAATCCGACATGGCCCTCCCGTCAACTATGGTGCATTGGGATGGTGCATTGGGGTCAGGTTACTTTGCACCAAAAAGGCGCCCGGACCGTGTGGGCCCGGACGCCTTCATTGTAGCTTTTCGCTCTGGCGAGCTTGATTTAGCAGGAGAAATCGACGCTGTCGATGATGTCCTTGAGGGCCTTGGCGGAAACGGTGAGCTCATGCTGCTCGTCGTCGTTCAGCGGCACGGGGACGCGGCAGACGACGCCGTCGCGGCCAACGACCGTCGGCATGGAGATGGCAAGATCGGACAGGCCATACTCGCCCACCATGAGCGAGGAGACGGGCAGAACGGTCTGCTCATCGCGCATGACGGCAATGCAGATGCGCTTAACGGCCATGGCGACGCCGTAGTAGGTGGCGTGCTTCTTCTCGATGATGGTGTAGGCGGAGTTCTTGACGTCCTCGGCGATGCGCTTCTCGGCAGCCTCATGCTCCAGATGGCCGTGAAGCTCGCAGAAGGTGTTCAGTGGAACGCCGGCAACCTGAGCGCTGGACCAAGCGACAAACTCGGAGTCGCCGTGCTCACCCATGACGTAGGCCTGAACGTCGCGCGGATCGACCTCGACGTGAGCGCCGAGCATCTGCTGCAGACGGCCAGTGTCGAGCACGGTGCCGGAGCCGATGACATGGCCCTCGGGCAGACCGGACATCTTGATGGCGGCGTAGGTCAGAACGTCGACCGGGTTGGAGACGATGAGCAGAATGCCGTCGAAGCCAGACTTCTTAATCTCGGGAATAATGGACTTAAAGATGCTGACGTTCTTGTTGACCAGGTCCAGGCGGGTCTCACCGGGCTTCTGAGCAGCGCCAGCGGTGACGACGATCATGGCGGCGTCGGCGACATCAGAATAATCGCCGGCGTAGATCTTCATCGGCTCGGCAAACGTCATGCCGTGCGCAATATCCAGGGCCTCGCCCTCGGCGCGGTTCTTGTCCACGTCGATGAGAACCATCTCGGAGAACAGACCACTCTGCATCAGCGCGAACGCCGAAGACGAACCGACGAAACCGCAGCCGACAATAGCGACCTTCTTCTCGTTAACCATTAGAAACTCCCATCTCTCTCCACAAACAAGCCGCCCGGGAACGACCCGAGCGGCTTGCCGTAATCCCAATACATCCAATCGGGACTTTGATTATGCTCCTATACGCAGCCAAAAATCGACCGTTTACCGAAATTGTTTGCAGGATTCGTAAAATAACTGCACGAAATCGGTTTCGAGCTATTGACGAGCCCAAATAGCCTTCTAATACAGGCCCGCCTCGCGAATGGCCTCGACAGCCAAAGCAATCTGATCGGGCGGCAGGACCAGCGCCATGCGCACGTGCCCCTCGCCCGAAGGGCCAAAGCTCGCGCCCGGCGTCACCACAACGCCGGCCTTCTCCATAAGCTCCTCGCAAAACGCCATGGAATCGGTGCGACCACCGGGAAGCTTGGCCCACACAAACATAGAGCCATGCGCGTTGGGGCGCTCCCAGCCCAGGTCCTCAAGACCGTCGCACAGGGCATCGCGGCGCTCCTGGTACTTCAGACGTTGCGCCTCGACCTCATCGCGCGGACCATTGAGGCAGGCGATGGCGGCCTTCTGAATCGGGAAGAACATGCCAAAGTCGATCTGGCTGCGCAGCTTGGCAAAGGCAGAGACCACATCCTCACGGCCGACCAAAAAGCCGATGCGCGCACCGGTGACGTTAAACGACTTGGAAAGCGAGAAGAATTCCACGCCCACCTCGAGCGCGCCGGGATACTGCAAGAAGCTGCCGCCGGGTTCGCCATCAAACACGATGTCGGAGTACGCGTTGTCATGGACGATCAGCAGGTCGTGCTCGCGGGCGAAGGCGATGATCTCCTCGTAGACCTCGGGCGTGCCCACCGAGCCCACCGGGTTGGCGGGCAACGACACGATCATGTACTTGGCACGATCGGCCACCTCGGGATCGATGCCCGCCACATAGGGCAGGTAATTGTGCTCCGCCACCAGCGGATAGTACTCGAGCTTGGCATCGGCGATCTTGGCGCCCGCCTCAAAGACCGGATAGCACGGATCGGGAACCAGAATGGTGTCACCCGGATCGAGCAGGGCCAGGCCCAAATGACCCACGCCCTCCTGCGTGCCGTTGCACGACTGCACCATGGACGGCGTAATGCCCGAAACGCCAAAGCGACGCTCATAGTAATCGCACACGGCCTGCTTAAGCTCGGGCAGGTCGCGCAGGGAATACTTCCACATCTCGGGATTTTGGGCGGCCTGCGTGAGCGCCTCGACCACGTGGTCGTACGGCTTAAAGTCGGGCGTGCCCACGCTCATGTTGTAAATGGTCTTGCCCTGAGCCTTCAGCGCAAGAAGTTTGTTGTTGAGCGAGGCGAAGACCTCCGCGCCAAAGCGGTCGAGACGCTGCGATGCCTGCATGGTGCCACCTTTCGATATAAAAAATACGGCGCTCCGACAAGAGCGCCGCGCGATACGGGCCATCAGATTGCAAAAGTGTAACGCTTGCAACCCCCGTATTGGTTCAATTTAGCCAACCTTAGTCAATCGGATTGAGCGCGTCGATCCGCGCAAGCCACAGACGCGAGCTGGCGTCACTCGGCATACGCCAATCGCCGCGCGGGCTGAGCGTCACCGAGCCCACCTTGGGACCATCGGGCAGGCAGCTACGCTTAAACTGCTGGGCAAAGAAGCGACGATAGAACGTACGCAACCACGTGTGGACGGTCTTGGCGTCGTACACACCCTCGAAGCTCTTGAGCGCCATACGGTAGATCTTGCCCGGCTCAAAGCCAAAACGCAGCAGGTAATAGAGGAAGTAATCGTGCAGCTCGTACGGACCCACCAAATCCTCGGTCTTCTGCGCAATCTCACCGTCGCCCGTGGGCGGCAGAAGCTCGGGGGACACCGGCGTATCGAGGATATCGAGCAAGACCTCGGCAATACGCCCGCCAAAGACATCAGCGGCATAACGCACCAGATGGCGCACAAGCGTCTTGGGCACGCTCGCGTTGACGGCGTACATGCTCATGTGGTCGCCGTTATAGGTAGCCCAGCCGAGCGCCAGCTCCGACAGGTCGCCCGTGCCGATAACAAAACCGCCAGCCTGGTTGGCCAGATCCATCAGAATCTGCGTACGCTCGCGGGCCTGGCTGTTCTCGTAGGTCACATCCTGAACGGCCGGGTCGTGCTCAATATCCATAAAGTGCTGCTCCACAGCCGCGTGGATCGAAACCTCGCGGAAGCTCACACCCAGGTCGTGAGCGAGCGACTCGGCATTGGACTTGGTGCGACGCGTCGTGCCAAAGCAGGGCATGGAAACCGCCGTGATACCGGTGCGCGGCAGCCCCAGTGCATCGAAGGCACGCACGGTCACAAGCAGTGCCAGCGTGGAATCCAGGCCGCCCGAAAGGCCGATGACCGCAGCCTTGGTACCCGTGTGGGCAAGGCGGGTCTTGAGGCCCGCAGTCTGCAGATTGAGGATCGTCTCGCAGCGCCCGGCCAGGTCACCATGGTCGGCCGGCACAAAGGGCGCGCGGGGGAAGACACGGTCGATGTCGAGCGCATCACGCAGGACAGGTTCTTCGGCCAGCACGCCCTCAAACGAAAACTCAACAATCGTGGCCTCCGGCGCATCGTCCGCGCGCGTCCACGTGGTCGAACGACGACGCTCGGCAACCAGGCGGTCGAGGTCAACGTCGGCCACCGCCATATCGCAGGTGAGGAGCTTCGTGGTGGCGAGCTTCGAACCGTTTTCGTAGACGAGGTTCTCGCCTGCAAAGACCATGTCGGTCGTGGACTCGCCCTCGCTCGCGTCCGCGTAGGCATAGGCGCAGTACAGGCGCGCGCTTTGGTTAGAGATAAGGCTGCGGCGGTAATCTGCCTTACCGATAATCTCATCCGAGGCCGACGGATTCAGAATCACCGTCGCACCGGCAAGCGCCATCTCGGTCGAAGGGGGCGCCGGCACCCACAGGTCCTCGCAGACCTCAATACCGAGTACCAAATCCTCGGCGCCCTCATCACAGCAGCGGTAGACAAGCCCCGAACCCAGCGGAACCGGACCCTGACCGGCAAACTCAACCCACACGGGATCGGCGGGCGCCGGAGCAAACCAGCGGCGCTCATAGAACTCGCCATAGTTGGGCAGATACTTCTTGGCCGTGAGGCCCAAAAGCTCGCCCGCGCAGCACACGGCGGCACAGTTGTAGATATTCTCGGCCACCGCAACGGGAAGACCGATGGTAAAGACAATCGGCAGCTCGCGGGTTTCATCGAGAACATGTGCCAGTGCAGTCTCGCAGGTATGCAGTAATGTGCGGTTATGGAACAGATCAGCCGCGGTATAGCCAGTCAGATTAAGCTCGGGCAGCACCAGAGCACGGACACCGCGCTCGACCGCCTCGCGAACAGCCGCCAGCGCAACCTCGGCATTGCCCTCGACATCGGCCACGAGAATCCGCGGCGAGGCCGCCGCCACACGCAAAAAGCCATCAGACTGAGAAAGGTGAAGATTCATAAGAATGCTCCCGTGCGTAGACGCCATTCACAACAATTAGCAAGCCCTATTGTAGTTCAACCGCCGGGTGTAACCGCATCCCACCAATTTGGTGAGCTATTGATGAGTTGATGGTATCTGTTAAATGTCACGTACGATTCACATCTGGCGGGTACCCTGATGGCTACACGAAACGAAGCAGATTTACACCGGGAGGGCCCCGTATGACAACCAAGTACACCGACGCGCCGCGCACGCGCGTCATGACACCGGCCGCGCTCAACAACGGCGTTCATGAAAACCATTCCATCGGACAGACCATAGCCATCGCGCCCAAAAAGGGCCTGTTCGACGACATTTCCATTCCCCAAATCATCGCCGGCGCCGCAGCTGCCGCCACGAGCGTCGCGCTTGCTTCTAAGATCGGCATCGCCGGATCGGTGATCGGTGCCGCCGTGAGCTCGGTCATCACCGTTGTGTCCTCGCAGGTCTACCGCCACTTTATCTCTGCCAGCGCCAACGCCCTCAAAGGCACGCATGCCGCCGTCGACTACCCTGCCGGCGCCTATGAGCCCGTTGGCCTTAATGCCGAGGAGCACCTGGGCGGCGCCGCGACTACGCAGGAGATGTGCCAGGTTGCGGGGCGCGCGACCACGGCGCGCGTCGCCCCCAACAGTCTGCGTGCCAAGGCGGCGGCAGAGCGCAGCCAGACGCAAAAGAAGGTCATCGTCTTCTCGATCGCCATCGCCATCGTCGCGGTCATCGCCTGCGCCGGCGCCATCCTTATCACCACCGCCGGTGAAGGTCTGGGCGAGCGTCCCGAGTCAATCCTTTCGTCGCACACAACCGAGCACGATGCGGATAGCTCAGATCAATCGCAAAGCCAGCAGGACGACTCGCAGGGCAACTCCGCATCCACCGATTCGTCCTCGAACGCCCCCGATCAATCGCAGAGCGCCGATTCCTCTGTGAACAACAGCGGCACGCAATCCGGCACAACCGACTCAAGCCAAACGACTGACAGCTCTCAGCCGAGCACGGGCGACCAGACGAGCGGCAATACATCGGGCACAAGCTCCACCGACAACAGCAACACCAATAGCTCGAACAGTTCGAATAGTTCGAGCGGATCCGCGTCCGGCACGCCATCTGACAGCTCGAGCCAAGGCACGACATCGGGCAACTAGGCACGTTTGCCTCTCATAGATAGCCGACCTGCATAACGGGCGCGAACCGGCAACGGTCGCGCCCGTTTGCCTTGGGCGACGAGATGGCAAGCCCCATGCGATGGTAAGATGCTTTGGTGTGTATAGAGGAGATTTGCCATGAGCAAGACAATAGTTAAGCCCACACTATCGCTGGGCAACCACATCTATCTGTATCGCCTGCTGCGCGACGCGATTGGGTGCGGCAAGCAAACGTTTATGACGCAGGTCGAGGAGGCGCTCGCCGCCGGCGACATGGCCGCTTATGACCTGGGCTTCGAGTCCACGCGCGAGCTGCTCGAGGAGCTCGACGACTGCATTAAGCTGACCGTCTTTAAGGGCGGCCGTCTGTATGCCACCGTCATCGCCAACGATGCCTGGGATGCCGCCCTTGCCAAGGACGAGGACAAGCCCAAGGCTGCCAAGGGAGCCAAGCAGTCCTACAAAAAGAAAAAGCGCGGCGAGAAGGACCTCAAGGCCGTGCGTCCCAAGCACGTTAAGCATCCCGAGCCCGAAGCCATGGTTGAAGCCGCGCCGGAACCCGAGCCCGAGGCGGAGACCGAAGTCGCTATTGAGGTAACAGCAGGAGCCGAAACCGAAATCGACGCCACGACCGATCCCGAAGTCATATCAGAGCAGGAAGCCACTGCGGAGCTCGACGAGGCTCCCAAGTCGACAACCGAAGAAGCCGCCAACCAACCCGAGACGCCTGCATTCCAAAACAGCGATGTCTTTGGCGACGAGGCCGAGGACAATCAGTCCGACGAGCCCGCTGATCAAGACGCTACCGAGTCGACGCCAGAGCCCGAGACACCGCAGCCTGCCATCTCGCTCACGGTCGTCTATGACCCCGAGAACGCCAACGCCGGCATCACCACCATGGCATCCACGCCAGCCGAGGCAAAGCCATCTGTCGAGGCAGAGGATGCCCCGCGAGCCGATGCCAAAACCGAGACCGCAGACACGTCCGTCTCCGTGGAACCGACGGATTTCGCAGTTAAGCCAGAAACAGCGCCTGAGCCTGAGCCTGCCATCGAGTCCGCATCTGCCTGCGACCAGATTCCCGCACCTGCACCGGCTCCGGTCCCCGTTGCAGTACCTGCCACCACACCCGCAGCGCCCGCCATCCCCGAGGACTTCCCCGTCGATTTCACAACCGAGGTCTTCTGTCCCGGCCCATTGCTACACCAGCTGTCGACCTATCTCCCCTATGGCGCCGACACGCTCGGCATCGTCGGCGAGTACTACTGGATCGCCCGCGAGTGCGGTACCATTGAGGTCGCGCGAAACCGCGCAAGCTTCCCCCTGCGCTACACGCAGGCCGGCGAGCGCCACGAAGTCACCGTGCGCATCCGCCGCAACACCACCGGCGGTCTCGGAGCCACCTGGACCATCGATAAAGTCGAGCCTTCTGCCAAGTAAATAAGGGACGATAACCCTCAAGGTTATCGTCCCTTTCTCGTTAGGTCACCTGAGCTCAACTAGTCACGCGTCAGCTTGCGGTGAATACGATGCGGCTGGGCTGCGTCCTCGCCCAGGCGCTCGATACGGTTGGCCTGATAGGCCTCAAAGTTGCCCTCGAACCAATACCAGTTGCCCGGATTTTCGTCGGTACCCTCCCACGCCAGAATGTGCGTGGCGACGCGGTCCAGGAACATACGGTCGTGGCTAATGACCACCGAGCAGCCCGGGAACTCGAGCAGCGCCGCTTCGAGCGAGGACAGCGTCTCGACGTCGAGGTCGTTCGTGGGCTCGTCGAGGAGCAGCAGGTTGCCGCCCTGCTTGAGCGTGAGCGCCAGGTTCAGACGGTTGCGCTCGCCACCGGAAAGTACGCCAGCGCGCTTCTGCTGGTCCTGGCCCTTAAAGCCAAAGCTCGCCACGTACGCGCGGCTGGGGACCTCGGTCTCGCCCACCATCATGTGGTCCAGGCCGTCCGAGACGACCTCCCATAGGTTCTTGTCGGGGTCGATGCCGGAGCGGTTCTGATCGACATAGGAAATCTTGACGGTCTCGCCCACCTCGAGCTCGCCCGAAGTCAGCGGCTCCAGGCCCACGATGGTCTTGAACAGCGTGGTCTTGCCCACACCGTTGGGGCCGATGACGCCCACGATGCCGTTGCGCGGCAGGGTAAACGATAGATCGTCGATGAGCACGCGACCGTCGAACTCCTTGTGCAGGTGATGGGCCTCGAGCACCTTGTTGCCCAAACGCGGGCCCACAGGGATGCGGATGTCGGTCCAGTCGAGCTTCTGGCTTGCGCGGGCCTCGGCCTCCATCTCCTCATAGCGAGCCAGACGGGCCTTGTTCTTGGCCTGACGGGCCTTGGGGCTGGAGCGCACCCACTCGAGCTCGGCCTCCATGCGCTTGGCGAGCTTGGCGTCGCGGTTACCCTGCGCCTCGATACGTGCGGCCTTGGTCTCCAGATACGTGGAGTAGTTGCCCTTGTAGGGATAGAGGTGACCGCGGTCGACCTCGCAGATCCACTCGGCAACGTTGTCCAGGAAGTAGCGATCGTGTGTGACGGCAAGCACCGCGCCCTGGTAGTTGTGCAGGAAGTGCTCGAGCCACAGGATCGACTCGGCGTCCAGGTGGTTGGTGGGCTCGTCGAGCAGCAGTAGGTCGGGAGCCTCGAGCAGCAGCTTGCACAGGGCCACGCGACGACGCTCGCCGCCGGAAAGCACGTTGACCGGCATGTCGGAATCGGGCAGCTGCAGGGCATCCATAGCCTGGCCGAGCTTGGAATCGATATCCCAGCCGTCGGCGGCGTCGATCTCGTCCTGGAGCTTTCCCATCTCGGCCATGAGGGCGTCCATGTCACAGTCCGGGTCGCACATCTCCTCGCCGATCTTATTGAAGCGATCGACCTTGGCGATCATGTCGCCAAATGCCATGCGCACGTTCTCGATGACGGTCTTGTCGTCGTCGAGCGGCGGCTCCTGCTGCAGGATACCCACGGTGTAGCCGGGGGTAAGTCTGGCATCGCCGTTGGAGACTTCCTCGATGCCGGCCATGATCTTGAGCAGGGTCGACTTGCCCATACCGTTAGGGCCCACGACGCCGATCTTGGCACCGGGATAGAAGCTCAGGGTCACGTCATCAAGGATCACCTTGTCGCCATGGGCCTTGCGAGCCTGATACATCTGGTAGATAAACTCTGCCATTTGCCTGTTTTATCCTTTCTACCTGCTGTTTCCCTATTCTTGATTCGCTTTAGTGGAAACGAGATGAGAAAACCAGCTCTAAAACGTAACGAAAAAGGGGCACGGTTGCCCATACCCCCTAATACTACCTGGGAAAAGTCCCCCGGAACATACTATGACCTGCGTACGCTAGTTTTCCGCAACCTTAACGAGCGGCTTGCTGCGATTTGCGCCACAGCAGATACGAGTAGACGTAGACGACTCCGACCGAACCAAACGCCAGAACCGCAATCACCGCGGCGACAACTTCACTCGAAAGCACGCTACCCGCAACGCCCATCACAATCAGACCAACACCCAGCACCATAAAGCAGGCACCGCCAAAGCGCTGCGTACGGCGCCAGTTCTCGGGATCGGCAAGCGCCCAGGGCGTCTTGATACCGAGCGTATAGTTCTGCTTCACACGCGGCAAGTAGTTGCCTACGCCGATGAACAGCAAACCGATAGCACCGGAAATCAGCACGTTGACCGAACCGACCGCCGGCACCACGCCCCAGACCGTAAGCTCTCCCAGCCAGCTTATACCACAAATGAACAGGATGAAGGCAATTACGAAGCCCTGATAGAACTTGCCCGAGGTTCGATATGCCTCGCCTTTGGGATCGATGCGCGGCACCACGCAGAACATTGCGAGAAGCGCCAGAGGCAGCACGCCGAGCGCGGAGGCCATCCAGCTGGGACCCCAACCGTCGACGGTGCCGTTCGCGCTCCAGTGCGTGGGAATCTGCGCAGGCAAGCTCGGCATCACCATAAGGTGCGCTACGATATTGGCGACGCACAGAGCTACCAGCGCGATCCACACGCGCGGCGATACCCCCGTGGCGTGAATGCCCTTGTTTTCGTTATTCATCCTTATCACCTTCAGTGTTTGTAAAGCCCATAAACCAACCGATCAAGTCCTGCATGACGGTGGTATTTAAGCTGTAAACGATGTTTTGACCATAACGTTCGTCGGTCACCAACCCGGCGTTTTTGAGCGTCGCCAAATGATGGCTCAACGACGGCTTGCTGATGTCAAAATGCTCGGCAAGCTCCCCAGCCGTGCGGTCGCCCTCGCGTAGTAGTTCCAAAATACGCCGCCGCGTAGGATCGGCCAGCGCTTTAAAACCCTCTCCCGGCATAGGACCTCCTCTCAGTATCTCGTTCGACGCGCACACTATACTCGATATTTAGATGTTTGTCTAATTATCTAATCTTACACTCAAAAAAATAGCCGCCCCCGCGTAATGCGAAGACGGCCACTTCTCACGCCATAAACGTGTTTCGGAGTTGGCTAACCCGCGGCAACGGGCGCCATCTGCTTCAATCTTATGCGAATCCCGATCCCATTTCAACAAGCTCCAAGGGCTCAAATGGAATCGCAATAATACCTTGATTATCGACTTTATCCGAACACCTCCCACATTCATCCGCACATGTGCGGATGAATGTGGGAACCCGATACCCTGAGGGCCGGA
>OCVV011326224.1_pt1 | contig 51603 bp, 49 predicted proteins | sample 1539721 | NCBI WGS metagenome assembly OCVV01 (sample SAMN02144230, study PRJEB22623) | gut metagenome | biome: sheep rumen | host: Ovis aries | place: New Zealand
TCCTATACAAATTATATCACACATTCATATTATTACAATTTTTTTAATAATATTTTTATCAAAATCATTATATATCAACGGTTTTAATTCACCATCCTTAAGGAAACACGCCACCGCCGTCATTAATGTGATTAGAAAGAACTATGACATTAGGATCATTGCCAAAAGTATTTCGCATGGTGTTTAGCCTTTCATTTCGTGTTAGTGTTTTATCAGTATCACGTGTTATTGCAACTGGTACACCGAGCTCTTTAAAGCGATTGTACATGTAGTTTGCAGCCTGTAAGTTTAAATCTTTCTCTTTTAAATTTCCTGATACTGCACCCGGATCACTCCCTCCATGACCAGCATCTACTACTATTCTGTATTTATCATTCATAAATTATTTTCATCCATAATAGTGTATGTGAAGAATGAAAATTGTTGAAAAAAAGATATCACTTGATATCTAAATTCTAATTAAATCCTGTCAGAAATCGTAATTATGTTATGTTAAATAAGATGCAATATTTCAATTATAAAAAGTATTCCAACTTCCACTAAAATATAATAAACCATTTTCTCAATTCGTTGTATTTTTTGGTTTAATATTTTATCTTGCTCGTTTTTACTTATCTCATCACTCATAAATTTCTCATTTTCATTTTTTAGTTCCTTTTTATTTATATGTGGTTCGCCAAGAAATTCACTATAAACTTTATCTTTTTTATCGGCCATTACTAATTCCCTCCTATATAATTAGGGTACCACGATTATTATACTAAAGCAAGTGATATTTTTATAATAAAAAAATATTTACGTAAACTAAAACCCATATATATCAATGGTTTTAATTCACCTACACTAAAGAAACTCTACACCTCCTGCATTTATATGATTAGATAAAATTATTACATCTTCATCATTGCCAAATGAATTTAACATTCTTCTTAATCTTTCATTTCTTCCAATATCTTCATCAGTTGTTCTTGTTATAGCAACAGGTACTCCTAATTCATTTAATCTATTATAAATATAGTTAGCAGCTTGCAAATTAAAATCTTTTTCTCTAATATTACCATTTACTGCACCAGGATCACTTCCACCATGTCCTGCATCAACCACTACTCTTTTAGTAGTATTTCCATTCATTATAATCACCTATATTAATGTATGAAATTGGAATTAATTAGTGAATAAAAAAACACTAGTTTATGAAGTGAGCCCCAAATAGTTCACTTCAAATTAGTGACTTTTTATCCTATTATTTCTTTTATTAAATTAAATAATTCATTATTACCTTCATCATTTAAATGAATATCATCTAATGATTTTTTATTGTTGGTATTAAAGTAATATATGTTTTCATTATTTGTTTTAATATTTTCATCAGTAGTAATAACTTTTATATTTTTGTTTTCATTATTTTTTATTAATTCTTGATATTGATTATAAGATATTCCTATATTGTTATCAAATACTAAAACTATATTATTACTTATTGAATCATCACTCAATAACTCTTTTATTGTTTCATAATTATAGTCATCTACTAATAATTTACTATTTTGAAAATTATTATCTATTAAATCATAAATTCCTCTTAATAAATCATTACCAATAAACGTTATTTTATTTTTTTCCAATTCTTCGTGTTCTTTTATTTTTTTATCTCTTGCTTCATTATACATTTTTAAATATTGCTCATATACACCTTCATATATTTTATGTGCATATATTCCACAACCCTTTACATTAGGATGTACTTTGTCATATATTAAATATTCTTGATGAGCAAGTCCATAACTTCTCCAATCAATAATAAATACATTATCATGTTTACTTGCAACATTTTCTAGCATAGTATTAAATACTTTATAATCTGGATTAGTTGTATTTAACCAAAATATATATTTATCTTCACCAATTACTTGTATTAGTTCTTCTTTACAATCTTCATTACAATAGCCATTTGTACCAATATTTAATATATATACATCACTATCAATGCCTTTAGACTTTAAATCTTTAATAACATTCATAGCATTTTTTTCTGTTCTATTTGTAGCTGCATCAAAATATCCATTTGGAAATTCTTTATATAAATCTTTTACAGCAAGTTCCATTATAGAATCACCAATTCCAATTACACTTAAATTTCTTACTTTATTTTCTAAATCTTGTTCATTTAATTCGGTACTATTTAAATACTCTTGCCATTTTTCTTCTTCTTCTTTTTGTTTTAATAAACGTTCTTTTTGTTTTTCTTCAATAAGTGCTCTATTTTCTTCTAAATCATTTTTTAGTTTATTCATATCATTAGTATAATTTTTTGCAATTATATAAGTATATAATCCATAAATAGTTAGTCCAGTTATTGGAATTAATAATACTATTTTTAATATCTTAAATTTTGACTTATTAATATTATTAAGTGAAAAATATATTAATCCTGAAATTACAATAGTTATTAAAATTATTAATACTACTTTTAATATATTATTTATATTATAATCTTGAATTAAAAAGATTACAGGATATTGTACTAAATATATTTCATAGCAAATGTTAGATAGCGATAATAGTTTGTTTCTCTTTTCTTCTTTCTTTGGGAAAGCTATCGCATAATCAATTAATCTTAAACTTATAAATGTTGCAATAAACATACCTGATTTCCATAGTATTGATTCAGAATCTACTATAAAAAATAAGACAGTTATAATTATTAAATAAGTGTTAAATATTAATCTTTTTAAAATATTATTTTTGAAAACAAATGGTTTGTAATAGACATGAAAAAATCCTAAAAGCATACCAAATACTAGAGAAAATAATCTTGAAAAAGTTCCATAGTAAGCAGGCATTATGTGATTATTTGTAATGTTATCATTAAAGAATATACAGCTAATAACTCCTAATATAATTAGTAAAAGACAAGGCACTATTTTACTTATTATTTTACCTAATTTACTAAGTATCATAAATACAAATGGAAATAATATTTCAACTTGTAGTAATAAAGATATATACCAAAAATGCATAAATGGAGTTGAAACATTTCTTACAAAATAATCTAAGTTAGCATTTAATTGCCAAAAATTATTGTAACCAAATATTATTGATGTTACTTCTGGTTTTAAATTAATCCAATTAAAATTTGTTGTTAATGATATTACTGCTACTGATATAAAAGTAACTACTATAAGTGGTAAATATATTTTTTTTAATATATTTATATAATATTTTTTTAATGAAAATTTCTCTTGTTTAAATGCTGTTACAACACTTAAATATCCACTAAGTACAAAAAAGGTACATACTGCTAGATATCCACCTTTTAATAAATTTAAATGATATAATAAAATAACTATACAAGAAAATATTCTTATAATATCAAGTTGTTTGTAATAATTTTTCTTCATAACTACCTTACCTACGCCTATATTATTATAATACATTTTTCATATAAGTATAAGTAAAATTAGTTATTAGTTTATTAAAAGTTCTATTTTATATTTTTTTAATCAAATACTGTTCAATATTAATTAATGTCAAAAGTTGATTTTTTAGCCATTTTGTGGTATAATTCGTAGCAATAAAAAGAGGGGTTTTGTTATGGAGAAAATTATTACTTATGATGAGTTACCAAAGTCTAATGGACAATCAATATATTTAAGAATGGAAACTGATCCAAGATTGTATGTTACTTTATTATCAAAAGGTTATAAAGTTATAAATAATATATCTTATTCTAATGATTCAACTATTTTTGTTACAGGAAGAAGACAAGATACAAAATGCAGTAGTAACGATGAATATAAAAATACAGTTAATAAAAATATTCAAGATACACTTAAAAGTAATGGTATAGTTAAACCTATTACGACTAATTTTTCTTTTTCTGATTTAATAAATCATAAATATCAAATTCCTTTTGTATTAAAAAATGAAAATCAAAACGGTGGAAGAGAAAAATTCTTAATTAATACTGAAGAAGATTATGAAAATTTAATTTATGCATGTACTTTTCTAATAACAAAAAAAAGTTCTAGTAATTCTAGTGATTTGAGAGAATGTATAAATTATGATAAATATTTAAATTTAAATTTTACTGTACAAGAGTATATTCCAACTCCTAGTGATTATAATACAACTGTTAGAATTTTAACTTCTTCTTCAAATGACTTGTTATATGCTGCATTAAAATATAAAAAGCCTGATAAACATTTAGATGATACTACACTTTTAGGATATCTTTTAAGTGAAGTATTTCCATTAAGTACTAAATCTATTGTTTCTAATACTTTATCTGGTGGAAAGAATATTTTAATTGGGGAAAGTAGTTATTTAGGATTTGAAGAAAAGTTATTAAAAGAACATAATATTAATTCAGAACAATTTTATCATTTGTTAAGTGCTTCTCAAGATGTTCATGAAAAATTTAAATCAGAATTAGGTATTATTTGTGGATTTGATTATATATATGATGCAGAAAGAGAAAAATGGTTTTTGTTAGAATATCATAGTAGACCAATGGTGGGAGATTACTCAAAAAGACAAGGTATTAATTATCAAACTAATGAAGATAGATTAATTGCTGAAGGAAGAGTAAGAGCTACTGCTTTGGGATTAACATTAAAGAAAAGAGTTCGTTAAAATAGACCTGTTAACGAAAGACAGACACTAAAAAGTATTATTTAGACCCTAGATGAGTTTTATACTCAACTAGGGTTTTATATTTATTTTATGTTGTATATTCTTTACATAACCAGTAAAAGGTTCACTTGAATTAGTTATTGTATTATCAATTCATATTCAATTTTTTAAAACAAATAAAAAAGACATATTTAATATGTCTTTAATAAATTACTCCACCCCATTCAACTGCTACAAAGCCTTTACGATTAAATGTAGGTAATTTTTCTTCTTTAATATCTATTTTTTTATCTACTTTTTTAACATGTATTGCAAATCTTAAGATTGAATCAGGTTTTGGACTTATATTAATATTACTATTCTCATTTCTTTCATCAGTTAATTCGAAATAAACTAAACTTTTTCCATTCTTTTCAAGAATTGGAAGCCAGTACATAATAAATTCATTTCTTTCTTTTGGATTTAAACCAATTTCTGATAATTTAGTTTCTAAGAATTCAATTGCATTATCTTTTTCAACATAGAATCCAGTACTAAAATCAACTTTATGATTTAAATTTTCTTCCCAGTATAATCCATAGTAATAGTTTCCTTTACTATCATATAAATCACCATTAGGTTTTGCTGTTACTTCCCACTTATTTTCATATTTTGGATAAGTAGTAGTTAAATTTTCACTTTTATCAAATGTAACTGTTACTTTTGTTTCTTTTTCTGGATATAAGTATAATATTGGTTTTGCATATCCACCAATTTGTTTTAACTCATATTTTTTTATTTCATGAGTATTTATATCAAAGAAATATTCTACTCCCCCTTCACCGCCATTAGTACCAGTTCCAACAATTATATAAATTCCAGCTTGTTTTTCTTGCTCGTTTTGTAATTGATTTTGTTTATAATATCCTGAAATCATTATGTGATAATAATAGCTGTCTTTCCATTCTCCTAATTGATACTCATTACCTTCAATATCTGTTAAGACTAAATTATTATTTTTAATTATTAAGAAATAATTTCTAATTACATCTAAAGTCTTATCTCCTAGTGTTTTTTGGTTTAAAAGTTTTCCATCTCTATCATATTCATATGCAACATTATTTTTATAAACATAAAGTCTATTATCAAATTCATCTACAAAATATGTATCAACACCACTTATTATTACACCCATGTTTTTATCATAAATTGTACCTGGGTTCATATTATCAGAACCTACACAACCTACATATCCAGCAGATATATAGTAATCTCCAATTCCTCTAAAATTATAATATAAGCATTCATCTTTTTTTTCATATACTTCTTCTAAATACTTTTTTTCAAAATTAGAATCAACAATTGATATATGATTACTATTAAATCTATTTGCACTTAACTTATTATTATTTACATATATAAATGAAATAAATCGTTCACCATCATATAGTTTTTTACCTGTTTCTAAATTAAAAAATCCACTATTACCTAGTTCAATTAATTCACTATGATTTGAATCATATTTTACAGAATCTCTATACTCTATTCCATAAACCTTGTCATCGCTCATTTTATAAACTATTTTATATTCATCGTGATTACTTTCTATTGGAAGTACTTTTCTAATTTTTTCAGTAAGATTATAAAGTATAATATCATTTAAATCTTTATATAAAACATAATTTGTACTTTCAGAGAAATTCTTATATAAACTTACATCATCAAATACTTCAATATCGTCACTTACAACTGGAATTTCGCCTACTTCGTATCTATAATCGTTTCCTTTTTCAAAGTAATAAACGCCATTTTTTTGATATACCATTTTATAACTTATTTTTTCTTCTTTGTCATCTTTTTTCTTATCTTTATCTTCTTTTTCTTCTATTTCTTCTTTGTTTGAACTATTCTCATTACTATCTTTTTGAAGAAGTAAGTATGTTAAAACGCCAATTGTTATTAATAGTAGTAATATTATTATTGTTACTATAATCTTTCCAGTTTTTCTTTTTTTTGGTTTTTGTGAATTATCTTCCACAACTTTTTTTTCTTCAATCTTTTTTTCTTCTTTTGGAACTACTTCTTTTGGAGTTTCTTCAACTTCTACTTTTGTTCCACACTTTTGACAAAACAAATCAGTTTCATTAATAGAATTTCCACATTTGGAACATTTCTTACCCATTTTTTTACACCTCTTATTCTATAAAAAGTATAGCATTTATACTTACTAAAATCAATGATTACATTAGATACTTTTTCTAATAACAAAAAGAAAATAGAAAATGGGATTTAGTTAAAAGAGATGTGTTAAATTTAAAAGATTATTTTAAGATACGAAGTATTGATGATAATAAAGTTAAGATGTTAGTTAACGATGCTATGGAGTTCTTATATACTTATACATTGGGGAAAAGATTCTTATCATTAGAAGTATAAGAGTTATTTATTAGTTACTAAAAAAGTTTCTATATAATTAGAAACTTTTAAATTATTTACAAAAGATTTATTTATCTCTTTTTTACTAATCTATATACATCTTCGTGTATATCTTCTATAGAACGCATTTCATCATTTTCACTACATTCTACTTTGTCCCAATCTAGATAATTTGCAACAAACATTGCACTTTTATATACTTTCTTCATGAATTCTAAATCTCTTTCATGAATATCATTTGCTACACCATCATTTTGTTTTCTTTGAGATCTTAATTTTGTAACTAAATCAAAAGGAGCATGTAAGAATATTACATTATCAGGTTCTTTTATTCCAATTTTACCATATTCAAATTCTGTTACATAATCAATGAATTTTTTCTTTTCATCTGGATCTTCAATTAATGCAGATTGATAGATTAAACTTGAGGTTGTATATCTATCTAGTAGAATTATATCTCCTTTGTCATACAATTCTTTTAATTCAGAATGCCATGCTACTGCTCTATCAACAGCATATAGACTATTAATAAAATATGGAGATAACTCTTTTGGATTTCCGAATTCACCTTGTAAATATTTTTCAACAGGTGCTCCATAATAAGCACCATAAGTTGGAAAATGATGATATGCTATTTCTTTTCCATCTTTTTGTAAATGTTCTTTTAATTTTTCAAATTGAGTTGTTTTTCCTATTCCGTCACAAGCACCTTCAACTACTATTAGTTTTCCTTTGTTATTAGGTGTAATATCAGTATTTATCTTGTCCATTGCTTCCTCCTAAATTGATATTTCCCCTTTTGTTCTTATTATCTATATTATCATATTTAAAAGAATTCTTATAGTAGTACTTTATACCTATTTTTAATAAAAAAGAGAAATCTATTATTAATCATTTAACTTAAATATAGCATCTAGCGATATAAGTTAATGTAACAGAATTCTTCCATAAGACAAAAAGAACTTTTTGCCCAGTTGGCGCAAAGTCTTTTTTATTGTAATTCAAATATTTCATTATATTTATTCAATAATTCTTTTCCTGCTTTTTTATTAACACTATATACAAACATTATTTTACCTTTTATGTGATCTTTATAAAATCTATTATATATATTATTTTTGTATTTATGTTCATCTATTCCGTATTTTTTTATGTAATATAGTTCCTGTCTTATCTTCTTTATATATTCTTTGGGAACATTTATATTGGAATTATTGACTATAAGTCCTGTAACTTCTTGTCTAGTTTTATTTGATTGGAATCTGGTCTTTCTTTCATTAATTGTATATCCACATTCTGCTATAATATTACTGACTATTTTTAATAAACCATCATTTATTTTAGATTTATCTCCTGAAAAAGTTATATCATCAGCATATCTTGTGTACGTTATACCTAATTTTTTTGCCAGTCCGAATAGCCTAATATCTAATTTGTATGATACTATATTAGATATAATTGGACTCGTACATGCTCCTTGTGGAAGGCCTTCTTTGTATATAACTAATTTAGTTAAGCAGAATGATAGATCGTTATCATACCCACATAAATTATGAAATAAGTAAAACACTTTTTTAGTATTTATAGACGGAAAGAAATCTTTTAAATCAATATTTAACACCATTTCTTTATTTGTATGTTCCATAGCATTTGTAATAATTGACTTTGAAAATGCAAAACCGTTAGCTGAAGAATGAATATTAATCCTATCTAATATTTCATTTTTAATATAGTTCTGACATAATGATAATGCTTTGTTGGGGACATTTATTTCTCTTTTTCCACCACTTTTCTTAGAAATACTAAAATTATAATAATATTTTTCTGGATTATTTATTATTTTTTTTAAATATTTCCATTTTATTCCAATTAAATTAGACAGATGATATGAATTCAATATAACTGTTTGTTTTTTTTGTTTAATTGTAATTAAATTATTTAATAATTTTTCAATTTTTTCTTTACTATATAAGTTGTTTGAAGATTCAATTATTTCTTTATATTTACTATATTCATCTTTCATAAATCTCAGCATACATCTTGACAATACTTATCATAATATAAAATAATCAGCCACAAAACACAGTTTTGTGATTATTTTATATTATTTTATATTATGATATTATAAGCATAAATTGAGCATAAAGCGAAATTTATTGCTTATAATACCATATTCTAGAAACCTAATCACTATGTAAACGACTCGCTTACTTTTCCTAAGATTTACTTAAAAATTATGCGTAATACCTTTTTTATTTTTTTCGTTTTCCTTAAACAAACTATCAATTACTTTTTCGATATCATTATACAAAAGATTATTTGAAATAATAATACAACCGTTTTTTATAGTTATATATTCGTTATCAATTAATTTTTCTACAAATCTAGTAAATTCTGTCTTGCTCTCAAAATAATTATCATCCAACAACTGATCTATAGTGTAATAACAACCATATGAATAGACAAGAAACTCAAATTCTTTAAATGATAAAGAATATTTATTTTTAAGGTCATTATATTTTTCTAAAAGTATTATTGAATTGTTTTTTATTATCGAATTATTTTTTTTACATAATATTTCTAAACTAACTTCTCTATCAAATAGTTTAATCCATTTTTTCCCTTTATATACTATAGATGGATTCCATATCATAGAAATATCCGAATTTGGAGCTGTTTTATTTAAAACAACATATGCACCTGTTCTATTATATCCAAATTTCATTCTTTTATCTTTGCAGCAATTGCAAATTTCATCAATATAATAAATCTCACTTTTTTCAAACTCATCACTATATCTGTTAAGAGTTATTTTATTTATAATATTTATTTGTGGATATTTCTTACTAATATTATCTTTTGCATTTTTTTGACATGCGTATGTAACTATAATTATTTCTTTCGTTTTTATAATATCCCAAACTTTTTCGATATAAGAAATAATTGTTTCCCCACTACCAATATAGTCATCTATAAAAAGAATTTTGTCAAATCTTTCTATGATATTTTGAGTCAATCCTGTAATTTTAATTATTTGGTTATTATTACATAGCCCTTCTTCAGAGATGAGAGAAATCAATCTAGATGAACTACTATGACTTTTTTCCTTATAATCTACAAGAGCAATTGATTCAGAATAAACTCTCTTTATATATGATACAAAGAATTTATTTACATCTTTACTTTTTATCCATATTAATTTTGAAACAATATTTAATAATTTTTTATAATTTTTCTCATCATTTCTAGCATATTTATAAAGTCTGCTTGTAAATATTTCTTCATCCAATTTATTATCAAACTTAATATTACGCACAACATCCTGTACTGCATTTAATAATATGACCTTTCTCACCTCCTCATATACATTATTATAACATAATATGCTTATTTGAACTATTGCATATATTCCAAGCATTGATTTACTTTATACTGTGTTTTATTTTTTTATCCAATGACATTCATCATCATCCGGATTATCTGTGATAAATGCAGGTTTAATTACACCTTTTACCATCCACATTTTTTTTAGTGCAGTTTTCAATACATTTAAATCATAATTAAGATCATCTGCTATTTTTTTTGTTGTTATTGCATAATTTAAACAAACATATTCATATGTTTCCTCGTAGTTAAAATCATGTTTTTCTATTATATGTTTCTCTTTTGTTCCTAAACAATTTAATTCTATTATTTTAATCATTTCTTCAATGCTTTGATATCTTTTTTCTGGCTCATTACATAAGCATTTATTTACCATTTTATCAATTACATTTATTTTATCTCCGTCTATTATGCGTCCCAAGTTGACTCTTTCTGTTCCATTATGTGATTTACCAGTTACAACATATTGAATTATTTGCCCTATTGCATAAATATCCATTGTTTCTTTTGGAATAGCACTTTTTTCCATCTGTTCTGGTGCAGAAAATTTTCTGTTACATAAAAATTCTTTTGATATTGTGTGTCCAGTATTTTCAAATTCTTTTGGGTTAAAATATGCAATTCCAAAATCAGTTAATACTATATTGTTGTTTTCATCTAATAAAATGTTTTCAGGTTTAATATCACGATGAATAATACCTTTTTTATGTATCTCCTTTACTATTTTCAAAAATTTATATATAAAAATAATTAGCTCGTTTTGATTAGTTATTCTATAATCAACAAGACTTTTTTCGTATTTTTTCATAATAATAAAACATATTTTTACTTTTTCAAACTCAACTTCTTCATATGAATACAATTCAACTACACCATTAACTTTTTGAAGTGACATAAAAACATTTACAAATTCATTAAAAAATCTGTTTGACTTATTTTTATCACTTTCAAATAATACTTTTATTGCAATTTCTTTACCATTAAGAATTCCAAAAAGGATTCTCCCATTTCCACCTTGTATTCCAGGATCTTTTATGTTTGTAATTTGCCCATATTTTGTATTTAAGCCATTATTTTTTGCTTTATTACAAAAACTCTTGATTATTTCTTTGTATTCTTTAGACTCTTTTTTTTCATTTGATACTTGTTTTTCAATATCATTAAAGTTCTTTATTTCAAATTTATAATTAAGTAAATCGTATTCTATAAAGATTCTTTTAAATTGTAAATAATCATTAATTCTAATAAATAAACTATAGATTATTTTCCAATAGTATTCCTGAGGGGAACTTCCATATGTTATTTCATCTACAAGATATTCAAATCGTTCCATTGAAATCAATTCTTTAAAAAACAAGTCAACTTTTTTGTTTGTTATAGCATAATCTACTACTTTTTCCATATATTCCCATCTTGACATCTTTTTTCCAGTATTTGTTATTCTTATTCCAATTAATTCACCAAATGAACATATATCTTCTATTTTCATATATGGCATTCTTAAATCTTCATATATTGCTTTAATATCAAGTGAAGTACTTCCAATAAACAAATCTATTATTTTTTTGTTTTTTATTACATTCCATTCACCCATATATCCTCCTGTTTTTTACACCATGCTATTATTACTTCCATTTATATTCAGTAAATCTTCCACCTGATATCTTTTCAATCTTACCTTCATTTAATAATGTACTTAAAGATCTTTCTATCGTTGTTTCGCTTATATCAGGACATCTTTCCATTAAATAAGCTTTATTAATAGGAGAAACACTTTCCATAAATAGAATACTAATTCTTTCAATAGCAGTCATCTTCTTATTTGTTATATACTCAACTCTTGAAGAAAACTCTTTATAAGCAGATAAGATTACACCAAGATAGTATTCTACAAAGTAAGAATAATCATTTTCATTATTATGCCAATTTACTGAACTATTTTCTAATGAATCATAGTATGTTTCTTTTGTTTCTTCTATTATCTTTTCTATACTAATATATTTACCTACAATATATCCTGCTTTATATAATAGTAATAATGTTAATAATCTACTCATTCTACCATTTCCATCATTAAATGGGTGGATAGAAACAAAATCTAATATAAAAATAGGAATTACAAGTAATGGATCTATTTCTCCTTTACTTATTATTTCATTATAACTATTACATAGTTCTTCTATTGCTATTGGTGTTTCAACTGGAGATAATGGTGTGAATCTTATTCTTTTTGTTCCATCTTCTAAAGTTTCTTCAATATAGTTTTGAGAATTCTTAAATTTACCACCATAACTAATTCCAGAATATTTATATAAATCTCTATGGAATTGTAAAATAACACTAGAGCTTATATTAATATAATCATAATTTTCATGTATCGTATTTAATACATCTCTATATCCTGCTATTTCTTCTTCATTTCTATTCTTAGGTTCTACTTTATTATTAACAATTTCACTCATTCTTTGATCTGTAGTATAAATTCCTTCAATTTTATTTGAAGCGCTTGTACTTTGAACTTTTGCAATAGATAATAAACCAGATAAAATATCTGGCTTTGCTTCAATATATAATTCTTGTTTTCCTTTATATTCATGAATACTAGATAATAAGTTAACAATATTATTATTCATTAAAGATTCTGACTCTTTTACTAAATCAAATGTTCTCATTTGCATCATTTCTCCTTTCATTTGCACCATTATAGCACAAAATGATGCAATTAACAATATATATGATGCAATTAAAATTTAATATAGATCTACAAATCCATATTTGTTTTTTTCTTGATGTGATATACTGATAATAAGAGGATTTGAGTATGAAGAATAAAGAGTTGGTTATTTCCGATGCTATTAAAAGAGGTAAATGGTTGGATATTATATATAAAAATAGCAATAATGAAACTACTTACTTCTGGATAGCAATCAATGATATTAATTTAAAAGAAAAGATATTAATCTGTTCAATTTTTAATGAACCAAAAGGTTTAAATGTTTTAGGAAATATCGATCTTAGATTTGATGCAATAGAATCTGCAAAAATTCTAGAATTTACAAATTATGATGTTCCAGAAGAATTAATAAACAAATTAGAAACTCAAATAGAAGACGCTAAGTGGCTTAAATTTGAAACTTTTAACAATAATATTCTTAGATATTATTATAAATGTAATGAATATGATAATGATCCATATCAAAAAATATCGTTTTTGATTTATGGTGTTGATAGAGATATTCTATTGAAAAATAAAGTGATTAAATTAAATGATGATCAAGAAAGACAAGTAATAAGGTATATCAAAAATTATGACAAAAAAATTGATGGAAATATTAATTATCTTGCTTTGTCATTTCTTTCAATAGATATTAATAATAAAAAATACGTTGTACTATATTATGATGTAAGGTTTAATCCTGATAATAAAGAATTATCTATAAATTCAAATCCTAGAGTAAATGAAAGTTTCTTAATAGAAGGAAAGAAATATTCTTTAAGTACATATATGGATATAGATCCAAAAGAATTTGTAAACAATATAACAAATAATTTGAATGAATATTTAAATCCATATACAGAGATTATTAGAGCAAACTTAAGAGCAGGAGAAATAATTAATCAGTTACCGGAATTTTTAATTTTAGAAAGAGCAATAAGTGCTAATTTAGCTCCTACTTATTCTACTATTACAGAAAAAATTGAATCTGGAGAACTAGAATATCCTTTAAAAGCATTCTTTGGTAATGCAAGAAGATATGGTATTAAAAGAAAAGAGCCATCAATCGTTATATATGATAGCAAAGTAAATATAGATCAAATGAGAGTTATTTATAACACTATGAAGTATCCAATCAATTATGTTCAAGGTCCTCCTGGAACAGGTAAAACTCAAACCATATTAAATGTAATATTAAGCTCATTCTTTAATAATAGATCAGTTTTGATATGCTCATCAAATAATAAACCAATAGATGGAATATTAGAAAAACTAAAATTTTCATATAACGAAGATAATGATGTGCCATTTCCATATTTAAGATTAGGTAATATAAATGAAGTGTTAAAATCAACTAAAAGAATAATAGACTTATATAATTACAGCATAAATATAGAACCTAATGAAGAAGTATTAAATAAAATTAAAGAAAAAACAAATGAAAACAATAAAGAACTTGTTGAGACTTTAAAAAGATACGAACTAAAAAAAGAGCTATTAAGAAAAAAAGAAAGCGCATATCATTTATTATCAAGTATTGATAATCCAAACAATCGTCTTTATTCTAAGACAAAAGAAGCTTTAGAAAGGATAACAAATGAATATGATTCAATACCTGAAGTAACTAATGATGATGTTCTTAAACTAGTTTATACTGTTTCTGAAGATATAAACTTTAAACATTATATGTTTTTTGAATCAATAAAATATGTTAAAAAATTGAAACAACCTAAGTATTCTGAACTTATTAATATTTGTTTAAAAATATCTGATTCTGAAAAAGTTACTGAATTTAATAAATGGTGTGCTCTTGACGAAAATATAAAACTTTTAGAAGACGTCTTCCCTATTATTTTTACTACTAATATATCATCTCATAGATTAGGGACAGCAAATCATACTTTTGATTTAGTTATTATGGATGAAGCTGGACAATGTAATGTTGCTACTGCTTTGCTTCCTATAGCAAGAGCTAAGCAACTATTATTAGTTGGAGACACTAATCAGTTAAAACCAGTAATTGTACTTGAAGATAATATAAACAAGATTTTAAAAAATGAATTTAAGATACAAGATGACTATGATTACTCGAATCATTCAATATTAGATATAATGAAACAACATGATAAAATATCTAATGATATAATGTTAACCTATCACTATAGATGTGGTAAAAAAATAATAGATTTTTCAAATAAAAGATTTTATAACAGTAGTTTACATTTAGATTATTTAAAGGATGATGGTTCATTATCTTTAATTGATGTTAAAAATATTAATTCAAAAAATAAAAATGAGAACTATGAAGAAGCACAAGAAATAATTAATTACATTAAGAGAAATGATTTAAAAGACATTGCTATTATTACGCCATTTAAAAATCAACAATATTTAATAAATGACTTACTAAAAGAGAATAATATAAATAACGTTACTTGTGGTACTATTCATCAAATGCAAGGAGGAGAAAAAAGTACAGTAATTATTTCTACTTCACTTTCGCCAAAAACTAGTAAAAAGACATTTGACTGGATTAAGAATAATGCAGAAATAACAAATGTTGCTGTAACAAGGGCTAAAGAGAATTTGATAGTAGTTACAGATGTTGAAGCACTAAATTCCTTATCAATAGATAAAAATGATGATTTATATAATTTAGTTAACTATGTTTCATCAAATGGAAAACTAGAAGTTCCTCCTAACGATTCATATTCAATTCAAATCGGAAGTTCTAATGGTAGTAAAAATGAAGATATGTTTTTTAAAACTATATCTCACTTCTGTAGTGTAAATAATATATTTCAAGCAAAAAGAAATGTTAAAATATCGACACTCTTTCCTAATGATGAAGATTTAGCAAAATCTAAATTAGAATTTGATGTTGTGTTATATCAAATTGATGATATTAAATTAATTCCAAAAATTGCAATAGAATTGCAAGGTGGGGAACATTTTGGAAATATAGACAGGGAAAAATGTGATGCAAGAAAGAGTGAATTATGCAAAAAAAAAGATATCATCTTATTAGAGATACCTAATTCATTTGCTAAATCATATGAAACAATTAAAGACTTGATATTAACAAGTTGTGGATTAGAAATAGAACAATTAGAACTATTCTGAATGGTTCTTTTTGTTTTTATTTTTAACCATATTTATAAAAGCTGACTCCCAAGAATTAATTATTGCAGCAAATTTTAAACTTTCTTTGTCCTCTTTTCCTTCTAAATATTTTTTTACTTTCTCATCTAAATAAGGTTTATATTCATTGAATATTGAATTATCAACTGATAATCCATTTCCAAATCCCATATATATGTATGTATATTTGCCTTTGTAATTCTTATCATCAGAATTTTCCCAAGTCTCATACCATTTAGGAAATTGTTTTGAGGCATCTTGTAATGAAATATATTCACTTTTTTTTAAATCTTTATTTCTATACATCCATCCATCAATTCTATAAATCTTAAAATCATTACCCTGTTTAATAATAAATGTTGATCCATCTTCATCACCCATTCTTCCTGGATTTGTAATAAACATAACATCGTCTTCATTTAATTTCAAAAAGTCTTCTTTTGATATTTTATTTTCTATGAATTCCATAATATCACCTCATAAAATTATATCATAATTATTTTTTTCCAATGAATAGTAATAGTACTATTACAGATACACCTAATTATGCTCTCTTCAGGGGGAAAAAGAATACCCTATTTTTTTGTCATATTTTTCATTATTACTGTATTATCACTTGCTATATTTCTCGTAAATAGCCATATTTTACCTATCATGTTCTATGTAGTTGTTCCCCATTTGTTCCCAAGAAAAAAAGTGATGATTTATTTTCAACACTCTCAAATATTAATTCTTAAATAATTCTTCCCACTTTTTTATATTTTCTTTGTCTTCGTCACTTAATAAATAATTCATTATGACTTTAGATAATCTTTCCACATCTTCTTTTTGATGCAACACATGTATTCTTCTATGGCAATTAGGACATATTGCAACAGTATTATAAATTGCATCAGGACCATTCTCTGCTAATGTAATGACATGATGTGATTCAAGATACGGTCTTCCATTTTTATCTTTAAATGGTGCTTCTTTTCCACAAAGATCACATATACCATTAGCTCTTTCTTTGGTATACTCTGCTATATATTGATTTCTTTCACGATAAATTGTTTTAACTTCCTTTGTAGAAACATTTTCTGTTTCAGCAATTTTAGCTCTACTTTTTATTTCATTAGAATTAAATTTTCTTACTTCTTTTAATTTTTCGTTTTCGCTTTTTTCAATATCTTCAATATCTATTATCAATGATTTAGATTGATCTAATCTTTTTAAAGGAAACTTTATTACTTTTCTAATAACACCATTTATATCTGCTTCTTCTGATTGATATGGTGTTCCAGCTAACTCTACCTCACCATCATAATAATATTCATTATCTTTATATGATTCAAATAAATATACTTTAATTCCCTCTCTTTTTGCAATAGTTAAAGTTTTATTTTGGGCATAAGAAATGCTTTGGTCATTCTCTGTTCCCATTCCAGTATAATTTAATATTCCGTCATCTGTCCATTGATCATCATACAAAGGGTTATTATGCTTCGCTATTAAAACCAATGAATTAGTTTCCTTAGATCTTCTCATTCCACCCATATTTGAACATTTAAAAGTATTCGCTATTTCACTATTTGAATATACATTTCCTACTCTCAAATCTTCTATACCACAATAATGATCCATTTCATCAGAATAATTATCTTTCAAATAATCAGCTAATGACTCATTACTCAAAATACCATTTTCTTCTAAGAACTTAAAATCCTCAGCATATTTATGATTGCCGCCTTTGAATTTCAAGAAATGTTCATACATATTTCCTGTATATTTTATATATTTAATTCTACTATATTCTATTTGAACTCTTTTCTTATATTTTTCATATTCAGGATGATTGTTTATAAAATCTAAAGTTTTATCAAAATTATCTAATACAAATTTTACTCCTCTATCCATTATTTCATCTCCATAACATATTTTGCCAAAGGTATATCAGCAGGTGCTAAATCATAATTTAATAAATCTGTTTTATCAACCCATTTGTATTCAGAATGATCATGCAAATTAAATTCACCAGATAAATATTTACACCTATATAATTTTAAATCAACTGTTTTAGTAGGATATTTACACACATTATTTATTAAAAAACTTTCTGCACTAATCAATAGTTCAAATTCCTCTTTTATTTCTCTCTCTATAGCATGTTTTTCATCTTCATTATCTTGAACTTTTCCACCAGGAAACTCCCATTTACCAAAAACGTTCGGATCTCCTGTAGATCGTTTTGCTATTAATACCTTTTCATCATTTTCTATTAAAGCCGCAACAACATTAATCATATTATTTCACCTTCACAATTATTATACCATATAAAAAATCAATAATTTTATAAACTCTAAAAATTTAAATAATTTATTAAAAAGTTTTATTTTTTGGTGAATACATGTTGACCCTTTCGTTTTTTTAAGGTATAATAGATTATAGTGAGAAAGGAGGAAAAAATGAAGACAAACATTATATACCAAAAATCAAGTGAATCTATGAAAGAAATCGATGATGAATCTGTTAATATGATTGTCACATCTCCTCCTTATAATATTAACATTAATTATGGTAATAAAACTAATAAAGGTAAAATTACAGCAAGTAAAGGAATTAAATACAAAGACAACTTAGAAGAAGAGGAATACCGTAAAATGTTAAAGCATGTTTTCTCAGAATGTAAACGTGTATTAAAAAAAGATGGTTCAATTTTTATAAACATTAAAAATAGATATAATAACGGAATAATTATTCCACCATTTTGGATTCAAGACTTCTTTGAGGACATGTATTTAAAAAATATTATAATATGGAATTTTGATTGGGGCGGTTCTACCAATAAAAGATTTGCTCCTAGATATGAATATGTTTTTTGGTTTACAAAAAATAAAGAGAACTATAAATTTAATTTGGATGCAGTTAAAATACCTGCTTTAAACTACAGACCAGACAGGTATAAAAGTCAATTAAAAAATCCTAGCGATGTATGGAAAATATCTATGGTATCTGGCAATTTTGAAGAAAGAACTGAACATCCAGCTCAATATCCAGAAAGGTTAATTGAAAGAATAATAGGATGTTCGACAGTTCAAAATGATATTGTCTTAGATCCATTTATGGGTTCAGGAACAACTGCAGCTGTTGCAAAAAAATTAAATAGAAATTATATTGGATATGAAATTGTACCAGAATATATTGAAATATCAGAAAACAGATTAAAAAAAATACAGAAAGGAGAGTTATTAGATGAACGAGAACATTAGAATTGAGTTCGGTGATTGCAGGGAATTATTAAAAACTATTCCCGATAATTCAGTCACATTAGTAGTTACTTCTCCTCCATATAATATTGGAAAAAAGTATGGCAAATATAGCGATAAAATATCATTAGAAGAATGGAAAGAATTAATTAATGATGTTACCAAGGAAATCTATAGAATATTAAAACCAAACGGAAGTTTTTTCTTAAATTTATCTCCTATACCATTAGGAAACGATAAAGAGATTCTACCTTTACCTTACATAGGCTATGATATTATGAAAGAAAATAATTTCAAAATTAGAAATATAATAACATGGACTTTTAATAATATGCAAAACTGTACGAATAGATTATCTGGTCGATATGAAAATATTGTGTGGGGTGTAAAAGATTTAAATAATTATATTTTTAATTTAGACGAAGTACGAATACCATATATTACCAAAAATGATAAAAGATTAGTTGGTGGTATTGGTAGAAACCCAACTGACGTATGGTACTTTGACAGAGTAAATAATATGACTAAGAAAAAATTAGATCTTACTCATCCTACAATTTATCCACTACCTATGATTGTTAGAATATTAAAAATGAGTAGCAATATTGGAGATACAATATTAGATCCTTTTGCTGGAAGTGGAACTTCGCTGGTAGCCGCAAAGATTCTAAATAGGAAAGCAATAGGCTTTGAATTAGATACTAAATACAAAAATGAATGTGAAAGAAGACTAGCTACTGAAGGAAATATTCCTGCATCTGTATTTGACGAATATAAAAGTGATGAGGAAAAAAAGCAAGCATTTTTAAATGCTATATCAAATCTAAAAATAGACAAATAAAAGGCAGAAACACTGCCTTTTTATAATTGTTCAAAAATAATAACTAACCCTAAATTCAAATCATTTGGATAATCTTTGCAAAAATCTTGAATTGAAGAATAATTAGATATTACTTCGCAAAGTTTTCTATGTTGTCTAACTGCATGAAGTCCCATTAATTGTCTACTAAAATAGTTTGCTTCACTATCAGTATCTTTAATTGAATACAATTTTTTTATCCTATTAACACTATTGGCTTCTTCACAAACATCACAACCACACAAATCCATTTTATCGTCAACAAGATTTATATCAACGTATTGACATGGTTCTTTTCTAAGTGTATTGTTTGAATTTATTCCACCTACAAAATATTTACTAAACTTTGCATCTGCTGGAGAAGTAGTAGAAAAGACATATTTAGTAGATTTTGCATTACCATCTCCTACTCTTCTAACAGGAGAAGCAGCATCAAAAGAAGTAGCACCACTAAAGTAATTAGTTGCAATATTAGGATATCCTCCACAACCTAATGCGTGAATAGGTCTGTTATCAGCTATTAATTCACGTACAATTTTTGCAGCCCTAGCAGGACCAACAGTAGATATATAATCTTTTTTTCCTGTTTCATTAAAATCTATATCCTTATACCAACTTTTATCGAGTTTCTTATAACTTGCGATACCACCTAATGCAAATCCCCAAAATTTGTAACTATGCTTTTTTTCCAAAGACAAAACGAACTCAGTACATTTTTTATAATCTTCCTGCAAATCACCATGAATAGTTGCCAACACATTTGGATAATAATCCGGATTTTCTTTTAAATATTTTATTGTTTCCTCTAACAATATATTATTAACTTCATCAGTATTCATAGAATTAAAGAATTTCTTTAGTTCAACATCGGAACCTTCGCCGTCTTTTTCAGTATATTTTCCACCTAAATCAAAAGATACAACAATATCAATCTTTAAATTATTAGCAAAGTTATAATATTCTTTCATTTGAATAATTAATTCATCAATAAATTTATCAAATTTGTAGTTTACTTTTTTTGCTACATATTTAACAATGTTAAATGCACCTGAATCAAGTAGAAATACTTTAGAATTAAAATCGTATTTTTTAGGCTTATATCCGTTATATATCTCACCTTTTTTTATCAACATGTTTCTAATATCATTATACACATCACCAATTTTACTATAACCGGATAGATCATCAAATGCGTGACTTTGAAAAGAATGTGGAATATTATTATTTATATAATAGTAATTTATTAATGCTGGTGTATCTCCTGTTAGTTCAGCATAAACTATTTCTCTATCCTTATCCCCATTACCTCCACCATAATTATATACTTGAAAAAAAGATGGAATTGGTAATTTTTTCCCATGAACATCATAATTCATTTTTATCACTCCTAATTCATATTAACGCCATTTTTTTGCATATCCTTTATGATAGAAACCAACTCTTCTAATGTACCCATTTCTAAAAATTTAGAATATATTTTTTCTTTATATACAGATTGAGGATTTTTTTCTAAATCTCCTTCTCTCTCCTGCCTTTCAAATACTTTCTCATTTATAAGCGTTTCCTTAACCTGTTCACTTGTTTCAAAGAATATTCCTTTTACACATGGATAATCTATCCAATGAATATAAAAAACAGGTCTCTCGATATCAGATTCAATAATTTCAAGTTGTCTTTCAATTTTTGCTTTGTCAAGAGTAGCACTACCCTCATAGCAATATCTATTAATCTTTTGAATTGCAGAAATAAAAGGAGCACAATGATACTTAACTTCAAAATAAGCCAATATTCCTTTATCTTTTCCCAAAATCATACAATCAGGATATTTCTTATTGCTTTTATCTCCGTGAGTTGCTTTAATCTTTAAGTGATCAGTAAAATAATCTATTAAAATATTTTCAAAAAATTGGCCCATTATGACATCATACTTAACATGACTTTTATTTCTTGGATTCATAAAATATGTACCGCATTTTTTACACATATCCTTTAATTGCGGAATTTCTTCTTTTAATTCCTTAACTTTTTTAGGATCTTCTATATTGTTTTCTTTATACATCTTATCGAAACATTCATCATTAAAATCATCATAAGTTAACTGGTTTTCAAATGTAGGCACATTCTTAAAAAAGTCATTTATTCTATCCCTATATATATCCAAAATTTCATTATACATACTACCACTCCACCACAAAATAAGTTTCTTATAATAAAATTATAACATATATTTATGCAATTTTTGATTTTTCGATATAAATTTGTTGCAAAAAATCAATTTTAGAGTGATTAATACAAGGATTGGAGGATAGATATGATTAGAAAATGTACAGACGAAGATATAAGTGATGGGGAATGTGAAAAGGTTATTGATCCTTTTTATGATAATTACGATAGTTATCTAGAAGAATATGTTATTCCTGAAGTAATAGCATTCTATATTGCTAGCTCATTTTATAGAAATGCTATGTGGGAAGCAACTTTTAAACAACATTTTAATTCTGCATATGATACATTTAATCTAATATGTAAGAATTATAAAAAAATGAAAGCTGAAGTTATTAAACTACTCAGGTTGAAGTATTCTTTAGAAATAATCAGTGAGGATCCTTTGGACTTCAAAATAATTGAGTATTAGTGATTGCTAATCTCTTTTTTATTGTAGTAGTAATAATACAATAAAAATATATATTATTTTCTTATTCTTATTCTTATTCTTTCCTTATCCTTATTCTTATCCTTATCCTAGGAGGTCATTGATTATTATTCGATTTTAATTTGATTATAGTTTGATTTTTATTTGATTTATTTTTGACTTTGTTTTGTTTTATGAATGATTTATTTTCCAAAAAACTCACGGAAAATATAATTTTGTGTGTATTTAGGTGGCAGGTCGGTATGTAAAATTATTTAAATAAAAAGAGCTATCCCCAGGGGGGATGCCTAAAATGGAAAGTCAATGTTATGATAACTTACTTCATAATCATCATCCCAACATTCTCCCTTAAACCAATTAGAACCGTTTTTTATTGTAATATCAGGAATGTCCTCATTTTTTAAATATTCTATATAATCATCTAATCCCTGCTCTATGGTATCAAATGTTTCTCCCTTTTTTATTGCTTCATTATAATAATATAGAGCTTCTTTTTTACCTACTCTTTTAGGATATTTATTCCATAGCAATTCAAATTGATTCATTATTTTAGGATCAACGTCAGAAGTATCAAATGAGTTATACTCTTCTTCTTTTTGTTTTTCTGAATTAAATTCTTCTTCTTTTTCCTCTTCTTCATTATTCTTTTTTCTTCTCATCTCATCTATGGTAACCAATGGTAGACCATCTGGCAACCTTTCATCATCAAAAAAGTAATAAGTCTTATTATTTGGATTTACACCTATCATTTCTCTTTCGTTTTTAAAATATGTAGGATGATATCTATCCTTTCTTAATTGATTATTTGCAAGCCAATGTCTTATAACTATTGGCCCTGAATCAAATGTATAAATATACCCTTTATCCACTAATGTTTGAATATCATTTTCAGAGCATTCTGCAAACTTGGTAATCTTTTTAGGGTTTCCTACAAAGCCATCATCGTCTGCTCTTGAACCAAATTCATAATAAAGTAATCTTGCCATAGGTGGCAAATCAGTAAATTGGTCTGAATCAACTATATCTAGACTAAACATTCTTCTTCTAGCCATCTATTGTTTCACCATGCTTGTAATTAGGAATATTAAAATAATCAAGAACCATATCCATCGGAACTAATCCATTTTGTACTTTTGACTTTCCATCATAAAACTGATCACTTATTACATTAAAAACTTCTCTTGCTTTATTTCTGCCAATAGCACCAATATCCATTATGTCTTTGATATTAGCCCATTGATATTCTGCTATTTTTTCTATTTCTTCTTTTGTTAATATTTTTCTTCTTTTTCCCATAATAAAAATCCTTTCTATTGTATTTAATATATTATTTATTTGCTTAAAGTTTCTCAGACTCTAATTCAATATTAATGCATTATCTTTTGCTGAATATTCAAATTTGCTAAATTTAGCATCATACAGTTTTAACATCTTATTTAACATTTCCATATTCGGAATTGTTTTTTTAGTTTCATAACTCCTTAATGTAACTGTACTTATTCCTAATGCTTCACTGGCTTTTTCTATTGTATATCCAGCATTTACTCTTAATGCTTTAAGTGTTATTTTCATTCTTTCACCTCCTCCTATCTTCTTCTCCATTATAGGATAAACATTTCTGTTTGTAAATATCTTTTTATCATTTTTATCATTTTTCTTTACTTTTGTGTTGACAAATTTATCATTTTATTTTATTATGATATTGGAGGTAGCAAATATGAATAAAGTTGAAATGAGAAAAGTCTTAGCTAATAATCTTGTAGCATTATTAGACTATAAAAAGATATCAAGAAAGAATATTGCTGATGATCTTAAATTATCTTATACAAAGGTATGTGATTGGACAAGAGCAAGAACCTATCCAAGTGAAATTGAATTGGGAAAACTTGCTAATTATTTAGAAACTACTGTTGAACAATTAACTGATGGTGATTCATTAATTAACGATAATGGTTTTGAACCTGAACAATCATCAAAAAAAGCCAAGATATCTGTAATTGATATTAGTTCTGAAGAATGGATTATTCATCCTATCGATTATGAATGGGTTTCTACTAAATATCTTACACCAGAAACAGGATATTTAATGTTTGATGTTGTTGATGACTTAATGTCACCTAAATATGATATTGGTGATACTGTATTAGTTGAATTCCTAAATAATAAATCAATTAAAGAAGATGGAGATTATTTAGTAAAATTAAAAGAATTTGATTCTTGGTTATTCATTCATATTTATGTTAAAAAAGATGGCTACTTAGTTGCACCACTTAATAACAATAATTCAAAATCAATCTTACCTAAGTTTTATACAAAGAAAGAATTCACAGAAAGTGCTACACAACCTCATAAGGCTATAAGAGTTTCTAAAAATATATAAAAAAAAATCTCGTACTGGAATACGAGATCAATCAGAAATACCGTTTTGTTCGAGTCTGAGAAACTTTAAACAAATAAACATTATATAAATACAATGTAATGGGATTTCCTAAATTAATTATACCATTTTTATATAATATTACAAGTTTTTAACGGTATTTCCTTTGTAGAAAGGAATTTTTATATGGGTGTGTATAAAGATAATAGACCTACTAAAGATGGTAAGATATGGTTTTATAAGACTCAATATGAAGATATTGATGGTACTCATAAAACTAAGAAATCAGGTAGATATGCAACTAAAAAAGAAGCAGAAGATGCTGAGTTTGAATTTAAATTAAAACTAAGAGAATATGAGAATACTAATAATGTAACTTTTGAAGAAATGATTAGAATGTTTATTGATTTTAGAAAAGATAAAGTTAAAGAAAATACGTTATATGGTTATAACAATAAATTACCTTATTTAAAATCATTATACAAAGTTAAACTTAAAGATTTTAATTACCCTACTTTTGAAAGATGGCACGATGAAATAAATAGTACACGTCTTGCTACAAGAACTAAGAATGACATTTATAAATTATTAAAAACTATTTTGAATTATGCTACTGCATGGCATGAGTTTAACTTTGCTAAGGTATACCCTAAAATGTATAACTTTAATGATCCTAATGAATTTCCTAAAGAACAATTATTTTTTACTTATGAAGAATTCAAACAATTTCTTTCTGTTGAAACTGATATCAAATGGATTGGTATTTTTGAGATATTATATTACTGTGGGTTAAGACGTGGAGAGCTTAGAGGATTACAATGGAAAGATATCAATTTTAAAGATAGAACTTTAAGTATAACCAAACAAATAAATGACCGTTGTGGATCCATCAAAAATTGGCGATTTTCTGTTCCTAAAACCAAAAGTAGTATAAGAATCTTAAAGATGCCACAAGTCCTTACAAATGACCTTAAAATGATGAAATACGAGGCAGAAAAGGTTCCAGGATTTAATGATAATTTCTTTGTCGCAGGAGATATGCTTCCAGTATGCAGTAATACACTTACTAATCATAAAAATGTTAATTGTAAATTAGCTGATGTTAAACAGATCCGATTACATGATTTCAGACATTCTTGTGCATCTCTTTTAGTTAATAAAGGAGCTAATGTTCAAGTAGTAGCCAAATACTTAGGCCATACAAAAGTTGAAGAAACTTTAAAAACTTATTCACATCTATTTACAAGTACTTTGGATGAAGTAGTTGCCGTAATAGATAATTTAGATAATAATAAAACCGATGATAATTAGTCACCGGTATTTTTGTTAATAAATCCAAATAAAAATTGGCGATTTAAACCATCATTAAACTCTTGCCTATAAATTGCATTTGAAATCATAAAATTCATATCTATATTCGAACCTTCTTTACTAACCTTTAATAAATAATTATTTACAAAATCAGCTTGTGCTGGATCAGTTAGAAGTCCAAATACGTCTACCTCATCATAATCAAGTGTTAAATTCTTATTCTTGTTTATTATTTCAGATCTTTTTATAAAGTATTCCTCAAAAAGACCATAATCAACACATGCAACTTTAGTTAAAGTTAAAAAGTCTATATAATTCCAACAAATAGGATAAACATCAACTTTCTTTATTCTTTCAGATTTAATTTTTTGAATATTAGTTTGTAAAAATTCAATATTATATAAGCTCAGATTTATATATATTACTTTTTTCTCTGCTACATTAATTTCAACTTTTTTACCATCCTTTGTTCTAAAACAGTAATTTCCTTCTTTTAAATATTCATTTAAGTCATTAATTGTTTTATAGCCATTTCCAAACACTTTTTTAAAATTTGAATATAACTCTTCATCATTATCAAAATCATATATATCAAAAGCACCTGATTTGCACTCAAAAATTACAATTGTTTTTTCTAATTCCATCAAAATATCTATTTCATGATTTCCTTTTTTATAATCATATTGTAATGATTTATATTTTTTTGCATTTGGAAAACAAATTTCTAAATTCTTAAAACACACATTTTCAAACGCTTTTCCTCTGATATCCGAAAATTTATCATTTCCCAAATATTCTTTAATCTTTTTAGAATAAATGCTATATAAATTATAAAGAAAATCCCATATAAAAAATAGATAATAATGTCCATCATTATTTATAATTCTATAAACATCTTTTAAATTCTTAATATCAGAATAATTAATGCTGATATCATTTAATATTAAATCAATTTCATCTGTGAATTCATTAAAATAATTATATATTTCTTCTTTAGTCAAATAACATTCTTTAACTAAAGGATTTCTCTCTTCAAATTCCTTTTTTTCTGTTAAATCTTCAATCGTTCTATAGTAATTGTAAAACAGTACAATTCTGCATAAAATGACTGTAATAACGGCATGTAACATATCATAGCTATATCCAAATATTTTTTTCCATATATCTTCACCTATCATTTCATACAAAACATCAAGTCTTTTTAATGTTTCTCCTAATGGATATGTAAAATGCAGTGTACTTCTAGCAGAAAAGAATGAATCATCAGATGAGCTCTTAATCATTTCATCAATATCTTTATGTCGTTCATTTTTAAACAAATCAACTAACTCATTTATTTTTTTATCTTTTATATTATTCTGTGATAAAAAATAAACGAATTTTATTACATCCATATCACACATTAGATTAAGAGTTCTATTTATATTATAATAATCTTCATATATAACTTTTAAATATTTATCAATCATATATCTCACCACAACAATTATATCATATACAGCTTTTAAGCCACTATTTTAAAAAAACTAACAAAACTTGTTCCCGAGTTGTTCCCAAGAATTATTTTCAAATTCCTATATACTCACAAGCCCTTATAAATACTGGCTTAAATCATTTCCAATTTTTCGTTGGATGTGGCAGGGGTAAGAGTGCATATAAAAAATCACATATTAAAAACTAATAAAAATGAAATATTAGATAATAACTCTAGAATTGGTTTTAGTTTATATGATTTAGATAAGAATAACGAAATAAAAGATATCAACAAAATTGTTGATGAAAATAATGCATAAAAAAACTGATTTTAATATAAAATCAGTTCATTTTAATTAAAATACAATTTTCTTTGCTATGTAGTCAATTAATTTATCTATTTTAACTACTTCTTGCTTCATAGTGTCTCTATCTCTTACTGTTACGGTATTATTTTTAAGTGTTTCATCATCTACTGTTACACAGAATGGTGTACCAATTACATCTTGTCTTCTATATCTTTTTCCAATATTACCTGTTTCATCATATGATGTTGAGAATTTTTTTGCTAATATATCAAACAATTCATTTGCTTTTTCTGAATGTGCTTTTTTAATAAGAGGTAAAACTGCTACTTTATATGGTGCTATATATGGATGTATTTTTAATACTTCTCTTGTGCTTCCATCTTCTAATTTTTCTTCATTATATGAATCTATTAATGTACATAAAACAGCTCTATCTAATCCAACTGTTGATTCTACAATATATGGAATATATTTTTCATTAGTTTCAGGATCAGTGTATAACATACTTTGACCACTGTACTCTTGGTGTTTTGTTAAATCATAATCACTACGATCATGAGTTCCATTTAATTCTCCCCATCCAAAAGGGAACTTATATTCAATATCACATGCAGCTTTTGCATAAAATACTAGTTTTTCATGATCATGATATCTTAATTTTTTAACATCAATACCAATTCTTTCATAAAAATCCCATGCAACCTTTTTATATTTTTCATATAATTCTAAATCAGTTCCTGGCTTACAGAAATTTTGAAACTCCATTTGTTCAAATTCAATTGTTCTGAAAGTAAAATTTCCAGGTGTTACTTCATTTCTAAATGCTTTACCTACTTGTCCAACAGCAAATGGTATTTTTGATCTAGTAGTTCTTAAAACATTTAAGAAATTTACATATTCTCCTTGTGCATTTTCTGGACGTAAATATATATCAATAGTTTTGTCCTTTGTTACGCCTCTTTCAGTTTTAAACATTAAATTAAATTCTCTTAAATCTGTAAAGTTAGATGCTTTACAATGAGGACAAGTAACATGTTTTTCTTTTAAATATTTTACCATTTCTTCTTCACTCATTGCATCAGCATTTGCATCTGGATCAAACTCATTTATTAAAGTATCTACTCTATAACGCATTTTACATTCTTTGCAATCTACTAATGGGTCTTGAAAGCCAGTAACATGTCCACTTGCTTCCCAAACTCTAGGATGCATCAAAATACCAGCATCTAATTCAAATGCATTCTTATTTTCATTAATAAAATGTTGTCTCCAGCAATCTTTTATATTATTCTTTAATTTTGCACCCAATGGTCCATAATCCCATGTATTAGCTAGTCCTCCATATATTTCACTTCCTTGATAAATGAAACCATATTGTTTGCAATAATTAATTAATTTATTCATGTCATCCATAATACTATCTTCCCTTCTTCATTATTATTATATATTTTTTTTAATTTTTTTCAAATCAATAATTACTATTTACTGTTATATTATTAAATTTTTGATTTATTCTTTTTATAATAAACCTTTATTTTAGGTTTATCAGATGATTCAATTTCACAATCTCCACCAATTGGATAAATAAAAGAAGGTGTAGTATGACCAAAATCTGCATTAATAATAATTGGTATATCTTTCAATAATGGATTATGATTAATAATCATTTCCCACTTTTCAAAAGACATATTTGAATCAAGTTCACTTCTTCCTATTACAATTCCTTTTAATTCATTTATATCTATTGATTGTAACAATGAATTAAAATTTCTATCAAACTCCAACATAAATTCACTTGTTAAATTCGAAGTATCTTCTAAAAACAAAATACAATTCTTAACTGTAGGCATATAATCTGTTCCTTGTAACAAATTAAGTGTACACAAATTACCACCAACTATAGTTCCTTTAGCAGATCCTTTATTTATTGGTATTAATCCTTCATTATCATAAAAAGTTCTATTATCTTGACAACTATACCACTTATCACTACTAAAAGTATTAGATACAGGTAAAATAAATTTTGTCTTATCACTTAAAAATAATTCTTTAAAACAATCTAAAGACATATCAAATCCATATTTCATTCCAAAATTAATAAAATGAACTCCTGAAAATGTTATTAAGTTTGTTTTCTTTAAAATTGCATTTTGAAGTGCAGTAATATCAGATAAACCACATAATAGTTTAGGATTATTCTTTATCAATTCATAATCAATATATGGTAATAATTGATTAAGATTATATCCTCCTACTGCAGTTAGTATTGCTTTAACATTTTTATCTTTAAACGCATCATGTATATCTTCAACTCTTTCTTCAATTGTTGCACAATCATAATATTTTTGAGATTTGTATGCATTTTTACTAAATGTTACAACGAATCCTAATTCTTCTAATTTATTTTTAGCTAATAAAATTGTTTCAGCATCTAATATTGACATACTTTTTGAAGGAGCTATTACTCTGATTTCATCACCAACTTCTAATCTATTAGGATAAATATTATCTCCTCCTCTTCTTTAAAGCATATGGTGCATATTCATTTATTTCATTAACACTTATTTTCTCTTGTTCCATAGTATCTCTATCTCTAACAGTTACAACATCTTTTTCAAGTGTTTCATCATCAACTGTAATAGCTAAAGGTGTTCCATATGCATCACTTTTTTTATATCTTTTACCAATTGAATTTGAATCATCATAATAACACATTAAATAGTTTCTTAATTCTTTATATATTTCTTTTGCTTTCTCTGAATGTTTTTTCTTAATTAAAGGAAGAACACTCATTTTGTAAGGTGCTATTTCTGGATCTAGTTCTAATACTGTTCTTTCACTTTCTTTATCTTCATATTTTTTTAGAGCTTCACAAATAGTCATTAAAGTTAATCTATCAGCACCACAAGTTGATTCAACTATATATGGAATAAATCTTTCTCCTGTTGTTTGATCAAAATATTCCATCTTCTTTCCAGAATATTCTTGATGTCTTGATAAATCATAATTTGTTCTATTATGTGTTCCATTTATTTCTCCCCATCCAAAAGGGAATAAATATTCAATATCACATGCAGCTTTAGCATAAAATGCTAATTTTTCATGATCATGATATCTTAATTTATCTTCTGGAATTCCTAACATCTTAATAAATTCCATTGCTTTTTTCTTATATTGTTCATATATCTCATTGTCCTGTCCTTCTTTGCAGAATGTTTGAAATTCCATTTGTTCAAATTCTATTGTTCTAAAAGTAAAGTTCCCTGGTGTTATTTCATTTCTAAAAGCTTTACCTATTTGTCCAATACCAAAAGGTAACTTTTCATGCATTGATCTTAATACATTAGGATAATTTACATATTCTCCTTGTGCATTTTCAGGTCTTAAATAAACTATATTAGTATTTTTTTCTGTTGTACCTCTATTTGTTTCAAACATTAATTTAAACTTTCTAATATCAGTAAAATCATGACTTCCACATTTTGGACAAGGCAAATTATGATCTTTTATATATGCAGCCATTTCCTCAATAGTCATATTATCTGCATCAACGCTTGGATCATAACTATTAATAAAGCTATCAACTCTATATCTTGATTTACATCCTTTGCAATCAATCATTGGATCAGAGAAATTTTCAACATGACCACTTGCTTCCCATACTCTAGGATTCATTAGAATATCTGCATCTATCTCATAACTATTATCATTTTTTTGGATAAACTCTCTTCTCCATAAATCTTTTATATTATTTTTAAGTCTTACTCCCATAGGACCATAGTCCCATGTATTAGCAAGTCCACCATAAATATCACTACCTCTAAAAATATATCCATATTCAGCACAAAATTTTACAATATCATCCATTTCTTTTTTTTCCATATTTATCTCCTTTCAAACACTAGTTTTAATTGTTTATTGTTTTTTCCCTCATATTCTTTTTCTAAATAATTTGACATTGTTTGTTTTAAAAAATCTTCATCAATTTTTAGTTCATTTAAATAATAATTTAATGCTTTTAGATATTTTTTATATAAATATTTAGGATATCTATGTTCGTTATCTTCAATGTTTTCATTTAATAAGTTTGCTACTACTACAAAAGCTTCTGCAAATTTTCTCTCTTCTATCTTTTTTAATGGTAAGAATTCTGATATATATGAACACTCAAGAGAATAATTCTTACCACATGTTGCCATTAAAATTGGTTGAATACCAATAGCAAATTCACAACCATATTTTTTCGTTGGAGACTCTATTACAATCAAATTACCAACATCTTCATAATCATTAGTTGTTGTATTTCTTATTGCAACATTTAAATTTCTTCCATATATTCCCATATCATCTAATCCAAATTTATGTTTATACTTAAATAATTCTTCTGTATTAAATTCATAATTTATATCATGCTTTTTTATTATGTTTACTAAGTCTAAATCTTCATAATTTATTCTTAGTAATAAATCATTTTTATCAATATTCAAATTCGTATTAAAAAATGAAATCATATCTTCAAATAATAAATCTAAGTTTTCATAGTTTCGTAAAGCAGAAAATGCTTCAAAGAAACTATAATATCTTGGATCAGCATCTAAATCATAAATATTTTTTAAGTTTTGAGTTCTTATTGCTTTTTGGATAACATACTCTCCATTATTTGGTATATTACCTGATAATAAATCTGGTTTTAATACACTTATTCCTGATCCTATAAAAGTTACACTAGGATCAATTCCAGAAGATATATATACTCCATCAACTTTTTTATATCCTTTATTTGAATAGCAATCATTCATTCCCTTACGGACAAAATCTAAATTTTCATTCATAAACCACCCCACTAATCATTGTCATCATTAACCCATAAATATCCTAAATGATGTAGTTTTACATCAATACTGTTCTTGATTTCATCTAAACTTGGTTTTTTTGGATTATGACCAATATAATGAATTCCATTAAATATAGAATCTAGATAAAATCTTCCTTTACTATCTATTAATAAAACAGAGTTGGCACTATATGTACCTTCATTAAAGTAAAATGTAATACATATTTTATCGCCATATTTAGCTAGTAATTTTTTCTTTATTAATAATAGTTCTTCTTTTGTTATTTTTATTTCATCATAGAAATCTTTACATCTATCTGAATAATTAACTCCATATAAATGCCACCTTTTAACTCCTAGTTCAATTAACTTTTCTGCAATTTCTTCTAGGTAGTCTTTATTGAATTGAGTTACAACAGTATGAACCATTAAATTAATATCATTCTCAACCAATATTTTAACATTCTTATAAATTGTTTCTAAATAATGTGGTGTTTTCTTTATTTTTGCAGGTCTTAGTTTATCTAGAATATCATATCTAACACTATCTATTGTTATTCTTACTAAAACATCTGCACTCTTTAACTTATCGACCATATTACCTAAAGATGGTAATGTTCCATTAGTATCAATATTAATAGAACACTTACCTTTTAATTTATCAAAAATCAAACCCAAGTATGGATTTAGAGTTGGTTCTCCACCACTTATTCCAACATTTAACACTTCATATTTCAATATTTGATTTACTGTATCAATAATACTTTCTTTAGATTCATTGTTTTTCATTTTATCATTTGCAAAACAATAAATACATCCAAGATTGCATTTTTCTTCTACTAACCAATTTAGTCTAAGTGGTCTAGTAAAAATTAAATTACGAGATATTAATTTTTTATTTTTTTCTAAATATTTTTTTAGTTTTTTTTCATCACTAGATATTTCTTTTATATATTCGAAATCTAATCCTTCATAAAACTTATATAAATTAGTTTTCTTTTCATATACTGTTATACCATTTTGTTCCCATCTAATATAAAAATTATTATTAACATTTATCATAATTTCTCCTTAAGGTAAAATGTTTTTCCCATTAAATCTCAAGCATATTTGCATGTTTCTAATATCATCACATTTTAAAACCCACATAAGGAATCTTTCTATTCCCATTCCAAATCCAGATGTATTTAATGGTTTAACTTTTTTCATGTTGATGTACCATTCATATTCATCCTTATCTACTTCATGAAATTTTAATGATTCTAATAATTCATCATATGTATCATGTCTTTCTCCACAACCAACAGTTTCACCAATTCCCATTAAAAGATCAGCATTTTTAGTTGTTCCTTTTAATTTCGAATCATATTTTTGATAAAAAGGAACTGCAAGAATATCATAATTTGTTATCCAAATTAAACCATCATGTATTCTCATTATTTCTTTTTCACCTTCTCTTGTAATGTTTCTCCATCCATCATTATGTTCAATATATTTGTTTATGTCTTTTGGATGAATTTTCAACAATTCTTTTTCTGCTTCATCGAAAGTTATTTTAGGGAAATGCCCTTTCATATTGGCCATTTTTTCAATATGTGATATATCTCCAGTCATTTCTTTTATCTCATTTCCTAATTTTTCTACAATTTTTTTAGCTAAATACTTTATGTATTTTTCAACAAGAATCATTACATCATGTAAATCTCCAATAATTTCTGATTCACTGTGATAGAATTGACATAAATGTCTTTCATCAGCTTTTTCACCTCTAAATGAAGGCATTATGTAATATACTCCTTTATCACATAATCTACATCCATATTCTAGTAAAAATTGCATAGAATCAGCTAAATAAGTTTTTACTCCTTCTAATTCTATTTTTACTGGAAGAGAATCTGACCCTCTTCCCATTGGACTTGAAATTGATCCTGTTGTAACTGGTAAGTGCATTGTTATTATTCCATTTTTTTGATAGAACTTAGCAGTTTCTACATCAATTAGATTTTCTAATTTTACTAATAATTTATACCATGGCTCATCTAATGCCTTGATATAATGTGTTTCAGTGTTTTTCCAAGTGTTTGGTACATATTCTTTTTTCATTTTTTACCTCCTATTACTATCTTTCTTACTATACATTCTTTTCCATCATTTTTAAAATTACTATCAATATATATTTTTCCATCTTTTACATATCCTATTTCGTTACCTGGGGATGTTAAGAAAAAGCAAGGATATACTTTTAAATCAGGAGTTATAGCAACAGATTTAGTTCCTGCTACACATTCGAAACTATCATGCTCTTTTGTTAAATCTTTTCCAAAAGAACCACAACGCCTAATTCTAAATTTATTTATATCATATTTATTTCTAGCATTATTTAAATGTTCAAAGAATTCTTTTAATTGTTCTTCTTGCATAACATTATCATAATCCAAATTTTTGGCATTTCCTAATTGCATATAATTGGTAAATTTAATTCCTTCAGCTCCAAGTTCATATGATTTGTCAACAATAGACTCTAAGATACTATAGTTTTTGGAACTAATAGTTGTACGAATTTCTGTTCTTATATTGTACTTCAATAACTTTTCAATGTTATCCTTAATTATTTGATAATTTACTTTGGAAATATCTTCATGAATACCAAAATGATATGACATATCAATATGTTTTATACCTATGCTACTTAGCTCTTTCATTAATCTTTCATTGTTGTGTAATATTAAACCATTTGTTAATAAGTAATCTTGTTTTATTAATTTTAGTGTTTCAAAATATTCTTCATGTAACAATATTTCTGTACCATTTAAATAGATATTATATTTTTCTTTTAATTTTGAACATAATTCATATAATTTATCAGCTTCAAAATTCCCTTTATAACCAATATAACAATGCTTACACTTTGTATTACAATCAGAGCATGTCATTATGATAACATCTGTTCCATTAAATTCGATAATTTTACATCACCCCTTTCAAATAGTACTTCATAAGAATTCTTCCATTATACAAAAAAATCGAAGACCCAAATTACTGGCAGTTCTCCGATTTAGACACAAATATATTAAGAGATGAACAAACTAAAAAGCAGATTTCTATAAACAATCTTCTCATTTTAGATTTATGTTTATAATTAATCATTGCAATCATTGCACACCCCTCCAAAAAATTATTATAGTTAGAATATCATTTTTATAATATAGTGTCAAGTATTTTAAAATATTCTAGTTATTTCCTAATTAATCTTTTTACAAAACTTTTGTTTTCTTCTTTTGGTTTTACCAAATTTGGTAAATTTCTAATTACATATTTAACTCTTTCAGGATTTTTCTCCATTAATTCTCTAATAACTGCATATGGATAATTAATTCTTGCAGTTTCACTTCCTAATACTTCGTCTTCTAGTAATGCTTGCATAACATCTCTAATGCCATAACTTTGTAATGTTTTAATTACATCATTATCGTTTACACGATTATTTAATAAATCATATGTTATTTCTTCATCATAAATATTCCCTAAAACATCTACTTCTGCTCCATAAAGAGTAATATCTCCTTTAGCATTAACAGTAATATCTAATCCATTTTCTAATCCACTTTTCCATGAATCACAACCTTTACAACCACGACAAGATCTTGGTTTACCTAAGTTTATTTCTTCTGTATCTATCTTCAACAAATTATCAATATACTTAAGTAATAAGTCTTCTTTTTGAAGTTCTTCTTCTGTTGGATAAATAGTTGGTCTTAATAAAACTTGAAAGAATTTTTTATTAATAATTACTGCATAAGTATATTTATTTACTTTCTTTTTAAACATATGTAATTTGTTTTCTTTACAATAGTTTTTTAAGTTTTTTAATAATGTAGCACCTTCAGCTACGGTTCCACGAATAAAGCAAGTTCTAACTCTTTCCCACCTTTTATCGATAAACCATTTCATTACATCATCAACATTACCATCAAAATTTAGATTATCGTGATAACTATCTAAACTAATACGGGTAACACATAATGAATTACTATCAATACATGCATCATTAATTTGCCCTAAATCTTTTTCTAATTTTTCACTGCTTAATCCTAAACCAGTTGTAACCATATATTTCTTATTAGGATTCATAGCAATTGTTTCGCTAATCATATCAGTATTTAGAAGTGGTTCTCCTCCACCACTAAATGCTGTATGTTGTGCACCTTTAATTAAATTATTTAAACTAGCTTTTGCATATCCTTTTTCTAAATCTAGATGAGGAAATTCTTTTTTATCTTTTCTTTTATCTGCATATACGCAAAAACTACAACTTTTCCCACAATCATCTGTTGGATGAATAAACAATTGATTTTTTGTTTCCATATTAACCTTACCTCCTATTTTTTATGTTGTTATTGGTCTTGCTTGAGTGATAAATATTTTACCACCACTTATTAAAAATTCAATATCAACTCTATTGTTTATAATCTTTTCTATTTTTTTTATAATCTCAATTAATTCAAGAATAGTTTTTTTATCCAAATTAGTACTATTAATGACTGGTCTTTTTTTATCTATTATAAGAGTTTCTGAATTACCAAAACCTCCTACAACATTCCCAGTTACCCCCTCTTGAAGTTCTATAACATACTGACTATCATCACCATTTACTGGATTAGTTGAAAAAGCTACTCCATTGTAATCACTTTCAATATATTCTTGAATTATAACTGATATTCTAACTTCACTACAAACGTTATGAAGTTTCATATATTCTTTTACTCTACGATTATTTTTTGAATCAACACATGTATTTATTGCATCTTTTAAGTCTTCTTCCGATACATTAGGTATTGAATCAAAACACCCTGCCCATGATAAGTTTGATGAGTCTTCAACATTAGCTGAACTTCTTACAATATACTTATCACAATTCAATATTTTTTTTATTTCATTTACATCTACAGGCAAATCACGTAGTACAACTCCTTTGGGAACATTAAAGCTTTTACTTAATAATGCTACATTATATGCTTTAGTACCAATGTCTTTTATATTGTTTTTTATAATTTCATCATATGATAATAATTTACTCAATAGATACTTCACCTGTACTTCCATTCATGAAAATAATATCACCTGTTTTAATTATTTTAGTTGCATTTTTAGTTCCAACTATACATGGTATCTTCAACTCTCTACTTATTATAGCAGCATGTGATGCAATGCCTCCTTGATTAGTAATAATACCTATTGCTTTATGACATGCTCTAATAATATCTGGTGCAGTTGTTTCTGTAACCAAAATACAGTTATCAGGCATTTCATCAATTAATCTATCTAATACATCATAATTTGAGAAATCAGCATTTAATACAAATGCTTTTCCTTTAATATCACCTTTAGAGGCAACTAATCCTTTTACAGTATTATTTTCTATATAATTATTTTTTATATCTAAATATTTTTTACTATTACTTAAAACTATTTTATCTACATTAAAAAGCAAATGATCATTATTTCTTTTATTTTTCGTTTTATTATCAATATTATAAATATCACTTAATATTTCATTAACAGTTAAATTATTTATTTCTTTATTATCAATTTCCTTAATTATCTGATTTACATAACTATTCTTACCATTGAAAAATCTATTAAGGTACTTTCTTGCTAAGTTCTTTATATTAGACATTGATTTTTGTATTTTTTTATCAATAATGTTATATACATGGTCCGTATAGAAGAACTCAGTCCAACGATAATATCTTAAAAATGATATAAATAATTGTATTAATTTTTTTAAATCTTTCTCTGATACATATTGCTTAGAAAGTTGATCAGCATTATCTAAGAAATCATTAAATTCTTCATAGTAATCCCAATATCTATTTTCATATAAATCTATAGCATCATTTTTGCACTTTTCATTATCAATATTTTGAAAACCAATTAAGACATTATTATTTTCTTTTAATGAAAAACAGTTTAAGTCTTGATAACAATATGTATAAATACTTTCTAATAAAAATGGTGCATTATATGCTTCAAAAAATCTTACATAATTATTCATTTTTTCCTCTTATTTAATAATCTTACTTTATCTGCTAAACATTTCTTTTTATTTGTATGCTTACATTCTTTTAAACACTCTGGTAATTTTAAATCATCACTTAATTTTGGATGTGAATAATCACATGCATTGTATAAGCAGTCACAATATGTTAAATCCTGAAAGATACATTTAAATCTATTAACACGATTAGGCAAATTGCCAGGATCGCCATCAAATTCTAATACACCCTTCATAAAAATATCTAAATCTAATCTACCATCATAATCATTGACAATCATTTGAATAGTTTTTGCATATTCTTCGAAAGATAATACATTAGGATGATCATCATTCCAATAGTCATTTTCATAACGCATTAATCCAATAGTTAATTTATCTATAAATGGCATTTTACTATCAACAAATTCGATAATATTACTTGCCTTGTTATAATTTAATTTATCTAATAACAAGATTAGCTTTATTTTATTATTATGTTTAACAAAATCTTCTATTATATCTACTATTGGTTTTATTGGTTTACGACTTGGATTATCAGATTCAATTTCATGAAAGCTAATACATGCTCTTATTGGATAATCTAAATTGGTTATCATATCTAATTTCTTACCATTAGTATATACTGATACACTTTTATTTATTGATTTTAAATAATCGATTATATCTAATATTTTTGAATGCATAAGTGGTTCTCCACCCATTAAATCAATCTTCTGATAATCATTATTTGCTGCAATAATATTTTTAATATCATCTAAAGTCATTTCCTTAGAATTACGTGTACTAATACTAAAACAGTTTTTACAATTTAAATTACATTGCCCTGTAATAAATAATAATAAACTTCTATCGTATGTTGATTGCCATTTAATTGCCCATTTCTCATTATTAACATTTATTTTATATTGTTTAATATCTTTTTCCATAACTTAATACCTTTACATCCTTTTTCTCTTTTTTTATAAATGATTCTGTACTACGATGATCATTTAATATTATTGATCCATCACTATATATATTAAATCTAGTGTACGAGTCATCAATAATATCATTATTTATATACCAATCATAAATATAATTACCAATTAGAAATGCTTTACTAATGGGCTCTTTTAGTAATTCTAAATTTATATTTTTATAATTTCTTACAATCGGTTTTTTATACATATAATCATATTTATATGAGACACACACTTCCCAATCACGTGGTCTTACTTTATTAGTATCCATAGAATCAATCATTTCTTTGGTAATTTCTTGAATATCAATTACTATACCTGGTATATTACCACTAACATATGTTGCAATAGTACCACAAAAATTTGGATAAAAATAATTGTTATCTACTTTATGAATAACGAAATCTAAATCACTATTTCGTTTTTTTAACGTTTTTATATATTCAACTAACTTATCATAATCATTAATAGAAATCATTGGTAATTTTAATTCGCTACCGCTTCTACTTGAACATCTCACTCTATAAAATTCCCCATCATTTAATGACATATCATTTTTTTCTAAATCACATACATCACTAATAAATATAGTATTAATAGCAACTTCAGGGAAATTATTCATTAAAAACTTTAATCCTTCAACCTTTTTCATAATATACTCCCATTACCAATCAAACATTGTAAATTTTTCCTTCTTTAAATACATTTCAATAGCATATTTTACATATGGAATAGTATTTTTTGGCAATTTATCTATGTTCACCCATTTTATAAGTGAACATTTATTGGGCTCATTATTATTAATAATACCTTCCCATTTTTTCGCTAAAAAGAAGTAATCTATTCGCTCCTGATCAGTACCCTTTCGATTCATTACTTGAACAATTTTTAATTTTTTAGAAACATCAATATTTATTTCTTCTTTTGTCTCTCTAATCATTGCATCACGAACATTTTCACCTTTTTCAACATGACCCGCTGGTAAGCTAAACATATTATCACAATATCCTGTGTTAAATCTTTTTATCAGCAATATTTTATCATCTTGTATTAATAATAAATGTACTGCAACAGGCATTTTAAATCTTTCCATAATTACCTCTTTTATTTTAAGATTTTTTATTAAACTCTCTTATTTTCCTTTTTGCATAACTAGTTTGGGCTATATCCATCCAGTTTTCTCTTGGGCCATATGATAAATCATCAGTTATAATTCTTACTCTATCTTTATTTTTTAATACATAATTATCTTCAACTTTTTTATCATTTACAATAGCATATATCATCGTATTTCCTATATCAGTATGTATTTTATAAGCATAATCAATTGGAGTAGATCCTTTAGGTAGCTCTATAATATCACCTTTTGGTGTATAAACGTACACTTTAGTACCAAATAATTCGCTCTTGATTTGAAAAATAAAATCTCTATTATCTGCAAACATTCCATTAATATCTACTAAAGATGAGAAAAATTGATATTTATCTCTTAAGTCTTGTTGCATTTTTTGTCTTGCATTTCCTTTTTCTATATCCCAATATGCTGTAAGGCCATAAGTTGCTACTCTATCCATATCATTAGTTCTTATCTGAGTTTGAACAATTCTATCTTGTGGACCAAAAACAGTAGTATGCAAACTTTGATACATATTAGTTTTTGGGTTACAAATATAGTCCTTAAATTTATCATTAATAGGATGATATTTACTATGAACCAATCCCAACGTTCTGTAACAGCATGCAATATCATCAACAATAATTTTTAATGCAAGTAAATCATGTATATCCTGCAATTTATGTCCTTCTTGTAATCTTTTATAAATACCATATATATTTTTTGTTCTTATTTTTATATCATTATCAATATTGTCATTTTCTAGAATCTCTTTAATAGTACATAACATTTCTGTTAAACAACTATTACTGCTACTTTCAAGTTTATTCTTTTTTTCATTTATTTCTTTATATGTATCTGGTCTTAAATATCTAAAAGATAAATCTTCCAACTCACTTTTAATTCCATATGCTCCTATGTAATATGCAAATGGAACAAATATATCCATTGTTTCAAGAGAATTTTCTTTTTGCTTAAATTCTGATTTATGTTCAAGAGTCCTCATATTATGTAATCTATCTGCTAATTTAATAATTATTATTCTTACATCATCGGTTATACCTGTAATTATTTTTCTGGTATTTGCTAAATTTTGTTCTTCTTTAGATGAAAAATTTATTTTTGCTAGCTTTGTTACACCATCAACTAAATTAGCAATTTCTTGATTAAATTCATGAGCTATATCTTCTTTTGTAATGTTTGTATCTTCAATTGTATCATGAAGTAATCCTGCGCAAATAGTATTTCTATCTGCATGCATTTCTGCCAAAATATATGCTACATTCACAGGGTGAGAAATATATGGTTCCCCACTTTGCCTAAATTGTCCATCATGTAATTGTTTTGCATATTCATATGCTTTTGTAATGATTTCAATCTCAGTTGGATTATAATCCATTATAATTTTTTTTAAATCTTCAAAACTATTATTCATATAATACCTCCTTAATACAAAAAAAGCCGAAGACCCATTTTACTGGCAGGCCTCCGACTTAGACACAATAATATTAAGAGATGAACAAACTAAAAAACAGATTTCCATAAACAATCTTTTCATATCAAATTTATGTTTATAAAAATTCTTTGCAATCATTGTACACCCTCCAAAAAATATTATCGTTAGAATATCATGATTAAAATATCATGTCAAGTGTTTTAAGGAATTTTGTTTTATATAAAAAAAATGATAATTACTCATTAATTTATTTTTTATTTCTTTTATATCATTATCCATAATAATCATCACCTACTATTATTACTATTTCCCATAAATATGCTTATCTTTAAAATTATTTTATCATTTATAAATCAAAATTGTTATTAAAATTTAAAAGTTTCCTTTTTTTATTAATTATATCTAAACATAGTTAATTATGGATAGAGGCCTTGAATAATTCCATAATTCTCTTATAAAACAAAAGTGACACTGTCTCACGACTAAGCTCTTCAGGGGGCTCGCCCAAATAATAGTTATATGTGTTAATCCCTTTTAAAAACGGCCTTTTATGGCCGTTATATTTTTGTAATAATCTTTAAAAATTAGTATTTATTAGTCTGTTGGTACCTAAACATCAAAATTTCTGCTACTTTAAACAATCCCAATTATTTAAATATTTATCATCTTTATCACTAAAAACTCTTATTGGATTATCATTATGTGGTTGTCCATTTCTACCTAATACATTTAACCAATCTTGATGACTTTTGCTTATTGTTTCAGCAACTATTTTACTTGGTACTATATGGTATTCAGGATTATCTAATTCATTTAAAGAAACAAATACATAGATGATATTATCATCAAATAAATCCTCGTTCTTTTTTCCAAGTGTCCACTCTTTTTTCTTAAATGATGTTGTTTTTACTTGTATAGCATATTGATTATTATTCTTTCTATTAATAACTAAAATATCAAAATTTTTAGTATTAGACATTGGTACTGCACAAGTAAATCCTCTTCTCTCTAATTCACCTGCTACAAAATACTCTCCTGCATTACCCGTACTAATATTATTGTTTGTTTTTTCACTCATTATTATCATCTTTTTTAAAATCCTAATCTCTTGTACTCCATAATATATAATCTAACATTTTTATATCAGACAAATTATATTCTGGAAAATATTCTCTAAACTCCTTAATTGAATTTTGAATATTTTTGTCTTTAAGTTTTTCATGTTCTATTTCCAAAATTTTGTAATAAGTTTTTATCGTATTATTTAGTCTATCTTCTTTTGTTTTACCATCAACTTTTAGTTTTAAATTTTCTAATACGAATTGGTCCCATATTGGCATATTAGGATTAATTGTTGAAAGCATTTTACTACAAAATGATGCTTCAATATTATGATCTTTTGTATTTTCATACATATATTTAAGAATTTCTTCAAATGTTATATTTTTATTTAATTTTGCCTTTTCAAAATAATCGAAGAAAACTTTTCTCCATTTCTTATTTCTTCTTACACGATAAAATGAATTGAACTTTGTTTGAAAGTCAATATTCTTGCTTACATCACATTTATAAATATTTTCTTTTATATAATTGTACTTGTTTAAATCTAAGAATCTAATTATTGCATTTTTTTTAAATTTCTTAAAACTATAATCCATAATTTCACCGCTCTTCTATAACTATTATAGCATGATTTTTTTATGATATAAAAAAGGAAAAACAAACTATTAATTAGTTTGCTTTTTAAAGATAAGAATTGATTCTGTTTTTATTCTTTTTTGAGCCATAGTTTGTTGTTTTAAATATCTAAATGTTTTTTTTTCTAAAGTCCAGCCGTTTTTTTCAAACAAATTAATTGTCCAATCAACAAAATTTATTTTTTCTTTTTTTCTGGTTGTATCACCAATTGTCATACACCAATATCCATCTTTTTTAACCATCTTCATTATATGTTTATAAACTTTTTCCATTTCATCAAAGAAATCATTTAATGCATTTTTACGGCTTCTTTTATTTCTCGCACCAACTTCCTGACTACTTAATTCTTCTACTGGTTTTCCCATCCAATACAATGCTAATCTATGATATCGAATAAAGTCTACAGCAAATGGGTATGGGGGAGATGTAACTATTAAATCTACATTTTTAACATCATTTACTTTTAAAACATCCGATTCAATACATTTAACACTATAAGTGTTATTTTTTATAAAATCTTTTCTTTCATTGAGTTGTTTAATCTTAGTTCTATAAAGCTTTATAACATCTACTTTTCTATCTTGATCTGGCAATACATTGTCAGCTAAATATCCTAAATTCCACGTTTTTCTTTTTCGTGAGCAATTATTCAATATCGATAATAGTATTAGTAAAAACAAATCTCTATACTCTACTATTTCAATACTATGGATATTATAATTTAACATTCCTAATTTTCTTAATACATCCTTATTAAACCATGACTCTCTATTTGGAAATTCCGGTATTAATATTTTTTTTTCATCTATATTTAAAACTTTTTCAGCATATTTTTCTATTTCTTTTTTGTTATATTTGTACGTTTTAACCTTTGAACACAGTATTCCTATGGGGCTTAAATCAATACCAATCACATTTCTTTTAAGTTTTAATCCCTCCAACAATGATGTTCCACATCCACAGAAAGGATCTAAAATAGTATCTCCCTCTGATGAATATTCTTTAATAAATTTTCTTGGTATTTCTTGGGTGAATTTTGCATGATATGGATATATATTATGCATCTTTCCTAAACACCAAGCAATAATGATGATGGATATTAGAAATAAATTTGGTTGGATATCCCCATATACCTAATTGTTTATCATCTTGGCACCAAATTTGTTCACCCTCAAAAGAAAAACCACATTTTTCGATTTCCTTTACTAAATCCCATGCCAATGTCATGTATTTGCCATCACTATTTCTAAAATTTTGAATTACCACTACCATATATTTCTTTTTATTCAAAATTTTATAACAATTCTTAAATACTTTTTTAAGTTCCTTTAAAAAGTCATCATAATTATCTATATTTCCTAAATCATCTGGATTATCAGAATAATATAATTTTAATTTTTTATCTTTTCTTTGTGTATGTTGTGAATCAGAATTTCCTCTTTTCTTTTTAAGAATATCCCAATATGGTGGTGATGTTAATATAAAGTCAACTTTATCAACTTTATAGTTTTTGATTTTTCTGCTATCACCTAAAACTGTTTTTTCCTCTTTTATTCTTTGATTAGCAACATTACAGAACTCATTATTTATTTCTATTCCATAACAATCTCTTTTTAATTTTTTAGATGCAACTGCTGTTGATCCAACTCCCATGAAAGGATCAAATACTATTTCTCCTGTTTTGGTAAAAAACTCTATATACTTACCGGCCAATTCTTCTGGAAATTTTGCTGGATGATTTATTACTTCTTTTCCTCTAGATTTTCCTCTCAAAATAAACCATGACTTTGTATTTTTTATCCACTCTTTACCGTCCAAGTCGTTCAATTTTGCCATAATTTCTCCTTTCTATGTTCTAATAGTTACATACGAAGTATCAACAAATTTATTAGACCAAGTCCAAAAATCATGGGCTTGAATCTTTGTAATATAATCCATTGTTTGAGGATTGTAGTTAATAGAATCAATAAATTTCATAAATTCAGTATAACTAAATGCAGTTACCATTGTAAGCTTTTGTGTACTTGGCATAATAGTACTTTGTATACTCAATAACTTTTGTTTAAAACTAACTTGATTATTATTTTGTCTAAATCCTCCGTGATGATCGTCTGTTGGTATTTTATTGCTATCAACAACTATATACCAAATTCCATCATAATTCTGATTAAATCTTGTATCTGACAATGTATTTATAATATCATCTTTTTCTTTTCTTTCATCAAATGCTTTGATTGATTCTCCTGCTTTCGATTCAATAATAATTTTTAAATTAATATCAATATCATCATTTCTAACTACTAAATCACATATTATATCAGACAATCTTTGACCTACCGTATGTGAACCCAACCAATTCACTTTATCATCGCCAAACTTGTTTTTTAGAAGCTTATAAAGGAATTCTTCATAAGCTGTTCCATCAGATCCTTCTGATATTATTTTTCCTTCTCTAAATAAATCAGTAACTTCAATTCTATTTGAGCGAGGTACAGTCGTATCAGAAAAATCTGCAATATCATTTAAATATTGCATAACTAAGTTTCTATCCATTAAGTCAGTATCAGGATTATAATCAACACAAGAAATACTATCTTTTATTAGTCCTTCTGATATCATCTCATTTTTTAATTCTTCATCTTCAATTAAACTTGGATTATTTAATAGTTTTAATAGTAGAGGTGTAATTTCTAAATCCCCATATAAATCTCCAATAAATACTGCTTTACCTGTAAATTTATAATTTGAAATATTAAAAGAATCTAAATCAAATTTTGTAGTTTTTCCCTTCAATGTTTTTATTCCCAATCCTTCTACTAAATGTCTTTTTAAGAAAGTTGCTCCCCTACCTAATTCTTTTTTAAAATTTTTATTTGCTGAAGAAAAATCATATAGATCTATTGTATCTTTAAAATTATCATTTTCTAGTTCATCTTCATTTGTTATATTCCTTATAATGTATGAAAGAGATAATCCATCAACAAAGTTTCTACCTTTTTTCTTCAAAATATCCATTACTTTTATTGCTACAACAAAAGGCCTATTTCTAACGTTATATTCTTCATAATTATCATAATTTTTAGATGCATTTCTGAATTTCATTTTGAATAATATATCCTCATACGTATAAATACCTGATTTATACTTTTTTAATGTATCACCGATATAATATCTTTTTTCGTTTTCTGCAACTGCACTACCTTTATAATAAGATGGCATCAATCCTGTAAAAGCTATAAATTCAAAATAATCCCTAGCTTGTTCATTCCAACAACCATTAAGGTTCTTTTTCTTAGAATACTTAATTCTTTTTATATCTTCATACTTAATTTTATTGGCTTTAATGTTATCATAACATTCTTTTAGAACCTTATTATTCATAAAATTATTATACATTCTTTTATGGAAAATTTCGAATTTATTTTGCTTAATCTCTTCTTCAAACATCATTGCCTTTAAATCATCATATAAATAATAGTCTCTATTAGTATCTATTAAACTAATTATAAATTTTACTTCTTCAGGCAATATTGCATTATGAGGTAAGTGAAATCCTGTACTCATTATTTTTCCTCCTTTAACTTTAATTCTTCATACATCTTTCTCCATAATCTTGGTGGTTTTTTGCATATACTATCTTCGCTACAAAACGCGCACATATCAAGTATTCCATTATTTGAACATATTTCTGGATTTGAATGCATGCAACCATAAGTTTTATCAATTGTAACCTCTTTATTCAATCTATCTTTCTTAATTATTAAATCTTGCCTTTTCATTTTCTTACACATTAAACATATTTACATAGTATTATAACATAATATTGTAATTTTTTGCTGTTATTATTGGAAAAATATGTTGTTCCTTAAGTTATAGTATTCTATATTACTAGTTCTCATAGAAGAAATGATATGTTGATGCAACATTTTTTCAATATTATAATTTTGCTAAAGATATGTTTAAAATTGATGATAAAGATTACAAATAAATTTAAGCAAGATATTATCAAGTTATTACATATAAAATATTCATTATAGATTATTTGTGAGTGATGAATAGAACAAAAAAGCTAAGTAATCAACTTAGCTTTTTATTTTATTCTTCCATTTCTTTAATGTCATCAATAAGTTTTGTGAATCCATGTTTCATTCTAACGTCATTATTAATTTTATAACTAATTGTTTCTGTTACTTCTTTAAGTTCATTATTCTTTTCTTTATACACTTTTACTTTTTTGTCTTTGATTTCTTTTATTGATTTATCAAATTCAAATAAACTATTAGATGATAAGCTGTTATACCAAACTTTTTCCCCATAAATAGTATAAAATTTGGCATTATTTTTGTTTTGATCAAAATAGTATATTGTTGAATCAACATTTTGTATATGATTACTTGCCATAACATTTATTACATATAATTTTAAATCTTTTTTTATTTTATATTCTATTTCTTTATGTTCTTCTGTTAATCCCATTTTTCTATAGAATTTTTTAGCATCATCTGACAATAAATCATATTCTTCATCTGAGAATTCAATTGATGAATTATTTAGCCTTTTAATTCTATATTCATATATATCCGGTGTTAATATTCCAGTATATCCCATTTGGGCTTTCACTTCTATTAACCCCACTATTTCATTTGTTATTATTCCATTATTGTTATTTGTTTTCATTATAACAATATCAGGTCTATATGCCTTATTTTTTCGTTTAGGTGCCTTTTCATCAGTATATGATAAATAAACATCTATTAAAATATTATATTTTTTATTTAATACTTCTGATACTAATTTTGCTACTTCATTTTCACATGCACTTGCCATAGTTAAATTAACTTTTCTAATGATATTGTTATTTATATTAATATCTTTTTCTTTTAAATATTCTTTGTACATATCATTCAAATTATTAGATAAATTATCTATATATCCTTTATAGCTCATAAAACACCTCTTTCATTTTTAATTATAACATATATCTATGCTATAATTAAATTAAATTGAGGTGAGATTATGTATTCATTTGTTTCTAGTGATTTATATAAAGAAATATCTAATTTATTAAATAAGCCTAATATTTTTACTATATTAAAATTTGATTCTTCTGAAATTAGACATACTAATATGCTTGAATGGATATTAGAATTAGAAGACTATAAAGGCTTTTATTATTTAATTAATTTGCTAGATAAAAATTTTGGTGAAATTGATTCTAAAACAATTATTTTCCACAATAATAAACCACTTAATCAAATATTTGATAAAGATTATTTAGTTAATAATGAAGAATATTATAATAAAATACCAGATTTAGTAATTGAGTTTAGTTCTAACGACGAAAAAAATTATATTTTAATTGAAAATAAAATAGATCAATTAGAAAATGAATATGTTATAGACAAAGACAAAAAGTCTCAAACTCAGTTATACTATGATGCATTAGTAAAAAAAGAAAATATTTTCTTCATATTTTTAGATGCTAAAGGAAGTAATGCTACATGTGATAAATATCTTTCTTTAAGTTATGAAGATTTATATAATTATGTTTTAAAAAAAATTAATCCTCAAGATGAAGATGAAAAAGCTATTTTTAATCAGTATATTAATAGTTTAAAAAGACCTATATTTGAAATGGATAAAAATGATTATAAAGATTTCAATCATGGTATTTATGTTACTGATTCTTTAGATGATAAATATGATAAATTTTTTGAAAATTATCAAGATGAGATAAATGAATATATTAGTAATAATAAAGTAAAAGATGAAACATATTTAGTTTTAAAATATGCTTTATATTGTGTTAAAGATGATAAAAAGATAAATAATGAAATTAAAAATTATTTTAATGAGACTGGAAGACATAAATGGAGATACAAACAATGGACTGGATTTAAAACTACAATTGTTGAAAAGTTATTTATAGATTTATTAGAAAATAATAAAGATTTATTTAATAAAATTGTAGATAGGACATTTGGAAACTTTCCTGATAAGTTATTAGTTAAAGATTTATATAATTATGCTAGAGAAGATTCAGGATGGCAAAAATGGATTAATGATAAAGAAGATAGAAAACTTGAAGATATTAATTACTACTATAATTCTTTTTCATATAATAATGAGATATATTATTATCGAAATTGGATTAAAGATAATGTATTGGATGATTTAAATAAAACTTTAAAAGATAATAATTGGGAATTCTTATTAATTAAAGAATAAATATAAGTACTAATTTAATTAGTACTTTTTGTTTGCTTCTAATTTTTAATCAATTTGATTAGAAAATAATCCTTTTGGCTAAAAACTATCTTGTGCTACATTATTGGCACAGGAAGAGATACTATGAAAAAGAAAAAAAATATTGATGAAAAATTATTTATTGATGAATTAGATGTAAGTAATGAAATAAAAGATAATTTAAAAAAGTTTAATGATTTTATTTTAAAAGTTAAAAAGAAAAAAGATATTTATTTTAATATTGTAATTGATAATATGCCTAATAAAGATATAGATATATATCTTGAATATGTTACTAAAATAATGACTAATGAAGTAATTGTTTCTAATGTAATTGATTATAAAGATAAAAATAAGAAGAATGATAATGATACTAATAATTTAATAATTGCTAAAATTGAAGATTTGCCACATCATTTATTATGGGACGATGATGATTTATTTGAGTTATTTAGTGAACAGTCTTCTTTAAATAACATACTTTTATTTGCTACTACGAAAAAGATAAGTTTATATTCATCTTTTAAAAAATTAAATGTTACTAATATATTTCCAATATATAGAATTACATATGAACATTCTGTAGAATCTGAATATTCTATGCTAATAGATAAATATAAAGAAAATAAACTTAAAAATGACTTATCTCAAGATAATTTTAAAAATATATATGAAAAAATAAAAGATAATGATTATGTTAATTATTTTGGTATTTCTAATT
>OCVV012864591.1_pt1 | contig 51601 bp, 36 predicted proteins | sample 1539721 | NCBI WGS metagenome assembly OCVV01 (sample SAMN02144230, study PRJEB22623) | gut metagenome | biome: sheep rumen | host: Ovis aries | place: New Zealand
GGCTGCTTTCATCAAGATGCTCTCCGACAAGGGCTATGAGGATAAGCTACTGAAATGGTATGTGGTGAGTTTGGAGGAAACCGTGGCTGAATCCTTCGAGGAAAACCAGCGTTTGCTCCACATCATTTCGCTCTTCACGCTTGTGGCTATCGTCATTTCCATCATGGGTTTCGTGGGCATGTCGCTCTTCTTCATCCGTCAGCGAAAGAAGGAGATCGGCCTCCGTAAGATTATGGGCAGCACATCGCAGGAAGTGATGTCGCTCATGCTTCGCACGTTCCTCTTGCCTCTCTTCGTGTCGTTCATCATTGCCATTCCGCTTGCCTGGAACATCATGAGCGATTGGCTGACGAATTTCAGTTATCGCATCACGCTAAGTCCGTGGATGCTGCTTGTTCCTTGCCTCTTCTCCCTCCTCATCGCCTTCCTCTCCGTGTTTGTTCAGATTGGCAGAGCCGTGAGAGCCAACCCGATTGAGAGCATTCGAACGGAATAAAAGAAGCCTCACCCCCAGCCCCTCTCCAAAGGGCGAGGGGAGTAGAATGAATCAAGGATTAAAAGGATTTAAAAGGATTCTTGAGGAAATTAACAATTAACAATTAAAAAATATAAATGTATTTAGTTATATGAAATCAAAAATTTCTGTTTTTCCGAAAAGTTTCCGTTATTTCCGTTGTTCTTCATCGCTTCACGCTTCACTCTTCACTTTTCACTCTCTTCTCCCCCTCGGGGGAGCTGGAGGGGGCTTAACTTCGTTAAACTTTAAACTTTAAACGATAATAATTTCTACGATGGATATTTTTTCAAAACAACAAGGAACGGTCATCAAGATTATCTCGCTCGCTATCGGATTGACGGTGGGACTGGTGCTCATTGCCAAGGTGCAGCTGGAGCGAAACTATGACCGATGCATTGCCGACAAGGAACATGTGTTCGAAGTGTCCGAAGTCTTTCAGCGACAGGGCAAGGATGCAGAGGAATATGGTTCAACGCCAGGTGGTGTGATTCCACTCTTGTGTCAACACATCCCTGAGATTGTAGTGGGTACCCGCTACACTGGACATTTCAACGATTCGAAACTGCAACTCGAAGATGGCAAGCGATATGAGTTTCGCCATACTGCCTTTGCCGATTCCTGTTTCTTCGACATTTTCGAAACACCTATCCTGCAAGGTCGTGCGAAGGAGATTCTCAGCACTGCGGGACAATGCCTCATCAGTAAACGACTCTACGAAAAACTGGGTGACGATGTGCTGGGCAAGACCTTCTGTTTTCTTGAGGCACCAGGAAAGCCCATGACCGTGAAGGGTGTGTTCGACAACTACGACGAGAACTCCACCTTCAGCCAATTCGACATTCTGATGTCGATGCCATCCATCGGCACATACACATGGGATGGCACCAGCAATCTGATTGGAAACGACCGCTACCATTCCTTTGTCCGTCTGCGTACCGATGCCGACATGGAGAAGGTGAAGACCGAAATCGATGCGATGCTGAAGGAGGTGATGCCCTGGGAAAAACTGAAGGAAGGAGGCTTTGAGGATGCTTCATTCCGGCTCAATTCCGTGAAGGGAAACCGCATGAACAACACCACCGTGCGTACCACCTCCACCATCCTTCTCATTGTGGCACTGGTGATGCTCTTCACCGCTGTGATGAACTACATCCTTGTGGTAGTTAGTTCGTTGGTCGGAAGAGCCAAGCACATGGCAGTGCGAAAATGTATGGGTGCGCCTCGCCGTGAGTTCTTTCTCACCACACTGAAGGAAGCAAGCCTCCATCTTCTGCTGGCACTCCTGCTGATGGCATTTTTCCTCTTCGTTGGACAAGACCTCATTCGGGACTTGATGGGCGTTTCAGTCACTACGCTCATTTCTTCGCAAACGCTCGCAGTGCTTTTGCTCGTCTGTCTGCTTGTGCTGCTCTGTTGCGGACTCCTGCCAGGCTACATCTATTCCCACATTCCCCTCGTCTATGCCTATCGCCAGTATAGCGAAAACAAGCGTGTGTGGAAACTCTCGCTCCTTGCCTTCCAGTTTGTGCTGAGCACCATGCTGCTCTGTGTGCTTTCCACCATCTATCGCCAATACGACTATCTGCTCAACAAGGATATGGGCTATGCCTACGACGATGTGGCTTACATCGAAATCACCCATCCGTCGGACTCCACTTACTCCTTGGCTCGCGAGATAGAGAAATTGCCGTGTGTGGAATGTACCTCCACCGCATATTCACTATTCATCCAAAGCCAAAGCGGAAACAATGTCATTCTTCCCAATGATTCTCGCCAGTTGTTTAACTACGCGTCACTCTATTGGGCAGAGGCAAGTATCGTGAAAACCATGCAACTCACACTGCTGAAAGGAAAAGGTTTCACGCCTGTCAATCATCCTGGTTGGGACCCAGAAGTGCTCGTGGATGAACGCTTTGCAGAACAACTGAAAGCGAATACAGGATGGGACGACGTACTGGGGAAAAGCATTCTGAGTACGGAAATCGGAGAAAAATATCCACTCACGATAGTGGGAGTGGTGAAGAACTTCACGATTGGTTCACTCATCTGTCCCGATACGCGACCATCCATGATGTTCAACGGAAATGTCTTTGCCAACTACATCCTGGTGAAATTCCACCAACTCTCCGCAGAGCATGTTGAGACGGTGCAACAGCTTTGCCATCGTCTCGATCCCGATGCCGAACTGAACGTGAAGCCATACGCCTTCGAGATTCTCGACAGCTATCAGGACACGCAGCGCACACGCAACCTCATTTCCATCGGTTGTTTCGCATCCTTGCTGATAACGCTCATCGGACTCATTGGCTATATCCGTGACGAAATCCAGCGACGCACACGCGAACTTGCCATCCGCAAGGTATTGGGTGCTGACATCGCCGAACTGCAAGGACTCTTTTTCCGTAGCATCGTCGTCATAGCCTTGCCATCCATCCTTGTGGGAGTCGGTCTCGGCTATTATCTCAGCGAACTACTCATGCAGCAATTCCCCGACAAGATTTCTCTCTCGTGGTGGATATTTCTGCTCGATGCACTCGTCGTTCTCCTCATCATCTCAGTCGTTATCTATCTGCAAACCCACCGCATTGCGCTGAAGAACCCGATAGAAAGCATTCGAACCGAATAAAAAAAAGCCTCACCACCAGCCCCTCTCCAAAGGGCGAGGGGAGTAGTTACTCTAACATTGTTTTCGAAGGCTTCGAAACTATTTTCTTTAAAAATCCATATAATCCTTTAAATCCTTGATAAAAAATATAATCATGATTAGAATTGAAAATTTGACAAAAATCTTCCGTACAGAGGAAGTGGAAACCATTGCATTGAATGGTGTAAATCTTGAAGTGAAAGACGGTGAATTTGTTGCTGTCATGGGTCCTTCAGGTTGTGGTAAATCAACCCTGTTGAGCATTCTCGGATTGCTTGACAACCCCACCGATGGAAAGTATTACCTCGATGATGAGGAAGTGGGACACCTGAAAGAGAAAGCGCGTACCCGCTACCGCAAGGGGCGCATCGGTTTCGTGTTCCAGAGTTTCAACCTCATTGACGAACTCACTGTGGAGGAAAATGTGGAGCTCCAACTGAAGTACCTCGGAGTGCCAAAGGAAGAGCGCAAGGAACGAGTGCTCGACATTCTCCGCAAGGTGAATCTCAGTCAGCGTGCCAAGCACTATCCTCAGCAAATCTCGGGAGGTCAGCAGCAGCGAGTAGCCATCGCTCGTGCCATCATTGGCAAGCCCAAACTGATTCTTGCCGACGAGCCAACGGGTAACCTCGACTCCAAGAACGGACTCGAAGTGATGGAGCTCCTTTCCCAACTCAATGCGGAGGGCACCACCATCGTCATGGTGACTCACTCTCAGCACGATGCCACTTTCGCCCAGCGCATCATCAACCTCTTCGACGGACAAATCGTCGATAGCATGGTAGGCAAACTCTGATTTTCAAATCCCCGATTCTTGATAATCCCAGCCTTAATTGTTTAATTTTTACTTTTTAATTTTTACTTTCCATATAGTTTCCTCACATTTTCCCCGTTCATTTTTTTGTGAGGAGGGCAGTCCGAAGCATCGTGCCAAGGGCTGCCCATTTTTATTTGAGGACAACGCAAGGTGGGCTCAGTCAATATCACTCCTTACGCATGAGGGGGAGGGAAGCCAACCGGATAGAGATTCGGAAAAACGATAACTAAATCGAAAACAAAACAAAAAGAGCACCATCTGTTGTGGTAGATGGTGCTCCTGGCATTGCATCAGCTTTGTTAAGCTTTTGCTTTATTGGCGTTGCTTATTATTTCACCGACCATGCGGGCTTGGAGAAATACCAGTTGGAAGGAGTGAGCAGTTTGTTGTAGAGAGTTTGGTTGCGCTCTCCTGTGCTGCCATTCACGTCGCGGTCAGCAATCTTGGCAGCGAGCCATGCGCTGCCGTCGTAACCTGAGGCGTTCTTGTGGTTTGCCATGCGGACGAGGTCGCTGAAGCGGTAGCCTTCGAAGGCGAGTTCGAGTGCCAACTCGTCGCTGATGACATTCTCAACGGCGTTGATGATGTCGTTCTTCGATGCTGTGCGTACATCGACGCCTTCAACGAGAAGACGTGGTGCGAAGTCGAAGACGGTGGAGTCGTTGTAGCCAGTGATATTGGTAACTGGTGACTCGGCTGCTGTGCCGCTTCCGAATCGCCATTCGCCAAAGCCACAGCCACGGGCATGGATTCCGAAGTTCTCCTCGAGTATCTCATTGGTGGCATCGAACTTGAAGTCTGCGATTTCGGCTGAATCTACGTAGTGGAGTGCACCGTACTGGTTGTAGCGGGTGAAATACTCCGTGTATTCGATGAAGGTTGGTTTGCCGTCATCGTCGAGCACTGGATTGCCTTCTTCGTCGAGGATATCCTTGCGTACTTGGCGCTTCTGTCCGATTTCAGGCCAGTTGTAGTCGTTGAGTCCGTCCTTGAGAACGGCGAATGCGATTTGTGGGAAGCCTGCTCGGTTGATAGCTTCTGCGAATCGGAGCCAAACGAGGGTCTTGCGATAGATAGGGATTGTGTAGTAGAAGGAGCGTCCCTTGGCAGCCTTGCATGCGAGGCGCATGCTGATGTCGGAGGTGAATCCTTCTTCAGAGAAAACGATTTTCTCGGTTGCCATCTTGTAGCGTGCATCGCCGCAGAGGAAGTCCTCACGCTCGAGGTTGACTGCATCCCAATCGACGTAGGTCTGTGCGTCGCTAATTGCCTTGTAGTGAGGGGAAGGGATGACTTGTGCCTTGTAGGTTGGAACAACGCTGATGGCACCGCTGGAGGTGCTTTCCTCTTCGCCATCGTCGTTGGTGGATGTCTCGTTGTTCTGCGAGGAGGTTGGTGTGTAGCCAAAGATGTCTGCTACTCGCATGAGCATGGTGCCGAACTGGGCATTGGCTGAGGACGGGATGGAGGTGATGACATCGTTGGTGTTGCGTGCTGTGTAGGTGGATGCGTAGTTACCCCAGTTGTTGCTGCGGTAGCTGAATGGGTCGTCCTCGCTGAGCTGTGCTACTAAGCCACGGAGTTTGGTAGCTGTGACGTACTGGGCGGTGTTGGCTCCATCGTTGTTGATGAGGTAGTTCCAGTAGTAGGTGGCTGCCGTCTGATAGTCGGCGGTGTTGGAACCACGGAGGAGATAGAGGTCGCCAAGCACGAGCATAGGCTGGAAGTAGGAGAGGCTGGCAGCGATGTCGGTGGCTCCGTTGTTGTAGGTGCCATAGTGTGGGAAGGTGTCGCCGACCTTGCCGAGTCCGTCGGCAAGCAGACGGTCGAGGAGGTTGTCCTTGTTGACGAGGTTGGCATTGTAGTTGAAGTTCTTCACCACATCGAGGGAAGCGATTGGCTCGCTGATGTATGGCACTTCACCATAAAGCTGGACGAGCTGGAGGTAGGTCCATGCGCGAATGGTTTGCACTTGGTAGTATTCAGGGAGCATGAACTTGATGTTGCTCTTCACTGCATTGGTGTCGCAGTTGGCGATGTAGAGGTTGCAGTTGTTGATGACTGCATAGTAGTCGCTGATGTCGAGCATGGAGCAGGAGCCATCGGCAGGGTCCTCGAAATTGGCAATGGCATGGAGGGTGTCGGTGACATAGAGGGTTGGGGAGACGAGGTCGCCTCTCAACTCATTGAGGATGATTTGTCGCTCGGCTATGTCCTGCACATGCTTGAGTATTCCGAGGTAGGAATAGAGCGTGTCGTTGGCATTGGTATAGCTCTTGTCGCCTGTATCGACCGTGAGCATGTCGGAACAGGAGGTGAAAATGAAGAATGAAGAAAGAAGAATGGCTTTGGCGAAACCAAAGCATACGGAGAAACTTCTCCTTATCTTCTTGATATTATTGTAATCCATATATTTTATTAAAATTAAAAATTAAAAATGAAAAATTAAAAGTGTGATGCTGGGAGCATTTTTACTTTTACTTTTTATTTTTTACTTTAATTAGAGATTGATTTTCACACCGAGGTTGAAGCTACGGTTGGATGGAAGGAGGCCTGCGTCGATGCCCTGATAGAAGATGCTGTTGCTAACGGCAAATTCTGGGTCTTGTCCTGAATATGGGGTGATGACGAAGAGGTTGTTGGCTTCGCCCCAGATAGTGATGCCCTGAATCCAGGAAAGGTTGAGAGGGAGGTCGTAGGACAGACGTACGTTCTTGAGTTTGAGGTAGCTTCCGTCTTCAATCCAACGGTCGGAGAATCGTTCGTTGTTCACCCATTCATCGGCAGTGGTGGACATGATGCGTGGCATGTCGGTGTGCTGACCTTCAACAGCCCAGTGGTTGACAGCTGCAAGGCTCTGGTTGTAGAATCCATTGAGAGACTCGAGCTGGCTGCGCTGGTAGTTGTAGATGTCGTTGCCGAGTGAGTACTTGAAATTCACGTTGAGTGTCCAGTGCTTGTAGTTGAACTGGGTGAAGATGTTACCGTAGATGTCGGGGTTAGGGTCTCCGATGATGGTCTTGTCGGCATCGTCGATGATTCCGTCCTTGTTCTGGTCAACGAAATGAACATCGCCTGCAGAGAAGAACTTATATGGCTCGTTCTTGACGCCAGTAGGGTAGCGGAGCGGCATGGTTCCTTCGTGAGCCGTGTAGGCTTCTTGCGAGGTGGAGAACACGCCTGCCGTGCGGTAGCCATAGAAAAGTCCCATAGCTTTGCCGGTGGTGGTGAGTAATTCGGCTCCATATACCTTATTGATATAGCGTCCTTGTGGAAGGCTCTCGATGGTGTTCTTGTAGTGTCCGATGGTTGCTCCTATCTGCCACTTGAAGTCCTTGGTATCGACTGGAATGAGGTTGATGTGAACATCAGCACCGACGTTGCGGAGGCGTCCGTTGTTGGTCCAGTAAGAACCGAGACCAGTCATGTAGTTGTTCTCCTTGAGGGTGAGCAGATTGTCTGTCTTGGCAACGTAGAAGTCGATGCCTGCCTGAATGCGGTTGTGGGCGAAGGAGCCCTTCAAACCTGCCGTGAAGCGACGGGTGGTTTCCCACTGTATCTCAGGGTTCTCGATGTTGACGAGCTGGAGTGCAGTGGCTTGCTTGAGGAATTCAGCCGACTGGTAGTAGGTGCGGGATGCTGAGTAAGGGATGGCATCGTTTCCGCTCTCGTCGTAGCCGAGGGTGAATTTGAGGTAGTCAATACCCTTGAGCTTCTGGAACCAAGACTCGTTAGTGAGCACCCATCCGAACTGTGCCGATGGGAATATGCCCCATTTTACTCCGAATGCCTTGAGTCCCTCGCTGGCTTCTTTTCCGAAGCGTGAGGATGATTCGGCGCTGACGCTGAGGTCGAGATAATACTTTTCCTTGTAGTTGTAGCCGGCTTGTGCATACCATGCTATGTTGCGCCAAACGTCGTTGGTGCCATTGACGGAGCGGAACTGAAGCGAGTTCTTCATGTCGGGCATCTTGTCGTTGCCTGCATTGTAGCCAGTCATGGAGTCATCGGAATAGGAGTTGCTGGTGAAGCGGAATCCACCGAACGCTGCTAAGTTGTGGGCACCATAGTTGTTGTGCCAACTGAGGCGTGCATCTTCGAAGATGGCTGTTTCCTTACCGAAGAAACTCTTGATGATGGAAGTGACATCGCCAAGGCCTGAGAGGTTGTAGATAGGAATACCTGCTTCAGGAAGATAGTACTTCTCGCTGGTGCGGTTGAGCTGATAGGAGAAGCGGTTGGTGAAGTTGAGGTGCTTGTTGATTTCCCACTTAGGCTGCACATTGAGGATGAACTGAGTGACTTCCTGGTTGTTCTTGTTGTCGCCATCGCCGTTTTTGAGAATCCAAAATGGGTTGGCGAGGGCGGTGTTGTCGCCATAGCGAGAAGCGAAGTTGAATGGGTAGTTGGCGTCGTTGACGTACTTACCAGCATAGACTTCGGAGAGATGAAGCTTGAGGTCGTCGCCCGTGTAGAAGCCATACTTGGAAAGGAATGGCGACTGAATGAGACCGAGCACATTAGGAGAGGAAATGGAGCTGGTGGCGTAGGATTCTGCCCAACCGTTGTCGCGAAGATTGTAGGTGAGGCGAGAGTAAGCCACGTCGAGCTGAGTGGAGAGGTTCTTGATGAGCTTGATGTCGGTGTTGAAACGGATGTTCAAGCGATTGAAACCATTCTCCTTGGCTGTGGATTGGGAATTGGCATAGCCGAGGGAGAGGCTATACATTGCCACGTCATCACCACCTTGCACGTTCACTTTGTAGTTCTGGGTGAATGCGGTGCGATAGAGGTCCTTGCTCCAATCCGTGTTGTTGTGGTACATAGGGTACCAGTAGTAGTCTGGATTGTCGTTGAGGAACGGAATGGACGTGGATGACGTGGAGTTGTTCTGTCCAAACTTGGTGGTACCGATGAGTTCGCTGGTGTAGTTCTTGTACTGGCTACCGTTCATCATCTTGGTGTAGTTTGGAGCGAGCTCGAAGCCACCGAAGATATTGACATTGATTTTGGTTGCCATGGAGTGTCCACGACGGGTGTTGATGACTACCACGCCGTTGGCACCACGTGCACCATAGAGAGATGTGGCATTCTTGAGCACTTCAACTGATTCGATGTCCTCAGGGTCGATTCCTGCGAGGATATTGTTGAAGAATCCGTCGTGGATGGACGAGCGGTCGAGCTGGAGGTCCATCATCATGCCATCGAGAATGACGAGCGGCTGGGAATTGAGGTTGAGAGAGTTGAGACCATGAATGAACATGGCTGCTCCCTGTCCCTGAATGCCAGAGCGGTTGATGGTGCGGATGTCGCCGCCCAACAGGTTCTCAATGTCGCCATCAACAGAGATTTTTGACGACATTTCGATGTTTGCTGTGGCGGTGGAAAGGATATTCGTGGTTGGCGAATAGATGCTGCGTAGCTTGGTGCTTTGGAGTTCTGCTACGGGTGCCTCGGTGCCGTTGCCAATGGCTATTTGCACATCGTTGTACTGAGGAACGGTGAAGTAGAGTGAGGTGACAAAGAGCGGTACCTTGATGGTGTATTGTCCCTTTTCGTCGGTCATCGTGGAGTAGCGATTGTCGTTGAAGGCCTGCACTCTGGCTCCGTCGATAGGGGTTTTGGTGGCGGCATCCATGACAATTCCACTCACTTCTTTCATCTCGTATTTAGGAGCAGGCTTTGCAACACGCTGGCGATGAGGGACCGCAACCGTGTCGGTCGCTTCGTCTTGCGCCATCAGTGTGTTGGCACAAGAGAGAAGGACTACGCCTACCATGACTCTTAATATATTATGTTTCAACATATTTCTAATATTTTGAAGTTAGTGTTTTGCAATCGTTATTCTTCGCTTTTTTCCTTAGGCACAAGCACGATTTTGTCGATGAGGAGCTCGTTGGTGAAGGTAGTACGCTGGCTCGAAGTCATGTAGGACTGGATTTCGAGGGTGACGTAGGCATCATCGATTCCCGCATAGGAAACAGGGAATTCGAAGTCCTGTGCAACGAGTACGCTGTCGTTGAAATGGAACTGTCCCTTTTCATCGACATGTGGCTTCTTCGACACGAAGTTGCGTCCGCTTCCGTTCACACCCTCGATGGCTTGGAGCTGCTGGCGGGTGCTGGTGCGTGAGTTCTTGTGGTAGTTGAGATAGGCACGGAACTGATAAGGACGATTGGCGCTTGTGTTATATGCCATCACTGCATAGATGTCGTACTTGGTTGAAAGCGTTTGAGGTAGGCGGATTGTCACACTACTGTTAGCTGTGGCACGCGAAGGAGCAAGGCGAAGCACCGTTTCCTGGATGACCGTGTCTCTGACAGTGGAGATGTCGGTTGAATCCGTCATGTAGCTCCAATTCTGATAGATACGGGTGGAGGTAGGTGTGCAAGAGCTGTAGCTTTCGTAGAATCGCTCTGCTTCGAAGTCCTCGACGAAAAGCCAAGAGTCTTCAGGGCGGTAGTTGTAGTGATCCACGATGTAGGCATAGCCGTTGCTGAGTTGGGTAGGGGTCTTGCCGTCGAAGAGGGCTGCACTGTAAGGGTCCTCGAAGGTGTCACCCCAGGTACTCTTCAGGGAGTCGCAAGCACCCACCACAGGATAGTCCTCGTGGTAGTGGCCAAATTGCTCGTTAGTGTTGAAAACGAGGTTGCGGGCAATGGTGTGGTCGATGTAGAAACGGGTGATGGAGTCGATTTCTTCCTGTGTGTAGGAAGTGGTCTTGGTCTCTGTCGTTTCCTTGCCTGTTTCATCAACGGACACGATGGTCTGCTGGTATTCTGGCTGATAGACGTAGTAACCTTTAATCTTGTTGTAGCCAACAGTCCAAGCATCGTTGTTTGGCATGACCATGGCATAGGAGCTATCTTCGCGATTGAGATAGGCGCCTATCACATTGAAATAGCGGTTGGTGAGGTTGGTCACGGAATCTGCCCAAGTGATGTCTCCATTCACGATAGGTCCTTTTGTGCTCTGATTCTCGTTGAATTCCAACTCTTCGTAGTTCTTCAGGAAGAGCCAGAGGGAGTCGAGTCCTGCCTGTGATTCGATGAACTCATACACGTTTGGCAGGTATTCAGGTGCACCGTCGATGATGTGTACCACACCGTTGGAGGTGCCGATGTTGGAAGTTCTGATTTTTTGATTCTTGAGCATTTGTGAAGCGCAATTGAAGATGGCGGACTTGTCGTTGAAGAGTTTGATTTCCTCCACCTTGTCGCCACTCAAGAGATGGGTGTAGCGTGCCATACAGTTGCGAATGAGCTCGGTTTCCACCTTGTAAGCGCCTTCGCTTCCGCTTGCGATGAGTTTCTTGCAAGCTTCATAGTCGAAAGTGCCATCGGCTGGTGCCCACACCGTGAAGGTCTGGTCGTGGTTGAGCAGGTCGGCGTAGGTCTGTCGGGTGGTTGTTCCTCTCGTCTTGGAATACTGAACACTCTTGAGAATGTCGGCAAACTGCGAGAGGTTGGAGGTTTTTTGTATGGTTTCCCAAATCGTACTTCTGCCAGCTACTTCGGGGTCAACCGTGAAGTGGTCATCCGTGCAGCTCATTGCCGCAAGGAGCAGCAAGAGTGGCAGTGGGCGAGCTATACGTGATAATATATGTAGCTTTTTCATATTGATAAGTTTTCAAGTTTTTGAGTTTCTGAGTTCGATAGTTTTCGTTGGATAGCCAATTGTAAGTCTTAACTAACAACTATGAACTTTGGATTGCTTTACCACTTGTCCTCAGCGACTTCTCCGTTGTAGATGGACTTAGGCACAAGTTCGAGGTAGTCGAAGAAGAACTCAGAATTTGAGTTGTTGAGCACAGACTTGAAGCGGATGTAGTAGGTTTGTCCTGCTTCGAGCTGTCCTGTGTAGATGACACGGCGGAGACAAATCACACAGTCGCGTCCAGGAACATTCTGTGCTGGGCAGAAGTACTTAGGTCCCTTCATGTAACCATTATTACGCATCTGCTTGTCGAGTTCGTCGATAGCTTCCTCAGAGCCGAGGTCGGCATCGCTCTTCCATCCCACGAAGGCATTGTTACCATCGATGCGGAGATCGAGAGGAATTCCGATGGCAGGAAGGTTGTTAGGATTGGTTCCTACGTAGATCTGTGCCATACCGCGGTTGCCGTTGGCATTGATACCATAGCGGATTTCGTAAGTACCAGTGTAAGGTACTGGCGGCAGTTTCATCACGAAGTCGTAGATGCCGTGGATGTTGAACTCGTCGATTTGGTAGTTGGTCCAAGAGCCTGAACCACCATTTCCTCGCTCGTTGGCGAGATAGCAGAACTCCGTTTCGTTCGACATGATTGGGATGTTCTCGAAATAGTCGTGGGTGTAGAACCAGTAACCGAGGCTACCCTTGGAGTCCTTGATGCGACAGTTGGCATTGATGAGCTCAGGAAGGAGCGAACAAATATCGTAACGCATACGTTCGTTGAGCACCTTGGTTGGCACTTCCTCGGTCCAGAGCAGGATGCCGTCGATAGGGAAGTAGTAGCCATTGAGCGAGTTGTTGTCGTAAGAACCATTGGTCTGATTCACGACGATACCTCCGATTTCTTCCGATGCGGCAGACATCTCTCGATAGCTGGCAAGGTTATAGACAGAGCGGCGGTTGATGCGCTTGTTGTTGCCTCGGATGCCAGTGATTTTCATCGTGCGGCGATGCTTGCCCATGGTTTCCCAGTATTCCCAAACATTCACACGGAATGCCGAACCATCGTTCTTGCTACCGTTGCTGAAGCCGTACTCGTTCGACCATGTCACCATACTGCTCCAGTCGAGTCCCACTTTCACGAGGTGGTAAGCCACGAACTGGTTGACAGCGTTGTCTGGGTTGGTGTAGTCGTCGCCGTAGCTGGTGTTCTCATCGTAGTAAGCATGCTGGCGGATGTATTCCTTGAGGGTAGGAAGATCGACGATGCCGTTTGCCTTGAATACGGAGTCGGTCTCCACGAAAGCCGTGTATTTGATGTAGCGGTGCAAAGGATACTGACCGCCCCATGAACCGTTGGAACCATTGAAGATGGTACCTGCCTCGTCGAGTTCGTCGTAGTCGTAGTCGCGATATTCAGTCATCTGAGCATCCCAACCTGTCACTCTCAGCAAGTTGCCAAAGAATTCAGTGTTTGGAGTCGCCATGATGAGGTCGCCGACAGTGGCATTCGATGGAGAAATCACCTTGTTGATGGTGTGGATATAGCCGTTCTCAACCTCGATGTCCTTCTGCACCACCTTTGAGTGGATGTTGATGTAGATGACGGTGGTACCATCAGGGTCATTTCCGTAGGTGACACGGATAGGACGGTCGTTCATGTTGTTGATTGGCATTGGGTCTTGGAACTCGGTAGAAGAGTAAGCCAAGTTGTCGCCGTTTTCAATGATACTGTTGAAGACGATTGCCTCTGCCAAAGAGTCGGTGATTTCGCTCACTTGATTCGAAGGTATCTCACCCAGCTTAAAGAGTGAATCGAGATGGTGTGCGATGGCTTCGTTGGTTGGAGCGAAACAAGTATAGTTACCACGAGCGGAGAGCAGCTCTTTCATGGTTGATTTAGAGCGCTTGCTTGGGTGAACTTTTCCAAGTATTTCGACGTAGGAACTGAAGGTGTCGGGATGATTCACCAAGTGGTCGATGAGCATCTCTCCAGTGAAAGTGTAGAGGTCGCTGTCATCGATGTTTTCCTTACAGCTGCCGAAACTCAGCGAAACGAGTGCAATGACTATTGCGCCGAAGCTGATATGTTTGCTGAAAATATTCTTAACTTTCATATTTCGAGTAAGTATTTTACGTAAGTCCTTAGTATTTCCACTTTGTGTATTTACAAGTTGTCGGTTCTTGAGCTGCTTTCTTCAGTTCCCCAAGCCTCGTTCTGATGGAGCAAGCTGTTGCTCTTGATTTCGTCGGTGTAGATAGGGGAGAAGAGCGAGAGCATCGATGCCAGTTTTGCCTCGATAGCCTTTTTGTTGTCGCCATATTTGCGAGTCAGCATTCTGAGCATATCTGAAGTGCTGTTGCGACGCTGTGCGTAGCGAACGAGGTCGAACCAACGTTTGCCTTCACCTACAAATTCACGCTGACGCTCCTGCATGACGAGTGCTTCCATGCCTTCCTGCGTGTTGAACGCGGTGAAATCGAGCGAGTCGGTTGCGGTTGGTCGGTTTTCGTAAGCGAGAGGGTTGGAACGCTTGAAAATCAGACGTACCAGGTTGAATGCCTCTTTCAGATTTGCCTCGTCGGAATAAACCTGACTCATTGCCTCTGCCTTCATCAGCATCACGTCGCTCAAACGATATACAATCCAGTTCGACGAGAGTGGCACGGATTTGCGTGAGTAGGAAACATTGATGGTGGTTGAACCGCTGTTGTCCTTCATGCCTGAAGAAACAGACGTTCCGTTGTACTGTGTCACCGTGCTTTCGATGTATTTGCCAAGAGGAAAATCCGTCTGGTCGGCACCCGTGTACATGGCTGTCTCGTAGCGGCGGTAGTCGGTCTTCGTATAAATATAATTAGGTGTGAGAGAATTAGGATTCGTTTCCACACCTCCCATCAAACTGCTTGAGCAGACGAGAGAACCGATTCTTGAATTCGATAGGTTGTAGAAATAACCTGTCATCATGGAATTGCTGTTGTTCGTTCCGTCGAGTTGCAACTCGAAGATGGTTTCTCGTGAATTGCCCACGCCGAAGATGTAGTCATAGGCACCCGTGATGCTGGAGTAGGACACTCTTGTGGAAGTGGTGCTTTCGATGTTAGGAATGAGCAAGTCCTCCACTGTGAGGTCGGTCACTCCGCCCAGCACTGCTCCACTTTCGTTCAGCTGCTTCTTGTAGTTTTCCACCATGGTGTCCATCACCCAGTTGCAGCACTCGATACATTTCTCGTAGTCCTGCTGAGCAGTGGTGGAGCCAGCGATGTCGGGACGTCCTGCCTTGTAGCTGGCACGCCAGAGATACACGTCGGCAAGCATGGTATAGACGGTTTTCTTTGTCACTCGTCCTGCATTCTGCACCGTGTTTCCATAATCGTTCATGGCATCAGCCTTGATGGATTCGAGGTCTTTGATGATGGAATCCAGCACTTGAATCTGTGTGCTTTGAGCGATGAGGAAATCCTGACTGTCGTTGTTGTAGTCGAATGTGACGTAAGGAACTTCGCCAAACGTGCGGAGCAGATAGTAGTGGCAGAACGCACGGAGCGTGATCATTTCTGCACGGATAGGCAACCAGTCGCCACGTGAGAAACTCTCGTCGCGGGCTATGGTCTCCTCGCCATGTGCCAGCACCTTGTTGCAGTAGTTGATGGCGTTGTAGAACTGTGTCCAGTCGAACATGTCGTTGGTGGAGAGCAGGTTGGCGTTCATCACGTTGAGGATGTTGGTGTTGGAATTACCTGTGGTCCTCTCGAAGTTGTCGCCACGCATTTCGCCCCATTCGATATACTTGTTCATGATGTCGCTCTTGATGAGACGAGCATAGCAGGCATTCACCACGTTCTGGAGGTCGTTCTTATCCTCCCAGAAGTCTTCCTCCACGATTCGGTTCGTTGGTGTGATGGTGAGATAGTCTTCACAGGAAGTGAATCCCACACCTGCCGCCAAACCAAGAAATGCGCAGAGGGCTATATTTTTGATTGTCTTTTTCATAACTGTCCTTTCTCTGAGATTAGAATCCTAAATTAACACTCACGGTGAACGACTTAGGACGTGGGGTCTTGTTTCGGTCGTAGCACACACCATAAGTTCCATAGCCTACTTCTGGGTCAGCTCCTGTGTATTTGGTCAAGACGAAGAGGTTGTTGGCAGAAGCCGAAAGTCTCAGGCTCTGGAAACCAACCATCTTGCAGAACTTGGCAGGAACATTGTAGTTGAGCTGTGCATACTGCAAGCGGAGGTAGTCACCCTTCTCCACATAGCGGTCGTTGCCCAGCGCATTGTAGGACTCACCAATACCCGAATTCATGGCACGAGGAATTTCGGTGATGTCGCCGTTCTTTCTCCAGCGCCAAGCCACAGCCTTGCTCTGGTTCACATTCGATCGCATCGATTCGTTGGTCATGCGAGCCATGTTCACAATCTTGTTGCCCATACGGAAGTTGAACGAGAGTTTCAAGCTCCACTGTCCGTAGTTGAAGTTGAGTCCGAAACCACCATTGAACTTAGGGTTCGAATTACCGAGATACACAATGTCGAGCTCGTTGATTTGTCCGTCATGGTTCACGTCTTCGTAAATCACGTCTCCACCCTTGAATTCGTAGTTCGTACCACCATAGTTGAAGTACATCTTCAGTGGCTCACCCTTCGAATCATAAAGAACGTTGCCGTTCTCGTCGCGAACTACTGGACAGCTGAAGTCCTCGCCGCGTTCCATGGCTGCCATCGCTGTGTTGTCGCCATACGTGTTGCGGCTTTCGTCGGTCATACCGCTATGTTCGTAGTCGTAGCGATAGATGCCCTTGTAGCGGAAACCGTAGATGGAACCCACGGCATTGTTGATTTGGATGCGCTGCAAGTAAGTGAAGTTTTTGTAGTCGTATTCCGGATTCATGGATGAAAGCACGGTTGGGTTCATCTTCGTTATCTTGTTGATATTCTGTGCGATATTGAACGAAGCAGTCATGTAGAACTTGCCAAGCTTCAGGAATCTGCCCGTGTTGATGTAGAGTTCCCAACCTTGGTTCTCCAATTCGCCAGCATTCTTCCATGCCAACTTGTTGAAACCTGTGGAACCAGGAATGCCCGTGTTAGCCATCAGCAGATCCTTTGTCTTCTTGTTGTAGATGTTGAAGTCGAACTGCAACATGTCCTCAAGGAGATTCAAATTGAAACCGAGGTTCCATGAATCCACTGTTTCCCACTTCAAGTCGGTCAGTCGCAGGTTCTCTGGGTTGATGGCACTGTTGATATAGTTTCCACTACCATACACGCCGTAGTCGCTATACCTGTTATACATCAGGTATTCGCTGCCTGGTGCTCTACCGTTTCGTCCCCAACCTGGGCGGAAGGATAGGAGGCTCACGTACTTGGTGAGAGGAGCAAACCAAGGCTCATCGCTGATGTTCCATCGTCCTGACACTGCTGGGAAGGTACCCCATTTGCTGCCAGCACCAAACTTCGTGGAACCGTCGCGGCTCACTGTCACGTCGATGGAGTAGCGACCATCCAGGTATGCCAAGTGGGCAGAACCACGCATTGCCATGCTTCTCCATTCGCTGGTGCCCGACGAAGTGTTCGTCAGATAGCCCGTTGCGATGCTGGAGTTGATGCCTGTAGGGATACCGCTGTTGCCGAGTCCCTGGCTGGAACCGTTACCCGTGGTCAATTCGTAGCGGAGCATGGCGCTTGCCGACCATTTGTCGCTGTTGAAGTGAGGAATGTAGGTAAGAGTTTCGCGGTTGGTGAACGCCAAACTCTTGTATTCAGAGTTGCTGGTGGTGTTCACACCCGAGTTCCATGCGTTGGTGGTCAACGAGTTAGGGAAGTAGGAATTCACCGACTCGTTGTAGATGTCCATATACACTTCTGCGTTCAAGTCAAGTTGGTGAGAATCAGAGTCTTTTCCCAATAACTTATAGCGAAGGTTGAACTGCGGATTGATACGGTAGGTGCTCTGGTTGTTGAATGCTTGGTGCGCCATTGCCACAGGGTTTCCGTTGCTCTTCATGTCGCTCAGGTAGCGGGAAGAATAGCCGTCAGGAGTCACACCTTCAGTGTTATAGCTTGGCAGCATCTTGTAGAAGTCACCTGTGAGGTAAGGCTGTCCAGTAGCCGTGTCGTAAGCATATTCGTAGATGCTCATGTTAGGCATGGCATTGTAGGCACGTCCGAGGATTCCACTCGTAGAACCGCCATCCCAGTTACGGTGGTTGTCCGTGTAGGTGAGAGCGAAGTTCGAGGAGAAGCGGATGCGGTCACTCACGTCGTAGTCCAGCACGAGTCGGGTAGAGAAGCGGTCGAGGTACTGCTTGATGATGGTACCCGTCTGATGGTCGTAACCACCCGAGATGCGGAACTTAGCCTTCTCACCACCACCCGTCAGTGTCAGGTAGTAGTTGTGCGTCTGTCCGAACTGGTTCACAGCATCCACCCAGTCGGTATTCTTGTTGAAGTTATAGTAATAGGAAGGGCGGCTCTGGTCGTAGTTGATTTCCACCATGTTCGACGAAGCCGTGCTCTGGCGAGGGTTGAAGTAAGCTTCCTTCAGCATCATCGTGTAGCCGTCACCATCGAGCATGTTCAAGCCGTCAGGAGCCCACGAACCCGTGAAACGGTAGCTGAAGTTGATTTTTGTCTTACCTGTCACACCACGACGCGTTGTGATTTCGATGACACCGTTGGCACCACGTGCACCCCAGATGGCACTCGAGGCAGCATCCTTCAGCACCTTGATTTCCTTGATGTCCTCAGGGTTCACGGAAAGGAGGGTAGCAAACTGTTCCTCGTTGTCGAGGTCTTCGAAGTTCACGCTCGACACGTCGTCAGGAAGGTCGAATGGGTTGCCATCCACCACGATGAGCGGTTCGGCACTACCGTTGATGGTGCTCACACCACGCATACGCATGCTTGTACCTGCACCGAGGTTACCCGAGTTGGAGATGATGTCGAGACCGGCGATTTTACCTTGCAGTGCCTCGTCGGCAGATGCGAAGCTCAAACCTTCCACATCGTCCATGTTCATCGTCTGGGTTGCCACAGAGATTTCCTTCACAGGGATGGTCAGACCGTTGCTCTGCGTCTTAGGCTTTGCCTTGATCACAACCTCCTCAATCATGTTGGCATCCTGCAAATGGATATTGAATTTCGTTTGGTTGCCTATCTGCACCCTGTAAGTCTTGTATCCTACGTACGACACCACGAGGTAGTCCTTCGGATTCTTCACCACCATCGAGAAGTTACCGTTCATATCCGTCACGGCAGCCTCCACGATACGGTTGTTGGCATCGCGCTCCACCACGTTCGCCATCATAATCGGTTCGATGTCGTCATACACATGACCCGTGATGCGTTGCTGTGCCAAAGCTGTCCCGCCTCCTATCAGCAGTACAGCTATTGTCAGTATATATCTTATTAAATGATTCATACCTTTTATTTTATTGAATTAAAAAGTAAAAATTAAAAAGTAAAAACAAAGCAGGGAATCGATTCATTTTTAATTTTTCATTTTTAATTTTTAATTTCTATTTTAGTCCTTAATCTGGTAATTCTTGATGAATCTCTTAGCAGCTCCAGTGGTGTTCCAGTCGCTGTCGTAGCGTCCGTTGGTGAGCGTCTTGTAGTTCAGCACACCATCGATGCCGTGCATCACGGCGAACGAGGAAGCACTAATCTGATTCGAAGCAATCACGTAGTCACGCACCAGTTGGTTCTTGAAGTTGTCCAGCACACTGCGGGTGTTGCCTGCGATGTCCTTCACGTTCAATGTTCCGTTGCCGCTCGATGACACGGTCACCTTGCAGTAGATGCCTGTCTCGCTGTTGATTGTGGCAGTCTCATACTGAGTAGGTGCCAGGGCAGGTACATCGGCAAACACGGAGTTGTCTTGGAAGTGATACTTCAGGAAGTTCATCAGTGCAGTCACCATGGCAGCAGCCTTCACGTTGCGAGCCTCTTCCTCGGCTTCCGTCATTTCCGTGCGCTGCTCTGGTTCCTTGTCAAGTTCCAGATAGCTGTTGATGCTTTGCCATGTTGGCAGACCAGCCTCGATGGCTGTCTGGATGGCTGCATCCGAAGGCACATACACCGTGTAGCGGTAGTTGCTGAAGAAACGCACGTTCGTTGCCTGTGTCACGATGGTTCCCGTCTGCTTGTCGAAGCAAGGCAGACCGCCACCATTCACGAAGATGGCATAGCGCTTCAGGTACTCGGCGTTGGTGTAGATGTCCTTGCCTTCAGCATCCTTGTTCAGGTAAGGCTTCAGGGTTTCCAGAATCTCGGAGTTGTCAGCTTCGCAAAGCTCGAAGAACTTGCCAAACTTATCTTGGTTGTTGTAGAGTGCGCTATAAACTGACTCGATGGTAGGTACGATGGCACCATCAATCTGGTATGCCATACCGTTACCATTACCGTTCGTCTCGCGGGTCTTGTCGTCGAAACGAACCACTTTCTGGCTCTCGCCGTGCTGCAAGCCCCAGCCGCCCTGCACCTCCATGCCGCTGGCATGCTGCTTGGCGTTCTTCACATAGACTGGAGCACCATTCTTCGAGAGAAAGTAATGCTGGTCGCATTCCACACCCGTCGCCGTTTCGTCGATGCCGCTCACGTCGGTCTTGTCCTCATGCACGATGGTGTGGGTTTCGAGGATGTCGTTCAGGCGGTCCGACAACTCGGTCGAGCTGGCTGCACCCGTTGACATAGGTGTCTCGCCAATCGTGTAAGTGCCCGTCTGGAAATCGTAGGTGATAGGGTAGGAAGTACCTCTCATGGCATCCGTCTTCTCGTTCCAGTCGAAGTAGATGGCACGAGGCGTCACATTATTATTTTTAGGAATGAAGCTCACTGGGTCGATATACCAGAAGCCGTCCCTTGGTACAAACAAACTGAAGCGGGAACTCATGGCGAGCAGGTAAGCGTAGAAGTTCTTCGCAGTACCCATCCATGTCAGTTTCTGAATGGCGTAGTTCATCACGCGCATGTCCTTGCTCACGTATGCAGGAGCCGATACAGCCGCATACTGTGCAGGGGTGAGCACCTCGTCCATCAGGTAGATGGCACCGTTGTTCGCAAGCAGCACCTTCTGGATTTTGTCCAAGTGCGTCTCGTCGAGCATTGGGTCCTGTGCATCGTCCTTGATGGTTTCGAACTTGCTTGGCACGGAGTTGCAGAACTGCTCCTTCATCAGGTTGTTGATGAGCGCCTGAATCACGTCGCGAGGAATCTGGTCAACGGCACGGTAGATGTTTTCCTTGTCCTCCAAACCCTTCACGTTAGCCATCTCTTCGGGAGCGTAAGCCTCCAGCAAGAAGCGTCCACCGCCCTTCTCCGAGAAGAAGTATTCGTAGAGACGCTCGTCAGTTGGCGCGAAAATCACACCCATGTCCTGTTCCTTGGTCACGGCACTGTTTGCCTGATATGCGTTCCATCCTGGGTCGAAGGTCAAACCGAACTTGATGGTGTTGCCGTTAGGGTTGCCCGTTGGGTCCGTACCCTGGTCGTTTTGCAGAGGGCGATAGTCCTGCGAGTTGAAATAACGCTTCTGCCAAACGGAATCCACAGAGTTGCCATAGAGCAGACGGTAGCGAGCGGTGAGCTCAGCATCGTAGAATGGAGCCGAGAAGCGGTCCATCATGTGGCTGAAGATATCCGTCTTTCCGTTTGTGCGCATCATCTCAGCCATGTTCTGAGGCGTGATGAGCACCTTGTCGAGGCGGTTCACATATCCGTTCTGGCAGGTAATGTTCTGCTCCAGCACCTTGCTGTCGTAGATGAACGCATCGTTCTTTGAACGTTCCTGTCCCACGATGATGCTGAAGTCCTTGTCAGTAATCTTCTTGTTAGCCATCTGCTGAGCCAAGAAGTGCGTCATCATCTGGTTTGAGTTGTCGAGTGCCATGTAGATACCGCCCTTCGAAGGCACACGGAAGCGAGCCCAGTAGTCGAAGTCGTCAGGGTTGTAGTTCGTTGGCAGTTGGTCGCCATTGAAGTGAGGCACGGAGTCGAGCACATCCGCAGCTGTCTCACGGCGCAGGCAGAGGCCTGGTTCTGGTCCCACGGTGCTCGACATCATTTCGAGCAAGTAGGCGTTGTTCACCATGGCGGAGTTGAGAATCAGCTTCTTCTGACTCGTGGAGAGCTGGTCGTAGCTGCCCACTCCCCAGTCGTTGCTTGCATAGAAGGTCTTGAAGGCATCGTCGTCGGCGACGAACAAAGTCTTACTACCTGTCTTTGCCAGCACATCCGCATAGTTCAAGTCGTCAATCAGACGGATGAAATTCGTGTAGTTGCCCTTTTCCTTCAGGCAGTCGTAGATGCTCGAGTTCAGATAGCTTGGGTTCTCGTTGTCCCATTTGTAGTCATCCGAACAAGCCATCATCCAACCGCCCAACGAAAGGACGCACAAGGTCTTGGCGAAGGAGCGAGCGAAGTCCGAAAACATCATTCGGCTCGTCCGTTGCTTTACCTCGTGTAAAGAATAGCGTTTGTCCATAAGTGTAGTTTGAAATATTGTTGTTGATAATTAGTTGATTAGTTTTTGTAGTTCAAGAAATAATCTTGAATTCAAGATGAAAAAATAAATTCTCCACAGAATAGTTAGGTAAAAAATCTGCCCGTGACACCACGGGAGTCAGTAAGTATCTAAGTTGTTTTCAACAGACACAGCCGCAAAAATACTCAAAAATCCTTAAAAGTCCATAGAATATACCCGAAAAACTCTTATTTTTAACAAAAAAATATGATGGAATGTCAAAAACGTACTAAGAAATTCCACCTAATTAAAAAAGAAATCGCACAGACCATCATCAAGGGCAATGATGGGATTTACAGAATCGCGTGTGTGGATTTATTGAAGCGCTTCATGGGATTATCTGAACCTCATGTGTGGGTTGGCTGAAGCGTTCCTTTGGATTCAACTAGTTGTCGAGGGCTCGTTATCGAAACGGCGAGCGCTCGGCGTTTCGATAACGAGGGCTCGCCGTGTTAACATTGAGGGCTCGGCATTTTAGTAAAATCAAAGGAGAAGACCAGTAGAATCAAAGGAGAAGACCAGTAGAATCAAAGGAGCGTGCCAGTGCCATCAAAGGAGGATGCCAGTGCAATCAGGGGAGCGATTGGCTTACGCCAAGCTCTAAGTTCAGTACAATCAAAAAAAAAGCCCATTTAAAATGAGCTTTCTTTCTTCTTTCTATAGAATTCCTGCATGACATAGAAGGCTTTTTTCTTCTCTCCTGTACTGGAGACGAGTCCCTTTCGGTTGAAGAAATCCTGTACGTCGGCAAGTTGGCGGCGAGGGGAACGGAAGTCAACGAGAATCCAAGGGGAGAGTCCTGCCAGTCCGTCAATCTTTTCGAGCATCTTCAGGTTCTCACGATAGATGTTTTCTTGGTTCTCTTCTGTGAATCGGGCATACTTGTCGCCATACTTTCCTTTGAGTGCGCCTCCACCGAACTCGCTGACAATGACGGGTTTGTCGTAAGGTATTTCCCATGTCATCTTAGGTGCGTCCTTCGGATCGCGATACCAACCTACATATTCGTTGAAACTGATGACATCCACGAACTCGTTGAGGTTGTCCTGCAAGCGGTTCACATAGTTGCGGGCGGAAGTCACTTCCATCGCCATGCTGATGAGACGGGTGTCGTCGAGCGAACGGGCGTAGGTGGCGAGGTTGCCGAGGAAGCGGTCGCGTGGTGCGCTATGTGGGGTTTCGTTGGCGATGGACCAGATGACGATGGCGGCACGGTTCCTGTCGCGCGAAATCATGTCGGTGAGTTGTCGCTGGGCATTGGCGTAGGTTTCGGGATTCTCCCACGAGATGGTCCAATAGACGGGTATCTCGCTCCACACCATGATACCCATTTTCTCTGCCTCGCGCACTGCCAGTTCGTTGTGTGGATAGTGGGCAAGGCGAACGTAGTTGCATCCCATCTCCTTTGCCCATGAGAGGAGCGTGTGGGCATCCTCGGCGGTGTGTGCCCTTCCTTGTCGGTAAGGAGCTTCCTCATGGATGCTCACGCCTCGGAGGAAGACGGGTTTGCCGTTGAGCAGGATGGTCTTGCCTTTGGTTTCGATGGTGCGGAAGCCCATCTGGTCCTTGAGGGTGCTGCCTCCCATCTGCCATTCCACTTCGTACTGCTTAGGGTTTTCGGGACTCCACAACACGGGTTTTGCCTTCACGCTGAACTGTGCGCGTCCCTCGGCATCGGTGGTAAGGGTACGGGAGAGCTTGAGTTCGGGGATGCGGAGGGTGATGCTCACGCCTGCTTTCTTCTCGTTGAGTTGCACCCACCCTTGGAGCTGGGTGCGGGTGGCACGGTCGAGCTGGAGGGAGTAGTTCTGAATGTAGGTGTCATCGACCTGTGCGATGAACACGTCGCGGGTGATGCCGCCATAGTTCCACCAGTCGAATATGTCGGTAGGGATGTTGTCGCGATGGCGTTTGTTATCGACTTTCACGATGACGAAGTTGTCGCCTTCCTTCACGATGTCGGTCACGTCGTAGTTGAAGGCAGTGAATCCACCGACGTGGCGACCGAGCTTCCTGCCGTTGAGATAGACGATTGCCTCGTAGTTGACTGCACCGAAATAGAGGATGGCTCGCTTGCCTGCCTGCGGATGGTAGTTGAAGCTGCGCTTGAACCAGACGGTGCCTTCGTAGAAGAAGAGGCGGTCGTCCTGCGTGTTCCAGTCACCAGGAATGTCCATCTGCTGACTCTTGTCGAAATCGTACTCGACGAGTTCTGTCTCGTCCTTCGCTTTCTGGTTGCGGAAGAAGCCGTTGCGCGACTCGTTGTGGCGGTAGTCGTAGAAGCCGTTTTCTTGCACATCGACGATGTAGCGCCATTTTCCGTTGAGGGAGATGCGGTCGCGGTTGTAGATGTTGTGGATGAGGGGTATTTCGTCGGCAAAGGATGCCAGTGGGGAAAGCAGGAGGGCTGCAAAGAAGAAGAACTTTTTCATGTTTAAATATGGGCAAATTTAAGGAGTCAACAAATTAACACAAATATGCACAAATTGTTTTATTCACACAAAAAGAGGAAAACGAAGACAATTATTTTTTTAAGGAAAGAAATTAGAATAATTAGAATAATTTTATCAGAAATAACATGTTTTTTGTATAAAACAATACCAAATTTTTGGAGTAATTATTCTAATTATTTTAATTTCTTTCCGAAGATAATATTCCCGAATAATAATCAATTTATTTATAAGTAGTTATGCTCGATTACTTAACTTGAATCTTCGCTGTCTTGCCTCCAACACGAATGATGTAGATGCCAGGGGTTTGAGTGGCGTTGGATGCAGCGCGTGAACCACCGATGGTGTAGAGGTCGAAATCCTTGTACCCATCCACGTAAATGATGCGGTTGATGACGTGTACGTTCAGGGCATTTTCGGAACGGATGATGATTGGCTTTTCGATGGCAGATGGATTGCGCTTTGCCTCGCCTCTGTAGAGCACGAACCAAGCTACGTTGTCGGCTGTTGCCTTGCTGTCGGTTCCCGTTGCAGTCACACTCTTATCGACGATACGACGAACGCGAACACCCGTGGCATAGGATGTTTTCTCGCCATCTACTGTGATGGAAGTGGTGATGAGGGAGTTTTGACGAAGAACGGTAGGAACAGGTGTGTTATTGCTTTGGATTTCACCGAAAACGAGTGGGTCTTGCACCATGAGCGTGTCGAGCGTTCCTGCGTCGTTGGCTACGGTGAAATAGGCTTGGCGAGCAATGCTGTAGAGAGGGTTTCCGCCGATGCCAGCAGCGATGTAGAGTCCGTTTTCCTCATCGATGCAGGTGGTGCCAGGAGTGACTGCCATGTATGCCAATTGTTGGTTGGTGGCAGGTTTCTTGGCGTAGCCGTCTTCGTATGATACGACACACTTGAAGCCTGTGTTGGTCACGTCCCATACCTTGTGCATGATTGGTCCGTTGGTCTTAACGGCTGAACGGACACAGGAGGCGATAACGACTGGGGTGACGCCTTCAGGGAATGGGGTGCTGAACTGCACTTCGGTGGTGTCCTTCAGGAGGACGGATCCTGTTTGCATGGTGATGTCGCCGTAGGTGAGGGTGGTGTCGGCAGGAGTGACGAGGAATGGCACTTCTTCAGGTGTCTTGAAGGAGGTTTCGCTGTCGCTCTGCTTGCTCCAGAAAAGTCCTTGGTAGTCGAAGGCAGTCTTGGAAATGGTGGATGCCGTGAAGTAAGGCTCTGCCACCGCCTTCGTGTTGTTCTGCGTCTGCAAACCCGTGAAAACGTATGGCTTCACATTGTATGTCTTGGAGAATTCCACGTTGACAGGGTCGGTAGGGTCGGTGATGGTGAGACTACCGAATTCGAAGGTGTCGTTGCCTTCAGCTCCACCTATGGAAACGTATGCCTCGCCTGAATAGCGCTGACGACCGTCGGAGTCGTAGGTGTGGACGCGATAGGTGGCAAGTCCCTTGTAGTTTGTGAGGGTGTCGGCACTGAAAGTGACATCGGTCCTGTTCTGCAAACCCTTCACACCAATGACGGTCCAAGTCTTTTCGCCGTCGAGCTTGCGCTCCACGAGGGTGGAGTCGGTCTGCTTGCCATTGAGGTTGTTCCACTTGAGCTCAACGCGCTTGCTGGACTTGTAGAAGTTGACGATGAGGTCGGTTGGGGATTTATAGTTCCATCCCATGGTGTATTCGTTGGCATCGCTGTAGGCGGTGTTCGACTTCAGATTTGCAAACCATTCGCCCGCCTTGGTGAGCGCACCGTTGAGCACGATGTTACGACAATCCTGCACCCAGTTGTAAACGGCATGGCGTTCGAGCTTGTTGTTGGCTTCGAGGGCGGTGATGATGTTAGAAAGACGCTCGAGCTGATGGTTTGCGTTGGCAGTTGAATAGGAACGGTCGGAGGTAGGCCATGTTTCATTGGTCCAGTTGGCACCATTGTTGAACTCGGTGAGCCACACAGGGCGACCTCCGTAGTGGTTGGAGGTGGAGCTGATGTCGCCTGAATAGCTAGAACCAGGGCTGTACCAGTAGATGTGGTCAGCAATGAAGTCGATGCGGTAGTTGTACTCATTGCAGAAGTTCATGAAGGTGGTCAACCAACTGTTGCGAGCACTGCCCGACATGGCAGGGGAACCCACACGGAAACCGCTGGCATAGGCGTTTGCCCAAGAGCCGCTCTTGAAGAACACGTTCTCGATGTCCTCCACAGGGGTGTATTTCTCACGGGAGTCACCCGAGTTGTCGGGCTCGTTGTTGCCAAGCATGGTGTTGACACCTGTGCGTCCATTGATTTCGTTCCATGAAGGCCATCCTTCGTGGTGGTGCTGAGGAATGTACTCGAAGTCCTCAGATGCATAGCCCTGTCCGTCCCATCCATAGCGCCAAGTGGCGTTGAGTTGACCGAACTGACCTGGGTCGCCTGCCGTTCCTTTCTTGGTGACACGGCGCCAAGGGAAGACACGGATGAATCCTGCACGTCCGCTGATGTATTTGCCGTATGTGACTTTCGCGAAGTCGATTTCCTTGTCCTCGTCCTGAGCGATGAAGCACTTGCTCCATCCCAAGCCGTTGGCGTTGGTGGCGATGGTTGCCATGTAACCACGCTTCAACTTGATGGAGCGGATGTTGTTCACCCAATCGCCAGTGGTGTAGGTGGTGTAGGGAGCGAAGGAATTGATGGCGTCGCCTCCGAAATTGCTTTCCGTAAAGACGGTGAGCGGACGGAAGGAGAGTTCGGCATGAGGATAGACGATGGCTCCGTTGTCGTAGATTTCGAGCCAGCAGTTGGTACCATCCACAGCTTTTGCACCATTGATTTTGATGTTGCCGAGATAGGTTTTTGCCTTGGATGGTTTGAGCGACTTGAAGATGACAACTGCGTCGGCATTGACGATGTCTATGCTTCCCGTGGTGGCAAAAGGCGTGGTGCCTGTGATGACGTAATCTACTGCGTCTGTGAGACTTACGCTTTCTGTGCACTGCGTAACACTCTTGATGGTGTTGCCTGCCCAGAGAAGAGACATGGAACACATGGAGAGAAGTGTTGCAGCAAGGAGTTTGGTCTTTAGTTTCATTAGTTATTGGTTTTTTTAGTCAACAAATTTCCACAAATTATCTCAAATCATTTGGCGATGGACTTTTAAAAAAAATGCCAATGCCAAAGCTAAAGCTAAATGAATTTGCAATATTACGAAAGTTTTTTGAGTGCTAAAAAAGTTTTATGTTAAAATGAGATGTCTGTTAAAAAGTTTTAACAAATAAAGCGGGCTGAGCGTGAAGAGTAAAGAAAGGCTTATCTGCAAAATTATATGTTCATTTTTGATGATAATGTGTTGAATAGGCGTGTAATTTGCAGAGAATTGGAAAAAAAAGAAAGAAAAATAGTGAGAGGACGGATTTCTTTTTGTAAATTTGCAGAGTTGTGTATGCGCGTGAGCATATGCATGCATAGTGAATAACTGAGAGTGACACCCAAGGCAGAGCGTTTTTTCGTAGGATAAGACCTTGGTGTCTAACAAGAAATTACCCGATCTTTTTCGGGATAAAAAGCTATTTTTTAATCAATGACATTTACAGCGGAACAAATTGCAGCACTTGTGGGTGGAACAATTGAAGGGGATGCAAGTGTGCAAATCACTACTTTTGCAAAGATAGAAGAGGGAACTCCTGGTGCGATTTCCTTCTTGTCTAATTCCAAATACGAACATTATCTCTATGAGACAAAATCGAGCGCAGTGCTCGTGAATCGTGACTTCGTGGCTCAGCAGCCAGTGGAAGCCACCTTGATTCGTGTAGATAATGCTTACGAGACAGTAGCAAAGTTGCTGACGATGTATCAGTCCATGCAGCAGAAGAAGACGGGCATTAGCGAGAAGGCAATCATTTCAGAATCGGCTGAGATTGGCGAGGACTGCTATGTGGCTCCTTTGGCATACATCGGCGATAACGTGAAGATTGGTCGCGGCACTGCCATCTATCCGAATGTGGTGATTGAAGACAATGTGACGATAGGTGAGGATTGCACCATCTATCCAAACGTGACGATTTACCACGATTGCAAGTTGGGTTCGAGAATCACGCTTCATGCAGGTGTTGTGATTGGTGCCGATGGATTCGGTTTTGCTCCTACGGCAAATGGCTACGAGAAGATTCCTCAGATAGGAATCGTAACCATTGAGGATGATGTGGAGATAGGTGCCAACACTTGTGTGGACCGTTCGACCATGGGAACCACCATTATTCGTCACGGCGTGAAGCTCGACAACCTCGTGCAGATAGCTCACAACGTGGATGTGGGTGCCAACACGGTGATGTCGGCTCAGGTAGGCGTGGCAGGAACTTCGAAGATTGGCGAATGGTGTATGCTTGGAGGACAGGTGGGAGTGAGTGGACATCTCACAATCGGTCCTCGCACGCAAGTGGGTGCTCAATCTGGATTGACAAATACCTTGGTTGTTCGCCAAGGAGGAAATGTGCTGATGGGTTATCCTGCTGTGGAACACAAACTCTTTGCTAAGCAGGCGGCTGCCTTGAAACAACTTCCTGACTTGCTGAAGGAGGTGGCTGAGCTGAAGAGGCAGTTGGAGGAGCTAAAAATGAAGAAAGAGGAATGAAGAATGGCTTCGGCAAAGCCGAAGCTTACGGAGAAACTAACGGAAGCTTGCTGAAAGAAACTGAACGGAAGCTTACAGAAAAAAACTGAACGGAAGCTTACAGAGAAACTGAAATTAAAACTACATAAAAGAATAAAACGAAAACGAACATACAATGAAACAACTAACACTGAAGGATAGTTTTACCGTGAAGGGAAAGGGTTTGCACACGGGTGAGTTTATTACAGCTACATTCATGCCTGCCCCTCCTCATCATGGATACAAGATTCAGCGTATTGACTTGGAAAATAAGCCTATCATCGACTGTTTGGCAGAAAATGTGGCTGACACTCAGCGCGGCACAGTATTGTTGAAGGACGGTGTGAAGGTAAGTACGATTGAGCATGCGATGGCTGCTCTTTATGCTTCGAGAATCGACAACTGCTTGATTCAGTTGGATGGTCCCGAAATGCCCATCCTCGATGGTTCTGCTTTGATTTTCGTTCAGGAAATCCAGCGCGTAGGTCTGGAGGAACAGGATGCGGACAAAGAATACTTTATTGTAAAGCATAAGATTGAGGTGAAGGGCGAGCATGGTGAGCATCTGCTCATTCTGCCAGATGAGGAATTCAGTGTGAATGCTCAGATTGCTTTCAACTCGAAGGTGCTGGCAAGTCAGTTTGCTGTGTTGGAGCACGTGGAGGATTTTGCTGAGGAAGTGGCTTCTGCTCGCACATTCGTTTTTGTGAGAGAAATAGAGCCATTGCTCAACCTCGGTCTCATCAAGGGTGGCGACCTCGACAATGCCATCGTGATTTATGAGAATGAGTTGACGCAGGAACGTTACGATGCATTGGCTGACCAGATTGGTGTGCCACATAAGGATGCGCATCATTTGGGCTATCTCAACAACAAGCCTTTGACTTGGCCTAACGAAACGGCTCGCCATAAGTTGCTCGACATCATCGGTGACTTGGCACTCGTGGGACGTCCTATCCGAGGTCGTGTGATTGCCACGAAACCTGGTCATACTATCAATAATAAGTTTGCGCGTGAGATTCGCAAGGACATCAAGAAGCATGAGGTGCAGGTGCCAGAGTACGATCCAAACAAGGCACCAGTGATGGATGTGAATCGCATTCGCGAATTACTTCCGCACCGCTATCCGATGCAGTTGGTGGATAAGGTGATTGATATTCACGATAACTATATTGTGGGTGTGAAGAATGTGACTTCGAACGAACCATTCTTCTTGGGACATTTCCCTCAGGAACCTGTGATGCCGGGTGTGCTGCTTGTAGAGGCAATGGCACAAGCAGGCGGACTCTTGGTGCTCAATTCTGTGGATGAACCTGAGCGTTGGTCCACTTACTTCGCAAAGATTGACAACGTGAGATTCCGCCACAAGGTGGTACCAGGCGATACGCTCATCTTCCTTGTGAAGCTGCTGGCTCCTGTACGGAGAGGCATTTCGTCGATGCGAGGACTTATTTTCGTGGGCGATAACGTGGTGGCAGAAGCTGAATTTACCGCTTCGATTGTGAAGAATAAGTGAAAATAAAAGCTATCTTGCGAAGACTCAGTTGTTTTAAAAACGAAATTTTTAAAAACGGTGGCTTTAAAGACAAAATATTTAAACTAAAAATATAAAAGACGGAATATGGCAAAAATTAGTCCTTTAGCATATATTGATCCTGAAGCACAGATCGGTGAAAACTGTGAGATTGGTGCTTTCTGCTACATTGATAAAAATGTGGTGATAGGTGATAACAATGTGCTGATGAATAGTGTGACTCTCTTGAGTGGTACCCGTATGGGCAGTGGCAATCATATCTTCCCAGGAGCCGTGATTGGTGCTATCCCTCAGGATTTGAAATTCCGTGGTGAGGAAACCACAGCGGAGATTGGTGATAACAATAAGATACGTGAGAATGTGACCATCAACCGTGGTACTGCTGCGAAGGGTAAGACCGTGGTGGGTTCCAACAACCTCATCATGGAGAATGCACACATTCCTCACGATTGCCTTTTTGGTAGTGGTATCATTATGGGAAACTCTACCAAACTGGGTGGTGAAGTGATAGTGGATGACAATGCCATCATCTCTGCTTCGGTGCTTGTGCATCAGTTCTGTCATGTTGGTGGCTACACGATGGTGCAGGGTGGTAGTCGTACGAGCAAGGACATCCCTCCTTTCATCATAGCTGGTAAAGAGCCTATTGCTTATGCAGGACTCAATATTGTGGGTCTGCGTCGTCGCAAGTTCCCACCTAATATCATTGAGGACATTCACGACACCTATCGCTTGATTTATAACAGCAACCTCACCGTTCAAGAAGCTATCGAGCAAATCGAATATGGTATTGAACTGGGTCCTGAGGTGAGGTATATCATCGAATTCGTTAAGAGTTCTCAAAGAGGAATTATTCGATAAGAAAATTAAGAATGAAGAATGAAAAATGAAGAATGTATTTTAGTTTAGGTAATTTTAATTCTTCATTCTTAATTTAAAATAAAAATACCATGGTTTACAGATTCATATTGATTTCCGATGAGGTGGAAGACTTCATGCGAGAAATAAAGATTGACTCCGATGCCACTTTCCTTGATTTCCACAAGGCAATATTGAAATCGTGTGGTTATAATGACGACCAAATCACTTCTTTCACCATCTGTGAAAATGGTTGGGAGAAATGTCAGGAAATCACACTCGAGGATATGAGTACCAGTTCCGATGAGGATTCATACGTGATGGCAAAGACTCGTATCAGTGATTTTGTGGAAGAGGAAAAGCAGCATCTGCTATATACATACGACCCGCTGGGAGACCGTGTTTTCTTCATCGAACTCTCTGAAATCATCATGGGTAAGAGTTTAAAGGAGCCAAAGGTGACGCGTCAATTAGGGAATCCTCCTGCACAACAACTCGACTTCGACGAACTCTTTGCTCGCAATCCTATTCAAGTTGACACGAATGCTGGTATTATGGACGATGATGATATGTTCGGCGATGGTATCAGTGATGAAGATATTGACATGGAAGGACTTGACATCAGTGATGGTGATCCGTTTCAGTAATTGAGAATCTTTTCGTGTGTTTTGATGTTTCATTCAACAGGAGATTGTTATGAAAACCCTGGTTGTTCTCTTAGGTCCAACGGCGGTCGGAAAAACAGAGCTTAGTCTTTCTTTGGCTAAGCTCTTGTCTTCTCCCATCATTTCGGCTGATTCACGTCAGATTTACAAGACGATACGAATCGGCACTGCTGCACCTACTGAAGAGCAACTTCGAGAAGTGAAACACTATTTTGTGTATCAACTGGAGCTAGATGAGTATTACAGTGCTGCTCAGTTTGAAAGCGATGTTCTGCAATTGTTGGACAATCTTTTCAAGACGCACGATGTAGTGCTCATGTCGGGCGGAAGCATGATGTATATCGATGCGGTTTGCAAAGGAATCGACGATATTCCAACCATCAGCGACGACGTGAGGAATTTGATGCATGAACGTTTGAGAAACGAAGGGCTCGATGTGTTGAAAACCGAATTGCGAATGATAGACCCCGACTACTATGCGATAGTGGATTTAAAGAATCAAAAACGTATTGTGCATGCGTTGGAAATCTATTATCAGTCGGGCAAGCCTTTCAGTTCATTTCGCACCTATACTCAGAAGGAGCGTCCTTTCCGCATCGTGAAAATCGGATTGATGCGAAGTAGGGAAGTGCTGTTCCAACGAATCAACCAACGAGTGGATGAGATGATGAAGGAAGGGCTGATGGAAGAAGTGAGAAGCGTTTATCATCTGAAGCATCTGAATTCTCTCAATACAGTTGGCTATAAGGAACTATTCAAGGTGCTTGATGGGGAATGGGCATTGCCGATGGCTGTAGAAAGAATAAAAAAGAACACGCGCGTGTACGCGAAGAAGCAAATGACATGGTTCAAGCACGATGAGGATATTCATTGGCTGAATCTTGACGATACATCCGTGGAGGAAGCGATTTCTTCCATCAATGAAATAATAAAAATGAAAAATTAAAAATGAAGAGTGAGAGTTTTTTTTTACTTTTTACTTTTTATTTTTTAATTTACATCACCTATGATTAATGTTTTCAAAGCAATAGGACATGGCTTGAGCCGTGCTTGGTTTTGGTACAAAGCTCAGTATCGAGGGCGTTGGTATCAGCGAATTGTCACTCCCATAGCCACATTCATCGTTCTCTTTTTCCTCTATTTGAGAGCCGTGGATGTTGATTTCTTGGGACTCTTTGGCAAGTCACCTGATATGGAAATCATCGAAAACCCTATCAACGATGAAGCTTCTCTTATCTATAGCGCAGACAGTGTGCTCATTGGAAAGTTCTTCAATGAGAATCGTTCTCCTGTGAAGTTTGAGGAAATATCTCCTTACATGATTGATGCGCTGATAAGTACGGAAGATGAACGTTTCTATCTGCATCATGGCATCGATTACGGCGGATTGTTTGCCGCCTTCAAGGATATGCTCAAGGGTAATGCCCGAGGAGCCAGCACCATCACGCAGCAGTTGGTGAAGAACCTCTTCAAGATGCGCTCACAGTATTCCACTGGTGTGCTGGGTCGAGTGCCTGTGCTGAAAATACTCATCATGAAGTCGAAAGAGTGGATTACTGCCATCAAGATTGAGAATCTCTATAGCAAGAAGGATATCCTCACGCTCTATCTTAATACTGTTGACTTCGGAAGCAATGCCTTTGGAATTAAGACAGCTGCAAAAACCTATTTCAACACGACTCCCGACCAGCTCAATCCTCAGCAGTGTGCTACTTTGGTAGGACTCTTGAAAGCCACCACTACTTATAATCCGAAGGTCAATCCAAAGAATAGTTTGGCACGTAGAAACGTGGTTCTCAACAACATGCGAAAGTATGGTAGCCTTACGAAACAAGAGTGCGACTCTATTTCGCAACTACCGATGGACCTCAGTTATAGCGTTGAAAACACCTACGACGGACAAGCTCAGTATTTCCGTGAAAAGCTCAAGGACTACCTTGCTGATTGGTGCAAGGAAAACAATATCAACCTCTATGCAGATGGCCTGAAAATCTATACTACGGTTGACACGCGTTTGCAGAAGTATGCGGAGGAAGCCGTGCTCAAGCAGATGCGTGTGCTTCAGCAGCGTTTCGACCAACATTGGCGTGGACGCACCCCTTGGCGAGATGAATATGGACGCGAGATTCCGAATTTCATCGAGAACATTGCCAAGAACTCATCCTATTACAAGATTCTTGAAAAGAAATATCCGAATCAGCCTGATTCCATCGACTTCTACATGAATCAGCCTCACACCGTGAAGCTTTTCACCTACGATACTCCTGACCGTACGATGGAGTGCGAAATCAGTACGATGGACTCCATCCGTTACATGGTTCGCCAGATGCACTGCGGATTTGTGGCGATGGAACCACAGACAAGCTTTGTGAGAGCTTGGGTGGGCGACATCGATTTCAATGCATGGAAATACGACAAGGTGACAGCCATGCGACAGCCTGGTTCCACCTTCAAACTCTTTGTCTATGCGGCAGCGATGGAAGTGCTCGGACTCACACCTACCGACCGTCGGCAAGACAGTTACATCTCCATCCCTGTGACGGATTCCAAAGGCAAGAAAGGCTATTGGACACCTCATAACGCTAATGGTTATTGCACGAATGCATACGTCACACTTCGTGCTGCCTTTGCCCGTTCCATCAATACCATTGCTGTGAAACTTGGGCAGGAAGCAGGCATTCCTTATGTCATCAACATGGCGAAACGCATGGGTATCAAGAGCAAGCTTGAGAACCTACCTTCTTTGGCACTCGGTGCCAGCGATGTGACACTCCTTGAACTCATCGATGCCTATTGCTGTGTGATGAACGATGGTATGCAACGCGACCCGATACTTGTCACTCAAATCGTTGACCGTGAAGGAAATATCATCTATAATTGCCAGAACGAAGTGCCACTTCCAAAACGTGCCATGAACTATCGAACTGCGTTCTATATGCAGCGATTGCTTTGGGCTGGAATGCATGAACCTGGAGGCACGTCTCAAGCTCTGTGGGAATATATCCATTGCTACGACACTGAGTTTGGTGGAAAGACTGGTACCTCCTCCAACCATTCCGATGCTTGGTTTGTCGGTTGCTCTCCTTATCTGGTGGGTGGAGCATGGTTCGGTGGCGAATACCGAAGCATCCATTTCCGCACAGGAGCCTTAGGTCAGGGTAGCCGCACAGCCCTTCCTATCTTCGGCTATTTTATGGACAAGGTGATGCACGACAGTAATTTCAAGCATTATCATGGCAAGTTCCCTGAAATGAAGGAGGAAATCCTTGCCGAAACCTACGAGGGTGATTATGAAGATTCATTAGAGATGGATTCCCTTGATTATCTTCTTTCGGATTCTGATTACATATACTCCAACTACGATTAAAAACATTTTTACAATCCCATCTCAATAAGATATGCTTTGTTGAAGAATGAATAGTGATTCTTCATTTTTCATTCATCATTCTTCATTTTTTTGTGGCATGCAGATAGAAATCGACACCCAGAACCCACAGTTTCGAAATGCACTGAATCTTGTTCAGTTCACTTCTAACTCTCTTTTCCTCACAGGAAAGGCAGGAACTGGCAAATCGACTTTCTTGAAATACATCTGCGAGCACACCAAGAAGAAGTATGTGGTGCTGGCACCCACAGGCATTGCTGCTATCAATGCAGGCGGTGCCACCCTTCATAGCTTCTTTAAACTTCCTTTTCATCCCCTTGTTCCCGATGATCCACGCTATGCGGGGCGTAAACTCCGTGAGTTCCTTAAATATAATAAGGAGCATTGCAAGTTGGTTCGTGAGGTTGAACTGATTATTATCGATGAAATTTCAATGGTTCGAGCTGACATCATTGATTTCATCGACCGTATTCTTCGTACTTATTCTGGCAATCAGCGTCAAGCTTTCGGTGGCAAACAGATGCTTTTCGTGGGCGACATCTTCCAGCTGGAACCTGTTGTAAAGCGTGATGAGCGCGATATTCTCAGCCGATTTTATGAGACACCTTATTTCTTTTCCGCTCGTGTATTTCAGGAAATGAAACTTGTCTCCATTGAGTTCACAAAGGTGTATCGACAAACCGACAAAGTATTCGTTTCTGTTCTCGACCATATCCGCACCAACACTGCTACTAAAGCCGACCTTCAGCTTATCAACTGCCAAGTTAGAAACGAAAGCGAGAACAAAACCGAAAGCGATACTTCGGCACTTACCATCACCCTTGCAGCCCGTCGCGACACCGTCGATTTCATCAATCAATCCCGACTATCTGCTCTTGAGGGCGACGTGCAGACGTTCAGCGGAGAGATTCAAGGAGAATTTCCTGAAAATTCTCTGCCCACTTTGCTCGAACTGCAACTGAAAGTGGGTGCGCAGGTCATTTTCATCAAGAACGACCGCGACAAGCGATGGGTGAATGGTTCGCTCGGTATGATAGAAGGTATTGATGTGGATGGTAAGTTCATCTATGTCATGACGGAAGATGGCAAGCACCATGATGTGGAGCGCGAGATTTGGGAAAATGTGCGCTACACTTACAACGAGAAGGAAAAGAAAATAGAGGAAGAAGAACTCGGTGTATTTAAGCAGTTTCCACTCCGTCTTGCATGGGCAATCACCATTCATAAGAGTCAGGGACTCACTTTCGACCACGTGAATGTTGATTTCTCGGGTGGTGTATTTGCAGGAGGACAAACCTACGTGGCACTCAGTCGATGTCGTAGTCTTGAAGGGCTTTCACTCTCTCAGGAACTGAATTTTTCCGACATCTTCGTAAATCCTAATGTCGTTACTTTTTCCCAACAATTTAACGACCAACATGCTGTGGAAGTGGCATTGCGTCGAGCCGAAGCCGACATTCAGTATCACGATGCTGCCCAAGCGTTTGATGCCTGTAATTTCGAGGAAGCCCTCGAACAGCTCATCCGTGCCATGCACTCTCGTTACGATATAGAAAAGCCTTGGGCAAAGCGACTCATCCGCAAGAAACTCTCCATCATCACCACGCAGCGTGACACCATTGATTCTCTCACGAATCGATTGGTGACGATGGAAGCAGAACTCAAGGAAAAGCAGCGTCAACTCAATAAGTTGGCTGAAGAATACGTACATTTGGCAGAACAAAGCATTGAAATGGACGATGCACGCTCAGCCATTGCCAACTACACGAAGGCACTTTCCCTCAATCCTCAGTGTGTGGAGGCTCTCATCGGTAAAAGCCGAGTGCAACTCTCTCAGCGACGACTCACCAAGGCACTTCACAACATCAACGAAGCCCTCCGCATCTCTCCTCATAACTTCAAGGCACTTTACACTCGTGGCAAAATCCTTTTCAATATGCGAGAACTCGATGCCGCTGCTGCCGACCTCGACCGTTGCACTAGTCTTAAACCTAAGAATATCAGTGCCCATCAACTCTTCGGAGATATTCTTTCCGCACAAGGCGACGAAGATGCCGCCGCTCTTCAATATGCCATTGCCGAACGGCTGAAAAATGCAAAGGGTCTGGAATAGTAAGTAATTATTTAAAAAACTTGGAATTATAATCAACCACGAATTTCTCGAATTAAACGAATTATAAAAAAATTATATAAACAGATTTCACGAACAAAAATGCTGGCATTTTTCAAATTAGAGAAATTAGATTAAAATAAAAACAGAAATTCGTTTAATTCGAGTAATTCGTGGTTATAATCCCAAGTTTTTCATTTCTAAATGAAATAGTCGGACTCGTCGATGAGTCCTGAGCGCATCGCCACCTTGATGGCTTCGTGTGCGGTGTTGACTTGTAACTTGCGGAAGATGTTTTTGCGGTGGGTGTTGATGGTATGGATGCTGGAGAAGCGTTCGTTGGCAATTTCCTTGGTTGTCTTTCCCTGAGCGATGGCTCGCATCACTTCTACTTCGGTGTGTGTGAGGGTGGAAGGTGATTCTTCTTCTCGCAACTTTTGGGCAAGGAGAATCTCGGTGACGCGCTGGCAGAAATAGCGTCTGCCGCTGAGGATGGAACGGATAGCTTCGGTAAATTCGCGCAACGGTGCGTCCTTGAAAAGGATGCTCATGTTCTGACTTTGGTAGGAGATGGTGCGCAAGAAACTGTCAGTGAGGTCGTCGCTGAAGAGGAGCCAGTTGGCAATAGGAAAGCGCTGACTGATAATGAGCAGGTTCTGGGCATCAAAAAAGTCAAACAGGGTGTAGTCGATAATGACCACACTCTGTTCGTGTTCTTTGAGTTGCTCGATGAGCTCTGTTTTCTTAGACGCATGCAGGATTCGCTTGCTCGGAAATCCATCAAGCAGATGTTCTACAGCAAAGCGAGTAATTTCCTGATTGTCAGCAATAATAAAGTCCATGTAGTAAATTAATGAATAAGCCCCTTCCCGTCCTCCCCGAGGGGAGGAGAAGGAAGTTACTTTTATCACTGAATCGATTGGCAACTATTTTTTAAGCCTCCCCTCGGGGAGGTTTGGAGGGGGCTTATAGTGGGTATTCCTCAAAAGCGTAGAGGACGGTGGAGAGGTAGCGTTCGCCAGTGTCTGGGAGGAGTGCTACGATGGTCTTTCCCTTGTTCTCTGGTCGCTGTGCCAGTTGAGTGGCTGCGAAGGCTGCTGCTCCTGAGGATATGCCTACGAGAAGTCCTTCTGTGGCTGCAAGCTGGCGACTGGTGCGGATGGCGTCGTCGTTATCTACGTCGATTACTTCGTCGATGACGTTTGCATCGTAAGTCTTAGGAACGAATCCTGCTCCGATGCCTTGGATTTTGTGTGGACCGCTCTTGCCACCGTTGAGAACTGGTGATGCAGATGGCTCAACGGCATAGACTTTTACGTTAGGGTTCTGCTCCTTGAGGTATTTGCCTACGCCTGAGATGGTGCCACCTGTTCCTACGCCTGCAACGAAGATGTCGATTTTACCATCAGTCTGTTTCCATAGTTCAGGACCAGTGGTTTCATAGTGACGCTGAGGGTTTGCGGCATTCTCGAACTGCTGGAGAATGACACTGCCAGGGATGGAGTCGCGCAGTTCTTCTGCTGCCTTGATGGCTCCAGGCATACCGTCTTTACCTGAGGTGAGTTTCACGGTAGCTCCGTATGCCTTCACGAGGTTGCGACGCTCCACACTCATGGTTTCAGGCATGGTAAGGATCAGTTTGTAACCCTTCACAGCTGCAACGAGTGCGAGTCCTACGCCTGTATTACCGCTGGTTGGCTCTATGATGGTTGCTCCTGGCTTGAGGATGCCTTTCTTTTCTGCGTCCTCAATCATAGCGAGGGCGATGCGATCCTTTACGCTTCCGCCAGGGTTGAAATATTCTACTTTCACGATGATAGGTTTGTCCAATCCCTTTTCTTCTGAAAATTTACCCAACTCTAAAAGAGGGGTGTTACCGATGAGTTCGGTGAGTTGTTTTACTACTTGTGACATAGTTATAATAATGAATTTAGGATTAAGATTCAAGAATTATTTTTCTGTTTTCTTTTCCGCTGCAAAGGTACGAAGTATTTGAGTTTCGCACAATCGCATAAACATGTTATTTTTCGTCAATGATTCAATAATCACGTTCTATTGTTGCACAATCTTTCTCAGGGCGATGACGAGTCGATCGACTTCGTCGCGTGTGTTGTAAAGGGCAAAGGTGGGGCGAACACTCATCTCGTAACCGAGAGCTCGAAGGGCTGGCTGTGCACAGTGGTGTCCTGCACGTACGGCGATTCCTTCCTTGTCGAGCAGTTGTCCTGTGAGTGGAACGTCGATGCCATCGAGCACGAAGGACACGACCGAAACACGGTGTTTGGGGTTGCCGATGAGGGTGAGGCCAGGAACGAGTGCCAGTTGCTGACGGGCGTACTCGGTGAGGTCGTGCTCATGGGCTTCGATGTTGTGGAGTCCGATGTGCTTCACGTAGTCGAGTGCTGTGCCAAGCGCGATGGCATCGGCTACGTTTGGGGTTCCTGCTTCGAATCGTGCTGGTGGAAGATTGAAACGTGTCTCTTCGAGTGTCACGTCTTGAATCATGTTGCCGCCACCTTGCCACGGAGGTAGTAACTCTAAATATTCTTTCTTACCATAAACGGCACCAATGCCGTTAGGTCCGTAGATTTTGTGTCCTGAGAAAACGAAGAAGTCGGCATCGAGTTGCTGAATGTCGATGGGAGTGTGGGCAATGCTTTGTGCTCCATCGATGAGTACGGGAACGTTGTAACGGTGCGCTGTTTCGATGATGCGCTGCACGTCGTTGATGGTGCCAAAGGTGTTGTTCACATGTCCCACACTGACAAAGCGGGTGCGAGGACCAATGATGCGCTCGTAGTCTTCGAGGATGAGGTCGCCGTCCTTGTTGACAGGGATGGCTCTGAGTTTGGCTCCCCGCTGCTTGCACACTTGTTGCCATGGAACGATGTTGGCGTGGTGGTCGAGGGTTGAGACGATGACCTCGTCGCCAGGGTTGAGGTATTTGTTCCCGAATGTCTGTGCAATGAGATTGATGCCTTCGGTGGTTCCTCTCACGAAGACGATATTCTCGGCTGAAGGGGCATTGATGAACGATGCCACTTTCTGCCTTGCGGCTTCGTATTGGTCGGTGGCGCGTGCTGCCAGGGTGTGGGCTCCTCGGTGGATGTTGGAGTTGTCGTGCGAGTAGTAGTGGGAAAGCCTATCGATGACAGCCTGTGGCTTTTGTGTTGTGGCGCCATTGTCGAGCCATACGAGTGGATGTCCATTCACCTGCTGGTGGAGCACGGGGAAGTCGCGCCGAATCTGGTCGATGGAGAGGGTGTCGGTTTCCTCGTAGTTGATGTGCCGCAACTTGTCTGCTTCGGGTAGTCCCACGCCGAAGGCTATCTCAGGATTGGAGAGAGAGCCTTGGCGATCCTGCTGGTCGAGCTGGTAGGACGATGGTAACTGGAGCTCAGGCACGGAGGAAATGCCGCTTCCTCCTTGAGTGAGTGCCAGGAACTCAGACTCCAACTGCTTCAGGTTGATGGCATCAAACTCGTCGGGAATGACTTGTCGAGCCACGCTCTTGAGTTCTTCGGGGCAGAAGCGTGAGGCTATTTTTCGGAGCTGACCGATGTCGGCATCAAAATTGTTTTCTATGTTGTACATTTACTTTTCGATTTGGTTGCGGTGCTGGTAGTCGTGATAGTATCCCACCTCGACGTTTTCGAGGACAGCAATAGCATCGTCGGTGAGGCTTGCCAGTGAGAAGTACTTGGTGAGGAGATAACTGGCTACTCCAAGCTTGTCGAGTCCCATGAGTCGTGCGCTAAGTGATGGAGCGATTTCGCCTGGTATGCCTGCTTGGTGCAAACCAACTACACCCTGATTCTTCTCTCCTGCACGAACCAGAATGATGTCTGTGGTTCCTACACCGCGGTTGGTAAGATATTGTCCTTTCACTTCCACCTTGTCGCTTGGAATGAGTGGTATGCCACGCCAAGTGATGACACGTGTACCGAAGATGTCCTGCGTGACAGGCGGTACTCCTCGCCATGTACATTCGCGCTCGAAGGCTGCGATAGCACGTGGGTTGGCAATGAAGAATGATGGCTCTTTCCACACGAGAGAGATGAGCTCGTCGAGGTCGTCAGGCGTTGGTGCGCCATAGCGTGTGGAGATGCGATAGGATGGGTCAACAGCTGAGAGAAGACCAAATTTCTTGTTGTTGATGAGTTCCCATTCCTGTCTTTCTTTCAAGCTCTCGATACTGAGTCGCAACTGCTGTTCGAGCTGGTTGAATGGGTTGTTGTAGAGGTCGCTCACGCGAGTGTGGACACGAACAATGGTTTGGAGCGTGTTCAGCGAGTATTCTGTTGGTTGGTCTTCGTAGTCGATGTAAGTTTCTGGGATGATGTTGTCCTCTTCAGCTCCACTTACGAGGTCGATGTGCTTCTCACCATGATCGTTGACCGTGGCTTTCAGTCGGAGATGCTCATCAACAGCCTTTTGGAACTGCTGACGGAAATCAGGAATTTCCTTGGTGAGTTTCTCCAGTTCTTCGCGGCGAAGAGAGAGGAACACAGCAGATGTGATGGTGCGGACACTGACCGAAGAAGGAGAGTCGCCCAACAGGTCGGCTTCACCGAAATATTCGCCTGCATTGAGAAGGGCAATGCGGAGTTCCTCGCCGTGCAATCCTTTCTTGATGACTTCGGCTTGTCCATCGGCAACGATGAAGAACAGTTGACGGTCTTCGCCCTCACGGATGAGGTAGTCGCCAAGTGCTACTTCCTCGGTCACAAAGCGACGTGCCAATCGGGTGACAACGGTTTCGTCGATGTTGGAGAAGAGCGGAATGCGGCGCAGGCTCTTGGCACTGAACGAAGGCACGCCTTCGAGATAGCTGATGCTGATGCGCTCCGTCTTGCGCAGTTCTACTTTTGTGCGGTTCACACGATAGGTTCCGCTTTCCACTTGCACCCAAGGCAGGAGCTTGAGGAGGAGTCGGGGAGTGATGGAGCCCATCTGAGGGGCAGTCTTGGTGGTGTTCGCCAGTTTTCTGGCTGTAGCGGTCGTGACGCTACGCTGCAAATTGTTTTCGCTCATGTTGATTTCTGTTATTTCTTGATGATTACTTTCCATGTTGTGCCTTCCACTGGCTCCGTGCCGAGGACTTCGAATCCTTGTTCACGGGCTGACTTAGGCACGTTGTTGAGTGGTTCTCCTTCTTTCAGCAACACTTCCAATGTGTCGCCCTTGGCTATCTGCGCCAACTTGATTTTTGTCTTCACAAAAGTCATGGGGCAGTGCTCGTTGGTAATATCTAATGTGTGGTTTGCCATAGGGTGGGCATTTAAAAGATTTTAAATGAACGGTTATTAAATGAACAAGGTGCGTCCTCTTTCCGAGAGGTCAAGGAAAGTGGCTACGCCGAGTACGTCTTTCACTTCCTGAATGAAATCCTTCTTCTCCAGTCCGAGAATGTGCATCGCCATTTCGCAGGCATACATGTTGACGCCCAACACTTTGGCTGCATCGATGAGTTCTTCCAGCGTTGCCACATTGTTTTTCTTCATGAGGCTTCGGAAGATTTTTCCACTGGCTCCGAAGAAGTTGAGACGACTGACAGGAGCTACGCGAGTACCACCCATCATGAATCCGAACAGTTTAGTGAGCCAGTCTTTGCCGATGAACGCACGTCCTTGCTTTTGCTTGATGGCATCAAGTCCCCAGAAGGTGAAGAAAAGATTGACTTCGTAACCAACGGCAGCAGCACCTGTTGCGAGCGTGAATGATGCGGTGAGTTTGTCGAAATCTCCACTGAAGACGATGATGCTGAGTTTCTTTTCGTTCGACATTTTTTATTGGGCGTTTTCTTCGTTAAACAACTTGGTAGAGAGGTAGCGTTCGCCAGTGTCGGGAAGGAGAACGACGATAGTCTTTCCTTCGTTCTCAGGTCTCTTGGCAATGTTGATGGCTGCATAAAGTGCTGCACCCGACGAGATGCCCGCCAACACACCTTCTTTCTGTGCGAGAAGTCGTCCCGTTTGGAAAGCATCATTATCTCGAACCCTATAAATCTCATCCACGATGTTCAGGTCGAGCACTTTCGGAATGAATCCGGCACCGATGCCTTGCAATTTGTGAGGACCAGGTCGTCCGCCAGAAATGACAGGACTGCCTTGTGGCTCTATGCCAATGACTCTTACCTTCGGATTCAGTTTCTTCAGTGTGCTACCCACGCCTGTGATGGTACCACCTGTACCGATGCCAGCGATGAAGATATCGACTTTTCCCTCGGTGTCGTTCCAAATCTCGGGTCCTGTACCGAATCGATGGGCTGCTGGATTCGCTCCATTGTTGAACTGCTGAGGAATGAATGAGTTGGGATATTTCTCGGCCAGTTCATGTGCTTTCTTCAAAGCTCCAGCCATGCCCTCGTAGGCAGGAGTGAGCACGATTTCTGCTCCCAAGGCTTTCAACAGACTTCTGCGCTCGATGGTCATGGCATCAGGCATAGTGAGAATCAGTCGGTTGCCTCTAATGGCAGCAGCCAAGGCCAAACCGATACCTGTGTTTCCGCTTGTTGGCTCGATGATGACGGTGTTCTTGTCGATAAGTCCTTTCTCCTCGGCATTGTTGAGCATCACCACACCAATGCGGTCCTTCACGCTGCGTCCTGGATTCAGCATTTCAAGTTTGACGAGAATCTTGGCTTTCAGTCCCAACTCTTGCTCAATCTTGCTGAGTTCCAGCAGTGGAGTCTGTCCTATCAGTTCCGTAATGTTTTTAGCAATCTTTGTCATATATGTATTTCTTTGTCAATAATTTCACGATTGATGATTTTGAAGGAATTTAAGCGAATGTCACCATTCATCAACGAGAGGATGGCATAGCGGATGTTGGGGTCGTTGGCCAGTCGCTTGTCTTCTTCCGAAGGCCGCGAGGGCGAAGCAGGGTGAGAATGCCAGTTGGCAAGGATTTTCAGCCCGTGCTGCCGTGCATATTTCAAAGCAGCAAACTGTTCGCGAGGGTCGAAAGAGAAGTGCTCCTCGGAGTGGTCGATGTTTGTCATGGCATAGTTCTCTGTCACGACATCGTCCTTTCCCAATAGGTATCCGCAGCTTTCGATGGGTGCTTCTGCTTGAGCCTGACGGATGATGCTCTGTTTCACTTCGTCAATGATAATCATACTTTCACGATGTGTTCATTATTTACTTCTTCAACTCGCATGCAGCTTGTTCGTAGTCGATGAGATGGTCGATAGTTGGGTGAGTTCCACAAATCGGACATCGGTCGGTCTTGCGTGTGTTGATGGTATGAAATTTCATGGTCTTGGCATCAAATGTCAAGAGTCGATTCGTCAACAATTCGCCTATGCCAATGATGTATTTCAGTGCTTCGGCTGCTTGGATTGTTCCCAACATTCCTGCAATGGCTCCCAATACTCCTGCCTGCGAACATGTTGGCACTGCTCCTGGAGGTGGTGGCTCCTTGAACATACAACGATAGCACGCCGTGCCAGGCAGATGTGTGAATGTCTGCCCCGTAAAGCGGAGGATTCCACCATGACTGAAAGGTTTTCCTGCCATTACGCAAGCATCGTTGATGAGAAATTTCACAGGAAAATTGTCTGTTCCATCAATGATGAAATCATAGTTGCTGATGATGTCGAGGGCATTCGAAGAATCAAGATATGTGTGGTATGTCTCTACCTTCACATCGGGATTGATGGCAAGCATTTTCTCCTTGGCACTTTCCACCTTGGCTTTACCTACATCGTTCGTGAAGTGAATCACTTGTCGTTGCAGATTGCTCAAATCCACCACATCGGCATCCACTATGCCAATGGTTCCTACACCTGCCGCAGCCAAGTAGAGGGAAACGGGTGCTCCCAGTCCACCAGCACCGATGACAAGCACCTTGGCATTCAGAATCTTTTCCTGTCCTTCCACACCCACGTCTTGCAGCAGAATGTGGCGGCTATATCGTTCTATTTGTTGTTCAGTGAAATCGTACATTGTGTTGATTTTTAGAATGATGAATTAAGAATTATGTAGTGGCAAACATTCTTCATTTTTCATTTTCTCATTCTTCATTTTAAATAGCGCCTCCTCCCATGAAATAAAGAAAATCTACTTCGTCGTTCTCTTTCAACTGGATTGAGTTCCATTCGTCGCGATCAACAAATTCCTCATTCACTTGAACAGACACCATTTCTGGCTGCTCCACATTATTCAATTTGATGAGTTCGCTCACATTCAGAGGAAGTTCCACTACCTGAATTTCACCGTTCACTTTTATTTGTGCCATAATTCTGTTTGATATTTTTTCTGTTTCTTTTTCGGCTGCAAAGTTAGAGACATTCAGTGAGGTGTGAAATCCCATGCGTTAGCCATTTTTTCTCACTATAATTAGGTATTCCGCATCCCATAAACGTGGTAGCTTTACATTCCTCGCTTGCTTAATTCGTTAAATATCACTACTTTTGCCAACATTATGAAACATTACGAAACAGAAATACTCACATCCCCATTTGTCAAGCCCGATGTCTATGGAGCGTTGACAATGCCCGTTTATCATACGGCTGCTTTTGAGTTTCCTACGGCAAAAGCCATGAGTGACGCCTTTTGTGGGCGCTCACCCGAACATAGTTATTCCCGCATCTCTAATCCTACAGTGCAAAACTACGAATGGCGTGTGCGACGCTACACAGGAGCCATGAGTGTAACGGCTTACAACACGGGTATGGCTGCCATTGCTAATACACTTTTCGCCATCTGTCAGCAGGGAACAAATATCGTCACTTCGCCCCATCTGTTTGGTAACACATTCTCCTTCATGAAGCACACACTTGCTCAGTTTGGTGTGGAGATGCGAACAGCCGACCTAATTCATCTCGAGGAAATGGAAAGCGAGATAGATGACAACACTGCTGCTGTCTTTTTCGAAATCATCACCAACCCGCAACAAGAGGTGGCAGACATCGCTGCGTTGTCGGCTGTGGCACATCGTCATGGCGTGCCTGTCATTGCCGACACCACGATTATTCCCTTCACGGCTTTCCATGCCAAGGATTTCGGAGTGGATATTGAAGTCGTTTCAAGTACAAAGTATATCAGTGGTGGGGCTACAGGCTTAGGCGGATTGTTACTCGATTATGGAACATTCGATTGGAGTCAGTCGCCTAATCAGATGCTAAAAAACCGAACGAAGCAAGTGGGCAAACGTGCGGCATTCACAGCTCGACTCAAAACCGAAATCCTCACGAATCTCGGTGCGCTCATGACGCCACACGAAGCCTATATGCAGTGTCTCGGACTGGAAACACTCCAACTGCGCTTCCATCAGCAAGCATCTTCAGCCCTGTGGATTGCTCAGCAGTTGAAGAGTGAACCGCGCATTCAGAAGGTCAGTTATACGGGTTTAGACGACCATCCCTTCCATGACATTTCACTCCGCCAGTTCGGACCGCTGCCTGGCGCTATGTTCACCATCGACCTTGCCGACAAGCAGCAATGCTATCGATTCATCGATGCACTTCAGCTCATCCACCGAGCCACCAACCTTTTCGACCATCGTTCTCTTGCCATCCATCCTGCTTCCACCATCTTCGGACTCTTCACTCCGGAACAACGTGCCGATATGGACGTGAGGGACACAACCATACGCCTCAGCATCGGATTGGAAGCCAAAGAAGACATCCTTGCCGACATTCTGCAAGCGCTTGATAAGATGCTTCAATGAATATTTTTTTGTTAAAAACATTCATAATCAAATTGTATTGATATGAGTCTGAATGAAGAAGAACGTAAGACAGTGGTGCGTCTGCAAATGGAGAAAGCCCAAGCTAATTTTTTATGTTTTCTTTTGGTTGAAATAAAAATAATGAGTAACTTTGCAGTGCAAAACTCAAAGATGATGGCTCGTTAGCTCAACTGAATAGAGCATCTGACTACGGATCAGAAGGTTATAGGTTTGAATCCTATACGAGTCACAGAGAAAAAGACTCGCAACGAACAAAGCTTGCTTTGATAAGTCGAGAGGATTTTTATCTGTAAGACTGCTGCCAGCAGGCTTTTAGGATATGTAATCCTATACGAGTCACAGAGGTAAATAAATGAAGAATGAAGAATGTCGTTTCGCTCCGAATGAAGAATGAGAATTACAAAATTCATGAGCAGAGTAAAATACATTCTTCATTCTTCATTTTTCATTCTTCATTATTATTTTGAAAGATGGCTGAAGAACTGAATATCATAGAAGGCACCAAAGAAGAAAAATACGAGGCTCTGCTGAAGCAAATAGAATCGGTTGTAGCCGACGAATCCGACCTGATTGCTAACATGGCGAATGTGGCATCGATGATTCACGAGACGTTCCACTTCTGGTGGACGGGATTCTATCGTGTCATTTCCGATAAAGAACTGGTGTTGGGACCTTTCCAAGGACCATTGGCATGCACACGTATCAGGAAGGGCAGGGGCGTGTGTGGTACTGCTTGGGCTGAAGCAAAAACCCAAGTCGTGCCCGACGTGGATTTGTTTCCTGGGCATATCGCTTGCAGCAGTGCATCCCGCAGCGAAATTGTCGTTCCGCTTTTCGATGAGAAGAATGAAGTCTTTGCTGTCCTCGACATCGATTCTGCCGAACTCAACACTTTCGACGAAACCGACAAGGTGTATTTGGAGAAGATTGCAAGAAAATTAAAAATTAATAATTAAAAATTAAAAGACCCAAAGGTTCTTTATCTCTTTAAAAATAGTAAAATCGGTCTTTGTCGTTAGTGCATAAAGCCTTTTTTGTAACACAAAACTATAGTTTCTTTAGGAGACTTTTAATTTTTAATTTTTATTTTTTAATTGTTACTTTATATATAGTTTCATGTTTAATATCAAAGGAGACATACACGACCGTTACACGCTTGAATTCAAGATAGGTTATTCCCGCAGCGACGAGAACGCTGAGGTGAGTGACTTCGTGATGGATACGTGGCTGTTTCTTCCTGATTCGATGAATATCAATCAGGGCACCTACACGAAAGTTAATTTCTATCGTGATTTCCGTGCGATGATGCGTCTGCTGACTCCTGTGTTTACGCTGGAGGAGATAGCTAATCCCAAGTGCCTTCCCTTGTCTCGTCTCAAAGAATGGTGTTCTGCTTTAGCCAAAGAAATCAATACGGAGAATGAAAAGGCATACGAGCATCAAATCAAGATGTTTTGCAGTATTGCCCGCAGTGCCTACCGTGATGAAGCCATTCGTATTTCCAAACTCCAGGATAAAGATGCTTTGCGCCACGACATTGATACGATGGTGAAAAACACCCGACTTATCCTTCTTCATTATCGTGCCATTCCTTCCGAAACGGGTATCAATATGCTTGATACCGAACATCAGAAATGGTTCCGTTTGGGTGACGAGTGGTTGTGTCGCACTTTCGAATTGCGCACCTATCATTTGTTGGAAGTGCTAAAGAAACGATTGGGAGATGATTATTCAGAAGTGACACGCTCTTTGGGAGAATTCCTTGATGAACAAATTGATTACGAGAAAAAACAGCAATTCATCCAACCGATGGAGAAGGAAGCTGTGGCACATAATCGAGACTATTTGCATCGAGGAGGACAACTGAAAAAATATGTGGAAAGTGACCTTTATTTGCTGGCACACACCAAAAGCAACACTTTTGTGCTCCAGCAGATTCTTTTCATGTTGGCAGCCGGAATGAGTATGGTGTTTGCCACGGTTATTTCTTTTTCTTTTCAAAAGACCTTTGGTAATTTCACCATGCCATTGTTCATTGCCCTTGTGGTGAGTTATATGTTCAAGGACCGTATCAAGGAACTGATGCGCTTTTGGTTTGCTCAGAAATTAGGTAGCAAACTCTACGACTTCAAAACCAAATTGGCACTCAGTGGACAACCGATTGGTTGGATTAAGCGTGGCATGGATTTCGTGAGTGAACGCAAATTGCCAAAGGAAGTGAGAGAGCGAAGAGGTCGAACTTCCGAACTTGAAACAGGTTATTCAGCACTGCGTGAACAAGTCATCATTTTCCGTCAGCGCCTCAAGATGTATGGCAAAAAACTCGCCACACTGAGTCATTATCCTCTTCATGGTGTGAATGAAATTCTTCGCATCAACCTCAGAGAATTTCTGCGTCATATTGATAGTTCCCACGTACCTGTTTATATCCATGATGGCAATTCAGAGTTTCATGAAGTGCAGGCAGAGAAGGTTTATTATATGCATTTCATCATGCGCATTCGCTATGAAAACACCGAATCTTATCATCGCTTCCGTGTCTGCTTGAATCGACGAGGTGCCATCAGCATTGAAGAATACTAACTCAACTTTCGCAAGTTCTAAATGTCTAATAATGAGTGTCACTTCGTGACAGAAATCTCACAAATCTTTTCAAATCTTTCATATTATATTTGTTTGATTTGTTTAGATTTGAAAGATTTCTTTGCGAGCAAAGCGAGTAAACTCGATAACTCGCCGCAGGCGACTAAATACCAAAGATTTCGCATCTTGCGAAACTTGAGATACTAATAGCAAACGACAAACGACCAGAAATGCATCGACTTTTCTGGCCCTCTCCTTCGTTCGTGTTCTCCCTCCCCTTCGATTACATTGAACAAATCCTTTGATTTTACTGAACTGCCGAGCCCTCAACGTTAACACGGCGAGCGCTCGGCGTTGCGATAACGAGCGCTCGTCATCGAATCGGCGAGCGCTCGGCAACTAGTTGAATCCAAAGGAGCAGTTCAGTCAGTCCCAAAAATTGGTTGGCTTGCGCCGAGCTAACGGTTCAGTAAATCCCCTAAAGTGGTTCAGTCAATCCCCAGGCCCCCTCCAACTCCCCTGAGGGGGGAGAAGCCATCCGTATGGTAGTAAAATACATTCTTTATTCTACATTGGCTTCGCCGAGCTAAAGGTTCTCCATTCTTCATTCTACATTGTCTCTCCCGTTATTTATCTGTTTTTCAAACTTAAGGCACAAAAAAACCGTCACTACCCTCACGGACAATGACGGACTGAGCACTCCTGTTAACAAATTAACTAATCTAAAAAAAAGTCTTCAAACTAAATGGAATTAGTAAGAAGTATGATTTTGACTTTAACCTTTGACCTTTTTACTTAGCGACAGGGCGAACGGAGTACCCGCAGTAGCGATTAATGTGAATCCAACTCGCAAAATTGTTGTAGAAATAAAGGTAGCACGCGTTTTCGTTGTAGAGCGGATTCTGTGTACCAGCCCAATATCTGCCGGATTGACCAAGGAGACCGAGATGGGATAATTCGTGACCTCCAGCAGCAGGCAAAAAGATAGAACCACCATTTGAGCCTTTGAATTTCATACCCTTGATACCATTAAGTTCAGTCCATTCATACGAGCATTTGGCTAGTAGTTCTTGAATTTGTACCAAAGAAGGCATCTGCCAACTACTGCCCCATTTCTTAGTGGCAACATCATATTCTGTGCCGCAAATGCTTGCGCCAAGGTCATGGCAGGTTTCCGAAGTGCCATCACTATGGATGTAATTTCTCCATTCGTACACAGACTTAACTTCCGTTTCACCCCAAGCAAAATAACTACCATAGCCCTCTGGAGCGGTTGCACCTACATTGCAGCAAGCCCACAACGTGCCTGAAGGCAAGTCAAGGTTAATGAGATGTGGATGGTGGTCGTCTGGACATGATAGATAAGATTCTCTTTGCTCTCTTTGCTCAGGCTCTTCGTTATCATCATGACATGCCGTCAGTCCCATAAAAACAGGAACAAAAAACAAATACCAATACTTTTTCATAATGATTGTCAATTTATTCAATGAGATATATTTTATAATATTTTTTCTCATG